>Ga0179591_1455549_pt1 | contig 17084 bp, 23 predicted proteins | sample CZOMad2_1_08_16f_FD_182891 | JGI IMG/M metagenome (GOLD analysis project Ga0179591, IMG submission 182891) | Vadose zone soil fungal communities from Angelo Coast Range Reserve, California, USA - CZOMad2_1_08_16fungal (PacBio error correction) | ecosystem: Environmental > Terrestrial > Soil >... | reverse complement strand
GCATGCCCATATCATATCATCCAGGAGAGCAACATTGCCCACCACACTTGCCATTGAGGAAAGGAAAGAAAAGAGATTTGCCATATGAGGGAAAAGGGAAAAAAAGAGGCCCATATATATCATTGTTGTCACATAACATCACATTTGAGGAAATTTCATTTTTTGCCATCAATTCATATTGAGGGGAAGAAAAGAAATCCATTTTTTTGGAGAGATCTATTATTTGCATTGATTTGAGAAATTTACTACATGCCCACATATTCCCATTGCAGTCGATACATTATCACATCATCATGAGATATCATATCATCATTTTATTTTTTTTTTTTGCCCATTCATTGAAGGAAAGAAAGGGAGAAAGAAAACCATATTTCAAATATCAGTCAATTCCTAATTCATTGAAGCATTGTATTGAGAAGATTTGGCCATGGAGAAAAAATAATCAGTGACCCAGCATATCATGGAAAATATAGTCAGCATTGAGAGGTATCAGCAGCAGTGGGAGCCATAATCAAGAGTCCCATTCAGCATATATTGAGACCCATCATATTATATATTTTGGGGGATATATATTATATCACAGTCATTGAAGAAATGTTAGATTAACCCAGTAGCCACATTCAAATATTCATATTATATATTGACATATCCATATCATATAAATTGACTTTCAATTGGAGACCATATCATTGATTCCCATGACATTTCTCATTCATTTCATATTTATTGAGAACCAATTGAGAAATTGAACATCCACGCATTATTCCTTCATTGACACAATCAGACATATTGGCCCATTGAGATCCCCCATCATTTGAATAGTGGAGGGGAGATAAGAGAGTTAATAAATTTTGGCCCCCACATGATCTAGATTGAAATATTTGAGGAAACATTTATATATACAATTGGCAATAATTAATGGAGGTTCATATATTATTCATTATTGAGAATTCAATTGAATAACAAATTTTAAAATATTGGAGAGAAAAGAGAGTTAAAGGTCATATTTGGGGAGATAACAATTTGAATTTTGCCATTGAGGAATATAAATTTCCAATTGAGAGGAGCAGACGGAAAGGGACATATTAATAAATTATCATTATTGAGTGCCATTTGAGGAAATTCATACCATACTCTTTGCCATATTCATTTTGCACATTGAGGGAAAGACAGATGGGAGGGGATTAAGACGAACAAGGGGGACACCCCACTTGTTTCTGGTTTTTGGGCAGGAAGGGAAGAAGGAGAACGGTCAGGGGGAGGGAAGGGGGCCAGCACATCATATTTTGTTTTGCAATTTGTTTTGTTCGCCATTTATCCCATTTTTGTTTCATTATATTTTGCCACATCATCCCCAGTGAGAAGTATTGAGAAAAATTTTTTTTTGCATTGAGAAGAGAGAAAAAAGGTTATATTATTCCATATTGTTGAATTGCGAAAAAAGAGATAATATTCCCATACCATATTGAGACATTATTGATTATTGAGAAAGAATTGTTATATATATTGGAGGGAAAAAGGCGGTCAATATCATTTTTTTGACATCTGCATTTTCATATTTATATTGAAATATTCATATTTGGAGGAGTCATTGAGAGTGAGAGCATATGCACAATTATCATTGTTTTTGAGGGGGAAACGAAACGAGTTTGGGTTGCACCAATTGAGGGAAAAAAGAGAAGATAATCATTATCATAATAAATTGCCACATTCATTCCCCATTGAAGGTAAAACATGTATTTATAATTGCAACATTGAGGACAATCATCCACTTGAGAATCATACCACCATTCCAATTTCATGATTTTGATTCCAATATTTGCAACATCATTGCATAAATAATTGATATGCATAATCTTGCCTATTTATTATCGAAATTATTTATTTATTAATATGCATGAGAGATACGGATATTATTGGATGTTGCCATATTGTGCCATTGAATACATTCATATAATCCTACCATTGAACAATTATTATAATCCATTGGAGAAGAGATCTCCAGATATATTTTTTTGCCATATTGATTTCCAATCTCATGAGCAGAGGCAGGGAGAGCTAGTGGCATGAGGAGCAGTCATGAGGGGGCCAGGGGAAAGAGGTCAGGACCAGAAGCAGGAAGCAGCCCAAAAATACCATGTATAAAGTTGAGGAAGAAAGAGTAGTTAAGGAGGGAAGGAGGGAAAAGGACGTTGTTGAAGGGATTTTGACATTCCACTTGACTTCATTGTTTATAGGCCATATATTGAGAACATCCATCGCATCCATATGGAGAAATCTATCTAATTATCATCCATGTAGCATATTTTTGTGCCATTCAATTTCCAATCAGTCAATCTGGCCACATCATAGTTGCAATATTATTACAGGGCCATTTGATATTGAGATTCAATAATTGCCAGTAATTTTGATCAGCATATCCGTTTTTTTTTTTGCCATTGAGGACATTATTATTAATTTATATACATATCCATGCCATTGGCTCAATATTCTTTTTTGCCAATTCCATCAAAAATTAATTTATTGAAGAATCCATGAGGTTTTTTTTGCACAATTCATGATGATTGCCATGTGCCACTGTATTCCATTTTAGTGAACATCCATATCATTATTCCAAATTTGAGATCAACATCATTGAACATCAAGCCCATTAATCATTCAGATGTTTTATTGTTGCCATTATTGAGGTCATTATATGATTTGAGGAAGAGAAACATCAACATTTGAGGAAATTGAATTCACAGTCATTCAGTTGATCAATTTTTTTGCACACATTATGTTTTTTTTGCCATCCATCATTTTGAGACATACAACATCATTGAGATATTATCATTGGGAGAATTCATCATCATTGAGAAAGACATTCATTCATATTTTCTTTTTTGCACAATAGTATATTCATATATTTGAGAAAAGGAATTTCAAAGCATTGCCACAATATATATATATTTAGGATATTCCAATTTTGCCATTTCAAATTTGAATTCATTCCATATCCCCCAATATTATAACATCATGTGCATTTTATCATTTGCCATTGAGAAGACAAGAGGTCATATTACACATTCATAATGGAAAGACATTTTTTGAGATTTGAGGGAACCATTCCATTGCACCCCATTCATAATTATTGCCATCCCAGGCCAGGGAGGCAGACAATGGTAAGAGCAAGGGGGCCGCAGGCAGGGCACAAGGAGCAGGCAGGAGGGGGGGAGGCAGAGCCAAGGGGAGCAGGGCAGGCAGGGCAAGAAGCAAGAGGAAGATTGGAGAAAGGGAGAACATTGCAAAGGCACCAAGGGCAGGAGGAGCAGAGGGCGGCCATCCACAGCTCATGGAGAAGTGCAAGCCGAGCAAGAGGAGGAGAACACAGATGATTACAATGAGTATGGTATGATATGGAAGGAAAGATGGGGCTTTTGGTGCCAATGCATCAAATTCACATTATATATTTGCCATATATTCATTCAATTTCATATCATTACATCATTTCATGAGCATATTCACATTATTGAGAGAGGGGAAAAAATTTGATTACCATAGCATCAGCAAAGCACATCACAATATCATGAGAAACCCCCATATCAGTAAATTTACATGGCCCATATATTTTATTGCCATTCAACATAATGCAACATATGAATTGCATTATCATATCATTGAGAGATTATTATTGGCCAATCATATTCTCGCCAATTCCACATTTTGAGTATTGAGCCATACAATCATTCCATATATTGTTCCATTTGAGCACATTATTTATTCATCACAGGGGGAGCATAATATTGAAGGGAAAGACACCAGGCATTTTTGAGACATCACAATGATAAATGGTCATGAATCAGCGCCATCATTTTGACCATCAAGTTATTGAGGAGGAGAAGAAGAAGAATTTGCATTTGTGCATGCCATAGTTTATATTGAGGGGAGAAGTTTCATTGAGAACATTATTCATTGGAGGGATATCATTATTTTTTGACGGGAGATCATTGAGGAAAGAGTAAGAACCCACATTTTGAGAGAAAGATTTTCCCATTATACACATATTGCATATTTTGAGGAAGGAAGATATTGTGGGGGGCCAGAATAAATCAAGGTAGTGAGGAGGAAAGAGGAGAACAGGGGGAGGACATGAGGAAAAGGTCCAGGAGAGGCCAGAGGCATAAGGAGCATCCCCATTATTGAATTGAGGAAAGAGTTCGTGATATGAAGCCACCATAACGTTGCATTGAATCACTATATAATATATTATTGACCAATTGAGCATTGAGAAGAGGAAAAATGAGATTCATTCATTCATATTCTCATATTAGGAAAATAGTCATCATCCATTAATATCCATTGAGCATTATTATAAATTAATCATGTCCCATTTGAAATTGAGAGAACGATTCTTTGCCATTTGAGAACATTATGAGGGACAAAGCACATTACCTCACCCAGATATAATCATAATTGGATTCATATTATATTATAATTTATGATTTATATTGTTCATCCATAACATCAGGGGAGGAAGAAAGAGGGAGCAGAGGCAAGACAGAGGCCATGGCAACAGCCGCAGGGAGGAAAGACCATCATCCATCTTCATCAGTCACCATCAGTGCATTGTTGAGAAAGCCAATAGTTATCATGTGAGAGGAAAGAGGGGAGGGATGGGGACAATTGATCATTATGACCCCAACAGATCAATATATCCTCATTCATTGATTGATTATTCATTCATTACCACAATTACAATATCATTGGACAATTCAACCATTACCTTCATGCCATTGGAACGAATTTTTGCCCAATCATTATCAATTATTATTGCTCACATCTTCCATTTGATTTTGAGATAGTTCACATATTATGATGTGACATACCTTGAGAGGCATTGAAGAAGAATGAGGGGGAAGAATTTGCCCATTATTGAGGAATGAGAACGATGTTACATCCATCATCCAACATATATCATCACATATAGGTATTGCATAAATTTATTGATTATTCAATCAAATATGAAGGGGAGGTATATATTATTGCTACATTTTATTTTGCCCATCAATTTGCATGAATGAGGGAAGGAAAGAGGCCGCATATAGTTTGCATCGATTACATAATTTATTTTCATTGACAATTTCATTGGGAATTGAGAAAGAGAAGACACCTTGAGGCAAACATATCCATTATACATTTGCGATTTTGCCAGCCATCATTTGCCGAGAAATTTGGCGAGGAGGGAAGAGAAAAAGAACAGTTATTGGGGTTTTTTGCCCCATCAAAAATTGCATAATTATTGGCCATTCATCATAGGAAAGAATGGAGGGAGGCCAGGGAATATAGAATCTTCAGTGAGATTTGATTTTCATTGAGGGAAAGAGGGTTCATTGACATTGAAGCATCCATACATTTGCCTTGAGGAGGAGAAGATTCTTGCCACCAATGGGAGACATCACCTTCAATTGAGGGGATTTCCAATTTGTCATATTTTGAGATTTTTTTTTTGCCCCCATACATTCATGAGATGTATTATTGATTATATTATATCCATGCATTAATCATCATATTTTAATATTTGAGATCCATTGACAATATCCATTCACATGTGTGTTTTTTGCAAATTACAAATAATTCATATTGAAAGGAAAAAATTAATTTATCATTCATACATTTTTTTTGTTTTGTTGGGCCAGTGAGAGCATCCATCATTTATCATATATATTGAGGGAAAACATTTGAGATACATATTTGCCATATGAGATCCCACACATTGAGGGAAAATTATCCAATGCATTGGAGAATTACATTTGAGAATTTTTTTGCGACATCATCCAATTATCCATCCAATATATTTGCCCCCATAGAAATTGAGAAAGAGTTAGACATATTTGAGGAAGCATCATTCATTGAAGTGAGTATCATCATTATTGATTGGAAGGTTTGCAATTTGGCCATTGCCATTATTTTATTTCCATTTGCCAATTATGGAGGGAAAGGAAAAAAGAAGACACCCCCATATATAATAATCACATTTTGATTCATTTTTGGAGAAGGGGGGAGGATTGAGGAAAGAAAAGAAAAGGCACTAATTGATCATTCATGAGGAAAAATCCCATATTGCATTATTGAGCATAGTCTATTTTATGATCATTCCATCCATACATGATTCCATAATTTTGAGGGAAAAATAATAATACATTGGACGCAAAAGCAAGGGAGCCCATATTGAGAGCCATCCATATTGAGTGATTCACATCCAATATTTTTGAGAAACATATTTTTGAGGGGGAACATCCCATGATCCCATATTATTATCATTGAGAACTGTATATTGAGAGCAAGGGCATCACCCATTTCCATTGAATTGAGAAAAACCATGCCCTTTTCCAATTGCATTATTTTGAACAATATCATATCATTTTATATTTTGATTCCATTGAGGGTGTGCCATTATCCATTCATTGAGATCACATCATATTGTCCATTTTTGAGGAAGAAAGAGCATCATTTGGGATATCATCATCTCATCAAAATGAATGAGTACTGTGCCCATCATCATTCATTTCAGTGTTATTTATTGGAGGCAATTTAGTCCAGATTATTCCATCAGGCATGCAGTTAGTGGTATCATCCAGTTGCAATTGAGAAGTGGTATTAATTGGAGTAGTGGCATCAACCAGCGTTGACCATCAGCAGAAGAGCAGCCCAGCAGGGGAGCAGCAGTGCAGGAATTCATTTTGCCCCATTTTTGCCATATTTATCATGGTCTCATATTTCCATCATTCATTTTTTTTGCCAATCATTAATACATCATTCATTGAGAAGAAAGATTTGATTATTCATCATTATCATTGAGGCAATTTATATATTCCACATCTGAGCCATCAATTCATTTTGCCATAATTCCATTGCATTCATTTGAGTGTTATCATTGACATCATTTATCATCCATTTGGATAGCATCATTTTATTTAAACATCACAATTATCATATTCCCCAGATGTGAGAAACTCACATATACATATTCATCACATTACATATTCCCATTAAATTCCATGAGAAGAAAGCCATTTCCATTGCATTATCCCATTCATTTGAGCATTCATATCTCATATTGAAGAGTTCATAGCATTATTATTGATTGAGAAAGCGGTGAATTCATTGATGTTTTTGCCCCATGTTGAGCGGGGAAAAAGAAGTTGGGTAGGATTTGCCAGAGCATATTATATCATCACAGTGACCATATTGGGAAGGAAAGATTGTTGATCTCATAATTTGCCATATCATTGAGGGAAGAAAATCATTTCATCATGGGTTGCCATATCTATTAATTATCCAGTTTGGTTGCATTGAGGGGAGATATTCCATATTGACTTTGACATCACACATCATCCATTTGAGGTATAAAATGAAGAAAAAGGAGTTAAAAGACATGACCAATTGAGCAAGCCCACATAATTGTGAGGATTCCATTGAGGAGAACAGAGCGCATTATCCCATCACATATGTGAGCAATTATCATATTTTTTTTGCCCATATTGTTGATCCATTGTTTTTTTTTTTTATGTTATTTTGAGGAGGACATTTTAATTTCCATGAGAATTATCATATTGAGAGATTGAGAGAGAGAGAACATCCCATTGAGGAAATATGATCACATCAAAATATTGAGGATCTTATCCACAAGAGAAAGATATTGCCCATGAGAAAGATTTTTGTTCCACAATATAATCCAAAGAAAATCATCTTTTTTGCAATTCCATTTATTATCCAGCCCATTTATATTGAGGAAGGCCATGACCATATATAATTTCATTGAGATTACCCATTTCCACCATCATACATATTACACAATTGGAGAAGAACAGTTTTGCCATATATTTTAATATTATTGAAGAATTGATTATCATTGCCATAATCACATTCATATATAGCATTGAACATCATATCCAATTGCATTATTATTAGACATTAATATTCATTGTGATTTTGAAAGAAAATTTGCCATAATCCAATCATCAACCCATTTGAGGGAAGAAAAAGAGAATACCCACAATATAACCTATCATATATTTGAGGAAAAAAAAAGAAATTTTTTTCATCATATTAATTTTGCCCAATCCTAAATTGAAGATCATCCATTGATTGAGGATTCATATCATTTCAGTGCATATATTGAATCAGAAATTGAAATAGGGAGGATTGGATATTTATCATTCATTTGTGCCCAACCACATCATTGAGAATTTTATGTGCCATTATTGAGATTATTATATCAATTGAGAAAGAGAGCACAAAATCAGGGCAAGTTAGCAGCCAGCACCAGGCACGATTTTGCCATTTTTTGAGAAGAGAATATATTTGAGAAAAGCAAAATTTGTTTTTTTTTGTTTCATTTATCCCCATTGACATATTGCCATTGACAATATACTCATATCATTGATTGGAATATTTGCCCATCATCATATTTGGAAATTCATTATTGAAGAAAGAAAGAAGACCATATTCATGTTGTCGCCATTTTGTTGCCATATATATCATTTTGAGGTTATATTTCACAATTTGCCCATGTACGTTTGCCCATATTTTATCATTGATTTGAGGCTTCATCCTGGCCCATTCATATTGCGGAGAAGAAGCAAGAGGGCAGTGAGAAGTACTGCGGGGGTATAATTGGCCAGGGTGAAGATCAGGCATGAGAAATGCAGGGGACAAGGTAGAGCCATCCCATATATTGAGAAAAGGGAAGTCATTTGAGGGCATTCCATCATTTGGTTAATTTGAGAGGGAAAAGGAATTATTTTTATTTAATTATTCAATCATTGAGAAAGAGGTTCATGATCATAGTGTATGTTATAACCCCACCAGCTAATTCATCATTGAGGAGGTTGAGAAAGAATTGTTAACAACATTGCATTATTAGTTTGAACATGAGGGCCCAAATTACAATATTGATTTGAGCCCACATTTTGAGAAAAGAGAAGTAGGGGTAATTCATTGAGCAGAGAATCCACATTTATTGAAGAGAAGGAAAAATCCACACATTGCCATCCATTGATTGCGGAGAAGGAAATATTCATTATATTCATAAATCATTCATTTTTTTTGGCCATTCCATATCCATCATTGAATCCAATTCAATCCCCCCCCCCCCCCCCCCCCCCCCATATTCATATTCATTGAGATCAATTATTAACATTGATCATTATCATTGAGAAACATCCACATTACATATTGAGCATTGAGGAGCAGATCTATTGAGGGGAAGAAGTGAGAATAGAAGCATATTCATATTGCATATATTGAAGGCAAATTGAGGGATCATAATCATTATATTGATTGCCATTGAGAAATGAAGAAAAGACCCATTGATTGCATTAATTCCCCATAGCATTAAATTGGAAAAGAAACAACAAAGTTTTTTTGCCTGCCATTTCATTGGCCCCCATTGAGGTTCATATATCACCCAATGAACAATTATTGCATCCCATTTAATGAATATTAATTAATTATTCACATTCATATCCAATTGAGATATTTTTGCCATACAATCATATTGGGGAAAGATCAATTACTATATATCATTGAGGAATTTTTTTGCAAATTTGATATATCCCATGAGACCATCTTGCCATTATCATCAAATTTCATCGCCATATTGAGACCATTATATCATCCATGTGCCATGTGATCATTCAGCCCATATACATCAATATATTCAGAGAATTTTTGGTGCATTACATCATATTCAGCATCCCATTGAATTTTGTTGACCATCATCATACATCATTATCATTGCAATCCATTGAGAAAGAAAAGAGCCATTGAGGATTTTTCATTATTAGTCATTGAGAGAGCATCAATCATATCATTTGAGTCATTTTACATAGCATTTCTTTGCCATATTAATCCAGCAGTGTTTGCCATGTCATATCAACCATCAGTGCCAAACATGTCATTGAGGAAATTTCTTTTGCATGGATTTCAGTTGATTTGGGAGAGGAGAAAAGGGAACCTTATCATCATTCCATGAGAAAGAATTCAGGTGAATTTGATTGCCATTTGAGGAAGATCCCCCTTGAGGCAATGCAATCAGTGAATGAATAAAGATTGAGAAAGGAAAGAGGAGGTCATCATCAACCATTATCCATTTGGTTGTGCCAGGCAATTATTGCCCAGTTCAGGTTTTTTTTTTTTTGTGCAGAAATTAGATATTGACATCATTATCATTTTTGCCATTGAGCGAACGGATTTGAGAAAGGTTGGGGAGGGCATATCATACATTGAGAGGGGATCAAAGCCAATTTTGATGAAAAGTATGCATATCATCAGTGGCATCAGTAGGAAATGGCATAGTCCCAGAGAGTAAGAGAAGGGTGGAGAAATTGGAGTGAAATAGTATTTGAAGGGATATTTCAACAATGTGATGGAGTATATAATGTCATTGTTGGCCATCCAGTGCATGTCAGCCATATTCATCAGCATCAAGCCCATTAAATAATCATCATGGGTTATTGCATTAGCAATTGGAGAGATATATTTCATCAGTGAGTATTGAAGCATGTGAAGGAGAACATTTACATTTGATTTCATTGATTTGCGAGAAAAGAGCGCAAGCCAGATTTTCCCATTCTAGGAAAGAGCAGTTCCGGTTATATAATAACACATGGAAGGTTGAGAATTTTGGCCAAATTCAATCATACACAGTGAGAACAATACATTTCATGCCATTAGTCAATCATCATATTGAGATCATTATTATTTTGCATTCTCCTTTTTTTTTGGAGAGAAAGAGAAGAACATATATATAATTATTATTCAATTATGTGTAATCCATTGGAGAAAAGGGATGTAATATTTGAGACATAGGATAATTCAGATTCTTGAGGATTTTATTATTGAAGAAAGAGGTTATTGAGGGGACACAATTGAGGAATATGCATTTGCATCATCATTACATATGTATATATCAAGATCAATCATTGATTCCATCATGTTGAGATTATCCATATTATCCCCCATACTTGAGGAATATCATTACATTATTTGAATTGAGAGGGGGAGAAAAGAAAGGGAAAAGTTGAGGAAAAGGTGGAGAAAAAAGAGGGGAGAAAAAATTTGCTTGAATATGCATATAGAAGTTTGCCTATCCATGAGAAGACCCCCATTCATAAATATATATTCAATTTGAGGGATTTTTCCATTTATTATTATCGGTCCACATCATGACCATCAACATTGGAGAAAAAGAAAAGAGGGGGTTTGTGCACTATTGGGCATGGATTTGAGGTATTGCATATTAGACAAAGTCATCCAGTATTTGAGGGAGCATATGAGAAAGAGGATACCATATTGCCCATCAGTGTTCATTATAAGCATTATTGAGCTAGTTCATAGTATATCATTAATCAGATGCAATATAATTGAGACATATACCACCATCATCATATATCCATTGGCCCATCATCATTCCATTATCATTAGAAAAAAGCCCATTACATGAGAAAAGCCATATTCAATTGGATTATTATGTCAATTAGTATATATCCCTTATTTTGCGGGGGGAGAGACCCACATAATATACAATAATAAAAGATATTGAGATTTTTTTTGCATATTTATACATATTGTGTATATTTAAGTTTTTGAGGAGCCATCAGCATCATTGAGGTTTGCCATTTGAATTTCCCATTGACATTGATTTTGACATTCATCCCACAATAGTTGCCATATTGAGAAGAAAGGAGGCATTAGATCATGAGCAGAATTCATATTACAGGTATTCCAGATTGGGAGGCAATATTGAGGAGGACCCAGATTGAACCATCATACATTATAGCAATTAGGTCCGCATATTGAAATCAATTGAGGGGAAATTGAATCATGAATGGATTGAATTCCAATTCAAAATTCCAATTTGGAGGCATGATTGAGAAATTAGAAGAAGAGAGGGAAAAGATCCATTGAGGGGGGAGCCCATTTGAGCCAATATTGAGCATGATCATCCCCATTGAGACCAATAATTTATATTGGCGTGCCATTGATCCCCATATTCATTATTGAATTGACAATTATTGAGGAACCACATATTGAGAGGAAATATTGAGAATCATCAATTGAGGGGAAAAAAATTCAATGAGAAGGAATTATCATGACGGGGAAAAGAGGAGGTGGGAAATATAGAGGGAGAACAAGGAGAGGGAGGCCAGGAAGGAATAGGGATTGAGGAGAGAAGGTGCAGATCAGATACAAGCCATGCCAGATGCCATACAATGACATTGAGAGGGAAATAATCCCCTGAAAGCAATGTGCCCAGTAGAGATTGCCCCATAAGTGCACCATTTTGCGAAAATATTTCATTTATTGTCAACATTGAGCCATTGCACATTGATTATGCAAAGAATCTTTTCTTTTTTTTTTGCCCATTGCGAGGTTTTGCCATTTTTTTGCCATCATTGAGCATTAGATTTCATTGCATCCATTTTTGAGAGAGCAAGACACATATCACATAATTGATATTTCTCAATGTGGAATGGAGAGAAAGAGGTAGAGATCATAATCTTTTTTGCCAATTCCATAAATATATATAATCAGCATCATATCATTGTATCCAGTTGAGAGGAAAAGAGCCAGTTGAGAGACAATTCAATATATTCCAATATTATACACCCCATTTTTTGAGGGGGCATTTCCATTGCATATTGAAGGAAAGAGCATATACATACTATATTATTGATTTATAATTGGCCAAATATTTTTTGCCATCATATCAATCATTGAGGCAATTGAGATTGCGAAAGGATGTAGTTGATTTATATAATATTAATTATTCATATCATAATCCTATATTATCCATCATTGTAGTTGGTCATCCATATCCAATTCATCATACAAATATCACATTGAGAATTCCCACCAGTGAGTAGAATAAAAATTTGTGAGAACAGAGAAAGAGCGTTTAAAGACGTATTTTGGCCTGAGATCATATTCATTTAAATCATTATATTCATCATTGAGACGTTTCCATATTGAGAAAGGACATTGAGCCCCATAAAATTGAGATAATTGAAGGAAAAGAAGACACCAATTTATTCAAATCCAGTGCGGAACATTATTTGAGAAAGAGAAAAAGGAATTGAGGGAGCATTCTTTGAGAAGACATTTCATTGATATTATATATATTCATACACCATCCATTATATGAGGGGGGGGGGAAAGGAGAGGGCACATTTATTACACCATGAGCGAAAGGGAGGAGAATATTGAGAAGGAAAGGAAGGAGGGTATTCATTGAGACGAGGATTAATTGTTTGATTACCAATACATTTGTATTGAGGATCACATTCATTCATCATTATCATATATATTGATCATTCACCATATTCCCAGTTCATATTGTATAATATTCCCATCATTGATTATCATATATCATTTATTGCCTTTGGATTTCATCATTCATTCATTCTCATGACCCATCCATCATATATACATAATTACAATGTGAGGTTGAGCATGAGAGCAATTGGAGTTGAGATTGACTTTTGACATTTATCTTATCATCATTTGAGGTAAGAAAAAATTGAGAGAAAGAAGGAAAGGAGGCATATTGGGAGAAAGAATTATATCATATTCATCATCATCTATATTTCACATTTATTATTATATTAGTGACGAGAATCCATTATACATGAAGATTCATCATTTCCAGTACAAATTTTTGAGAAAGGAGGTGAGAAAATTATTGAGGATTGGCCAATTAATATTATATCATGAGGAAAAGTCATACAATTCAATTGGTATCCATATTGATTATTGGTTGACACGTATAAGAAAGGGAGGAAAGAAGGCATCAGAGAATAAAGAGGTGACAGGGAGAAAGAGAGAAAACGAAGCATGAGACATATGGGCCAAGAGCAGAGTTGCATGAGGAGTGGTGGGTGCCAATCAACTTCCCATAATAGGAGTTCACCATAGGGACCTGTCACAATCAGTGAGACATTCATTGAGGGAATAATTTCAATTGAGGAGCCACCATTTTGCGCTGGGAGAAGGAATTGTCATTTTTATTTAAAATCATCCAGACATATCATCACACAAATTTATTTCCCAAGGATTTTTGATTGCATTGAGCCTTATGAGATTATTCAGTTGATTTTCCACATAATATATTTCATACATCATACCATTTCATATTGAGCAGCATACATTGATTTCAACATTTTAATCATTATTGTTGAGAGAGTTATTTCATTCCTTATATAATCCCATTCCCCCACATCATTATTGCCATTAATTTATACATTGCGTTGCGTTTTTTGCCATCAATTTATAAATATTGGGGAAAGAGTTTTTTCCCCTTTTCGCCCAACCATTATATACATTGAAGAACCCATATCATTCAATCATTATGCATCATACATTTATTCCCATTATTGAGGATTTTCTTGAGCATTTTATTGAGAAAAGCATTTGAAGAATTGCATTATTTGGCAAATTTAATTTGTCCATTCATCAATATCATATCAGATTATTGCACCATCGCCAATTGGCATCATATCATTTACTTTTGACATCATTGAGATTATTCCATTGAGGAGGAAAGGAATAATATATATATTGACATTATTCAATTATTTCATTGAGTATGAGGAGAAAAATTTGGCCCATATATCCATTCATCACCAAATTTTGAGGGGGAAAAAAATCATCGGAGGAAAGGGTTGGCCAGAGATTGCAGAGGGGACAGTGGGCCCATATCATCATGCCCAATCATTTGAGAATTATTTATATTCATGATGGGATAATTGCCCATTACCATCATCTAATATCCAATTGTTAATATTTTGCATATTTCCATATATTGAAAGGAAAAGGAGTTCATTTGAGGCATTGAGAAAGGGAATTTCCATTGAGGAACACCAACATTGAGAGGTATCATTTTTTAGTTCAAGTCATTGAGGAGATTCTTTTTTTTTTTTTTCCAGTAATTGAGAAGCATTAATCAGCACATATCATTATATATTATCTTCATTTCATGTTTTGCCCATTGCCAACTGGAGAAATTAAGATGTGGACATATGGAGAAAAATCCAGTGAGACAAGAGAAGGTGGAGAGAGGGAGAGGGTTGACGCAGTTAGGGAGGCCAGCAGGTATTAACAGAGGCAAGCAGAGCAGGGCAGGCAGAGCGGGACATGAAAGAGGAGGAACATTATTGCGAGGGGAAAGAGTTTTCACCATTATTCATTGGAGAAAAGAGGAAACATTGATTTATTTTTTGAGATCCATCATTGAGCAATACATGAGAAAATATATTGAAAGGGATCATATCAATAAAATTTTGAGGAAAACATTATAATTTCATCATTGAGAAATTATCATATTCATTGAAGATTGAGGAAGAAAATTCACCCCCAAATATTGAGAAAGAAAGAAAGGTTCATCATCATATATTGAAGAAGAAATACATATACTTCCTACCCATTCCATTGCATTACATATACATATCCATATTGAGAGGGAAAAGACATCACATCATTATATTGATTGGATCACATATTGAGATGCGCATTGGAACCCATTGTGAGGTTGTGCCCAAATACACATTATTCATGAGTGAGAAACATTCATCATATTATGCCATTGATCCACATGAGGGAAAAGGCCATCAATCCACCCATTGAGCATTGCATGTTTGCCCATTGAGAAAGAGAAGGGGGAGAGAAACAATTTTGAATTTTGGTTCCATTAATTTTGTCACCCTGGTTTTTTGCCCCCCCATTCATCATCCTACATAATTGTCACACATTTGTTCATCATATTTTGCCATTCATACATCACTTTTTTGTTGCCTTATTTTGCCCTAATCATATAACATTTTTTTATGGGTTTTTTTGTTTTGCCATATTCATTGCCATTATTGCCATCACCCCATATCCATCATCCATTTGCCATCCATCATTGCCATATTACATCATCCAATAGTTTCAAATCATCATGCCTTTGGCCATTTATCTATAGTTCTGTTTTTGACATCCAGTCTTTTTGCAATTTTTTCTTGCCATTTGCATTGTTTTGTTTTTGCATCCATTACACATCATCTTATTGGGTTCCAATCACATACATCCATTTGTTTGCCAAAATGTCATCATCATCAATCCATAACTCCAGTTTGCCACATACACATTCCATTTGAGGAGCAATATTGCCATTTTGCCTTTTTTGTTTGCCATCCATCAATTATGATGCATTTATTACCCATTATCATCATAATGTGCCAATGTGCTTGTGCACATATTGTTGTATTTTGATTCAAGCAGTAACATTGCACAGTTTTATGTGGGTGGGGAAAAACAGGCCAATGGTTCGGGTGGCCAGTCAGGCCCCGGGAGGAAAGAGGATCCATCATCAAACCACATTCCCAGCCATCCTGGCAATAGTCCCACATAGACATATTTCATTATGTTTTTGGTTTTGTGGCCATATTAATCATTATTTTCATTCCACATTGATAGAGATTTCTTTTTGCCCATTCATATCAGGCCCATGTGCCCATTATGATTATTACATCACATTGCTTTTTTGTTTTTTTGACCATGGCCAAATACATTTTGCCATATCTTTTTTTGCTTTTGTTGGCCATCATATCCCGTTGCCCATTTAATTTCTGCCCAATCATATAATATTTTTGCGTCACATTTCATTTCCTTGTCTGCCCATTTGCCCATTTGCATTGCAATTAACATCATATTATTTGTGCCATCATTTAGCGAGGCCGGGCAAGCAGAGTAGCAGAGCATCACAGGGGGTTTTTTTGCCACCCCATTGCCATTTGCACATCAATTCCACATTATCAATGCCATTTTTTCAATAATATCTTGTTGTTTTGTTTTGTGCTTTGGCCTTTTGTGCCCATCATGGAGAGAGGGAAGGCAAGAAGCCAGCAGCACACCAGAGGAAAATAGAGCCAAAGGCATTCGCAGAGCAAGAAGGGAGAGAGGGGGCCATTCAACAACAGAAGAAATAAATTGAATGAACATGCTGCCCATACACATATTTGACATCATCAATCATTTTATTTTTATTAATATTATTGCCTTGACCC
>Ga0179591_1352401_pt1 | contig 17085 bp, 15 predicted proteins | sample CZOMad2_1_08_16f_FD_182891 | JGI IMG/M metagenome (GOLD analysis project Ga0179591, IMG submission 182891) | Vadose zone soil fungal communities from Angelo Coast Range Reserve, California, USA - CZOMad2_1_08_16fungal (PacBio error correction) | ecosystem: Environmental > Terrestrial > Soil >... | reverse complement strand
TCTCCTCCCCTTTTGTTGTTTTTTCTTCCGACGAGCCACTCTTTCCGCCCCAGCCCCCTACAAGACCGGACACCCCCAGTAGGACCCCCTCCGGAGAGTTCATAGACGACTGCGATTCTCTTTACTAGCGCAGATGTCCTTCTTGCATAAAGCCCCACTCTCTCCGACCCACGTTCCCGAAAGAGCGTCTCCCCGTCATTCGGGGCCCTTAAGGTACCCCCTATACCTCCCCCCCGGATCGGGAAAGAGAACTCTCCTCCCCGGTCCATCCCCGTCCTGGGCATTCCGAGCCGCGAAGGCTCAGACTCTACCGTGCAAGAATGATTCATCCCTACACTGGTTTCTCTTCCCAGGAGGCCCCTTATTATATTCCCCTCTTGCTACACCTATCTTTAGCCCGGAGTAACCCTTTATGATATCTTATCTTACCTGTCCACCAGATTTCCCCTCCGTCTTTTCAGACCCAAACCCTCCCTAAGGTGTAAAAGAACTCTCTGCGTCCTCCCCTGAGCCCCCAGAGAATGGAACGTCATCATCAAGATTCTACTCATGCCCACCCCTATTCCCCCCACATTAAGGCGTCTCTAGTCGGCTCCAGTAGAATGCGACGAACCCCTTTCCCAGAGTTTTTCCCAATCCCCCTTCCCCTTCCTGTATGATCCTTGCTTTTTCGACTTTTTTTGGATCCTTCTTTAATCCCCCTTTCTTTATTCTTCGGTGTCTGCATTGTTCTCTTCTTCCCCGCCTCTCGGCTCCCCCTGTATGGTGACAACTAATTTCATAAGAGAAGAATCGCCCTCTTGGAGTCCTTCCCCCCCCCCTTGCACCCCCCTTCGGCGGCTGGCGCCGGCCCCTCAGTTTTCTCCCTTCGATCTGTAGGATTTCCGGCGGGGTACGCCTTTGATCCTTTTCCCCCCCTTTAACTCCTCGGAAGGCCATAGTAGTTCCGTTGCCAGTCCCCCCAAGCTTGATCCACCCTCCTTCAACCTCCGGACGTTGGGGGTTCCTGCTGAACGTTTATTAACGGAGGTCGTCGGATTCTTTTTACTTCCCCTCCCCAGGAATCTGAGCCAGGCCACCACCCAGTATATTTACTTTAGCACGTTCCCCTTTTTCCCCTTGCTCCCCTCCGGACCTCGGGCAGATTCTTTGCGTTATCCCCCTTGTTTTTTTTTCCCCTTACCTTCCTCGACCGGCTCTTTCCTGCCTTGTTCCCTGCTTTTTTTTTAAGGTGGGGTCTATGACTTCGGTCTTCCCATCTCTTTCATGACCCCTTAAGACCCCGCGTTGCCTTCCTATCCAAGGTACTAAAGACCCTTCTTCAAGCTCTCCCTTTTCATCTACCGTTGCCAGTCTCTGTTTCCGTCTTCGGGACGGTCCTCCCTAGATCTCCCCAGCACCTACGAACCACCCCCCGAATCCTAGGCGGAATGGCAGAACCGTTCCCTTCCCTTTACGCGCGCATTTGCAGGCGTTAAGCACGCAGAAATCCCCTCGAATTCATGCTCTGCTCCTTTGATTTTCCGATCAAGATCTCTGCGGGGAGCCTTTCCGCAATGACCTATTACCGCGGTGCCCCCTTTTTTCCCCGCTCAGCAGGCTCCCCCCAGGAGGCCATGAAAGATTATCTTCAAAGGCAGCTGGATCGAATTCCACTAGGGACCCCTTCTTCCCCTCCCCCCCCCCCCAGATAGTCCTAAGAGCAGCTTTCCTTTTTTTCGGGGGGATCTGAGTTCTTCCAACTTGCTGGAGGAGGACCCCCCCCCCAACTCGCTGGGCTCCCCCCCTCGAGAATCCCCAAATTCCTTCGCTGCTTTCCGTACCTTCGCTCTCTACGTTTTTCCCTCTTTTCAAACCTCTTTGTTCCCCTGCCGTTCTTCTAGGTGGGTCATTCCTGCAAAACTTTTTCGATATTTGAGCCGCGTCGCGGGCCCCACAAGCCCATTCTTAGGAGCTCCGAGCAAGCGGCATTCCCTCATCTGTGTCCTGAAAATTTCGATGACCCCCTCATTCTATAGATTCCCTTTTAGATCGCGCTCTTCCTTTTTTGATATTTTTTTTTGCCAGCTCGAGGTTTAATGCTTAGGACGCACGTGATTTTAGTGCCTCTAAATTGACCCCTTCAAAAGCCTCTCTGAGACCAGCTTTTCGAGGTGAAGTAACACGAAAGTTTTGGATTCCGTAGGCTCTAACCCAGGAGTTCTTCCCTTCCTTAAGGACCCGCCCTAAAGTCCTTCTCTTCCGGGGTTTAGCGGCAGGTGAACTCTGATTCCCCCCCCCTCGGGAAGTTCTTCCTCTTTGACCGGTTGTTCTCTTGTTTTCCCCAGCGGTCTTTTTAATGATGGTTCCATATCCTCAGCGAGAACGCTACTTCCCCCTGATTGTGGATTTCTCGGTTTTGGCCCTTCCCCCAGTGACGCCATAAATTATAATTCTAAGACCCGTCCCTGGTGGCTTCACCCCCTACATTTATTATTCTGAATCCCTTTTCCTCGCAGTTTGTTCCTTCGAGATTTCGATGACTTTCCTGCGGCTCTAGACTGTCCGGGGAGGGGTCGATAGAATGTTACAGGGATGTCCCCCCTCTATTCCCTCTTTTCCCTGACTCCCCCTCCCAACATCGCCCCCGACCAAGTCTCTCGATCATCTTTGCGTTTTCTGGCTCCCACAATCCCTGGCCAAGCCTCGAGCAGCCCCCTCCTGACCAAAAATTCCGAACGGTTCCCGAGTCTTGGGTTTTCCCCCCCCAGCTTTTCACGCACGCATCCTCCTAAATTCAAATTTCTCTTCCGTACCTGGACTTTCCGATCCTTTGCCCGCCGATCCCTGGCCCCCCAAACTGGCGTTGTGGCCTCTCCGTCTTGAGTCTTCCCCCCGGGATTTCTTTTTCGAGGTCGTCCTTGCAAAGCTGCCCCAGCATCCGTTTGGCACTAGGCGCTCTAACGTTTCCCGGTCGTTTTTTTTAACCCCCCCCCCCCAGACGTTGTGTTGAGGTTTCCAGACCTCCCCTTTGCTAAGATTTCCCCATTTTCATTCCTCGCCTTTTGAGTCTGGGTTTTTTATTTGGACGACGCCTTTTCTCCTTATTCAAAGTCTGTGTTCGCACTTTCGAGGATCGCTTACTCGCTAGCCGTCTTCTTTTCGAGGGTCAGACAGCCCCAAAGTCGACCCCCGAAACTGGGTTGATATTTAGATGAGCCAGGGTATTCCTTTTTTTTCCAATGCCTTAATCCCATTCTGAAAAGGTGTCCCCAGACTCTTGGCTGGGGAGTTTTCAAATTCCATCCACGACGCTCCCCCCTTGGACCTGCTTCCCTCTCAGAGGTGGAAGGCCCCCCAGACTCTTCCCCTTCCTTTCCTTTTGCCAGTGCCCGTGGCCGTTTATTTCTCTGACGTGCTTAGGCCGCTCTGTTCTGGTGACACCCCAGAGGTTTAGGTCCCCCTTTTTATAAAAGGCTTTTTTTTTCCGGTGACCCTTCGTCTCCCGATTGAACCCCCGCCCCTCGCCCCATTTTTCCCCTTCAGTACCCCCTCTTCCTTTTGGTTTTTCGGGCCGAGGCCACAATCACCGTTCAGGTGTGGTTCTACTTCCCCCCTTCTTCGCAATCTCTTCTCACCTCCGAGGCTTCCCTTTTTATTCCCCCCATCGAGTCCCCTAGGCGCCCCTCTCTTTGAGCCCCTCCAGACCCCTCCCTCTTTCGGCTCCAGTCAGGAGGTTTTTTTTAGCCCCTTAACACCAAAAGTTTTCCTGCGTGACGGTCTTGACGGGTCTTTCCCCTCCAACCCCCTCTGGAGACCTCTGCTTAAGGAAGGCTGTGTTGCCCCAACTGGATCCTTGATGTGTAGATGGTTCAGACTGTCTCCCCATTGGGTTCTGATTTCCTTTCTCTTCCCCCATCGTTGCCAGCTAGCCTTCCCTGACTTGCTGTTTCCCCCGCCACCCGTATCTTCTCATTTCTCCCCGTTTTAGGAGGACTTGAGAGGTACTGAGTTGGAGGTTTCCCATTCTTGAAGAGCCTGAGCATTCTAGGCGTTTTTTTTATCATTCCGTGCATTCTCCCTTTCAGTCTCTTCAAGTTTTCAGCGCGCCTCTTTTAGCGTTCCCAATCTAGAGAAGTTGCTACTTTGTATTTAGGAGTCCTTTTTTTATTTTTTTTTCAGCTCCCCTTTAACCCCCTGACGAACGCCGCTAGAAGCCTAAGTCTCCCCCCCCCTTATACCCCCCCTCTGATCCCTTTTCTCCGCGCCTCCTTCTTGAGTAGTTTATTATCTCGGTGTAATTGGAGCTAGATTCCTTGAACCTTCCTCTTCCTTTGTGATAGGTCCTTGCGTGATTCCAAGCTCGGTTTTTTTAAGCCCCCTTAGGCTGCTCTTTTGATCATTTTTTGTTCAACTTGTTCAAACCCCTTGTTTTGGTGCGTGCCCTTACGCGCCACCTTCCCTGAGATGTCTCGAAATTTTATTCCTCAAGACGCCGTGCCGACTCCTCCGTCTCCCCACCATTTTCTGTTTCCCATTCACCCCCCCCCTGGCGTAAAGGCTAGCGGGGAACGCTTCTATGCCCCCCCCTTTCCCTTGCTTCTAATTCTTCTTTACCGGAATGGTTTCAGAGACACCTCACCCCAAAGATCCGCTTCTTACTTTGAATCCGGTGGTGTCGTCTTGAAGATTTCATTTAGCTCTTTTCGGACTGAGTAAGACTCCTTCTTCAGACCCCAACTACCCAGCGTCCTTCAGAGTTGTGAGATCTCCCTCCCCATAATTCCGGGTTGTTTTTTGGAGTAGAGTACCCGATCTCGGTTTTTTTCCTTCGGGCGCCTTTAGCTCATCAACTCTACTTGTTGACTCATCTCCCCCCCCTTCCCGTTCTCCTCGTTCTCCATAGAACCCCTTACGGTTGGATCCGTTGTTTTCCGTTCCAACTGACGTCTCTCACTCCTACGGGGCCTTCCACCTTTCTCCCTCTCTTAGCAGCAGAGTGAGGTTCTTCCACAACGCATTTTTGGAGTCTCTTTGTTTTCGCTGAGGCACTGCGACCCCCGGTCTGCGCGTCGTTATCTTGTCCTCTCCAAGATTTTTTGCGTGCTCGCAAATCACGCAGTTTCTGTCCAAGCACCGTGTGAGCCTTTTTTAGCCATCTTTTCGTTTCTCAACCCCCATTTCTGTCCCAGGCCAGACTCTTCTGACGATGCCATCCCTGATTCCTTTTTAGAACCCATTGATCCTGGAGATTTTACAGCCCCCCAGACCTCCGCTGAGTATCCCCCCCCCCCCTGAAGTTTCGCCAGTCCGGGAGCCATACGTTTTCTATTCTTTACTTTGCTGTTTCGTCAGTCCTCCGTAAGGCGCACCGGTCCCTTTTTTTAGAACCCCCTTGATGCTCGGACTCAATCTTCAATGACGTCCTGAAGTCAGGAGTCGTCCTTCAAGTTACTTTGAGATGGCCTTCCTTGCTTCTCGGAAGCATTTCTAATTACGCTCGAGCCTTTTTGACTCTTCTTGGTTCTTCTTGCCAGTACAGATTCTTTTTCTCCTCATGATTACGAAGACCGGTTAAGATCTTTAACGGGAGGGTCTTTTTGGCCCAGGATTATTTTTCTTTCTGCTTTTCTCTCTCTTCATGACCCCCCCGTAGTCTCGTACTAGATCCCCTCAAGACCTTCAGATGATCTTTTCTCATTTTCCTGATGTCCCGCCCGAAGTTCACGACTTCTAGCCCTCTCTCCCCTTAAGGTGCCCCACCGCATCCTTGCCTATTGGGACAAGCTCATGAACTTCCTCACAACCTTTAATACCCCCCTACCCCCATCGGTTTCCACCCCCCCAGGAAATCGGTCTTATATCCCCTTCCGCGTAACTTTAGTTTTGACCCCTTCTTGTTTCCCCTAGCTTTGAATTCTTCCCCCTGGTGCCGTCCCCAGTAGACTTTCCCCCCTCCCACAGATAGCCGGGTTTTCACGTCTCCAAAAGGGTCGTTCTCGATGATGCTAACTCCAAGCTCCCAGTTTTAAGAGTACGTTACCTCGCCCCTATCGTTTCCGACAGTCTTGGTCCGTTCAGCCTCCTAGAGTGACTCTAAACCTTTTCTTTTGCTCCTTCCCGAGACCGGTTCAACTTTCGCTCAGGGACCCCGAGTGACAGTATTACCCTAAACCAGCCTAGGCCTGGAAGCCTCTTGGCGTGCGATTGGCCCTCATGGCTCCCTTCTAAATCCCCCTTAAGTCCCCATTTATTAACAATTTTCCCTCACAGTGGATTCACCTTTTTTTTAGCTTTTGTCTGTCAAACATTCTTTCTCTGAGATCAAACCCCCACCAAAGGCTCCTCTTGCGGTACTTAGCCCTTGTCAAATTCTTTAGCGACCCAGAAGGTCACTTCCCCTTGAAGATCCCCCCCCCCCCATTTACAAATTCCGGACCAAGCCACCTCTCCTAAGTTTCTATCAGCCTTGCTTTAAAACCCCCCCCACCAAAAACTTAGTCAGGCAACCTAGATTTTCTCATCTATGAGTCGAGCAGTCTAGTTAACCCTTGTGGTCTTTCTTCCACCCCCAGACCGGGCATTATACCCTTCATTCCTCGGAAGCAAGTGGTTCTTGTCAGTCGGCCCCCGCCGTCACCGGCTACCTCCCTCCCCTCAGACATGGCTCGAATTGGACCCGGTTCCCTTCTAACCGCCTGCCATCATCAAGCTAGGTTTTGAGTCCTATCCCCTCGCACTCCCCCCACGTTAGTATTTTTTCCGGACGTTGTTCAAGGTGAACAGCCCCTGAACGGGAATTCCGGGTTTGACAGTTTTTTCTGACTCCGGTTTTACTGCCCCCTTCTGACTCCTCCTAAATTCTTCTTAATCCACTGTAGAGCCTCTCCCTTGTCCCGATTTGGATAGCCCGATCTATATTCCCGTCTTTGGTTTCCGATAAGCTCGCCTTGAGACACAAGCCCGATCTTTCTCTATCTTGCGAAACCTTTTCTCAAAATGTGTTACTTCTGACCCCTTCTCCCCCAATCTATCCCCCTCTTTATTTTTTTTGTTTTTACTCTATTGGCTTACTCAGAGGGGTGATCCTTTGTGTCGTCTTTCGACCCTGCAATTGTCTGAGCTCCCTCCTGTTCCCAATGGAGACTCCCTCAATTGTGCCACTCCGCCGAATATCCCGTACACATCCCACAAAGGCTAGTCCTCTTTTCCAGCATTGCGGATATGCACAACAGCATCCTGAGCCTCTTTCGTAACTCTTTTGCCATGAAAGTACCTTTTTCTTTCGTCTGTTCCCCTCCCCTCAACGGTACTCCTCTGACAACGAACCATCTCTTTTTCTTTACTGCCTATAGGTTTGCTAGCCTCTTCGAATTTCTCACCAGTTCCCTTCTTTTCGTCCCTCTCCTGAGTTAGAGACATGGAGCCCGGCCCGTCTCATTCATTTTTCCCAACTCTTCCCCTAATTTTCCCCCACCAGTCGGATTTGATTAACCCTTTCCCCCCCCCTTGGAGACGGTTTTTTTCTTTACACCTTCCGGATGTTTGCAGACCCCCCCTCTGAACCCCCCCTCTTTCTGACGGACCTGTTCCTTTCGAGATAGTGGTGCCTTGAGCCCCTTTTTTTTAACGGTTTTGGTAAAACCAACCACCACCATTGACCCTTCCCTTTGCCGGTCCCCCGGCTCCTTCAGTTCGCTTTCTGCCCCAGCCGATTCCTCCGTCCCCCCCCCGGGTGTCTTCTGATTGGAATTCATCAGGTTTTTCCCCTACCCTCAGCCCTGAACCCTCACACAGCAGGCATCACTTTCTTTCGAATTACAAGGGACCCCTTTTTTTAAACCCGTCCTTTTTCCTCACCCTTTAACCAACTAACAAAAGGAAGCCGCCGCTGCTGCGCTCCGGTAGAGCCCCCCAGTTCCCCCTTCTGAAGACTCCCCCTGATGAGCCCCTTCAGCTTTTCCCCGAGGGACACTTTTCCACGGACTTGCTGGCTGAGACTCATCCCAGCCTCTCCCTTTTCGGATTAATTTTTCCCGAGCTTTGGCCACCCTTTCTATCGAGCGTTTTTACAGCTTTCTCCCCCCGTGAAGCTTTCCCGGTCTTTGATCACGGGTTTGAAGGGATTCAAGCTCCCCTCTATTTCTCCTTTGACAGGGTCGCGCCCAGGTGACCCGACGGCGACTTGACGGCGGGGCGCGGGCACGTGCGAGGAAAGCTACACAACAAAGCCCCCTTCCAAAAGAAGAACCCTCCTTCCCCTTCAGGATCTCCCCAACCCCTTAGAGGAAACGCAAGTCTTCGCCGACTAGGGAGAGTCCGCACAACCCCCGTAGGCCCCAAATACCCGGCTTTTTTTTTTGAACTTGACACCTATGGGTCGCGGAGTCCTGTCATTCCTCAGAGGTGTTAATGCAGTTGAGGCGAGGTTTGGTATTTTTTTGGAAGCAGACCAGATTTCCTTTCTTTCCTTTCTTCAAGGTCCATGCAGCGAGTGGCAAGCCACCCACCCTAGGATCCTTTTTCCTTCCTGAACCGTTTGTCTTCTGGATCTTTCCATCCTACGTACTTTCCCTCCCCCATTAATTTTGTCGGACATTCTTCCCAACCGGAAACAGGCATTTACTTTTACGTTAAGGAAATCTCATTACGGTCTTCCCTGGCAACCTCCACTTCTTGTACGTCAACATGTCTTGCGCTGCCTTGGTTAATCGAACCTGCGTTGACTCCCCTTCCCGCGTCGATTTTTATATTTACAGATGCCAATGATACCACTCGAACACTCTAGAGCTCTCTCCGACCCACCTCCCCCACGTGTTTAGCCACTTCCCTCACTGTTCAGCCCAGACCCGCCTTTCATATCGGAATCTTTGTTAATTGGTACTTTCTTTCACCCCTTTTTGATTCTAGAGACACCCATTTTCTCTTCCTCAGAATCACATATCCCCCTTTTACCCCTTTTCCCCACAGCTCCTCTTTCGACTCCTGCTGCTCCCCGCCCAGCGGCTCCTGTTTCCCCCAGCTTTGAATTTTCATTTCGCGGCTACGATCGACGCCGTAAGGCGTTGGTCTTTTCCTCCCTCCCCCGCACTCTTTTTTTGGTTTCTCAATGGCCTCTAAAGTAGTCTTTTCCGATGGAGCTTTACGAGCCATGCCTTGAGGTCCCAACCCCCCCCTACTGAACCCCCTTTGATCACGATTCCTATTTTCCATGATGATATCAATCCTTCATCCCCTCTCCCTCGTTTTTTGGAGCCCCCCCTCATCTTTCTCCAGCTTTTTATAGCCTGTGCATCTGAGCCCCTTTTCCTCTTCGTGTTTGAATTTTTTCCCGCTCTGCCACTCGGCTTCTCAATGACCGGATTTTCTTTCCCCCAGTATTTTCTGCCCTCTCCCTGAAGCTTTGGCTTACGTTAAAAAGGTGTCCCCACCAGCTTTCTTGGCGGATGAATTTGGACTACGTCCCTTTTTTTTTTTTTTCCTTGCTTCTTTCCCCCGAGCGTTCCTTAGAATTGCGCCCCTTGACTCTTTTCCCTTAAGTTGGAGTAGTGTTTTCTTTTACTCCCTACGGTGTCTTTTTTAGCTAGACTTCGCCCAGATAATGACTTGCGTATCCCCCAGCCGCTTGCAATTTTTTTTCCTCCTCCCGAATCGGTGTTTACTTAGGCTCTCCACATAATGGGCCTCCTCCCCTGCGAAACGCCCAATCCTTACTTCTTGTGCAGGCGATGGTTATTCGCTGGCTTAGGTCCGCCAAGGCTCTGAAGTGCTCGGAATTTTTTGATCAGTATCGGGACCCTACCCTGAGAGCCTGGCGTCCCGTTCACAGGGCGTGGACCTCGCTGCTGGGGTTTTTAACGCTTCTGATCTCGTAAACGCGGTGCAGGAAGCTGGCGACACCTTTTTGGCCGATTTTTCCCCGTTCTACTCGTTCCAGGGAGTCTCCCAAAAACCTTTTCGGCGGTTTTTTCCGCACTTATGGTTAAGCATATTCGCCCGAGGACTTTTTTTTTTCATACGGTCCCCAAATCCCGTCCCTCTTTTTTTTTTGGAAACCCTCTTTCACTTCCAGCGATTAAATATCCCCCAGGAAATTTTCGTGGCCCTATATTAATCCTTAATCCTCCCTCCTTCTTTTTCTCCTAACAACGAAGGCATCCCTGATGGTTGACTCCTCCTTGATTTCGGGCTTTTTTTTTTTTTCGTCAGGACCGCTTATTGAACGGAGTTTAGTAGAAGAAATTTGTTTCGGTAGCGCTTTTTTTTCTCCCTTCACTTAAGTGGCTCAGAATCCGAGTCCTGCTTTCACTTTCTCCGGTTCTTTTTTGCTTGCCCGATCCACGTGATCAGGACGCAGATTCCTCTTTCGTCCTTAGTTCGATTCTGTTTCTTTTTTTCTTAAAGGCTTACCCTAACCTTCCCGGTCTTCTTTTACGCCATCGAGACACCCTTCTCCGGGTGACGCTCCTGAATTTTTGGTTCTTGACGGCTTTAATCGGAAGGCTGTCGCTACTTTACTTCCCGACCCTTCCTGAGCACCGGCCTCAACCTCTTTCCCGCTCGCCTCGTGTTGTGCCGTTCTGAACCCTCCCCTTGTGAGAATTAGTGAGCTTTCTTTCCCTTCTTTTTCTAAGGCTTTCCCTTACACCACTCCTCCGGCTTGTTTCCCCCCCCCTGAAAGATTTCATTGCCTCCCCACCCCTCTCCCCGACCTCCCTTTTCCGTGTCCCCCCTTGTAAGCGTCTTTTCGTCTATCGATTTGAATACCTTTTTATTTCTTTTTGTTTCCTTTCTGTCGGGCCTTTACGCCCATTCTTTCAACAGGGCTTCGTGTCGCGGATGCCCCCCTCGGCCTTCAACTCCTTAAAAGGTCCCCCCCTGTATGCGGCTCAGAGTCTTTAGATGAGAGCGTTTCGAAAGCCCTGGCCTTAACCCTTTTTCGAGAGCATTTTGCACTTCTCCCTTTTTCGCCTTTTCAGTTCAAATTTCTTCGAGTTCTTCCCCCACCATTTCCTTATCTTCCCCTTTTTAACTTACTATAGGGTTTGCAGAGTAGTTTTGAGTGCTATTTTCCCCAGTGACCCTAGGAAGACCTAAAGTCCCCCAGTCTGGACTTTTCCTTTCGAAGGGGATTAACCCCCTTCTGTTTTCGTTGATGCTCCCTTTTTTTCACCAACGTTTCTTCCTGTGCTTTCGAACTCTTGATTTTTTCAATTCTCGCGAACCTTCTGTTTTAGGCCGCCTTTCCCTCGTTCCCTTAACCCCCCCCTCCCTAGAGTCCTCCTCAGGCGCTGATTTTTTTTAGAGCTTTCCCCTTAAAACTTTTACCTCTTTTTACCTCTTTCGTCTTCGTCCCTGTTCAAGCTTTGATGTTCAAGACATATTCTCGCAACCCCTCCAGGGCAGTGTCTTGCTCGAGTTCCTCGCTTGGTAGTGGTACTTGGATGTAAAGTCCTAGACGATGGTATTTTAAATTTGAAACCACCTCGACGTCTGAAACTTTTTTTCGTCCCCCCCTGCAGCTCCTTTAACCGTCTCAGCGATGGCTGAGTCTCCCCTTTTATCTTCCTGTTGATTCGCGGCCCCTTTTCTCCTTTTTTCAGTTTCCCCTTTTTCAAAGATCTGGGACGGCATATGGGATTTCCTTGATTGTTGCCTTCTAAAGTCAGACCTCTTTTTCTCCCCAATTTTTTCTTGGGGATCTTTTGATGATTTGTATAGGCGGAGTTTTTTGGACAATGAATTCTTTTTCATTGATCCACCGGAGCCTCACTTGAAGTCATAGCTTCCCTCTCCGGCTCAAGATCCCGTTCCTCTCCTCCCTTAATCCCCCCCCCTACTCCGGTTTTTTTCGAGAGATTTTTGGTAGGAAGTTTCCTGCCGGTTCTCCCTTAGACTTGTCTCCTCTTGCGGAGAGGTCTTTTTTGCTGATGGAAATCCCCTTTCCCTGAAGCCTATCCCCCTTTCCACTATCCCCCATTCGCGCATGATAGATTGAAGCCTTTAGATTGCCTCAGGATCTCCTTCCCCCTTCACAGTTTCTTTGCACTCCCCCCCAGAACGTCTTCTCCGATTCTCCCCCTTCTCAAAGACGATACAACCTCCCCTCACCCGAGTCCTCTGATCCTTCTTCCCCCCTTCTGACCCCGGGCGAAGACTCCAGTCAAAATTTTTGCTTCTCCGCTCCTCCCTGCTTTTTGTCGTGTTTTTCGCGCATTATTCACCCCCACCTTCCAATTCCCCCTCCCTTTTCGCTCCTCAAATCTGAACTGCCCTGTTTAGTGGGGCTTAACATGACCTACTCTTCGTGAGTCTTTTCCATCCGCCGTCAACGGTTGAAAATCTCCCTTTTCTTTTCATAGAAGCCCTTTTTCTCAAACCGTCCCAGTTTTCTTTTAAGACCCTTTTTCTTATCCCGGGAGTGTGTCCTCTGTAAAGCCAGTCTTCTGAACTGGCTCTCTCGCGCCCCCGCCCATTTCCCCCCTGATGCCGCAACCCTTAGAGAGTTCCCCCCACGTAGCCCAAACACACTGTTTTTTTTTTTTTTTTTTTTTACTCCTTTTTCTCTTGCCTCAGGTTGATAGGCAGCCCGACTTGGAATATTCCCTAGTCCCCTTTGTTTTCCTTCCTTTGCCAATTTTCCTCCCTCGAACCTGAAAACCCCAGACCCTCTTCCCTAGAGCTGTGATTTTCATGGATACTCAATCCTTTTTTTTCCTTTCTCTCAGCTGCCCCTTTCGAGACCCGTTCCTGAGGGAGTCTTCTCGAGTGCCTCTTGCTCAGGTCAACAAACTGAGTCTTTCCTCTTAGTCGCCTCGTTTCAGACCCGGTCTTCTGAGAAAGGTGTTCATTTTTCTTCATTTTCGCTTCTAAAGTTTATCCCTGGAGAAACTTCTCTAGGACTTAGACCTGGTTGGAGTTTTGTTTCAACGTTGTCCGCCCCTCAAACCAAGTCCGACCGACCCTCCTAAAGTAGTCTATAAAAATTTCTTGGACGACCTCCTCCCTTCATTGACTCTCGTTGAGGGCACCGACCCTTTCTTTTTCTATCTTCGATTGTTGATCTTTTTAAATTTTCCCTTCGAGGAGTTCGACCCAGTTTTTTTTTCCACAGTGGATTTGTTGATTCTAGACACGATGACCCCCTCCTGGCATAGAACCTCGGCGTGTCAACCCCCCGTCTAAAGCGGGCGCCGCCGATTTCCGCCTTTTTTAACCCTTCCCTTTGATCTTCCTGCGTGATTCTCCCGTTTTCCTCTGCTTCCCCCCTTAAGGTTATTGAATTGACTCCCTTTTCCAGAGACTATATGAGACTGAAGAAGGAAGTCTCTTGGCACCTCCAACCCGTTGATCTTTGCCCCAGCACCCCATTTCCTTTCAGTTGTAGGCGGATCCTGACCCCGATGACAGCCCTTCTCGGGCCTTTGCTTCACCGATTCCGCCGTACCTCCCTCCGCGAGAGAAGATAGTTACCTCGGAACTTTCCCCAAGCAGCCCCAACATACTTTGTCAGCAGACTCCTTTCCCGGATCTCCCTATCGCTTGAGTCTACTTCTCATTTATCTTCCACACCTTCGCTCAGCTTCCCTTTCCCCCTTGGCTGCTCTGACCTCAGCCCCCGACTAGAGTCCCGAAGAGACCCATATCAGCTCCTCCCTGGGGTGGATCGACCGCCTATAGTGCGTTTATTTTCCTCACGCTCATTTTTCCTGCACGAGTTTCGAGGCCTCCCGATGCTCAGCCCCATTATCTGCTTCTTTTTCTATTTTCCTTTTCCCCGCAGACCGTCTGGAAAGGCGCTTTTTACTTCCCAAGTTTCTGCCCTTCTATGTTTCTGACTCCTGCCCGTCATGACCCTTTCCACTTCGACTTCCAAAGATTCCTTTTGAGAGTTGCAGCTCCTCTCCTTTCTCTATCTTTTCTGATACTTCTCCCTCGGACGTTCTTCTTCGACGTCTTCTTGTCGCCGAGCGCCATTCGCGACTGGGCCCGCACAAAAGAGTAGCCCTTTCCACTTTTCCTTAGCTCCTTTTGCCCCATTTTCTTAATTGTATTGAGGACCCTTCCTTTTTTTTGAAGCTCCCCTTGAATCATGGGGTCTGTCTCTCCAAGGCCCCGATCAACTCAAATAGGTCGTTCTGTACTGCTTCTCACCTGACCTTTGACTTTCCGTGTCATGACGATCCAAACGAGTAGAACGCTTCTGGCCTCTCCTCCCAGAAGTCAAAGTAAGTGCCCCATTCTCTGGAGAAGCGATTCGGATTTCTGCCCTTTCCTACTAAGAATTTTTTTGTTTCGAGAGAAGAGCTTTCCCCTCCGATCTCGGGGAATGTCTATCGTCGTCGCTCCTTTGCAAGTCAGTTCCAGGATATAATGTTTTTTTTTCTTTTTTTCCATCTTCGAACACGCTTCCTTGTCCTCCAGGACCCCCTCCGATGCCCGATTTTCAGGGAAGTTCTCTAGGCCACATGTTTTCGAGTTGCCCCTTCCCCTCCGACTATTACCCACTCCCCCCCTCTCCCTTCTCAGGCTCCCCTCGTCCCCTTTCTATCCTTTGACTGTATCCCGAGGGGTGTTTCGAAGTGGACCCACCGACTAGGATAAAAGTCCCTTGACCCCCTATTAGTTTCCTGGAACTTGTCGTTCTTTTGCATGCAGTATGGTAAGGATTAGCTTCTTTTCAGACCCAACACCCCATCCCGAACTTTCGTTACTTCCCCCCTTTGAGATCTTCCGCTAGGGCGTCCCCCCGAAGAAACGTGTCCTCCAGATGTCCCCGAGCGGTTTCTTAGGTCCCCCCTTCCTCCCAAGTGGCCCTCCTCCCCGTCCCCCTCTTCTAGTCTCGTCGGCCCGTACGAAAGCTCCGTAACTCTCCTCTCGTGATCCAACCCCTACGCAGGAGCCGTCCTTTTTCCCCTTCACTGCCCCCGGAGCTTCCTAGGCTGTTGGGTATCCTTTCCGTCCCGCTGGAGATGACGGCGCTTCCTTGTAGACTCCCAATTGGTTTTATCGCCCTGAGAGGCATGGTGAAGCTTATTGGTTGACGATCTCCCCGTATCCTCATTGCGATTGACGGTCTCTCCCCCTGACATGCAAATCTGGACTGCTGGTACCCTCTTAAGACGGAACCCCCCCGTTTTTCCTGCCTCCCGGTCTTTATGTAAGCGGGCTAATAGGGCCTAAACTATCCCTTTCTTTCCGGACTTGAACCCCGGTCTGCTTTTTGAATCCCACTCTCTCTTGAAACACGATATTCGATTTCTTTGTTACTCGCCTTCTTCGGCCATGTTCCTCTTGGCTGCTACTTGAATCCACTCCCCTTGTTCCTCATTGGAGACAGTCATTGACCCCCTGCCAAGATCGTCCTCCCCTCTCCCTTTCCTTGCTCCCCCTTCAAGCGGATATTCTCCGATTTTTCATTGGGTGGAGTGAGAGTTGATGCAGCCTTCCTATCGCACCTAAGCCTAATCTTTCGGGCCACCGCTTCGACGTGTTCACTCCGCCCTCTTTTTTTTCAAAGGCTGTCTTCCACTCCGCCCACTTTCCGGGCGCCGATGCCCCCGAGTTTTCGCTCCGATATCAACCCTTTAATCGCTTAAGATTCCTTCGGGCATCCTGTAGTGAAGATCGATTTGACTCGATCAGGTGAAGGCTGTTGGCTGTCTTTTCTAGCTCCCCAAACGTTCCCTCCCTCCAACATCTTCGACCTTTTTTAATGTTTCGCCCTGTTCTGGTCATGAGTTATCTCCCTCTCCCGGACTCTCAAGAAAGAACGTTTTCACCGGTCTCGCCTCCCCTAAGATGGACGACCTCTTTGCAAGGGTGCCGGAGATAGACTTCTTCTTCGAAACCCCTCCTTCGTATTGGAAAAGATGCAGCACTGTTGAGCCAGGCAAAAGCTCGCCAGTTCCGTCTTTCCTTCACCCAAGGCAGCACCCGGGGTGGTTTTCGCCCTTGAGTGGCAGGTCCCTTGGCCCCGGCCGCTCCCCAAAGGACACCGCTTAAAACCCTTGAGAACATTGGTCTTCACCCCCATGAATTCGCTCAGTGGGCCCTTTATTGCTGCTCATCTCAATCTGCACTCACACACAAAGGTGCTTTTTCTCCTTGGTTTCAGAATTTTTGAATCTGATGGGTCACTCCTCGCCCCCCGGCTGGTTATCTTTCCTCCAGGCAGCGCCCTCTGCCCATGTTAACCCGCCCACTCCGTCGTTCAAGACGCGCATCCGCAACCCCCCTTCGAGAATTGGACCTTGAAAAAAGTCGGTTTTTGATGAAATGAAACGCCCCCTGTCAGAGTTTATCTGTCGGCGATCTTACGCGCTCGTCCCAATTAGGGATATTTGTGAGGAGCCCCTACACCAGTGATCCTTCTTCTTCTAGGGAATAAGACTTCCAAGGTACTTTTTGGAGTCATTTGAAGTGTGTTAAAGTGACCCCTCCCTCCGCTGACATGTTTCGAGGCCCTTTTCCGGTGAGACCACCCTACGTCCAGTGTGGTCCCCCTTTAAAGTCGTATTCAAATTACTTAGATTCCTGGCAGAAGGCAGCCTCCCCCCCCTCCCTCCGATGTATGTGAGTTTTTTTCGTTTGTAGCGGTCTTCAACAGCGCGAGAGCGCGGCGGGTGAAGTTAGTTGCTTTTTTGCACCGAGAAGATGAAGGTTCAGATGCGAGTCTTTTGGAAATGCTTGGTGAGTCATCAATTTCAGCGCCCGCCCCCTCTCTCCATGAGAGCGCTTGTTTGATCTTTGTAGGCGATGTGGGGCATAGGCGGGTGCCCTGGTGGCAATTTCTCCTCGACATTGAGGGCACCCCCTCCTCCGATCTTTTCAATCGCCGACCTCTCCCCGAGGGATCACCGCTTCGTCGAGCTTCTCCACGCTTAAGCCAAAATCTCATATATTCCATCCCGTTGTTTGTTGAGTATCCCTGGAGAGAGGGGAGGAAGATAGCGTGTTCGTCGGTGAGGAATCGATCCTTTTCCTTTCTTTCTGAGATTTTATTGGCTTGTCGGCGGGTGTATCACTTGATCTCTTCCATGGCAACCAGGCCACTACTCTCACCAATCGCGACAACCACAAAGCTCGAGCGACATGTCTCCGCGG
>Ga0179591_1331343_pt1 | contig 17085 bp, 16 predicted proteins | sample CZOMad2_1_08_16f_FD_182891 | JGI IMG/M metagenome (GOLD analysis project Ga0179591, IMG submission 182891) | Vadose zone soil fungal communities from Angelo Coast Range Reserve, California, USA - CZOMad2_1_08_16fungal (PacBio error correction) | ecosystem: Environmental > Terrestrial > Soil >... | reverse complement strand
CTTTTCTCCTCGGGGCTGCCCTTGGTAGTCAGCCGCGGGTTTAATGGTACTTCGAAACCTCAAACTTTTTTCGTCGATAAAGGTCTTGAGTGCCCCCCTTTCTCCCATAATGCAGCGAGCTGAAGCCCCCCCCCCCCCTGGGCTACGCTCTCTACCCAACGACGAATTGCTCTGGAAGTTGTCCCCCCATGACCTTCCACTTTTCACGGTTCGTACTCGAGGAGGGGCAGGTCTTAGTGGCGCTGAAAGAGATCACGAGAAGATCTCCTGCTTTTTTTTCTCTCTTGATGGGGTAAGTTTAGTTAGCGCCAACATTTTTTTTGTTCTTTTTAAACTGCCCCCCCCTAGTCTATATGGAAGTTTACCGATCTATTAATGGTTTTTTCCCCCCTCACGGCCCTCCTACATCGAGAGTCTTTGAGAGCTTTTTACGTATGTTCGTCCTAGGATTTCTACGATCTCTTCCTCGATCGAATTCTGCACTCCAACCCGTAGGTTAAGATTTGGTGCGCGTCCCCCATTCTTTCTTGTTGTATACACCCCCCCTCCACCTCTTAAATTGACCAAGAGTTTGCGTCTTGACCTTCTTTTCTTCTTTTAATCTCCTCCTCTTTTTTTTTGAGATCTCTTGAGCACATCCAGCACCCGGGTTTGTTTAAGAGGTGGGGGGGGTTTCCCATTTTTTGATCCCAAGCCGGTATCTTTTGAGAGACGCGCGTACCCACCCCGCTTCCCCTATAGTGAAGAACTCTTTTTAGATCGCGATTATGTCCTGAAGCTGACGACACATCCCGGACGGCGAAGAAACACCAGCTCGCGTCTTTTTTTTTCCGTGGTCTTGAGAGACTCAATCCTTGCTCTCTGTAACCTTCATCCAACTGTTTAGCAAGAGGGAAAAAATGAGCTTAAATCGGTGGAGCCAGTCACTGACCCAAATCATGAGAACCAATCTCTCTGAGATATCAGAGATTAGATTCTTTTTTCTCCCTCTCTTCCCCCTCAGACGGTCGGTGCCCTTTTTAAGGTCAGGAAAAACGTTCACGCGAAAGAGAGGGTTCGTATTTTTTTTAGCATCATCTCTTCGGAGGTGTGATTAGTGATCAACCCTTTCCTCCTACCCCCCCTCCCTCTCTCAGCCTCTTCATCTAGGTTTTCCGCTCCGAAAAATGAAGCCCCTATTTGAGTTCCTCCTTTTCCCTTGAACATCCAGAAGGATAGGCTTTTCTTTTGCTTTCCCTTCTTTCCAAGTTCCGCCATGCGGATTCAGCACCCTTTTTTTTTCGTGATGTGCTGGGGGGCCGTGAAGGAGAACCTTCTTCCTTTTCCCGTCTCCCTCCTCGGCGAACGATCTCTCGTCATCAAAGTTTCTCTTGACTCTTCTCTCCCGGAACTGAATCTTCCCTCTGCCCTTTCCCGTTGCTTCTTTCCAAAGATTGGCGCCGATGACTCAGCCTACTTTTTTAAAGGGTTTTCTCTCCTGATTTATTATTTTTCTCACGCAGTCCGTCCACAGTTGTTGTCCTGCCCGGTTACACGCCAGGCATCGGACGGGCGGCGCTCCCCTTTCGCGATTTCCCTCTCTGGTCGAGAAAGTCCTGTGATCATTACCTCCTTCTCCCGCCTCTTTCCCCTTTTTTTCTATTTTGAGCAACTATAATTATTTTTTCAGGCCCCTATTCAGCAATGGGATTCCAGTCCTTTTAACCACGGATAGAAGAGACACTGACTCCCCATCCCATTTCCATTTTTGCGGTTAGCCAAGGTCGTAGCTGATCCTCTCCTTCACGCGACCTGTTGTCTTGTAAAGTTCCCGTCAGGATATCGGACCTTTTCTCCGCAGCCCTTCCTTTCCCGAAAAGAATCTGTTCCCTTTCAACCCCTCTCCGCAATTATTGCCGAATGTGGAAGACCGGAATACGTGATGACGGAGGGTGCGCAGGGTGCTGATCCAACAGTTTCCGTCATGCATCATTTTTCATTGTAGGTGATGATGCTGAGGAGCTGCAGTGAAAAGGGCAATCTGTGACCAATCCCCGTCGGGTATTCCTCTTCAACCCCCCTAAAATGGGACCGCTCGATCTCGGATCTCCAAGGACGCACATCTCCCATCGCTTGGGGAGAGTCTTTGGGCTGCACTTGTTTACCCTCCTTTACCTTCGGCCAGACATTTTTTTATAAGACTAGTTTTCATCTCCACGGTGACGAGGTTGTTGATTGCGGTGCCCCCTGTTTTCAAGGGACGCGGCTCCCCTTCTCAGGGTTCCCCCCCAGTACCGTAGGCGCCCCGTCTCTCCTGGATGTCTTGTATATTTTAATCGATGATGCGACGCGGTTCGTCTCCGTTCTGGGTCGCACTAGAGACGACTTCCTACTTCCCCCCCTGGGATTTCCCTCCTCCTTTCTGATGTGAAAGAGAAGCTTGTTGCGAGTGAAGAAACCACAAGGCGGTCACGTATCAAGGGTCTCACAACTACCCTTTGCTTTCGGCCGGTTCCATCTCTGACTTCAGGGATGACGTCTTTTTATTCCCTCTTCCCCCTTCGAGTCCTGGGAACGAGGCGCGTGTCGCCCTTCTGCGAGAACCTTTCCCCTGGGGAAACTTTGAGCTTTATCTTTGACACCCTTTTCTCATCCAGTTTAATGGAATCGGTCGGTTTTTTTTTTTCACCTCCTCTGGAATACATTGTTCCCTTCCCAAAGGAGTGGTAGCCGTTGCATAATACTTCAAGTTCAGACCTCAAACCTTCTCCCCATAATGGTGGGTCCTGTTGAAGAGGTGGCTTCCATGCCCCTTTCCTCGCTTTTTTGCTCTCAAGATTCACGTAGAAGATGGTATCTCTTGGACCTCCTTCACTTACCCTCTTTATGAGAACGTTTGATTTTCAATTTTCCCTTTCTCTCGAAAATATAGGCCTACGATGAATATTTTATAAGGTTCTCGGTGTGTGTAATCTTCTTTCGTTTTCAATTCTGCCTAAAGTCGTCCTCAAGATCTGCCGCGCGAAGGATTAGCCCATCTTCATCCCTACTTTACCCTCTCCCTTAAGTGACTTTCGATGAGAATCAGACCAATATTTCCGTGAACCTTAACTAAGATCTTATCCTCCCCCTGTTGTGTTGTTTGATTGGAGAGATCTGTTTTTTAGTATCTGGAGTCTTTTCCTTGAATCTCCTCCGAGGATGAGCTTTTCCCGAGTCGAGAGGTATGCGGACTTCTTCAGGATCCCCGAGAGTTACTCCGAGGCGCCGTGCGCTCAGGTTGTAGATGGCCACTTTCCACTTTCAGCGGGAAGAAACCTATAAGCTTTTGGATCTTAGCCCTACTTGTCTTTGAACCCCCTTACCTGCACATGGAACTCATCGTTTTCTCATTGGTCCAGGAAGGAATTCCTCCACCTCGCTGGCCCCCCGGGCCATATTGTTCCCGGTTCTTTATGAAAGACCTAATAAAGGGCACCTCTTAACCCTTTCCCCGATTTGCGCGGGTGTTGTTAGAAGTTCCTTGAAATTTTATGAATTTTGACCCCCTGTTGATTGTTCCCGGTGGCTGTCCTCCTTGCCACCCCCGCCCGTGTGGACCCGGGGATGCGTGAGATGCAGGTGAGCACCCCCCGGACGATCCTTCCTTTCCGGATATGTTTCTGAGACGTCTTCTCCAGTTCCTTAGGGTCTAACGCGCCTTCCGGACCCCGACCTTTCAACGTATCTCGACTATATTTTTCCCGACCTTGCGTCGACATGTCCGCAGGGCCTTAGGACGAGCCGTGTTCGCCATGTTTTCTTGAACCGCATTGTAGACCGAAAAGACCTCTGAGTTAACCTAGGGTTGAACCTCCTCGAGCTCTTTAATAGTTTGAGTCGCCGCATATTCCTTTTAATTAGCATGTCTTGATCTTTCTCACTCCCCGGCCTCGTTTTCCGAAACCATCGAGAATCTCCACCAGCTTTTTACGAGAATAGCAAGACTTGCCCTTTTCCCCCGTCCTCGGCCAGTCCAGAGTTTTTTCCCTGAACCAAAGGTTAGACCGCACTCCCTTCCCCTCGTTTAGCCGTGAGGAGAGACTATCCCACCTCCTTTAAGTCTAGTTTAAAGAATGGTCTTTCCTCATTACCTTACGAAAATTAAGATAACAATCTGTAGTAGTGGATTTCCTTGGAGTCCTGTGGCCCCGGATACATATCGGGTCTTTTTAACAGTATTCGAGGTTTCCATCCCCCCGAAAATATTCACCCTAACGGGTTTTGTTCTACCTATGGAACCTGTCAAGGTCCTAAGGAATAAAGAATTACACCTACCCCTTTTCTTTCCTTTCGGCTTACCTGGAGTAATCCTACAATGCAGGTCCCCTCCGATCCCTTTTCGTTCAAGACCTAACTCTCGGACTTTGGATACTCTGGAGACCGATGAGTGATTTTTGATAATGTTCCTCTAGGGTATTTCCTTTACTCGTCGCGGCTCCATCAACGCCGTCCGCGATCCTCTGTTACTCCAAGATAGCGGTCGGCTCCTCCTCGCCTTGTGAAAAGTTTTTGAGAGTCACCAAACAAAAACCCCCTTTTCCCTTCCTGTTTTCTCTTGAGTATGATGTCCCTTTTCAGCTTGCTCTCTTCCTTTGAATCCCCCATGGCTGCCTAGGTTCTCTGACCATCACTTTAGTAGACCTCGTTTTCTTCCCTTTTTCTCTAGGCAGGAAAAGACTCTTTTTTCTTTTGATCCCCCCCTCGAGAACTTCTATGGCCTCAGCTACGTATCTGAGCGCATGACTGGAACCTCATTGCCTGTACCTTCACTTCCTGGGTTCTCTCCTCCCTGTGACTCACTTAGTGAGAGCCACCCCCATCCCCTTAAAATAGATTTCGTTATCCCCCAAGTCTTTTCTTCGCCGTATGTGAATGCTAACTCTCTCCCCCACGGCCGTGGGCCCAACCTGGTTCAAAGCAATAGGCCGTCGGCGCTCGCGCTGCTCCCTTCGATGGATGCGAAGCTATCCTTGCGGTCCCTTTGCTCTTGCCAGCCTTCTGTACAAGACTCTCTTTCTTCTTTTCCCGCAATCCCCAAGTCACTCTTTAATTGACCCTCATGTGACTTTGGTAAATCCTGTCTCTCTCCCCTCCCTGCGTTCAGGTAGTAATCTTCCCCTCTTTCATAGGTCGAAAAGGAAGGTATTCATCGATTTCGCAGGGTCCCCTCGAGACAAACTGGCTGTGGACTCCTCTCTCCCTTTCATCTTTTTTCTCAGGCCTGAAGTTCTGCAGGGCTACTCGATTAACCTCCCAAATTACGCCCGAATTGAGAGTGACTTTTTTCCCTGCAAACACTCTGTTCAACTTTTAGGAAGCTTCGTTTCCTTTAATCCTTTCTTTCGAGGTCTTTTTTGAATCGAATAATCCGACGGGAGCGACTACGACGAGTTTGGATCTTTTTTTGGTCAGTGCCGTCTCTCCAAAGAGTTTTTTGTGCGAGTAACACACTTCCCTAGAGAAGCATGGGTGATGAATACCAGTTCGATCATGGCTTCCGTAGAGCCAATTTTTAATCTTCTCTCGGAGGTAGAGCGGTCCCTTTTTCTTTGAATCTTCTTTCATATTATCCTTAAATTCCTTCTTTTCGAAATTTCCTATCCCTGAACACACGTTTCATTTTATGGTGTGAAGATTTTTTTTTTCTGAAGTATCAAGTGGCTCCGGATGGGTCCCTCCAAAACGCCAACCTCTCGAAAGGCGACCCCATTTTTGTCGGCTTCTTTCCTGAATCCTCATATATTTTTTCAGAATAAGTGTGTTTTTCTCTTCTGACATCCCCTCTTTGGTTTGTGAGCCGTGCATGAGTTGTTCTCCCCCCAAGACAGTCCCCTTGGCGAGACGCGCGCCCCAGCTGGTAGTGCCGACTCTTGTCGATTTTTAGGATGGCCCTTCCTGCTGACTCCCCCTAGGTTTTTTCAACCTTCCGTACAAGGGCCCTCGCTCTTCTTTCGTAGTTCATTTCGGTGTTGTCGTCCGAAAGCAAATAATACCGCACATGCCTTTTTTTTTCTCCCTTTTCATTACTTTTAACAAAAGCAGTTTCTGCCCGTCTCCCCTCCCTGCACAAATAACGATAATATCCTCGTCTTCCCCCCCCCTCTGTTATGGATTAGCTTCTTTATTTCAGGCTAGACGAGGCCTCCAGGTGACCACTTGCTAAAGTCCTTCGGGCGTATGGAGTGTATTCTATTTAGCCCTGCCCAAGCGCATCGGAGGTGTGATGCCGGAACTTCATTTTCCTCCTTTCTTCTTTCTCTTCTCCCAGAAGTTTTCAGGTTCCTTCCCTCTCACAAAGCTTCTTCCTCCCTCCGTGGATAACTTAATTCCTTTTTGTTCCCGAACACGCCGGCTCAGCTTTTACGAGTATCAGGAGTGACACGGCCCCGCTGATAAATTTCAAGGTGATGGGGCGGGGGGATTTGACGATGACTGTGGTCTTGTATGGCACCCGCTCCCTACTCCCCTGGCGCAAGTATAGCTCTCCGAAAAGAGCACAGGAAGCTTCATTTTTTCTGCTAAGGTCTTAGTTTTATCTTTAACACGCCTTAATTCCTCCGCGAGTATTTTTGTAGAAGATGGAAGAACTTTGGATTATCACGAATATCACTTCTAAAAAATGACGTTGCTTTACCTTTTTTCTCCCAATCCATTGAGGAAGGCGCCTTTTTTAATCTCGAGCCTCCTTCTTCGATGGTTCGAGCAGGGCCCGTGTGTAAATAGTCGTGACTCCGTCCATCTTATCTCCGCGATCTAAGACCTTTCTTTTCTTGACCTTCCTCCCTTTTCATTAGCCTTCGCGAAACCAAGGATAGCTCACATCACCCGATTCTTCAACTTCCGCTAAACCGTTAGTTAGACGTCAGATCGCTCTTTTCAACCTTGATCTTGTACCAGTGTCCTTCCCTATCTCGGACTCGTTCCCTTTTCTGACTCCCCTCTTGCCCGACCCTAGCTTTCCACTCCTCAAAGACGCCCAGACTCCCGACGAACGATCGTTTCTTTATATATATAGGGCACTAAGGGTGAGTGATACTCCAACGATGTCTGCTAACCTTTCCCCCGTTTTGATGTGAGGTCCGGCGCGTCATTCTATTCACCTCCATTTCTTTCTGTTTGCATCAGGCAAACACGCTACCCGACTGGTGCTAATACCCTCCTCCCCGTCCCTCCCCGGCCTAAATACTATACTTCGTCTGGCGTCTTCTGGAATGTTACATAGACTTACAAGAATGCTACATTCAACCCTGTTAACGACAGAGTTGACCGCCCCAAATTCGATCACCTGTTTTTTGGGTGGTGAATAACCTTTCCCGTTCACCCTGCATTCCTTTACAGGGAGCTTGTCACTTCCAATTGCTGAGAATGTGAGATCGCCGATCTCTATGTCATTCGATTTCTTATGACTTTTTCCAGAGGAGTATGGTTTACCCCGTTATCCCTCTTCCCTCTGAGCAGCACCCCCCGCCCACTGCTTTCGCCTTTAGGTGAACCCAGCGTCCTTTGTTCTGGACCCGCCCCCCCTGAGTTTATACGTCTAAGGTTAGCCGAATAACCCACCGTGTATCATAGTTTTAAGATCCTTCGGATAGGTGTTTAGCTATTATCAGCATGAACCCATGCGTCGATGTTTTCCCCGAGGGCAAGGTTTTTTTTTAGAGTTCCGCCGATTTGAGAGACATTCAAGGGATGCCCGGCGCCCCATATCTCCTTTCTTCTTTTTGTTTGCTCCCCCCCTTTTGCTATCAACTTGAACTTCCAAGTGGTTCCACCTCACCGGCTTTTTCACCTGCAAGTGGTTCCCCCCTTCGCTCGCCACGTGCAGCCTTGCTCAGCTACACCCATCGCCAACTCATGGTGGGGCCGTCTTTTTTTTTTTTCCTTCTTATGAGTTAATCGAAACAGGGCCTTAACCTTTTTTTCCCTTTTTTCCCCGAATGATGGCGTGCGATAATTCCACTTCATGACCCTGGTTCGGCGAAAGTGGCTGTTCTGATCCCTCTTGTCGATCGAAAACTTTCTTTCGATAAGATAGGTTTTTTTTCCCTCACTTTGCGTGTTCAATCTTGCTAGTGCCCCACGTGCGCCCTTACAATTCGCCCGAACCTTTTCTCTTTTTTTTTGACTTTCCCTGCCTCACCCCCCTATAGACGCCCTCTTCACGCTTCCTTGACCTCTCGCGCTCGTGTATGGTGCAGAACTGATCTCTCTATTTCCCCCTCTTGTTCTCTGAGGCTTCCCTTTCTGTTAAACGATCTCTTGAGGTCCTCGAAGTCAGAGTCTTCTTGGCTAGGGATTTTGCCGTCCTCGTTGAGTTCGTCTGTTTTTCTCCCTGGCTGGAGGATTTGTAGGGACTAATGAGGCGCCTTTCTTTTCATGATCTTCGTTTTTCTACACAAGCCCACCACGACACGCGGAAACCTATGCAGCGGCTTCTACCTTTTCTCACTGAAACAGGGATGTACCCCCTGGAATTGTCAAAGTTAGTCCCTCTTTGTCCAGGATTAGGAATCTCATGCTCAAGGCGCCCCCATCTTGAGTTTTCCCACTGTTGAACGCTCCTCCAGGCCCACCTAAATGACCCACCTTTGACTCCGGGTGTTTCTCGTTACGTGATTGCACCACTATGTCTTGGTCCTTTTTCAGCGGCGTCCGGTTGTGACCACGGGGATGCAGTGAGACTGCATCCTATCTTTTTATTGCATTACTGGGAGCATATGGGTGCCCGATCGCTTAGTGCATTATGGTCCGCCTCGTCGCCCCCTCCTCCCAGATCACAAAAGACCACTCGCGGTACATCTGATTTTCAAGTTCATACCTGTCCGAGCCATCTCTTCAGTCTCTCCTCATTGAGATGGTGAGACCCCTGATGGTTCGTGCGATTACTCCGTTAGAAGAATAGTAAAGAACGCTTTTCCATCGACCCCCCCCCCGACCCCCGGATGCGGGTGCACCCTCTCCGTCTTACCCCAAGTTGGATCATCTTGAATTAACTCTTTTCTTGGCTCCGACATTAATTTTCTTAACGCCCCCTCTGAATCTCCAAACACCCACCAAAAACGTTCCCCCGGCTTTGACGACGCGAACCATTCAGAAGCGGTCCTTTCACCTCCCCTGAGAGAGCAAGATTCTCTGTTGTGGGTGGGGATCCTCCCTACCACGCCCTTCTTTTTTTTTCTTCACCGTGAGGAAGAAAACCATCCTTCTTCCATCCCTGTTAAAGAATGCTTTTCGAAGTGCAGCCCTCCAAGGAACGCGCCCCTCTAGTAGATTTGGTGCGGACGTCTCACTTGTTTTCTCCCCATTGATGCGGTAGACGTAGGTGAGATTCTTTTTTTCCTTTTTCTCCTAAATCCCCCGACAAACTCGGGATGGTGATCCTCCTTGTAATTACCGGCATCCAGATCCCCCTATCCCGGGATTGCAGGACAAGCCGGTTCCCTCGAAAGACCCTCCTTTTCCCACCAGACGTCTGACTACGAGTCGACAACGATCGTACATCAGGATCACTCCTGTTCGATGTGAGGATTGGTCCCCTTTTTTTTTTTTTTTACTTTCCCTCTAGTTTAGGTAAAGCGCTTTGACTCCCTTTCCTCAGTCGAGCTCTTCCCGGACTACTTGACAATACTGCAGGTCGGCCTGTTCTTCTCCCTTAGCCCTGCTGACACCGTTTCTCTCAAATGCCATTGACATGGACTCTGGAGGCTTTCTGGTTATTCCTTTTTCTTCCTTTAGTTTCTCCCATGATGAATAATGGCTGACGCGGCCGACATGCCTCTGGCGTTATCAAATCTCGCCTGATACGGATAACTGGGAGGCAAACCCTATTCCCCCTTTTCCCCCCAGCATTAGAGACCTTTTCCCTGTCATATCTCTGACTTTGCCTACCCATTCCTTTGCCCGTCAATACCTCCTGTGGCAGTTAACAGTCCTCTTCACCTTTGGGAGAGACGCCTGAGCCCTCTCTAGATCCACATCCCCCCCTTAATGATCTTCGACCACATCTGCTCTCGGTAGTCTGAAAGGCTCCCTTCCCCGAAACTGCATTTTTTTTGAAAGAGTTCTACACGCGGTTTTTGTGTCCTTCAGTCCTGTGATCGTTCCGTCTTCCGGGAGCGGTGGAGATGACCCCTCAACTTCTTTTCCCGGATATTGCTTCGGTTCTGACTCTGGTACCCCCAAGACCTCCCCAGGCACTAATAAACTTGAACCATCACGATGGAATTCCCACAGTTTTCTCCCTTTTCTTCTCTCCTCAGTGTCACTCATGCATCTAGAAAAGCCTCCCCCCGGAATTGTCCGTTCCCAGTCATTAGGGAGCCAGAGGTAGTAATCGCGGTTTTTTGCTTTCCCCTTCTCCCACTCAGATTTAAAACGTCCTTTTCTTCTCAGCCGTGGTCCTCTGTTGCCGCTCCCTCTGAAGGCCGCTGTCAGTTACGCGATTAACGCCCACTCTTGCTTTACCCCTTTTCTCCTGCAAAAGAGGGACGGTGATTTTGGGACTCGCCCTTTTTTTCCCCCCCTTCGCCGGGTATTCGAGGCGCTTTGCCGTGCTCAGCGAATAATCCTACGACGGTTTTTCTCGTCTTCTTTTTTTTTTGGTTCTTGGTAATTTCGGTTTTTCTCCTCCACCGAAGTTTTTGAGGGGCGCGCTGTGTTGTCCCCTGCAGTCCCTAGTGAGAAGGCAAGGTGTGCCCCCTTCTACTCGTAATGGCTGGAGTCTTCTTCAAAACACGGCTCTTACTCTTCTCTCGGTCGCGTTTCTGTTCGTCTCCTTCCTCTTGTCTTTCCCCTGTCAGCTTCGGCCTTCCTTTCATTCCTTTTCGACATCCTCTTGGCCACTGAACCCAGGGTGAGGTTGGTTAGTGCTTCGCCAGTGGCTACGGATTTCACTCAAACCTTTCCAACGCTTTCGGGGCTGCTGTTAGCTATACTTTCTACTCCGTTTTTGGCCTCCTTCGTCCCCCCGTCCCTGAGGGGTTTCTCATGACAGTGGATTGGCTGTCTCTTTTTCTTAACAAAGAACGGAGCTCCCTCCCCGATTTTCCCCCCCTCTCAACCTCCCCTTTTGTTGCCGAATCGAGTTCTTTCTCCTCCGATGGAAGGCCCTTAAGTCCCGGGAGGCTGGCGGACTAAAAAGGACAGCCGAGAAACTCTTTTATTTTCTTTTGATCCGAAGCAAGAGATCTGCCCTTAAGCACCTTCCCTTCGAAAGTTTCGCATGTGAATTAAGCACTCTTGGGGCTCACTCAATTCCAACCACCCCCCTTATCTTACCAACTCCGGATAGTCGTTCCGAAGACTAAGTTTCCGTCGAATCCTCGGCGAGGCTAGAATGAGTAAGAAAATTCCCAGAGCTTTTCCGTTTCAGGAACGTCCCTTATGCTGGGTCGTGTTTCTTCGCTCGAGTAGTTACCCCCTGCAGTCTTCATGACAAGGTGTGATGCCGTTCTAAACTCCCCCTTCTAACACCCCTCTTCTTCCTGATTCCCGAAGTTGGCAGGTTATCATTCCCCTCCGAACCCGCTTTTAGGCCTTTTTCTTCCTTCAGTATTGAACTCTGGTCAGGCTTTCTGATCTTTTCATCAGGAAGTGGACCTCGGAAGTTAGCTTTGATTAAATGTGTCCCTCTGTTCTTTTATTTGCGTGGGAGAAAGATGTACAGGCGCTTCCGCAGCGCACGCCCTCTCATCCCGATAGAGTAATACCCAGCTGAAAGGCATCTTCCGGCGAGAAAGCCTACTTCCCCCTTTTCCCTTTGGCTTCTTTACCAAGTTGAGCCGTCTTCAGACAGTTACCAGTCCCCCCAGCGTTTTGCTACTATCAGGATTGAAGCCCTTGTGATTTTCTTTATATCAGTTCCTGCAGCATGTTGAGTTTTTGTATCTTGACAAGGTGACAGCCCGGAAATAGTCCCCTTTTAGATCCCGAATTCCGAGCGCACCTCCTCTCGGTTCTCGCAGGGTTGTGATCGCAGCAAATTCTCGTTGACTTCTCTTCCCTTCGGCTGAGAGCAGAGGCCTTGTGGTGCTCGTAAGCCATGGGATCAGAATGGTCGAATACTTCCTAGTCCTGCTCATCCTCACTCTTTCGAAATACATCAATGGTTTCCTCGCCCTCGTTCAGCCGGCGACTCATTCGGCCCTCCGACCTTCTTATTTCTTGTCTTTCTCCCTATAGGACGGCGTTTTTTTGCGCCTCCGTCTCCCGAAAACCGAGGTCCCTTCTCATTACACCTCCGCAAAAGCTCCCCGCTTGATACCGTGACCCGACGAGGTTTCGTTTGAACCTATCGCTTGGGGACCTAGGTGTCTGCACTTTAAACAGGATTTCTGATCCCCGCGTTTGTGTGATTGCTTCCTTAGGTGGAAGGGAACCTTTTCCTTTCCCCCTAGGGTAATTGTTCTCTCCCGGCAACCTCTAGGATTTGCACCCCCATTCTCTAAGTCACCCCGTCCTTCAACGAAGAAAAATCCCCTTTTTCTATTATGGGAGGCAATTAGACAAAAGCAGAAACGAGCGGGCCTTGTCTACTAGTGGGTATAGGCCCAAGTTCGCCCTCCATGGTAGGGGAGGCGTTTGGACCCCTTTTTCCCTTTCCCAAGCTCCATAGGAGAGGAGTCAGCGAGTAACCTTTCCCAAATGTCTTTTTTGAGTCCATCCGAGGCTGTAGTGGTCGATTCTAGCTGATTTTTCTCTCCTCTTCCGTATATTATTGACACCAATCTCCTTTGCCATTCAATTCTCTTCTGAAAAAGAGGAATATCCCCGCTGTCTTTTCAATCAGCTTGTGCGTGACCGCCCCATTTCTACGCCTGATCCCGCTTCCGCAAGAAACTTAAAGTGCACAACTCGTCTCCTTTTTCACAATGAGCCGATTTCGGGGAGCCCTTTTAGGCCTTTCCCCTGGCCCTCTTTCTTAAATAGTACGAGGTCGTTGTTCTCCTAGGCGACTCGACCCTCTTCCTTTTGTTACGATTTTTTTATAGCCCCCCTCCTCCGTTTCTCCCAGATGTAAGGGGCGAAATCAGGATCACGTCCGTTTTCCCCCTTTCACTGCAGTGGGTGTCAAACCCCAGGTTCCTTTTTTCACTGTCCTATGTCTCCTCTCAACACCCCCAAATCTGGGTTTGAACTTTTATCTTTTTCATGGATGCGTTCAGGTCTCACCTAGGCACCTATTTTCCGCAGTCTCAAGATTGGATTTTTGATGTGGCAGTCAATCCTCCCCCGTTAGGAGAAAGTTGAGTTACATGTGACTCTTGTCGACACGTTAGATCCCCCAATCTCATTGTTAAAGCCCCGGTGCTTTTCACCCTACCAAAGTTCTAGCGAAAAGTGCGCCTCAAGTCGCCCCGCGCCGCTCGGCGACAATCCCCCCCCCCTACATTCTCCCCTGCCTCCAAAGATTCCTCTAGTGGAAGTACCCGATTCTCCCGATCCAGACGGATTCCAATACACATATCTCTCCTTTTAATAATCCTTTTTGTTGTTGTCTCTTCTTTTGAAATCCACGTCTTTTCTCTTAAGAACTACTCATGAGAGTCTGATTTTTCCTAGTTTTGTTCGGAGAGTCGTTGAGTGTTTAGAGGCCTTCTCTTTTTTCGACCTCGAGGCGCAATGTCTTCTCCACCGTTTGGGGTCTCAATCATTCAACCCTGTCAATCGCGGTAAAAAATATGACGGATAAGTCCCTGTATGGAGCCGCCACGCTTGACTTCACATGGAACCCACTTTTCTCTCCCTGGTTCCGATCACTTCAAGCCAAATATGCGACTGGGCCACTTTGAGGGAAAATTCTCACGAAAGAATTACTCCCCCACTGAAAAACGATTTGGATTAGTTTGTTTTTTGTTGAGAGTGAAAATTTATTTGAAAGAGGGCTTCTTTGCTTCCCGGTTCCTAAGGTTGCAAAAACCCCTCCTTTGGGTAGGACAATTGATTCTTTTTTCTCTCCTTTTTTCCCAAGTCAGATGAAGGAAACCCTTATGTTCTCATTGTAACTTTCCCTTGAGTTTCTCCGAGAGATTCACTCTAACATCCCATACTTTTCCATCGGTAGAACTCTCAATGGGCTTATACCTTCCCTCGAATTTCATAACGCTCCCCCTCCTGATCTTTAGGAGAGAAGTTTGATCATGGTTTAGGTTCTGGACTTCCTTTTAGACTTCCTTTAAGTGGAATGGTTGCTTCCCCCGCCCCCAAAAGCCCGGCGCTTTACAACCCCAGAGCGAGCTAACCCCTCGTTTTTTTTCTCCCGATTGTCGTTCGATTTGGAGATCTTTCCTACCTTCCCGTATCTCTAACCACGCACCATTTTCTAAAACAGACAAGGAATCGCCCGCTGCTCCCCATTAGATCCGGTTTTCGTGTGTAATTTGAGAACGTATTTTCCAGGGTTGTCCCTAAAAAAGGGGAGTCAGCATCCCCTCCCTGTCGGATCCCGTGATCCCAAACCCCCCTTGATCTTCTAAAGAATTGCCCTCTCTTCCCTGAATGGCTCTGTGATTTAGTTGCCCTGAAAAGGTCCCACCCCGACCTGTTTAGTCGTTCTGTGGCCTTCCGTATTTTGAGGACGGGTTTCTCTAGTTTCCCCCCCCAAGTCTTAGACTTGTTGTCCTCGAAGAAAATCTCACCCCTACGTTTTTTGGATACAGATGCCCCTTTACCGGAGATCCATTCCTCAACTCTGTCTAGGCAGTAAGAAGTGTTTGTCGTCAGCCCCCTCGTGCCCCAGTGTGCGCACTTAGTACCCCGAACTCCTGGGCCTAATTTCGTTGATTTGTGCCGGATACCGACTGTCTGGTCGTCGCGTCTTAAGAAATAAACTCGTAAGAGCTCCGTCACGTACTTTCCCCCCCCCCCAAGTCTGCTGAGTGACGTAGAGATCGGGTCCGGTGTTTCTCAAAGGACAGGTGATATACCGCCACCATTGGCCCCTCCTGTGTATGCTGCTGTTCGTGTTTGCTCCCCCCCCCTTCATGATCCCTTTTCCTTTTGAACATCAAGTTTTTGCTCACGTCCGAGAGAGAGGCTAGGCACCGATGTCTCTTCATACACACCTGACTCAACCATCTGGCAGATTCGTGACATAGCTCCAGCTCGTCCATCTTTCGTTCTTCCCCTTAAAGTCATTCTGATTCCCCGAATGATACTCCCCATTAGTGAGTCTCACCCCTCCTCCCCGTCGATCGAACAACTTTCTCTCTGTTCGGGTTCCCCCGCTCCCTCAACGGCGGGCAAGTCCCCTCCCGTTTTTTACCTTCCTTCGTGAGCGGCGCGGCCTCTCGTGTCCAGAAGAATACTTCCGCCTGCGAGATTTGGCTTGTTGGCGGTTTGTGCGCTCCACCCCTTCTTTTCGAACGCAAATCCAAGAAAATAAATGCTTTTTTCCCCCCTGACATCTTCTCCCCCCCGCCTTCTCGGTCAATCCTGATCCGAACTCGAGTAGCTCTTTTGGTATACTTACTGAATCCTATCTTGAGAAAAGTGCTTTCTGCCGCTTTTTTCTAGCAGCTCTTCGTTTCCAAACCGCGGGACTCTCAGCGATAGGTGGAGCTGCCCCTTTATTATCCCCTCCACTCAACCTGAATTCTTCCTTTCCTCTACAACGCACCAGCCAGCCTTCGCGGGGACGGTGATGCAAACGCGGGCACCTTTTCGGACTTCGGCGGACCGAGGGCTTTCCGCTTCGCTTTTCTGACGAGGAGCTAAGCGAGGTTTTTTTTCGTCTCGTGATGGTAAGTGAATCGTTTTTTCTTTGGGCCGACGATGTTTGTTCCCTCCCCAGCCCGGTGAGTTTAAAATTCCCAGGTGCGCTTTATGCGCAACCGTAAAGGAATACGCTTTTCTCGATTTTCCGTCCCTCTACTGACTTGTGTAGTACATCTGTCTTCCCCCCTCTTCTACAATACGAGCATGTTTGACTGTTTTGGTCGCTCTGTCTCGCTTTGGCTCCGGATTCCAACCACTTTACCACGGCTGCACAAACCCAGTGATGGATTTTTTTGAATCACCGTTGTTGTTGTTGCGAGACCCACTCACCGCGGGGTTGTGTCGCCGTGAATGTTGGCGGTTGTGATCTGATCCTTTCAATCCTCTTACAACCGCTTCGCCGACGTTGGTTTCGTGAAGATAGAGATCTTTCTCTCTCGAGGACGAATGCTGACGACAAAGCGGTGACCCCGGACGCAGCAGCGACATCTCGAGTCGTAGGCCCCCAATTCTTCTTTTGCAGCATTAGAAGAGATCGGTACCCCTTAGACTTTCGCTGAGGGATGCCTGACAAGCGCTGCCCCAGTTTCGCTCACGACCCAAATAAAAGAGATACAACCCCTTTTGAGAGTCCTCTTTTTTCCTTAGCCCCCCGCATATGACCGAAATCACGGGACGTGCAGACGACCCGCCCTTTCGTGACCGGCGTTTGACCGGAGGACTCCAATATGGGAGTGTATGACCCACAGAGCCCTTCATTAGGTGTGGAAGCCTTCCACCGTTTGGATAAATCCTTGTGAGGAGTTCTTGGATAGATTTGCGATTTTCCCCACCCGCGGCTTTCACAAGTGGATCCAGAGGAACTCTACTCTTTCTCTTCTTTTTCGAGATCTCTTTCTCCTGCGTGGAGGCGAGGCTAATGTGATCTTCGTCTGTTCTTTTTTTTATAAGGTATGACTTGTCGTAAAGGCTCTAGAAAAGCTTCCCTCGCGTAACTAATCTTCTTATACCCTCTTCCGCGGCCTCTCCTAGAAGCCCTCAGGATCTATTTCTTTTTATCTTCCAAACGCCCTCCGTTGGAGTGAAGTTAACTTGTATCTCTTCCTGACTCTTTTTTCCTCCTCTCGCATATTCTTTCTCTACACAGAAGTCGTCATTGCATCCCTTTCTTCATTCGACACGCAAGAGGAAGGAGCGTTCGACCTCCTCTTGCAAGCCTTTTAAGTCTTTTCTTTCAAGAGAAACATACTTCGTTGACCTATATTCAGGAAGACTGATTTTTTTCCTCTCGACATTTGGTCGGCACCATCTTCCCTAGGGGATTAAAGTCATGTTGGAACCTTAGAATTT
>Ga0179591_1257039_pt1 | contig 17085 bp, 18 predicted proteins | sample CZOMad2_1_08_16f_FD_182891 | JGI IMG/M metagenome (GOLD analysis project Ga0179591, IMG submission 182891) | Vadose zone soil fungal communities from Angelo Coast Range Reserve, California, USA - CZOMad2_1_08_16fungal (PacBio error correction) | ecosystem: Environmental > Terrestrial > Soil >... | reverse complement strand
CCGCTTTGCTTAGGTAATTCAGGTTTCTTGTCCCTAGGGAATACTTTTGACTGCAATGATACTCTTTCTTAATTTATGGGTCCCATGCTTTTTTGACGCCGTAGGATAGTTCTTCCCTGATGTCCGCCGCCCGCCATTTGGGCCTTCGCCCGCTGACCTCCCCTTTATTAAATAATTTCCTTTTTTTACTTCAACGGTTCCGAAATGTCTACTGCTTCATCGTTTTTCCCCCCCAATTTGTCAGAAGATTTTAGAGGTATTGCCTTCCTCTTTAACATCTCATCCAGAGGGCTTCCCCCCCCTTCTTGTTTTTTCGGCCGCTGTCTTGATGTTCGTAGGTTTATTTTTCTTTTTCTGGTTTTCGGAGTAGATTATTCGCACGCAGCATCAGTCTTACCCTTCTCTCGATTCAGAGCGGTCCGTAACCCCTTTATAATTCCCAAGCAAGACTCGCTCCATTAACTTCTCTTCTTCTCGTAAAGGAAGATTGTTCTTCTTGACCCTCGAGTCTTCCATCTACCGTACCGAGTGTTTAGTTTTCTTCGTCTCTTGTGGTAAGCCTGTCTTTTTTGATTTAAGCCTCTTTCCTTCTTTTTTTTCACGGTAGTATGCGCGACCGTTTTGAGTTCCCTTTTCGTAGGAAATTGGGTATTATTGAACCTTTGCTGAAGGAAGAGTATTCTCTTCCTTATTCTGTGTTTTAGTCTTCTCCCTCTCTTTAAATCTCTCTTTACCGTGTTGAAGGCAGGCCTTGTCTCTTCTGTGCTTTTATCTAGCTTGATGCCGGACCATATCCTACTCTTCTTTCAATTCCCCTTGGATCTTTGAAGACCTGGTCTATCTTTCTTTTCCAATGTCCTCTTCAGCCCTGGGACTCCCTACTTACTGTAAAAATATTAAGGTACAAAAGCAGCAGCTGCCCTTTAGGTAGGAGGGGCGGTCTCTTGTCTTACCGCCCTCTACGTACGGGGTTTCCTGTCCTTTTCTCCCTTGTTCGAAGATGTGTTCTTTCTAAAGGAGTGACTTCCTTTTTTCCTCCCTTACAGACGTCGGAACGGTATGCCTTCCGTCGCAGTCTCGGAAGACCGTCTGACCTTTTCCTGTCAGGTACTCAAGCCAAGGGCCTCAAATCCTCATAGTCTTTCCCCCTCTTCTGCCTGCCTTTCCAGTTTCCGGATTAGTCCCTCTGGCGATCCTTAAGATCAGGTCCCCGTAGTTCCTCTTTTTTTGCGATCCCCTCCTTCCTAGTTCCCCCTTCACCACTCCTTGAATAGTCCTTTATTTGTCCACTTGAAAATGACCCATCTTTCCTTCCCTCTGAGCTATCTGAAATCCCCCTTCTTCTTTGGTCTTGTTTTGTTTCTCTCTTCATTCGAATTCTCTCTCCACTCCTACCTTTTTGTTTTTGATAGATTCGACGTCTCGGAGAACCCCCAGCCCTCCTTCAGGAGTTCATTTTCACTCTTAGATCAGAAGTTAAACGTGCCTGGGTCTGCTTTTCGTTTCATTCATCGTGTGACCCCCCTTTCCCTCTCCTTTCTTTTGTTCCCTTTCCCCTTAACGTCGGACTTCCCCTCCCCTGAGGACAGCATGAGTCCACTTTTAAGTCAGTCCTGAAAATAGAGTAATCTCTCTCCCTGTAAAGGACTTTTACCCTCCTGATGTCCTTGACCTCTATGCTTCGCGTCCCTTCTTTTTTTGCTGCCTAGTACCTCCGGAAGGCTTTTGTTTCCTTCCCAGGATTTGGCAACGTCCGCTTTTTAAGAACGAACCTCTTTTCCTCCCCCACTTTTCAAAACAAAATAGTAGATCCCCATCTGTGACTAAGATTTTTTACCGACTGATTCTTTTCTTTCCTGACCGACTTTCTCCCCCCTTCCCCGAAGGCGCAGGTTTGTTTCCTGGGAATATTTTTAGTTTCGTTTTGTGCCCAGGCGCCCTGCCCTAGTGTTCTTACCCCTAACCCCTTGCCCAGTTGATTCAAAGAGCACCCAGTCTTTTTTTCATTAGTCGACGAATTGGCGTCCATCCCGCTAATCCACCTTCCCCCAGCAGTCTCCCCTTCGGCACGACCCCTTCTGTACACTCGGTGCATCGATACCCGCCCCATAAGATTTCTACAGAAGAGCTAAGTTCTGAACAGTCGGACGTGACCCATTTCCTCCTACTGGGTAACCCTTTTTTTTTTTTTTTGTTTTTCCCCCACGTCAGGGATTTCTTGACCGTGCCCAAACCCAGAATTCTCTCCTTCCTTAACTCATTTCCGCTGACCCACTAGTAATGAGCCCCTCCCTTTTTCATAACTCTGTCCTACCGCAAGGAGCCGTGGATCCGTCCCCCCGCCTCGTACGCCGGTCCCGAAGATTATGAATGAAGGCGCACGCAAGTTTGTTATAACGCGCTCATTTGTATCAAGCTGGAGCGATCTGGAGAGACTGCTTCGTGGTTACGTCTTTCTTCCTTCGTTCCTCCCTGTGCGTACAGTTTGCTTGCAGGCCACGACACTTCCGCGCCCTACGGTTCATCTGTACGAGGCACTGGCGGGGGAGAACTTAGGATCCCCTTGAGCTCATCGCCGCGCGGAAGCTTCGCACGCCGCACTCCCCTTTGCTTCCCCGTATACAGACACGACATTCAAACACCATCTAGCCTCCGTTTGCGTTCCTATATTTCTACCCCCTGGTAGTGAGTTGTCCCCGCTTTTGCTCGTTTCGCTATTGATGTCGCCCACGAACCGCAACAGCCTGAGCTCAGCCTCGCTGTTTTTATCCCTCTTTAGTGTCTACAACAGTGTAGCTTGGCGGCTGACCCCTCTTGACTTTTTTCGTACCTAGGTGTACCTGTTATCTTATCCATTTCCGGACGATTTGGTCAGTCTTCATCCCGCGTTACCCACGATTGTGATTGTGGTCTCCGCGGTTACGTCACAAGGGCCCAGCGTCTCACAGACACTGTCCTATCTCGTTCGTGTAGTTTATTGCCCTCCCCGCCTGGTGCTGTGATGTTTCGCACGAGCAATACTCGAGGACCTGTGTTGTGGCTCTGCGGTGTGACGTCCGTCTCCAGTCCTCTGCGACGACATGATGGAGCGCCCTATCCCTGCCGCCTCGCTAGTAGTCTTACCGCGTACTCCATCTTGTCAAAACCCGCCATTGACCTGACCAGCGCGTGATTCCTGTCCGAAAGACTGGCCTGTAGTTTGATCATTCCTTTTTTTCTTTTTTTTCGCCTTCTCTCCGTTGGTTTTTTGTGTTTACTCCTGTTTCCCCTTTTCTTCACGCTCGCTCCTTAATTGCTTCCATTCTTCTTCGATGGACGATCCGACTATTACGTATCAGCAGGTTATACTTCAAGTCCCTCTTGCCATCTCCCCCCGTGGTGCGCATTTTTTCTGCATCCTCTGTTTCACGCGTTTTACGTGCCTTTCTTCCCCGCCCCTACCGCACTTTACGCGCCTCTTCTATTGTCCCACACTCCTGGCCGCAACGAAACTTTCGTCTTCCTGGTCGACCACTGTCCCGTGTTTGAAATATTTTACACCAGCTCGGGACTTTTTCACTCTGTCGTATTCCTCATATGACCCCGTTATCACCTCATCCCGTTTCACAGCCGTCTCGCCATGAATGTGTGAACGACCGTCTTTTTTGGATAGTTGCCCCACGCGCACTCTCGCGGCGATGTTTCGTTCCCTTCCCTTTTGTTCTTTGTCTGGTCAGGTCTTTTCTGTGTTCTTCTTCCATTCAGTACTGTACTGATGTCGTTTCGCTGCTTCCACTTTCTTGTCCGCAAGTTATTGTCACTGGCGTTTCCTCTATGCCACCGTTCCAGTCCGCGACTTGATCGTGCGCTTTTGAACCTGCCCAACGGACTCCTTGCTTCCTACTCCTGCCTCTATAGCCTCGATTCATAGAGTTTTCTCTTTCTCGTTATCGAAGGTACTCTTTTTTGATTTTACTTCATTGACCGGTCTAATATAGAGTCTGGGTGCGTTCTATTATTTCTCTTTTTTACAGTTTTTTGTATTTCCGTTTTCTCTTTGTCTCCTGTTGAGGGCTGCCTGTGACGCATGTGCTGTTTTCCCCACTTACATGGAAATAGGGGCTTTTCCCTTGGTCCATTTCCTTTTCGACTGCCTCTCCTAGGTTCACCTTTTGTGCTGTTCTCCGTCTCCTCCCCCTTTTTATGGAATCTTTTTTGACGGACTTTTTTCCGACTTCTTTTTTGTATCATATGAATTATGTCTGACTTTCTCCTGTCTAGATGTTTCCCCTTTCGTAGAAGAATTCTGCGAACGTGACTTTTTTCGGTTTTCGAGAACTTGTGCTGCCCCTCGTCTTCCCTTTCCCTCCACTGCTTTCCTCTTGTCTTAGTCAGGCATGGGATGTTTTCTCCCCCTCCACACGCGTAGATCCACGAAGTTTCCACGCACCGTTTTCCCACGCCGGCGTTTCGACGTTTTGCTCTTCATCCCCGATATGGATCACCTTTCCGCGCACCTGTGCCGTGAATTGCCCTTTTCTCCCTCCGCAGCATAGTCGCGTCGTCTAGTGCATTGTAGAGCGTCCGCTTGTCTTACCGCTTTTTTAAGCGAAGATGTTGGTTCCTTTGTCTGCCCATTCATTTCCGCTTTGTGGTTATCACCAAGGCTTGTTTTTAATTTAATGATATGTTTTTTGAAGCCTTCGCTTACAGTTCTTCCTTTTTGTTTCGTCCCCCTTACCGCAATTTCCCGGACCCTCCTTTCCGTTCTGCCAGCGTTCAGAGAGAACATTAGTTTTCTTATCATGCAGATTGATCCGATTCCCGGACTGCGCCTGACTCGCATTTTTTCGGATCAGCCTGTATATTTTGGCAAGTCCACAGGGACTTTGTCGCTTGTCGGTAGCTTTCTCGACCTCTCCTTTCTTCCCGTCGTCCCGTTCACACCCCTCATTTTATTTCTTTCACTTCCTCGGTCGTATTCCTGACGTGACCAGCTCTTAATCCCCCCCCTTTTGAACTTCGGTTCCACATCCAGATTCCTCCGTTAAAGAAATCCCGTGTTCTCGTTTTTTCTGGGGTTTTTTTCCCCTCTCTTCCTCCGACTTCTCGTGTTTATCGACTCCTCTCCGTTGTGTTTTTTTTTTAGACTCTTTTCTCCCCAGTTCACCAGTCTCGACACGTGATATACAAGTAAACATGCTCCCCTCGAAGTTCAACGCACGCGCCTGGTGCTCATTTTCTGGGCCCTACCCGGTTTACCCTTCCCCACTTGTCCCCAATCGTATGATGCTGTCAGTGCTTTCCCACTTCTGAACCGTTCCTCGCTGTCTTCTCCTCATTCTACGTTCGTTTGCCTCTGTGACCTGGATGAGTGCTCAATGGCTTTCCATTTCTTTCCTCTCCGGCCCCGCTTGGTTTAAAGGTCATTCCCCTTAGACATGATGTTGAGCGATACGTGAGTGACCAGGATGGTCGGCCCACCTTATTACATGTTGATGCGTGTTCACCACTACAATCCAGGGTCACCACCAGGCTGTCGCACCGCCCCCGCTGGCCGTCCTCCTTCCCATTCAATTTCCACATTTAACGACCGCCTATCGACTGCTTATTTTCCTTCCCCCTCACCGAGGACACTCCGGCCCCGTCGGCACGAGACAGACCGCCTCTGCGCCCTCACAAGAGGGCGCTCCCCCCAATTAAACGCGTTCCGTGGCCTCACCCGTTCACGATTTGTCTTTTTTTTCCGTCCCTCGAAGCGCTTTTTTTCTCGGCCCTGTCGCCGCGCACGACCCGTTAAGTTCCCACCTTCGGATCTGTCAGTTAGGACTGGACTCGACTTCTGGGTGTCCCCTTACCCCTTCTGAGCTCCTTCCCCACCTCCTAGTCCGCCTAGACAAACTGCAGCATGGTCTTTTCTCTTTCATTCTATTAGATCTCTCGAGATCTCAGTGCCCCGTTGTTGGATTACGTCACCCTTGGAGCTGGACCACACCATCCACCCTCCTCGCCACCCCCGCACCTTTTTTCTTGACAATCCTTTCCACCTACCCATTTTTGTTGTATCCGTTCCTAGAAGACGAAACAAGCCGGCCCCCCCTCCTGGTTTTTTTTTCACTGATTTTTTTTTCTTCATGGAGGACCCCCCGAGCGGAAATTTCGATCTATTTCCGGAAACAAAGGCGGAGCTTTCAAAACGAAAAGCGTCTTCTTGTCATGAACCGACCCTCCCAATTCTCAGGGGCGTTGGGCGTTTTTTAAGTGAGTTTTCAGTGGGATAGGGCAGGCCGTCCCTTTCTCTGGTAGTTTTTCCATGCGCCGAATGGAACTACTTGAAACCCGATCGGTCATGCTCCGGATTTCACGCGTAGGCGTAGTCTGCCCTTGACATCTCCGCCTCGCAGCCGGTCCCGCCATGGGAAATGCTTAGTCCTTTTTTCCCTACCTCAATCCGCATCTCCGTATTATTGACCCCGGCTTTCGCCCACGTTCACCGCAGGAGTTTCCGCAAATGCAGGGCCCCTCTTTGGCCACCTGTTCCAGTTTCCGGTTTTACGCGTTTTGAACTTTGTTAGTTGTTTTTTCTTTTTTTTTTTTTTTGTTTTTTGGTTCTTAAGTGTCTCACTCCTTTTTGGAAACGTTGGCCCTTTTACCCCCCCCCCTTGACCCTCGACCAATTCGCATTCTCTATTTCCTTTCCTCCCTACTTGTGTGGTTTATCTCGATGTCCGCGTGGTCGATTTGGTGATTGGATCGCCATGGGACCAGTCCCCCCTCAGGTATGACTCCGCTTTACTCCTCATTCGCCACACACAAGTTACCACCCCGCTTACCCTTTCTTCCCTTGTTAAATGGCTGTTCCGTGTACTTCGCCCTCTTCGGCTGACAGTGGCGAAACCGAAAGCCGATTACCTTCCCCCCCTTCTTAGTCGGTGAGATTTGTCAGACCGGCCCAGTAAGGGATACTTTCGGTCCGGGTTAGGCCGTCGGGCAATGGCAGGTCTCTGCAAGACTTATTTCCTTCATCACGCTCGTTTTAGTAGGAGGTCCCTTTTCTTAGCTTTTGTATCCACTGACTCTTTTCTTGACATTTATGCCCTTTCCCTTGTAAACTAAACGGAATCACCAAGCGGAATTTTTTTGGTCCCGTTTTCAGGTCTGTGATGTGAAGCCTAAGCCTTTTCTTTGTTGGGTCTTGACCGTCCGACTTTTGGCTGGAAATAGATTTTCCAATCTCCTTGCGGCCATGATGGCAGATTTTGCATCCCCCCTCCCCTGCTGTTGAGACCGTGGAGTTGAGATTGCAAAAGGCCGGGGTCACTGTGGGGGTTTTATTTTAAATGGGAAGCCATTTGATCCTGTCTTCACGAGTCTGCTTGCCTTGCGTAATTCGGAGGGGCACTGTAAGGCGTAAGGTCTTCCTGGCAGCCACCCCCCCCTGGCGGTCGGGCCAGTGGTCTCCCCTGCCCCGGTGCTCCGGTCGACACGCTCCTTCGTCTCCCACCCCCAGGTTTCAATATTCCCTTTTTTTTTTTGTTCGCCTTTTTTTTGAGGTCTGCTGCCCGTCCCCGCGCCTCTTTTCTTAGCTCTGATGTGTGCACCTTTCTTGTGAGCCGTGTACGAATTTCTTTTGCCGCGCCGATTCTCTCGTTTTGTGATCATCTCTCACTGATCGAACCAGTCACTGGCCCGGTTTGTGTTTTCGAGAGGTCCGTGGTTTTATAGGCTTGTTTTGACGTCACCTGGTGTTTACGAATCGGTTGCTTCCCCCCTTTTGCTTTGCGGGTGGTAAACAGATGCCCTAGTTGCCTTTTTTCTTGTAGGAGGCTCTTGTATATTCCCTCGGGATTACTCGCTACGCTGCCCTCCCTTCGACGGTACCTTTTGTGAGTGTGTTGGCTTTTGCTTGACTTTTCGATTTGTTAATGGCGCCCTTGCGTCGTCACGGTTGTTGGCACCGCTGCATCGTTTCTTTTGCAGTGTTCCCCTTGCATGCCCTGCGACTTTTTCCCAATTTTTATGCGACGTTTGGAGTGGACAAAACCCTTGCAGTTCCCGCTCTTCTACAGGGTTCACTGTTCCCTGCCAACCTATCTCACTTCCGGCGTTTTGGAGCTGGTCCCTCTCTCAGAGACCTTGGTCTTTTTTTTTTCTTTTGGAATTATTATGTTAGCCCCTCTTTGATCCGAAGGGGACCCCTTTCTTTTTAGTTAGGCGACGAAGATTGGTGACTATTTTTCATCCTTTTTTTACTGAAAGCAAATTGTCTAGCCCGCTCCGCGACCCCCAATCTGATGCTCCCCTTCTTGTCAGCATTATCGCGCTTCCCTTCCGGTTGGGTTTGTACCTTTTACCCCCGGAAAGGGCAAATTACACGCGTTCTTTCCTTTTCGGGACTGTAAGATCAGACTTTCGCTTTTTTGACTATGCCCCAAGCGCAACGTGGCACGACTGCATATCACGGGAGTGCCTCTGCTTCCATGACCCCTCCCTAGCGATTCACTCCTCTTCCCTACCACCGATCCTTTCCACGGTTCTTTGAGCGCCTGGGAACTTAGATGATGCTTGAGGCCGTCTATCTATTTCTCCCGCCTCTTCCCCTCAAAGTTTCCCCCAAATTCACCTCTCGACTTTTTCCGATCTTTGTTTTGTTTGATTTCAGGACCTTGACTGGTTTCATTTGGTTTCCGGTTTTTGACTATCCAGCTTCGTGCGAACATTTCCTTTTTTTTTTTTTTTTTAGCGTGACTCTCGGCCAAATTTCATCTTCCCCATGTAGCCTCCTTCATTTTTTTATGAAAGGGATCTTTTGCTCTTCTGTCGGTTCGCTCTTAGCGTAATCCGTATGTCCAATGAACACCGTTTCCTTCTGGCTGTCCCCCTTTTCTGATTAATCTCGCAACCTGCGTCCTGATATGCCCACTCAGTCCTACTCCCGTGTATTGCCCTGGCATTGGCACCTTTCCACATACCCCCCCGCTTCGCGATAATGCGGACCTTACCCCTTTTACGCATTCTCAGCTTGTTGTCGATTTCGTGAACGCCTTTTTTCGTTTTTTTGACCTTTTTTTTCTGAAAGTCCTCGTCCCGCGCCCAATGAACCCCATAAATGTAATTTTCTGCCTTTCGTTGTCGGACAAGATATCTTTTTTTTTGCCTGAAACAGGCCTCTATGCCAGATTTTCTTCTCATACGCATTTGACTTCCATCTTCAGGGTTTCGTTGCAGACATGTCCACCCTGTCGCCTGATTTCCGGCAAGCGTGCCTTGCTCATTCGTTTCCCCTCTGATGGTTGAGTTCTCCATTCCCCCTTTCCTCGAGATCGCGCCACCGATTCCTCCCCTGTCGCACCTTTTTTCTAGACGCGTATGTCCCCTTCCACCGCCTCTAACTTAAACTCTGCTCATTCAGTTTTCGCTTTGGTAAGCGTCAGCAGAGTCTTTCTCCGCTTCCCTCGTTACTGCCGATCATACCACTTTCACACCTCAGAATGTCTTGACCCTGCCCTGATCAGCACCTGTTGCACCCGATTTCGACAACCCCTCGTTCTCTTTGTCCGCTAAGCACTTCGACAGTCGCACCCGTTTCACTGCTTGCTAATAAGGCGACGTTTCTTCTCGTCTCCCCCTCTCCTGTAGACTGCCCCCTCTCTACCACCAATTGCGAAATCTCTGGATGGTTGCCCCCCAGCTTTTTCGCCATCGAATCGGCTTCTTTTTTGCCCCCTTCCCCCCAATGAAACGTCTCCCGTCATCATGGCCGTTGGATCTTGTTTGGCTGCTCTACGGAGCGCGCTTTCGATGGCCTGCGCAGGTCTCGAACGATTTCCCCCGTTGTTGTTGATGGCAGGACCTGAAACCTGCGCTGACTTACCCTTTCCGCCAAAGGGCATAGTAATTTCTCGTTTCCTTTACAACGAGGCCTGCTCCATACCCACAGCCCTCTTGCAATCGAAACTGGCCACGGTTTCCCCTCCCCCCTTGGCGGGTACTTTGTTTCCGGCTGCCCAAGAAGTCCGGACGCGTGCCTGTGGGGTACCTGCGTTCTTCTGATCTTCCCTTCGGCCACAGCATGTTCCGCCCCAATGAACGCGGATTTCGGCTCAGCACGCGATTTCCGTCCAAATCGGAACACGCAATCAGTGTGGGAGTTTTTCCGTGAGTTGCAGTGTTCGTTCCGGAACCTTTCCCATAGCGCTCGGTCATTTTTTACCCCGCTCCTACCCTTCAAGTGACCTCCTCCTCCCACGAGCTGTCCCGTTCCCGTGAATGCTTTCCTGTCCTTTGCACCCTTCCCGACGCCTGGATCCGACCAGGGTTCCCCCGAGCCCTACTCAACCCTTGTTTACCAGGCGGCCGCTAAGTTGTTGAGCACTCAATACCGACCGTGAAAGCAAAGAAGTAATCCCACAACGATTCCTTTTTTACAGTTTCCCAGAAGGAAGGAGGGCTCATGTCCTGGACAAAGAGAGGTGGACCCTTGTTGAGGCAATGTTTACGGGTTTGGAACTTTGTCCCCGCTTTCTTTTAACGTTGATAGACCCTGAACGGCGGTTTTTACTTGACCATGCCTGCTGCACACCCTCGAAAACCTCCGACATCTTTCTTTCACCCTCCCTTTTTTTTTTTTGTTGCTCGAGATGTCCCCGATGTGGTCGTATGGTACTGTCTTCCCGTCCCAGTGTAAAACCATACCCCTTGTATTGAGAGCCTGATTAAGCGCAGCTCCCCAAGTGAAACACTTTTACCCTTTTCTTTTCCCCTTGCCACCTCGATGGCACGTGCCCAACCTTTTTTCGAGTAAGGATTGACTTTTCTCCTTGTGTTTTTTTAGATTTGCGTATTGTTCCCCATTTTTGACTGCAGTTTGATTTACTTCCGGGACAGGGATAGTAGTCCGCGGTATTTTTCACTGCAGATACGCCGACGTTTTTTCCGTCCTCGCTCTTCCGCTGATTTTTTCCTCTTCCCGCCTGGGTGATAAAAACCTGGACCGCCAGGTCATCTGGGACGGTTCCTTCTCTCACCGTACAAAATCACTTTCCCACGCCCATCCTGACCTTCTTGTGTTATAGTTTTCCCGGTACGAGATGCTGGTTTGAAGTAAGCTTTTCGGTGGGGCGTTCCCGCTATTTGTTTTTAGTCTTCGAAGACCCTATCTTTGGCAAGAGTGGCAGCTGATAAAGTAACACGACCTGTTGTTGAGTACAGTGGATTTTTTTTTTGACCACCTTCAGTTGATGTGTTTTTTTGGGTGACTTCGCTTTGCTCAGTATACTTACGTCGGTTCTCCCCCCTTTGGTATTTTTTTTTTTGCGAATCGAGGCCGGCCGCGAGGAGCATTTTTTTGTCTTCTTCAGCCAACGACAATGGATTCTTTTTCCCTCTTTGCTCTGAAACCGGGGACCCCGGAATGACTCATTCTTTTCTCCTGTTTATGCCAAACCCAGGGGTGCAAGCGTTCGTTGATGCCTTTTTTAGGTTTCAATTAAGGTGATGCTCCGCCGCCCCGATTTGTCTATGGCGAAGTTTTTGAGGCGTTCCAAACCACCCTACGGAATTTTTTCTGTTCTTTGTTTTCGAATTATTGAGCGGCTTAGCGTCCTTCTCGATTCGTATTAGATCAGAACTTCCCCTTTCAAGTGTGCTTTTGCAGAGTCTTTTGCTTATATGTCGGTTGTTTCGGGTCAACGGTTTTTCATCGGTTTCCGTTTTCGGTCTTTCTCTTTTTTTCCCAAACGAAGTGCCGCTTTGGCCGTGGTTCTTTCCCCTGTCGGCGGTGTTCCGAGTGATAGCCCCCTTTCCTCCCTAAGCTTTAGATGCCTTCGAGTCTCTCTGTTGGATAGTAGATGTTCCTATTTGACTGGACTGTGACGGCGGTCGGGTGCGACTGGCCTTTTTTCCGCGATTGACTCTGTTTCAATGCCTTGCCCCACTTTGGCTCTTCCTTTTTTCTCTTTTTTATTGTGACGTGTCGGCGCTGTATGTTTTGTCAAGAAGCGTCTACAGTTCCTTTTTCCCCTTCCCCTCCTATGTTTTTTCGGTTCTTGTTACCATGCACGATCTTCATTTGCAGGTCGATATTTCTTTTTCGCAGCTGGAATCCTCATGACACCTTTTTTCCATTCGCTCCTATTGGTCCTTGTCCAGTCCTGACTCCCCTCTATTCTCGACGCGGCGACCAAGCGTATGATTCTGCCAAGAGTTCTGGCTCTTCATCGCCGATCCCCTCCCCTTTTTTCACCCGGTGTACCAAGGCAATAAGGTCCCATTTTTTAATCCCACTCCTTTTCTCCTTCGTCTGCTTGGAATTGCCCCTCCTTTGTGCGGAATATGCCAAGCGAACTGCCGCCAGACTCTGAACGGGTGGTCATTGCGACGCTCCTTCCTCCCGCGCTGTCGCCCAATCAGTCCGCCTGCTCTTTCCAAGTTCCTGCGGCGCGCTGGGGCTTGGCCCCGTCCGATGTAAATTGCTTCTTCCTTTCTCTTTCGTTAACCTTTCCTGATTAACTAACTTGCACCATGCCCATCCTATCCTTTCTCCTCATTTTGTTGTGAGTCGCGCTTCTTTCATTTTTTGTTTTTGGTCAGCCTCGTCTCCTTGTGTTCTCTCCGGTCGCGCTATTTCATCTTTTTCCAGGCGCGACGTCCCAGAACTTGTGAAAGGGCCGTTTCTTTTTCTTTCCTTTTCTTCTTCGTCGTAGAGTCTTTTTTCCGTCAATGAACCAGGCTCTTGCGTTGGGCATTGCGCTTTATCCTCCCTAAGCGTCGGGTCCTTCTTCCCGTCTCCGCGACGCCCCGGTCCGTTCATGGCACTTTTCCCACCCGTCCCCACCGACGTGCTTCCCCGATTAATGCGCCGTCCCCTGACTCAGTCTGGTCTCTTGTGTCCTCTTAATTTGGTACGGTTGACCTTGATCTCCTTCTTTTCTTCGTCCCACCTTTTTCTCCTTCGTCGCGTTATTGCACTTACCTCCAGCTCCTGCGTTTTGACTTGGTTGTTGGCGCCCACCTAGTCAAGGTCCTCTTCCCTATGTTACCCATAGCCTCCCCAGCCGTTCGTTTTCATGTCGAAATTTTTTCAACCCCTTTCCTGCGCTATTTTCCGGCGCGGTGTCCAGCGCAGCAAGGCAGCGTCCCCGTTTCACCCGTACCCACCCTTTTTTTTTTTTGATGAGTGCCACGTTCGATCTCAGCCCCGATGCGCCTTTCGCTTAATTTAGCGTTCCTTCAGTCCCAATTCACCTTGCTGAAGTCTCCCCACCTTCTGCCCCCTTCTGTAGGCTCGCGCTATTTTCCGGCCGCGTGAAAATATCACTCGGCCCTTTTCCTTTCTCCCCGACAGACTCAACCTACCGGCCTCCTCTCCCCCGGCATGCGTTTATGCCATCCTCCTCCCATTTCCCTTGGCCACCGATTTTTTCCTGAAAAAACCTCGTTTTTCACCCTGGAAAATAAGCCCCCGACTCGCCATCGCACCCGTTCCACTGTTCGATAAGTTTCATGCGGGATCTCTTCCTTAGATAATAGGCGCGTCCCCCTCCGTACTGAGTCCCTTTTTTGCGGTGACCCCCTTCCATGGGAAATTAGACATCGATGGAGGAGGGCTCCCCTTTTTTCCAATGCAACGGCTCCTGACCAGGAATTTACCCTTTCACTATTTTTGTTCGCCAATTGGTTATCCTCGATTGAGCTTTCTCCCGCTTGCCCGTAGCCGCGAGTCCTTTCCCTGGACACCGCCCATTGTTCTTTTTTCGCTGAACTTGGCTCCTTCATTTTCCGACGGTTTATCGTTCCTCCTTCTCCCCTATCCACGCGGCCAGATCCCCCACCGCAACCGCTTTTTCTTCCTTTTTTCCTGAAAGGGTCCCCTTTTTCCCCGTTTTCGGCAATGTTCCTTTCCTGAGGAAGTCCGCTTACTCATTAGTTTTAGCGAATGTCTCTCCCCCCCTTCTTAGTTTCCTCCCACCGCCAACAGAGGATTCGTGATTTCACCGCACTTCTCTGACCGCCAACGAGACTTCCCTAATTTCCTTTTGAGTCCGTGAGTTCCTGGTTCTATGCGAAGATCCCAGATGCCAGCGTCCGGTTCTACCAGCGACGAATTCCCTCCTTCCAAAACCGATGTTCCTGCCCCGTTTTATTCCCACCCCTCGTCGGCGAGCTCCTTGCCCCTTTTTACCGGACTTGCGAGTTTCCTGTAAGTACCTTTAAATGTAATTTTTGTTTAGAAAGACCACCATTTTCCATACAGACCCGGCAGAACCTGCTTTCGCCCGGGCTGGACGGATGCGCAATTTCACAGGGCCTTTCTTCTGGCCCCACGGTTTTTCCCTGTTGACGTTTTTTTTGTGGTGACCTTTTGGCAACTTTTTTGGTTACGCGGCGATCATCCCTTCGTTGGCCAACTGCGATGTAATTTCCAAGAACCATCGACAATCTTACGAGGTCATCCCTCCCCTTTTTTGTGTTGAGATTAGAGTCGAATGTGTTCGATTGGCTTTTGAGACAGCGTCCATTGTTTCACTCCTTTATTGAGAGCCTGACCTCCTAGAAGCACGACCCCCCCCAACCAGATACATTTGCCCTTCCCATTGTGGCCACCCCTCCCTCTGGTTTGCGATTGTGCCCCTCTTTCCTTTTCCAGCTGTTTGACCGAAGCCGGGTCTAAGGTGTATTCGAGGGTATCTGGGCAAAAATGACTGCCTCCTCCCTTTAATGGAAAGTTCTGCAATTCTCCGCGCATTTCGGCGCTTAGACGAGCGGTTTGGAGCCCGTCGGTTTATCGGAGGTAGACTTCTCGGGTGAGCCCCCACTCGTCACACGATTCATTCTTTGAAGGTCCAGAAGACCCTCAATCACTGGAAAAAGGCCCCCAGCCGGACCGTATGGCGGTCTTTTTCTGCGTAAGTGATAGGGGTTTTTAATCTTTAAGACGGGCCATTTTCTTTGTGTTTCCTCGGATTTTTCTTTGCGACTTAGCTCGGCGAAATATTCATGCGAGGGAAAGCGGCTGGCCCTCCTTCCTTCAGTGAAAAAGACCTTTGTGCGTCCCGTTCTCTTTGCTCATTGCGATTGAAAAACCTCGTTCCGTTTAGGTGGTATTTTTGTCTTTTTTTTTTCCGCTCTTGTTTTCGATTACGTTGCCGACACGGTGTCCCCCGTTCCTCTTTCCCCATGGTTCTGCGCAGGTTGTTTCCCGGCAGCCACTTAAGGCTTTTTCCCTGTGGTCTCCGGCGCCAGGTTTGACGATTTCGACACGCGACGCTCTTTCCCAAAAAAGGGGTCAATCTCCATGTTTGTACCTTTGTCTCGGAAAGGTAATCGAAGAGCGATGCGTATTGCGAGATCTTAAACAGGGAGAAGGCCTTTTCCTGTCCTTTGCGTATGCATAGCCGCCTCTATTCTTCTCCTTTTCCCTCTGAGATGATGGTTGTCACACATCAATCCCTCCGGTTTCTTTTCTTCTGTGAATGTATTTGACCTTCGTATTAGAGCTGCGAGCTTCCCCTGATTCGAAAGTTCGGTTTTAACCGTTCTCTTTTCCCTATTTTCTGGTGATTCTATGGTTTCTTTCGTCCAGCTTTTTCCTCTCGGTTTAGGCAATTTTCATTTTCGGGCTGGTTCCCCAAATTCCTTTCTTATGGTTGGCTTTTTTCTTTCGGTCGGTGTGTTGAGGATTTGCCTCCTTCCTACCTGCCGCGCCGCCCTGCGCGCTCCTGGCCCTTTTTTTTCTAAGGGGGTTCCTTTTTTCTAATGTCGCCTTTGACTTTCAGCCGTCCGCTCGCACGTTTTGCCCTCGGAATCGGTGGTTCCTCCCTTTGAGGTACCTTCTGACACGGTCTCTTACTTGACATCCGGGGAAGCGGCCTTGAGGCGCTGTCCCCTTTTCCCCTTTAAGCGCGGCTGACAGTTTTTTTCCTGTGCTGCCCTGCCCTCTCTGATGCGGAGGTCTGAGGCCTTTTGTTCCCCGAGAATCCCATGGCGGCAGGTCCTGCTATTCTTTTTTCCCCCACCCCTGCATCACGAAGGACAATCTTTCATGTTAGATCCGTGTGAAAGAGGTCCATTCCCCTCCCCGCACTTTCTTCTCGCCTCTCCGAGACCATCGGTTTGCTCCCGTTTTCGGTTTTTTCTGATTTTTTCTTGCTCCAATTTTTGTCCCGGGTGTCCAAGGTCCCAGGACAAGTTGTTCCACGTTTTTTGGATTATTGTCATGATTCAATCTTTGGTTAGGACTTCCAAGCGCCCCGTTGACCTTCAACCCCTCACGGGGTTCCTTCCTCTGTTCCCTGACCTGTGGGCTTCCACGACTTCCTCTCAAGATCCATTTCCAATTTGCCCCCCTTTTTTTTGCCTGGGAACCGGCTGCCTTTCAGGAGGCCCTGTTATCTCTAAGTTTTCCTGCCTTCCAGCTTCTCCCAGTCGGTCACCCCCTTCACTTCATATTCCCTCTGTTTGTTCGAGAGATAGTGCTTGAATGGTTTTTCAGGTGCTTTCCCCCCTTTCGTTATTAACTGTAGATTCGGGCCTCCGTTTTTTTTCCCCCCGTTGCCGTTCCCAGGAGCGTAACCTTGGTACCCTTCGTTCGTCTGCTTGTCATTTCTTTAAGACTAGTCTTTTCTCCCTCCTGACCCTCGAACTGACCGGTTTTTCCCTATTTGAGTTGGTCTTTCACGTTTCTCGTGGAATTTCTTCAGACCCCTCTTTCTGACCTGAAACTCCTTATTATGGACGCCGTTGACGCCCCCTGGAATGGTTTTTTTTACTTGTGGACCCTAACACCGGACGTCTTCGATACTTCTGTAGACACCCCGATTTGCTTACGATCCCGCGGGACCGCGCGAGATCCATGTTGACGTTCTTTTCTGACCTTGTGCTGTCTTAGCGTAAAAACTTCTGTTCTGTCCACCGCCCCACCCCCCCCTACTGAGTTATGCCGGCCTTTTCCTCCCTTCCTAGCTACATGCCAATTCTGTCCTTCTTTCCCGTGGTACATTTACTCAGAACTACGTGCCGCATCAGGATTTTTATTGTCTCCCCAATGAAACTTTTTCGCGAGCTTGCATGATTGTCCCCTCTTCAGTTTCTCCGAGCTTCCCCCCC
>Ga0179591_1370925_pt1 | contig 17089 bp, 20 predicted proteins | sample CZOMad2_1_08_16f_FD_182891 | JGI IMG/M metagenome (GOLD analysis project Ga0179591, IMG submission 182891) | Vadose zone soil fungal communities from Angelo Coast Range Reserve, California, USA - CZOMad2_1_08_16fungal (PacBio error correction) | ecosystem: Environmental > Terrestrial > Soil >... | reverse complement strand
CTATTGAGTGCTCTTCCCCTAAAATCAGAACTGTCCGTCTTCCTGCCTTCCTTTTAAAATTTCTCCGCACGCTTTCCTTCCATATGGATTGTCAGAAACTTTCAGGAATACGATATCAACCCTAAAGTCACCCCCTTGCCTCCTAAGTTTTTCTTTCCCTCTGAGTCTCTTGACGGTTTTTCGCGCCTCCCATTGGAGACGCCTAGGTTCTTCCCCCACCATTCGTGCTGGGCGCTGTTTTTGTTTCCACCCTCTCCTCGTCCCGGCGGGTCGAGGGATCATTTTTTTTTCTCAGAGGGCCTTCCCCTTCTGAGGTAAGCAGCCTCTCACTCTTAGTCCTCTTTTCACCCTTTTTTGTCTTCTAGGTGAAAAACCTGTCCTGTGGTTTTTACCTCTGGTTATAGTGCTTTGCCCTGAGCTGTGGTTTTCTTACCCTCGCCCGTTGCTTCCCCCCTTATCCTCCCCCTACTCGGGGCTGTTGCATCGCGATTTCGAGCAGACATCGACCCTTCCTCCCCGAGCAGCTGTGACCGGTATATGATATGAAGAGGCGAGATCCTCTCGCCCCCGACTTCTGACAACCTTTATGCTTAGTTAATCCTTATGGAGTTTTAACCTACCAACACCCTAAGGTTTCCTCTGCTTTCTTCCCTTCTCCCTTACCGTGTCCCTTTTTGGTAACGACATTCTCCGCCGTGGTGGCGTAATTGCCAATCCCCCCAGATTGCTTTTCTTTCACTCGGCTTTTTTTTGTCTCTTCTGACTATAGGCGTCCAGTCGGGTTGTCTCAAAAGTTGAGACTGAGCCATTCCGATGTCCTCTTCGGAGAACCCCGCGTCCCCCCACCATTTTCCTAAATTCCTTCTCTGGCGCTACCTTTTTTTTCAAAACCCGTCCCCCCAGCTCTCTCCGAAGAGTCGTTTCCGCACCTATGTTCGGTGACTTTTCGGTATCTTTTTGTTTTTTTGTCTGGCCCCCCCCTGTTTGTGCGCGCCTCCTACTTTCTGATGAAAAATCTTATCCCAATCCCTCTTCCTCCTTCCTTTTTTTAGTCCGTTTTCTCAGGCTGGTTTCCTTTTCTGCCCTCTGTGTGGTCTCCAGCCCCGCAATCTTCCAGATTCCCTCTTGCCCAGATTCCCCCGAACCTCGTTTTCTCCCGATTTTCGTCCACTATCTTTCGTTCCCGGGTCTCTGACTTTCACGTGATTCAGCCCCCTGCTGTATTTTTTTTTTCTTCGCCCAGGAGATGTTCAAGGATTCGACTCCTTCCCCAGATTGACCTTGGTCTTGCCTGATCCGCTAACAAGTCGATTGGCAGATCAGAACGGAAGCGCTTCTCTCTTACCTCCGGTCATCTCGGTCCCCCCTATCATTAATGCCTTCTCAATAAGAGGTTCGCCGGTTCCCGAATGTTCCCTTACCCACTTTACATATTATAACCCGTCACTTCCCTACGACTTTCCTGGTAGTCCCCTTCCTTTGGTAATTGAAAATTTCCTTTTTTCGACTCCTTTCTGATACAGTCTTCTCCCCCGGTAATTATACGCTCTTTAGGTTTTGGACTTCTTCCCCTCTGTCGGACCCAACCAGTAACTGTGTTCCCCCCCTTCAACCAAGGCAGTTTTCTCTTTCCCCATTCGCACCCACCTGCTTGAAGAAAGATGTCACAAGCCAGAAACAATTTCCTTATCCCTCTTTCTTCCCCATATTCTATACCCTTCGCACTTTTTTTCCGACCTGTCTCCCTTAGAGCCTAAATAGGATGACGCTCAGCAGGATGGCTACCGGTCTCCCCCACCGTTTCTCGTAGTCCTCTTTTCTCATGTCAGCCCCACGGTTAGAGCAACCATTCCGAAGAAACCCCCTTTGAATGTTACTCGCGCGCGGAAATGCTGCCGTAGGCCGGAAAACCCAGGTTTTAGGAAAAGTAGGCCCTCGCTCTGCCATTTTTGCTTTTTCTTACCAGTTTCCTGCTCGGTCCGGGCCCCCGCAATCATACGATCCTTCTTTTTTTTTGCCAACATGCCTTTTTTATGAAGACGCGGTTCCTCTCCAGTGCAGCTCCTTTCCCTTCGAACCACGCGTCCTAGGCCCATCCCCTTCGGATCGATATCCTTTCATGATGAGCAAAAGTTTTTTCTTTCTCTTTCAGCTGTCTCCCCCTCCTTTGCTCTCCCTCTGTTCCCCGCCGCCAGTCAGCTGTCGAATCAAAACAGGAACTTCTTGCTTTCGAACAATGACTCCCTTCCTCTTTTTTGGGTTTCCCACATTTTACCCCCCACAGCATGATTCAGGCCCCGCAGCAGCCCCGAAAATCGTCCTCCTCCTTTGTGAGAGTGACCTTTTCCTTATTTCTCACCGATATCTTGACCTCTGTCTAAGACTTCTTGGTATGTTGTCCTGATCGACATCCTAGACCATGTCCCCCTCTTTCGTATGATCTCTTGATAACAGGAGGTGATCTTGTGTAATGAGCGGTTTTTTTCCCTTTTCTTTTTTCTCTGTGTTGTTTCGATTGTCGAGGCTGGAACCCGCAACCTCAGGACGATCCTTTTCCCGCCTGTTACTTCCGCGATCATAATGATAGGTTCCCTTTTTTCTCTAATCTAGCTACGTATCCCCTTTTTAATTCGTCTCACCCGCAATTCTTTGCACTGTTCGTTTCGCAGCCAAAGCTAGTCCAAGCTTCCCCTTTCTCGCAGATGTTCGTCTTGGGGACTGCTGCGGGACTTGACTCTTTTGGTGATGTTTCCCTTTTTTTTTGACCTTTGGGACCTTATTGTCGACATTCCTTTCTCCTCCTTCTGCGGCGGCGTTTTCCCTTCCCCCAAAATCGGATATCGGGGATAGTGTTACTTGTGCTATTCCCAATTTATATAATCTCTTCACTTTCCTTCTTAGTTTCTCCCTTAGAGTGCTCTCTTAGTGTGATAACCCTGATGTGAAGTATTACCCCCTGTATTCTACCTAATTTGGCACTCTCTTCCCCTTCTTCCTTTTTTCACCTCCCGCGTCAAGACTTTGGTCGCCACCTGGTACGGCAGTCCTTCCTACAAGACCCCCCCTTTCCTCATCGGCTCTTTTTTAATTACGCCCTTTCTTCGATCATTGCTTTGCGATCTGTCCCGCGATCGACCATTTTAAGTTACCTTTCGGCTTGCCGTTCTCTTTTTCCCTTTGATCACCGTCCCCCATCGCACTTGTTGTGCTGCTGCTTTTTCCTTTCTCGTGCCATCATGCTGATACCGTTGTTTCTCGACCTTTAGTCTCCTGAATCCCCCTCCGAATTGTTTAGGCAGTCTTGCTTCTCTATCCTTCCCAACCTGGTGTCGCGCCTTACTTCTGTCCATTTTTAGATTGGTTCGTTGTCCGCGGCATCCGTGACTTCACAGAACGGGTTTGTGGGGAATCTACGCCTTTTCCTCCCCCCAAGTTCCATTCCTGTGCCCTTTACCCGGGGGTTATCGGGTTCTCCGCGAGCCGAGTCACCTGGTGAGTCATATCCCAGATAAGGATTTCGGCCTGTCGGAAGTTGCTTTATCCCCACCTTTTCTTTTTTTTCGTACACCTGTGTAACCCGGCTACCTATTAGGGATACGGGTCCTTTCTAATTCTCTCCCTCCGGTTGTTGCTTTCTTTTCAAGTTCCCCCCTTGTCTCTAGAGTCGCGGCGGCCGTAATAACACTTTGACCCAAGTATAATTTTTGGAGTAAGAGTTTCCACGTTGCTTCTTCACCCCTCTCGTAACAACGCGCAAAGATTTGTTTTTTCATATTTTAAATCTGTCTCTTTCTCTTACCCTGTTTTTTTCAAAACGTTTAAACAGCTCCTGTTACTCTCTCTCTTTGCCTTAGTTTCGTTGTATTCTTTTCTTTTTTCTGGGAATGTTTCTGTGCGCCAACCACACCGTTTCTTTAGACCGCGTCGAAGGTCACTTCTGTCAAAATCCTCCCAATTTCCTCCTCCTCTTTCTTATTCTCGGATGAAGCTGCGATCGCGAGTTCCCCACAGGTGGTTTTCTTCCTCCCTGCAAAATCTCCACCATCACGCTTCGATTTCCACAAGACCTAGTCGCCACGTCTCTAGATTTTTAACGGGCGTTTTTGATACCTGGTAGTCAACCCCCTTACCCTTCTCGTAGTCTTTCTTTTCTCGTTTTTCTCCCTGAGCCCCATCAGGTATGCCCAGTAGTCAACCTGTAAAAAGATTACGCCACCACCCCAAACCCCCCTTGTTTCCCTTTGGGCAGCTCCCTAAACCAATCGTGGATCTAGATCCCGTACACTTTCTTTTTTTATTAGTCTAGTTCCCTCCCGTATTCTCGAATACAAGGATCACTTCCTCTTGAAGCCGGTTTCCAGCACAGGGATTTTTTTCTTTCCCTTTTTTCATAGGTGTCTTCCCCCTACTCCGGCCCGAACTTGAACTTCCTCATTGGCGTTCTCCTCTCCCCAGAAGCTTTTCCCCAGGATTAGCCATATCTATACTCCCCCTTCTTTTTACTGATCCTTTCTCCTTCCCTTTCCCCTGCCGCTTTCTATGAACCACCCGAACGGGCTTTTTCGGAAATACTTCCGCTCCTTATTTAGCTTTTTTTTCCCGATAGACCTCCCAGACGTCCACCAGCGGACATTCTGGCCTGATCATCTCAGCGGCCCTTAACTCCCAATCTAGATGAATTCCTTTTCTTTTCTCGCCAAGAGACTCCACCCCAGAGGCTCTTCGCAGGATGGTCGAAACCGGATCAAGAAGAAGCAAGCCGTCCCGATGCGGTGATTGTTTTATCTTCTCCCTCTTTCTCGAACCAACTCCCTTCCTTTCCGTTTTCTCCAGGTGGTCGACTATTTCAGACCTTCACCCCGGCCTGCCGGCGGAGTTCCCCTGAAATTCGGCACACAGGCTTTCTCTGAACCCCTTGCGTTATGCTCTCTTCCCAGTTTTTACGATACTTTGAAGATCGTCACGCACCACCTCCTTGCGACTTGCTTCCTCTTTGGGCCACACACGGGATGAAGGACGCGGTATTCAACCCTGTACTTTTTCCCAGAACACACTCCACTCTGGACCGATCTTCTAAAAGTTGCGTAGTAAGTTTTCCCTCTTTTTTTCCGAATCCCCTAAAACTATTTTAATGACATTAGATCTTCAACCAGACTTTTTTTGATTGGCCCTGATCCTATAAAGAGAATTTGGGACGTCAACAAAACCTGCTTCCCTTTCCCAACAGTCCTCACTTCCTCCTTCCAGGAACCTTCTTTTGACCCCCTCTATTCTTGAGCCGGTAGTCCTATGTGGCTGTCCTTCCCCAGCGAACGGTCACCTTTCGAGAGCCAGCGTTCCTGCTTTGTCTTCACTCCGATTTTCTTCCGTCCTCTATAGAACCTCTTTCGCTTACAGCGGTCCGGTACCTTCCGGTTGCTGTCCCGCCGAGAAATGCTTTCCTCTTTTCATACTTTAAGTTTGTGTGTTGCTATCTATTCATGCATTTGCCTGGACAATCCCTCTTAAGATTTTTTCTTCCTCTCTTCAATTCCATGGGTTACGGAGCTCAGAATAGTTTTCTTACGAAATAAAGTCCATAATGCTCAGAACTTTTTCTCTTGACTCACTTCAGACCCCTTCCTCGCCGTATGTATCCTGGGAGGTCTTTTTTCCTGACGACGATTTCCTATGGCTGCTGTTGTTTTCGGCTGTCCCCTGGACCCCATGTTTATGGTGCCTCCAATTCTTTTTTATGAATACACGATGGAGCGGGCCAGTCAGGGCGTCCGCGGAAACAGGATAAACAATACACCGCGATCTTCCACCAACACCTTCCCGATAGTTGGGACTATCTGCACCGGGATACACGGCACCCAACAAATTGAGTACGAGCTGTCTGCATAGCCCTACGCCCGGTTCTATTCTCTTTGGTGTCTTCTATTTTTTTTTTTCTTTTTTTTTTTTTTTGGAGATGGACTTACCGAGTGGTGGTGACGACTCCTCCCTCTTAGGTTTCTATGTCGACATTGTTGGGCACACCCACTTCGTACCAGTTCTCAGTTTCCCCATTTCTTCTACAGAGATTATTTGTCAGGCCCCTAGGTAGTCACCCTTATCACCCCCCCCCCAGCCACAGTGTTAATCGACCAATTGGCCCCCCCTTTCCCTTTCCGCATCCTTGGATTTCCGCGCGCCCTCCCCTCAAATAAGGCCGTCCTTGAAATCGTACCATCTTTGCCCTTTCTTGCTATGGTCCCATTCCACTCCATCATCCGCCCCCTTCGTGACCGTTCTGCTGACTGGCTCTGTTCTCGAGGAAATCCTTTGCTCGTCCCCTTGGATTTAGGTCCCCCTCCCTTGCGTTTTTCCTTCTTCATAGGGCGCGATGAGCTCTCCTACCTTTTGTGGTCGTGTTCTTTGTTATCGCTCTGTTTACCTCGCGCGGCCGCCGTTCCCTCCGACCACCCCGGGCCTTTCTTTGGTCATTCCTTCTCTGTCGGTTCATCACAAATCCTGCGACAGGTTATCCTCCCGGTTGACGAGTTTCTTTTCTTCGCTTCTCCTTAAAGCTCCTTGTGCCTCTCCGGTGAAATCCTTTTCTGAAGTCCTTCTGTATCTCCTGTGTCTCAACCCCCAAGTCGGTTTCCACCCACACTCTTTCTTTCTGGAGGACGAAAAGGCTCGTTGTTCGTCCTTATTACGACCGGTCAGGTCTTCTTAATCCCAAAAGCCAAAGAGAGCGTTCCATGAAGATCCTGCGTTCCTTCGGAGTGCCTCCCTATACATGGGGCGTCTTTTTTCTCCCCAACTTTTGGACTTAATTTCTCTCCGGCGAACCTACCAATCCTGGTGTTCTAAATCCTATTTGTTCTTTCCCTTGACTTTTTTTTCCCTTTCTGGAATTTGAGGAGCCGTGTCCTCCCCTATTTCAATATTTTCCCCCTTCTTTTCCAGATGTTCCTCGGGTCCCCGTCGATTTTGTGCATTTCCTTCTGAAAACCTTCTTCTTTTCCTCCTCGTTGTTTTTTGGATTTTCTATTTTTCCGTCCTCCCCTTTTCTAAATAGACAATCAAACGTGGCTTGAATCCGAGCACCACAAATCTTGTTTCCATCCCGCAGATACAAACTCTTTTTCCCGACGCTTCGCTGCTACTTTTGATACAACCGGAGAAATGGGTAAATGCCAATGTTCATGGAACTAACACTAGGTAGACAACACCCCCTCTGTGCTTCCCCCTTCATCTTATCAGTTCCCCTTTTTCTTTTCCACACGCTGGACGAACATATTTTACGGTTCCTTTTTCCCCCCCAAAAATGTGGCTCCTCCTCCGGGAACGAGAGATTGTGTTCTTTACCTGCAGTCACACTGTTGGTGCTTTGTCTCCACCGCGGTTCTTTTTTTAGTCTTATGATTGTGGTCCCCCTAAGTCCTTCCCCCCCATTTGGATCCCCCTACCCCCCCCCCCCGACGCTCCTCTGCAAGACCTCTACGTTCTTTCTGGGCAACGACCATCCGCTTCTTTTTTTCGATTTGACAGGCCCGGTTTATGCATTTTTTCCGGTATGGAACTGCAATACTCTGTCCTCTCTCTCTCCTCTCTGCGTGCCAACAAACGACGGGAGGTCAAGGAAATACCAGTCCTACCTCTACCTTCTGAGCTTCTTTTACCCACAGCCGGAGACGCATAACCCGACCACCCAGCCACTTTCCTCCTTTCCTACCCCCAAAGTCCTGAAGGGTCGAGAGAAATAGATTGTCTCCTCCTCTCGGCTCGCCAAGTCAACTTCGACAAGACAGCCGCATTTTTAGGGACGTTGATAATGTCAACACACACAGAAGTCTCTTCACACGAGAAGATTTCCCCCCCCTCTCTTTTCGGACTTTGCTGTAGATAGCGCTTTCACCGCCGTCCCCCCGTCTCAACGGAGTCGGCGTCTATGAACAATTTGCTGGTGACTATTCCTTCTTTGCTCCCCCTTTCCCCCCTTTCGTCCTCACCTGCCGGACTCATTCTTGGTGCCCCACCATGAAGGGATCCAGCCGAGGTGCTGAAAGTTCTGCAGCAGTGCCACTCTCGCCCTTCAATATTTGATCTCCTTTAGGAACTCGTCTAGTTAGTAAGTATGGCGACCCTCCTCCCTGCGCTTCAAGGAACACGACCTGCTAGCATTTGCTTCAACGCTCGTTTTCTTCGCCTTGGCTTGTCACATCTTCCTTGGGTGGAAAGCCAACAGCGCTCCTTTCCAACTCCGCGCCCTCCCGTCACAAGCCGGCGCGAATTCACGGCTCCTAGAAGCTGTTTGTGAACCGCGACCTAACCTGCGTGTCCTTCGTTGCCTTATTCCCCTGGAAGCCCTCTGACCTATGTTTTCTATATGCAGATCAGTCAGGCCGAGAAACCCTTTGGATCGCCGGGATCTTCTGAAAGTGTCCGCGTTGCCAGCAGACGCCCCATATCTTCCTCTCTTTTTTTCGAGAGAGATGAACGCAAAAGATACGGCGGCCCTTTTTATCGCGCTATCCTGATCTGTGACCTTTTGTTCTCTATCTAGTCAAGTTTAGACCCTTTTTCTTGACTTCTTTTCCGACGACGTTCCCCTGTGCAAAGCAACTTGTTTCACGCTCTTTCTTTTGAAGGTTCTTCCTTGGGGACTGCTGGAGGGTCTCTTCTAATGATGGGTTCCTAGTTGAAGTGTGTCACAATCCCTGCGTCATTGCCCCGTAAGGTTGCTGCTGTGGGCTTTTTTCCTGAAACTATAGGGAGGGGGAGCTATCGTTTCTCTCTATATTCTCTTTATCCATCTTTGATCGTTTTAGATTTCAGTAGTGTGTAGTCCTTTCAACAACCTGACGCCTCCTTGTTTTTCCTCCTTCTTTTTTCGTTAACCCCAGACCTGCTGATTTTGCCCTATGTTCCGAGCTTTAATCTAACAACCTGTTAACCCTTCCGACCTCATCCGCACTCGGGACGACTCCTAACTTTCGTTTTAGTCATAACGGCCGGGGCTCCCCTGCCTCTTATCTCTAATTCCTGGTCCTTTTTTCCCCTAGGTCCATGCTTGGTGCGCATATGGTGGGTGAATGACATTTCCCCCAACACCCCCCCCTCACCGCCCCTTCTTCTCGTTTGCTGCTTTTCTCTTTACCTCTTCAGAAGCTTTTCGAGAAATTCTTCGTAGACCCAGTGCGATTTACCCGGTTAGTAAGAATTTTCTGTCAGCTGCGGCCTCCCCCTTTGGTGTTCCTTTCCTTTTTTTTTTTATATTTGGTTTCCGCCCGTTTTTTCACGTCTCTATCTCCCCCCCGCACCGGTCTTTGTGTGGACACCCCCTCTGTCGCAGTCCCTCCAACTAGGATCTTAGTACTGGGACCGGTCAGAGGCTATTTCTCCGTCGGATTGAGGAAAAGCGGTTCTTGATCAATGCTTTTTTTCGGATTCTTTATGGTGACACCCTATGTACTCCGGTGCTAAAACTCTTTGGAATCGAAACGGCTCCGCTGGATTCCAGCCGTCTGGTTAGTCCTTGCCTGTAATTCGAAGACCAACGATTTCCGCTCCCGCTTCGTATCTTCACAATCTTTTGTCCCCTGCCGGATACCCTGTTTGCCTTACAATTTTTCCTCTTGAATCCTGGTCCCGATTTTGACATAAACAGCGACAAAGCCATTAGGTTTGTTTCCCCTTGTCCCTCTCGCTGCCATTCCTCCCCCCCCTTGTCACCTTACCGAGTCTCTCGGTTCCATGGAATGGCATCGTGAGGTGGCAATCTGGAAGATGGTGCGGGCTACCCACACCGTTTCTTCTCGCTCCCTTCTTCAGGGCCCTACGAACAATCATTTTCCTTCCTAAGTTGTTGTTGTTTCTCTAGTTTTCCATGATTTTTACGCAGCCGGCGCATCCGCCTCACCTTTCTTGTGTCCCACCGCCGATTTCCCCTTCTTCAACGAAACTTTTTCTTCCGGCATCTTTTTTCCCGCGCTGTGACGGTTGGTGTTTCTCCCCTTTTTCAATGACCTTCCTTTGAATTTTGATGAACACTTCTGCGTTTCTTTTCCGGAGAGGAATCGCATGCTCATTCCTCTGCGAACCTTCTTACTCGGTCGGGCCTGAAGCGCAGATGCCCCTCCCCGGAACTTTTTCGCTATTCGGGAGTCTGTTGATTTCTCAGTGACCCTCTCGGAAAATTCATTATCCTTCCGCCGGGTTCTCTTCCGCAGGCTTGTGGACGAAACAGTGTAATCGTTCCCCCTCCCTACTCACGGAACGATTGTTATGAACCCCCAAGTTCCTCGGCGCCGCATCCGTAATAGCCGCTCTCCAGTAAGCCTGATTTCTCTGGCCCGTATTTTCCCCTTCGCTTGCTCTCACCAAAACTAGTGCATTGTGTAGGCACACACTTACCATCGTCCCTTCTAGCCCTCGGCCCAAAGCCCCAGCTCGACATGCGCTAAGCGTTATAATATCCATTCGTACGACTTTGTAGCGCGTAACTGTCTACCTGCCTCCCCTCACCTTTCGTTTTCCTGCAGGCTCGCCTCGCCGCACCCGCTTCGTCCCCGAGTTTCCTATTGTTTAGGGACGTGTGACCACTTTCCCCCCCCCCCCCGAATTTCCTCCTCTAACCCCTCCTTTCCAGGAATGTTTCGTCTCGCGCGGCATTTTGGCAATTAGCCGTAGCGAAAACGCCGTCTTTGAAAAATTCCCCTCTCGTTTTAAAATTTCTATTCATCGCAGTATGTTTCCTTTTCTCAGAAAGATTTCACGCCACTCTCTCTTTCCCCTTGACGTTCATTCCCCGTCTTTCCTGCGGGAAGACTCCCCTTTTCGCAGTCTTTTTTCGTTTTCACTATCGACGAACACTTCCCCCCCCTTTACTCCCCTTTCTCTCACTTTTCCCGATCGTATTGCAGGATGTTCGAGTCCCTAAGCGCTTAAGACCACGATGAAGCCTCTTAGTGCCGCAAAGCCTCCTTTTTTTCGGCCTTCCCCTGATGCTCTTCGCCCTGCTCACCCAAACTTTCTTTTCGTTGCATGTTCAGCAAAAAACAGCGCTCCGCAACCCCAGGCAGTAATTCCTCAGGAACTTTCTTCTGACTTCGGGCGTGTTTTAGACTCCTCTTTGGCTGTGATGTTGAAACTCTCTTTTTTTCGGTAACAGGTTTTTTTCGAAATCGTCTGCCTCAAGTCCGTACTCTTTCTTTCTTCGTAGTATAGTTTAGAACTCTTTTCTTTTTTTTCCGGCCATTCTTTGATTTTTTCCTCGTCATGATTTGTCCCCTTCCGAGCAATGTCCTCTCCTTTTCCTAATAATACGTGTTGTTGCTTTTTTTTGCGGCGGACCACCTTCCTCGTTCTTACTAGTCTGATCTTTGCTTCTATATCTTTCGATCCAAGGTCTCTTCAGCGTGAAGGACAAGGCCAGTTTGACGAGGGCTTCTCACCTTCCGGTCCCTCTTCTCTCGCTCTTAAAGCCGTAGTTTTCATTTCTGGTCCTTGTTCGTTCTGACCCTTTTTCTGGATGCTGTTTGTTCGCGGCTTTTGTTGATCCCTCTTTTTTCCATGTTTCTTTTCTCCGAATTTTTTTTTCTCCTCCAGCTTTTTTTGCGAATCTATCGGGAAGGATTTTAAGCGAATGTTTTCCAATCTTGATCTACGAGAAGACTTATTTCCATTGAGATCGATCTCCACTTTGACCTCCGTTCCGAGATTCCAACTAACCAGGCTGCCTGAAGTCTTTCTTTTTTCTCATAATATTTTTGTCCCTCTGTAACGTAGCAGGCGCGCTTTCTGAATTGTCCTGAGATTAATCCCTTTTTCCACACCCTTAGGCAGCCCCTGAAACGCTTCGTGGGCAGCACTTTAAGTCGCCGTCTTTTTAGCTATTGCCTCATTTTTTTTTTTTTCCCTTTCTCTACTCCCCGACCTTGGCGCTTTTAGTCCTTGCTGGGTGCCTTGGGTGTGTGATGATCACCACGTAAATCACTCCCCCCTCTTGTGCTCTTCTCTTTCCCGTTTTTTTCCTGTTCCCTCTGATGTCTACCACGCTACGCGAGTTGCGCTGCTCCATGAATTGGCTGATATAGTTTCGATAGCCTGATCCCTTCGGCTCTACCCGACGTTTTTGTTCCCTCCCGTGTTTGTGAAGTGATTCCGAACAGCGGGTGTTTTTCCCTTCTCGATCAGTTTCCCTCACAATTCAATACCTGCGCCCCTTTTGTCTACACTTGGTACTTTTTCTCGGAGCCTCCTGTTTTCGGTTTTCCCATATAAGGATTCCTTCGGACAGGATTCAGTCGGGACGTTATGCCCCCCCTTTTTCACCACCATTTCTTACTAAGACTCTCCAGTGGGGATATTTTTTAGTATTTGTCCGAAGAATTCGGCTCGGCGGCTTTCTCTTCCAGCCCGCTCCTCGCGATCTTCTGGTTTGTGGGCGTCCCTTTTGCTACGGGCCTCACCCTTCCGTAGTTCCCTGCATCTATAGCCCCCCGATGTCTATCAGGGGCGAACCACTCCACTCCCATTATTATGTTGGTCCCCTTTTTCGATGTTCATGTGACCCTCCCCCCAAACCCCGGTCACAGCTGGTTAGCGACGCGTGTGAGCGTATGACTCAGGGCCCTGGTCTGTTTGAATTTTTTTTCTCAACTTTTGTCCTTCTACACCTTCAGCGTTTCCATTTAAACCCTTTTTTTTTGGGGGTGTTTTCTTGTCTCATGAAGCCTTCTTTCTTAACTCGCGGCGCCCCACAAACGGTGTGGATCCACTCACCCTCCCTTTTCCCTCTTCCCGAGTTCACCGACTTTCCCCCCCGGACTAGCTGGTGTTTTTGAGTCCCTCTCGTGTAAACCAATCGCCTTCATATGGAAATCTGGAACCCATTTTCCTTTTGGAGTTCGGAGAGTCGTCTCGGTAATGGTCAGTCGTCCATTTCTTGTTACCCCCCAACCAAGGGAGGTTTCGATACGAAACCCGAGAGTGGTCGAGACGGGAACCCCTACAGCTTTTCCTTCTCCTCAATCCCCCGCTCAGCCCTTTACCAAGTCTCCAAAGGCTTTCTGGCAGCCGTAGTCGCTTAAAGCATTGTGTTTGGACTCAACCCCTACACTTTTTCTAAACATACAGTCTCTTCATTTAATTTTCTCCCTATCCATTATTGGGCAACTCCAGCGATTTTCATCGCGAGTAATTACCTCTCACTCTCCCCTTCACCTGTCCTTTTTTTCGGTATCTTTCCCTTTTTTGTCTGTCTCGACACGAGGTGCCCCAAAACAGCTTGTTCGTAATACTTCCTTTCGCCCCGTTCAACCTGATCACTTTTTTACCAACTCCTTTCCACAGAACCCCGGTTTTCAGGCTCGTAATAGCTTATAAGCCCCTTCATTAACTGGTTTAGCTTCTCTGGCCTTTTTAGATCTGGTGACTGGCAGGACGCTTTTAACCGGCGCAAGCCTCTTCGTTTTTTCCCTTTTTTTCTTGTCTTGCTTTTTCTCAAATCCCGGTTCCACCGCAAGCTTCCTCGACAGATTCCTTCCTCTCCTGAAGGTTTTTGCTCCCTTCTCATCTCCGGCTTTAGGAACCCCCCTCCTTTTTTAAATCCTTTTCCGGCCCTATGAAAAAACTTTCCGGTGTGACTGGCTTACATCTTGATTTTCTCAATAACTTCTCCCCTAGCTTCTTTTTTTTCCCTACTCTTGTCCCCATTAATGGATGGCACTCTGCAGCCTGCAAATGAGCAGGGTTTCGTTTTTCCCCAACTCCTCCCCTGAACCACCTCCCCCTTACTTTCTCCGTCTGAAGTCTTTTCCATTCCTTTCTCCGCATGAGTCAAGACCAACGAGATGCCCGATCTCGAGTTCCCCACTTCTCTTCGTGGTTTTTTCCTTTACTTGAAAATTTTTTATTCCTTAGTCCCCATGTTCACGGCCTCTGGTGCAAACCAAAAGCGTCCTCACCACACCTCTCTCCGATCCTTCTTCCCCAATTAACTTCACATAGGGTCTGAGAGTTTAGATCTAGATGTGGCCTCCTCTGAAAACCTGCCCTTGAAATGGTTTCTCTCCCTTTGTTCCTTTCTTTTTTCTTTTCTCTTTTATCTCGTGATTTTCCCTTCCGGAATTCTGATACTTCTTTCCACAGGCGGTTCCTCGGTGGTAGTCTGAAGCGGTGGTTGTTCAAGCACTCCTCCATTCCCCCTTCCTTCTTCTTGAGATCCCTTTTAAACGTCCTTTCGATCAACCTCTTTTCCTCATGTTATCGGCCCCCCTGATATGCTTCTTTTCCTATATACAGCACTATCCGTCATCTTCATTATTTTTCTCTAGTCCTTTTTTCCCTTTTAAGTTCCCCTTACTCTATTTCCGCGCAGTCCGGTTTATCTGGGGGCGGCGGGGACCTGACGCGTTGCTTTGTTGTATTGCTTCTCTTTTCCTTCCCTTTTCCCTCCTCCCCTGTCGACTTTTTTTTTTCTTTTTCTCCTCCTTTGACGCCGGTCACTGACCTTCTATTTCGGGCAGGATAGTTTTTTCTGAGCCGTATTGCATCTTTCTTACTACCCGATCCTTTCTTCCCCCTATTCTCCTCTTGAACACTGTGACTACTTTCTTCCCGCATGCTTAATTCCGGACCCTATTTTCGCACGCGATTATATTGCCCTATTCTTTCATCCCTTTTCCCCACTTGGTCCTGTCCTATATTCCAGAAACGAAATTGTTCACTCCTCCTGGTCCTACTTTTCTCCTCTTTTCTTCATTTCCTGGTGTTGCGTTTTCTCTAGCCTTTCAGGTAAGGCAACCGGTGTCGGATGCGTCGGTTTGTCCTCTCTTCTGTTTTTTGACCCTTTCCAACCTTCTTTCTTTTTCTTCAACCTTATTGCCGGAGGTCTGCTGCTGCTCAGGTTCCTAAAAGAATCTTATCTGTTCAGCGTATATTCGACCCTTTTTTATTCCGTAGTACCCCTTTTTTTGACCCCTTTACAGCCCAGGCAGGCGATGAGCTTCTGAAAAACATGGTCTTGGCCCACTTTATGCGTTCTCTTTTGTTCCTTTTGTGTCGCTCTCTTCCTCTCCCCCTTGATCCCAAGGTTTTCCTCTCTAGTCGCAGGTTGACAAGGCCTCACTTACCACGAATCACTCTCATTTTTTAAGGTCCTCCTTCCTCTTTCGAGGCGTTCGCAGATTCAAAAGAGGTGGTCATCAGAACCCCTATCAAGGGCACGCCGTTTCTTTCCATTGTGACGGCCCCCCCTAACGTACGGTTCGTCAAAAACGATGCTGAGAACCCCCGGATTTCCCAGTCTACTTTCCCCCCTCCTCTTTCCTTGTTTTTCCCGTGACTCCTGCTCGAGTTCCTCTCTCGAGAGACTTTCGGTGCTCGTCCGGCGCTTTGACTCCCCCCCTTTCCGCCCTTGTAACTTCTCCAGTGGTTCTTTAATTTACCTGTCTCCTCCCCCCTGGCGATCTCAAAAGAATCTCAGTTTGTTCTACCCTATGTGTTTTTATTCCTTCATCCTTCTCTCCATTTATCCTTCACCTCTTCTTTCGAAGGTAGTGTAGCACCTTGTTTTAGGTGAATCTTCCTTATGGGATTTTAAGATTGTGCTTCACACATTTTTTTTTTTTCTTCGAGTTCGCAGACGGGATGTCAAACCCAACCGCTGTCGAACTTTCTCTTTTCCATTTTTTTTCTTCCTTTTTTACTTTCACCTTGCGAAATCAACGGTTCTGTGGTTGTTCAACCAGCCACTCCCCGGCCCCAAAGCTTCACCCTTGACTCCGAAGCTCGATGTGAACGGGGTTGAGGAAAAGTGGTAAACCCTACTCCCCCCTAATCTTTCATAACCCTCCTCGACCTCTTCTGGTTTCTCGGGGCCCAGTGCGGAATCGGTAATGTTCCCGCTATTTTCCCCCTTTCTTTCCCACCTCTTGACTCCCCACGTGCCGGGCTGCCCCTAGCATCGCCTTCAAGGAAAACCGCGATCTACGATACGGGTCCTGTCTTTTTTCCCTTCAACTTCCCCGGATCTATGACTGATTCAACAAGCGTCTTTTCCTCGGGTCGGTCCCTTTTGTTTTTCTTGCCTCGGACGTTTCTCTTATAAATACAGCTTCTCGGCGACCTTTGAATAATGATTGGGCAATGAGCCGGCTTTTTCCCTTTCGATCAATAGACCCCCCGATTCGGTACCGATTACGCTTGCAGGTGGGACTTTTCCTTTCCCTTGGAGGTCCACAAACCTGCGGTTCGGAAATAAAGGGTACGCGCGACCAAGGGCGCTGTTCAAACCCCCTCTTCTCTCCCCCAGTGGTTTTTTCATTCTCGCCTTCTCCTCAACCCCTTCCCTTGCAGACGGGTCTTCATAGCGTTTTTTTCTATCAGTTTTTGCCTCTTTTCCGCGTTCCTCCCGGATGGACTTTGAACGGTTCTTTTCATCGCAGGTAGATCGATGTTGAATTCGTTTTTCAGTATTCCAGCAATGTCCGTACCTCTTTCCCCCATTCTTCTGAATTTTTTTTTCGCGCGTTTCCTTCCTTTCCCCTTCACTTCTGGCTTCAATCCTTTTCGTTCATTGGACCCACTGTAGATTTTTTTTTCTCTGGGACGGATCCTCCTTTCTTGGAACAAGGCTGAGATCTTTTCCTAGGTCCCTCCCCCCCGATCTTCTTCTGACTACAATGAACTTTCTTTCTGTTGAAGGACTTAAGCATCTTTTCTCCCCAATCATATCCCAAACTGAACTAGGCCCTTCATGTTCTCCGGAAGTCTCTCAGGATGCCCTTAGATACGACTTCCGATCTGCCGATCAGTTACCCATGACCAAGCCGCCATCCTCCGCTGAGGATCCACTTCTTCCCTCTTTATGTCCCAATCTAACCTCCTCCAACCCCCAAGGCAGAACAACTTAGTAAGTTCCCGCAAGCCCTATAATCACCTCGCTCCCTTTTTGTGACAATCGCCTATCGATTGTGGATGATTTCCCCTCCGACGTTGACCAGGTTTCGAGCCTTCCTTGATGGTATATTCCTTCACTCTTTGATCGAGAGACGGCAAGCTTTTTTCATTTCTTCTCCGGGATAGTAGTTGGTGAGGTGTCAAGAAGCGGCCT
>Ga0179591_1204429_pt1 | contig 17089 bp, 14 predicted proteins | sample CZOMad2_1_08_16f_FD_182891 | JGI IMG/M metagenome (GOLD analysis project Ga0179591, IMG submission 182891) | Vadose zone soil fungal communities from Angelo Coast Range Reserve, California, USA - CZOMad2_1_08_16fungal (PacBio error correction) | ecosystem: Environmental > Terrestrial > Soil >... | reverse complement strand
CCGCAGCAGCTTCGTCCTCCCCCACGAGTACAACTCGTTGATAGGCGACCACCCCCTGTTCAGCCCCATCGCGTCAGCTACGTTTGAGTATTTTTGGTCCTTCCTTTCTTCCGGTATCTTAAACTTAGCAGGATGTTTCCCAGTAGATCTGCCTCGGCAAAAATGTTCCTCGCCTCGCAGCTTCGATTCTTTTCTGATAATCTCGTACATCCCAGAGGCAAGAGAGATCCGAGGCTCCGCGGTCGATCGGCGTGTCTTTCCGCTGGGTCGGTGTCCTCGATAGGGAGAATTCACTCATAAGTACTCTTTCGTTGGGCCGGAGGCTTATGACGGGAGTTTTTATTTATATTTCAGGCTTTTTTTTTTTCACGCATTGGTTGAGGGCGTTTTTCCTTCGGTTGGCGGTCTAAGTCTGGTCGCCTTCCGTTCGTCCCCCTTTTTAGGCAAGTCCTGCCGCCGGTGTGTTGTTTTTTGGCTTGCCAATTCCGATTGTCCTCGATTGGTTTCCGGCCGTTTGGGTCCCTTTGTCCCGCTTTCGGCACGACTTGGCTTTTACGGTCTGGTTTTATTCTTTGGACAGGCCTTGTTCGATTGACCCCTTCCCTTCTCCCTGCCCGGATGACGCAAGCCTATGTCCGCGGTCATTAAAACCTCATACCCGTTTCGGTTGTCTGTGGTAAGCTGCCCGCTCCCGCTTGGCCAGAGCGCGGTGAACCCACGAAAAAACAGATGTTCCGGTTAGGTCTGTTTCGAGAATCGGATATGTTTACCTTTCTCTATTTGAAAGGTTGTGCCGTCGCATTTCTTCTCGTGTATTTCTATAGTGTTCCGTGCAGTTTGAATGTTTTTCCCCAGAAGGTACTTTCATCCTTTTTTCCACTTTAAAAATTCCTCCCACAACCCTTCTTGCAGACATCAGCGCAAAGCGGCCCCTGCCATTGATATGATTTAGCCTACCATCCTACCCCCCTTCTGAATTCTCTCACTTTGCCTCCCTTTCTCTGTCCTTAGAAGCAATCGTACCTTCGGCTACAGACGATGGTTTTCCCCCCCATTTTTTTCCACTCCTGAGTGGACTGGACCATGGCGTTGGTTCGTTTCAATCTTTTTGAGACGTGCCTTCTGGACGCCGTATAGATCAACCCCCCATCAGCCCCCTTGTTTTACTTTCATCGAAACCATTGGGACTAGGTTGTTTTCGCCGTTGAAACCCTGACTGGTTTGGTCCCCTCTTGTAGCATCGAAACAATCCCCAATTTTCTTAAACCCCATTTTCCCATGCTCTTTCCAGCGGTGTTACACCGCCCCTTTTTACTTTTCCCCCAATGAGATGCTCCTTGGCTCTAATTGGTCCACTGTGAGGTTTTCCTTTTTCGTCTCCCCTTCCTTGGACATCCCCAATTTACCATATTTACGCTTTCTCAATATCCACCGAAAACCCCCTTGTCCAGTTAGCGCGGTTGTTTACACATTTCTTCGTAGTGGTTGATACCAACTTTCCCCTTCCTGTGGATACTTCGTCGCTTCCGTTTAAAGAGGAATGCCCTTCTCCCTGCTAGTTGCACTGCGTCTTCAGTCAAAAGTCCTCTTGATTTATCCTTTATTGGTCCCTCTGCTTCTTGAAAATACGAGTTTCCCTCCCCCCCCTCTGAGTTCAGGCCCAATTGCTGTTTTTTTCTTATACTTTGTTCCCCCCAATGCTCATTCTTGTATACCGCGATTCCCAGTTTCTTTAGACGGTGTAATTTGGCCCGCCAGTTTAGTTCTCCTCCGAGCTCGCCCCGAAAACCATTTTCCTCTTAGCTAGGTGATTGTTCTTTGAGAGGCCAATTTCTTTAGGCATGAGAGCCTTCCTGTTTTCCCCCAGTGACCATTCGGCTCATGAGATGGAGTTCGAGTGTTTTCGACCCCTCCTATATGCCTTCTGGATAATGGTAGCAAAGTTACCTGTCTTTAGGCTCGCTCATCACTGTGCCGGGGTCTCCTAGGTAGCGATTTTGTTTTCGGCAACTGTTCGTGTTCTTATCTTCACTGATCATTGCAATGGATTCTTTCTGTCCCCGCCTGAAGACCGTCGCTACCGGGCCCCCGGACTGTTATTGGAGCTTTTTCTTTTCTGTTCGTATTTCGTAGATCCTACTTTACCCTCCTCTTTCGACAGTATCATGCTTCCCTTTCCGCATACGATTTCCGCAAGACAACCTGTGCATTTTTCCGGTCCCTACGTCCCTACAGAGGGGTTCCCTGGACCATCCAGCGGCTCGCTGCCCAGCTGACTCCTGATTCCTGGGCAAGGACTTTTTGTTGGATTCCAATCGCTCCTCATCCGCTCCAATTTTCCTCCTCCCACCTTGTGCCCACCGTTTGGAGACACCATTACATTGCTATGGATCGGTTGGGGTTCACCCCCCCACAACCGTCCGCTGAATGTACGCGCGCTGTCTATTTTCTGATACGCTAACTTGAGCTTGCGTTTTTGGTCTTTTATCTGTACGGTTAGCGTTTTCTTTTAGCTCTCCTTTAGCGTAGTTTACGGTTTCTTCCAACTGCGTTTATCCCCCATCTTGGAAATCTTTTCTACACCTGTGTCAATGAGGACCCCAAACCGAAAGAGCCTGGCATTGCTTTTAATTTTCCGTATGCCCAGAGCGACCTTATGGCGATCGAATCTCCCTCGACGTCTTTCCCGGTCCTTCTGAAACGTCTTGTTATTCATGCCGATAGTAGTGTCCCGCTCTGAAATCATCTCCGAGGGGCTTAAACCCTTCTTCCAATTTCCTCTTTTCTCCTCCCTTGTTTTTGTTCTGTATTCCTTTAAGAGTTTTACGTACATGGATTTTCCACTTAGCTTGTCGATACGGCCTACTCCTGTGATCACCAATACTTGGACGCTCCAAGTGTAGTCGACATTTAGCGGCCGATTTCGTCTGGAGTAGTCTGCGCTGGGAATTAATGAACTTTTCCCCTCCATGCAGTCTGGCGGCCTGCATTCCTTTTTTCGTGACCTAATAGATTTCGCCTGATTCCCCGGCCTTGGAACCGACAACGTTTGATGGTTTTTACCCTTTCCGCGAAGCGTACATAGACGGATAGATCCGTCAGAAGCTCGCATCTCAAACAAAGGTTTCCCGCCTCGCATCCTGTTAATAGCTTTCAAATGTCCCAATCCCAGCTATACATTTTTCCGCGGGGCGATTTTGGCCTAACCCCCCCGCCCTTCGAGGGGAATAACCTTCTCTGGATAATATGAATTTATACTTTGTCTCTCGTATGTTTTCGGTTTCTCGAGGAGGCTTCTTCCGTTTGCGTTTATAGCCTCCACCCAAATTTCATTGGACTACTACCTTGATTCCGCTGCGTCCTATCCGCGCCCCCGTGGACGCCGTGTGCACCTTTTTAGGCGGGCCTTACAACGAAAATTCCCTTGGATGTGTCTTCTGCCCCAGCTTCTGGTCCTCGGTCATTCTTTGCGTGGCGGACACAAAGTTTTGTCCCCTGGATAGGTACTAATAGACACCCCGGAATAAAAACGCGTAAGAAGCTCAGCCGAAAACCAAATCTCTGACCTGTTCCGGGTGATCTTAGATTTCTAGGTTTTTCGTTTCATCGTCTTTAGCCTGTGCCCCAACTTCCTTCCAAGACCCTCCAAGTGAAATTCCCCGTGCCATCGATGCCTCCCAATTAGCAATTGTGAGGGAGGCCGGCTAACACACCAGGTAGAACGACAGTCTCTGAAGGCCAGTCCATGTGTGATGGCTGTGGCAACAAACTGTTACCTTCTTCTTAGCCCTCCTGACACCCTTTACCCCCTATATGGAACTTCTTGCTCGGATTTTCATAGAAGTTACTATCCTCACTTTTTTTTTTCCCCCGAAGCGACAAGTCCCTGTTTGCTTCCCCCTTCGCTCGGTCTCCAGAATCTATTCCCCCATTAAACTTGCCGTTCCTTTTTCAGTAGGGGTGGAATGTGTTGTCCTCAAATGTCATCGTTACTACCTTTTTAAAGAGACTTAGGAGCGCCCCTAGAAATTTCCTAAGTCTGTCCACACGTGTCCACCCCCTCCACGGGGGGCGCCCAGGCCCCCTGACGACGACAGTGCCATAGTCGGCCCTGTCATATCGTTTCCCACCCGCCCTATTTGCGGATAACCGCGGCCTTCCGTTTTTACAACATTCAACTCCTGGTTAAACTGTTCCTCGCGACCTTCCCATTAGTTTCTTGTGGGAGATTTTCAGGCGGCGTAAAGTATAATTCGTAATGATTAACTCCATTGTTTCTGGCCACTTCCTATCTCTCATCCTGGACCATCCCATGGCCAATGATCCGCAAGACTGATCTCTCATTTGGGCCCTTAAACTGCCTGTCTCCTGCCCCCCAACGATTCAATCGTGATCCCCCTGTTATACTCGTCCTGTTATCCCCCCCCTGAGAACGAGCATAGTCCGGGTTCCCCGCCCCTTCAGTATTGTCAGCGGCCCCACAATCCTACCTTGTGGATGAGATGGTGTAAACAATGCCCTGATATGTTTTCTTTCTTCCAGGACACTGATTGGTTCCAGGATACTGTCGAGTCAAAAACTTACGCGCTTATAACGCAAATTTTCCTCTCCTCAGGAGTTTTTTAACTTTTTCCCCCTTTCCTTTCTTCTATCCTCGCTCTCCCGTTCTTTTGCCAATGGCGCGCTTATTTTTCTCCTTTTCTCGACGGACTTGGGTTATGCTCCTCTCATCTCAATGGAATTTCCGTCCCTTTTTTGATGTCCTGCAATGTAAGTGTGGGACGGAGTGAATCCCTTACATTACCCTGGGGATAAAAGAATTAGCCTTATTTGCCCACCACCCCTTACCTTTACGGATAAGAAGCGAATACTCACGAGCCTGTCGACCTTTCCAGCCCTGCCAACCTTTTTCTTAATAGAGAAAGCCCCCCATAGCGAATATACGAAGCCCCAATGACATGATCTTCGTTTTTCCCGCGCTTGTTTACAGCCATAGGTAGAGAGGACCGTTCTGCCTCCCCTCTCTTGCGCGGCTCTTTTTTTCCCCTCGCGGATACTCTTTTCTTGCTCCACGTGCAGAAAATTCCACCCGTCCGATTTCGGAGAAAAACCTTCCCTTGTCAGAGATACACGCTCTGCCTCCCCCGGACTCCAAATTACCGTTTAAGCCTGCCACCACCAAAGGTCCCAAAACGGCTGTCCCAGCGATTCCATCTTTTCTTCAGGCATCATCTCCACACAAAACCATACTTCTCCCTCTTTCCTGAATTTCTTCCCCCTCGTCTGCGTTATTTTTACGCGAACAGTCCCCTCAAAAAGCGAGCCCCCCCCTTTGCCGCTCCATAAAGCCCCCTTATCTCAATATACTCCAGAAAAGTTTGCGTAGCTTCTTCTTTCTTCTCCCGACCTTTGCAGACATCTGATAAAGTACGTCCCCGCTAACCTCCCGATCGACGCGAGCTCATCGCGGGGTTGAGATATTTTTCCTCGCGAACTAGACGACCGGCCCTTTTTGAGCCGTTCGCGTCGGTCTCCTCTAGTTGGTGTACCGATTTCTAATTTGTCACACTCTTAACACAGGTCTTCCAGATCTCCCTTCTGCCCTCGCACATTTCCTCCCACTGGGTTCTGAACTTTTGGGGGCTTGAGCCTATCATCCAACTATTTGTACTTTTGAGGACAGAAGCTCTGATGCTGCCAAGTTTTTTTTTCCTTCCCGATAGAAACTTCAGATCCTCTTCTCATCTCTTGTGTTTGTCTCGATTCTCCGGTGCGAGTTTCGGTAACTCCATTCTTAGTCCTACTCAAACGCTTTCGTCGTTGATGATAGGCTTGACAGCGCAACCCCTGCCAGCATCTCTTCCTCCTCTTTCTTGAGACTGTTCGTGGAGAAGTTCTCACTCAGGCTCCGTAAATTCTTAACTTCTCGATCTCCCGCCTTTGATTGAACACTTTCCAAGGATAGATATTCTCACCGCCCCCTGATATTAGCTTTCTTTTTTCCGAGACTTATTCTCACCCGCTCGCTCGTCTTCCCTCTTCCAGACCCCCTTTATGGTGCGGCGTTGTGAAGCAGGGCTCAAATCGGTTCGACTCCCCCGGAGTTGAGATTCTATGGATGAGTTTTCTATGTGCCTTCGGCCGCATGTGTCACCCAAGTTTGTTGCTGGGAGGTGGTCATAAGTCCCCTTCGTTCGTCTTTTTTTTGACGCATCCGATTAGTGGAGGCCCACAAGAGGTTCCATTCCTTTTTGTTTGGTTTGAGATTTTATGGTTGATTCTTTTTCATAGCGGCAGCCTTGAGGGCCCCCTTGTGCTCCTTTTCGGCCTACTTGATTGACACGAGGGTTCTAGAGTGGTTTTCTTTCTTTTCTTCCGTCATGTAAGATTTTGACCCCTTTTGGACCTGAGTACTGGAAAGCCCACGCGGTCCCCCTCCCGAGGTTCCGGCAAAACCTCTCTGTCGTGTGCATCCAATTGAAGTATACTGCCCTGCCGCGACTCGCTCAGAGCGTTGCAAAAAGCACCTCGTCGTGCCCCCGGTTCGGGATTTATTCGTTAGAACTATGTGTTTATTCTCTATTATGAAAATTGTCCTGGCCTTGTCGTTTCTTTTATAGGGAAGGGCTTATACGTGCAGCCTCCTTTTTGTTGGAGCCCCCTGGCTAATGTGTTTACCCCTCCTTTTTCCTTGTCATCGGAAAAAAATTATCATCCCAACACTGAATTCTCCCTTCATGCAACATTTGTCTCCAATAAGTATGATCTTAGATAAGACACATCAGACAACCCCTTTCCGTCGCCCGCTCCTCCTAAGGAATAAATTTTATGTCTCAGTGAAGTAGGAATACGCCCAGTGAACACCTCTCCTTTCATTTCGTCCAACCTTTTTCTATTTACTTAGTTCAATCTTTTGACCGGACTTCCTCCTGCAGTGACTCATATGTACCTTACTAAGTTTACACCATAATTAACTTTTTTTCAAAGATGCACGCCCTTGCGTGAATCTTATTGTAGTCCCGCTGACTACTTCTTTCTTTGGACTAACCTTTGTTTTACTTTGCTAACCCCAATGGTCTCCAATGCTTTTTTATTAATGATCCCTAATGGATCTGTAGCTTTTTTTTTTCCCACTCGTTAAAAGTTTTTCCGACCCATTAGAATTGGCTCTTAACTTTGGCAAGTTAGGTTTTTAGGAGCGCACTGGCCTTTGTAAACACCATGGGTAATCCCCCGCCCCCATCCCTTCTTTCAAAAGAACATGGGCACAGTAGCTGCGTATCATTATTGGTTGATACCAACTTTGCAGTCGTTCTTCTTAAGGAAAGGCTGGTCAACTCTCATGTCTATAATCCTGATGCCCTTTTTCTTCCTAGTTGGAAGGTTCAAACCGCGCTGTCATGCCGTGGTTTGTAGCCCTTCGTCAAGGGTACCGCCTTTCCGCGTAGCTTTCCCCATAGGATGGATTAGTACCTATTAAATTTGACCGACCCATCTTCCGGGCTACCCCGAGAAACGGCGACCCTGTTAATGGTGTAGACCTCTTCGTCATCCTAAGCAAGCACCGCTCCCAGCACAACCTAATTCTTCTCTTAGGGTGAGTGATGACGAGTACATTCAAATCTTTTTACCCCTTTACGGATCCGCGTTAAAGTTGAATGTGTACCGTTCCCACCCCCACCAGTTCCCCCCCCGCAACACATCCACAACCCACCCCACACCCCCACCAAAAAAACGCCCCCCCACCCCCTCCCCCCACACAAAAGGGTCAACAAAAAACCCACAAGGTGGGAGGGGGGGTGTTCCCACAACCACCCCCCCCCCCCCCCCCCCCCCCCTCCCCCCCCCCCCCCCAACGGATGCCCACACACCCACCACACGGGCACACCCCCCACCCCCCAGGGAGTGGGTGGGCCCCCACCAAGGACCCAAATCCCCCCACGGGGTCAGGGAAGACCCCCGGCCCGTGCTGGGGCCGCAAAAAAAAAACCACACCAAACCACAAAATTGGGGCACTTTTCACACCCCAAGGAAACCAATACGCCTCTTCGTCCTCCCCCAACCATTCACCACAAACCCCACACCAAAAAAACTTACCCCGTCAACACCAAAATCCCCTCAGGGAACCCACCCCCCCCCAACCCCCCCCCCCCCCCCTCAAACCCCCCACTACACCTTTGCTTACACCCAACACCACCTTTTGCGGGGGTTATCACAAGCCATGACTGGAAGTCGGATTCCCTTGTCCCCCATTTTTGACCACGTTGACTGTTAGGTTGCTCTTCCCCCCTTACGGTCGTGCCTCATTTCCCCACGGTCAAGCGATAAACCTTTTCGTGTTGGCACTACGTTTTTCCTGCAATTTTCTAGATAGCTTTACAGCCTCCTCCGAGACAGCTAGCTTACACTTTTTCACTGTCTCTCTTGGATTGATTCTCGGACTTTTTTTCTGCTGCTGTGCCCTTCCTTACATATCTCATGCTTTGTTTGATAAGGAAGAAGCCATCTTTTTCTTCTGAAAATCAAACACCCCATTTTCTTTACGGTTTAGGACTAAGCTACTATGGCCCTGACCCCTCAACTCCCCGGTCTCTCTCTCCTTTCCTTCCTTTATTATGTGACTCTTTTTTGACCTCCACATCGCGAGCGATCGCTACAAACTTCACTCCCTCACCCCCCCCCCCGGCAACCCGAACATCCCTTTTTTTAGTATACTTCGAGGGGGCCTTCCCCCAAAGCCAGCGTTTTAAATGAAGCTCTCTGATATTTCTCTCCGATGAGCAGGCGCGGGATGGTTTCGTCGTCGGAGTGTTTTTATGCCTTTATCCTTTATGAGTACCCTTTGCTGCCCCTCCAACCAGTGTTCATACCGTTCTTTCCTGGACCGCCCAAAGGACCACACCCTATGCATTTTCCGCCTCTCCCAGGCCCTTTTCAGGCGTTCTATTTTCTTTCCCGGCCGAGGTCCCCCCCCAATCTGCTCTCTCATGGTCCTCCTTCCCGCTGGAAAATCGTACCGAAATTGGTCATTTCTTCTTACTTAGCCGAACAGCTCTAACCCCCCCCATCATGAAGATGCTCTTACCACCTTGCCCACCTTCCCTCTTTTACTAATCCCCTTTGTTAGAGATTTTGGCAAGAAAGGTTTTCCGCGTCCCTCGGAGATGGATTTCCCTCCTCTGGCCGGAGACTTTTCATAATAGTCAGTGCATGGATCTTTTTAACCGTTACCGAGTACCTTTCCCCTTTTCGCGACTCCGTAGCGCAGCAGGGGCTCGCCTCCTTTGTCCAGACAGGAACTTGTATTTCCTTGTCTTCTATGTTTTGGTTTCTTTTTCACCCCAGTATCTTTCGCCTCTTTCACCGGCTTGCTGAACTGCACTTGGGCGTGGTGCTCAGCGTACAGCAGATTTCATTCCTAAAGCATCACACGTGCCCCTCTTCATCGATTCCACCCCGCCCGCCCCCGCTCCTGTTCGTACGAACCATCTACAATTTCGCGGGGGGATGTTGTTTCCGCCCCCAGCTTTTGAATTCTCTTTCTCCTTCCCTTACAGACTCAGCCTTTTCCCGATTTTTTATTGGGATCGGGATGAGATCTGATCTTTTGATTTCTTAGAAGGAACAAAGTCCTCTTGTTTTAGCCATAACCACTTTGCTCCCTGTATAGCTCCGTACCTATGTTTTCGCTCAGCCTTCTGGGTTACCTCACCGCCGTGGTGATGTGTTGCTCCAACCTCAGGTCTAGTAGAATTGCTTTTCTGACTCATGCTATAGGTACCTGAATAGGGATCTTTCTTTCAGCAATAATGACCCATCAATACGCTACTTTGCAGGGTGTTGAGTGATTGTCGATGTTTTTCTTCGCTCAAAGCTGATCGCCGTGATTCCCTTCTTAAGTGCAAGAACCAATTTCCCCCAACGGCCCCGTGTCCCCCGAACCCGCGTGTCCAATTTTTAGGACCCACGGAATTCGGGATAGGCAACCTCAAGCACAGGTCTTTTTTCCCCTTTACCAGGACTCCTCAGTTCCTGATTCTTGCAGGTGCGCCAACCCCCGGTGACCGTTCCGCTCCTGTCCCTGACCTGTAACCTACGGTCTCCTGAAGTGTCTCCTTTTCCCCCGTTAAAAGTGGCTATCCGCCTCCTTCACCCTGAGACTTTATGATGACGTCGTGATTTCCTTGAGTGTATTCCTCCCCTTAAACCCTTTTTACCGGTATTGAGGAGTGGAAGCCCCCTTCCTTCTTCCTTTTGACTCAACCTAGTTTCAAGAGCCTGATGCTGGAAGCGCGGCGGTATACCCTCGCATTTTTTTATATGCCCCACAAAGGACTCCGGATTCTGTTCACATTTCATGCCCGATTGCCTCCATTCACTCCGAGCATGTATACTCTTTCCGATGGACGGGACCGCTCCGCACCTTGCATGCCGTTGGTATCAACCACTCCCTACATCTTTTTTTTTTTTAAACGCGCTGCTTTCCCATGGATTTCGTGGTGCCCTTGGTAGGCGGCGTAATATGCCCCCCCCCTTTTCAATGTTTCTGTGCCCCAACTTCTTAGCGCATCCTGAATCCACATTGGGGTGACCCCTGAAGAGCAGCATCGCATTTGGCTCCCCTTATTTTTGTCGAGTCACACGCTTTTCCAACGAGTAGGTATCAATGTTTTTAGCTAGGTTACCTTTTTATCCAAAAGTGCATCCCAATCTGCATAGTAGTGGTCTTCCACCAGCCAGAGTATTGTAGGTTGCTTTCCCCAACCCTAACGATCTTGGGCCTGGGTGTAAATTGCCTTTTTTTTGATTTGGGAAGACGGACCTTGAGCTATCCCGGCACCGGCCCTGTCCGGTTCCCACCCTGATTAATCTCTTCCCGACAAAGGTCTCCGCTTGATCTTTTAATTTTTTCCATCTGTAGTCCTCCAGATGCTGCTTCCCTATTCATGCTCATGTGCATGATGTAAGCCTTCGCGGCCCTTTTTTATTTTCTTTCTCTAAATTCATCCTGGAATAAATTGGCTTCGTGATACCCTTTTTGGATTACTTTGAATGTGAATTGACCCCCATTCCCCTTCTGGATTTAGGGATTTTTTCAGCCCCTTCCTTCGGATCCCCCAACATCGACCGTTTACGCAAGTCTCTGGCATAGAAAGGTGAATTCCCCTTGCGTCCCGGCTAGGAAAACATGTTTCTAAATCTGAATAACTCCGCTCTCCTCCATGAACTCCGGAAAATGCCGATTTTCGTTTTTTAACTCTCTTACATTCAAGAGATGCGTTCGTTACCCTTTCCCCGACCTTGGGCTTAGGTTTTCCTTCCCCCGCTTGCTTTCCCCTCGGGTCCGACTGGCAGCAAATCTTCCCCGCCTTCTTTTTTTTAGACAAAAACCAGGGACTTAGAAACCCCTCTATTGCGCCTACTTCCCCCAAAGTATTCCCGAACTTCACAAGTGCCCCGGCCCCCTCCATAAATCGTGCAAGCCCAACAACCACCCCCCCAAAGAAGGTCCCTCAGCTTGCCCTTGCAGGTTGGCCGCACGTCTTCTCGGAGTCCTTTTCCCGTCTGAGTAAGGCAACGCCAATTTCCCTTTGATGAACCATTATCAGAATAATATAAAGACCCCTCATCACAGGAATATACGTGGCATCAACTCATTTGAGTAGTCTAGCCCCCCGATGACATTCTACCGATAGCTCCAACGTAATGCATACCCGTGCACGTATCCCGCCCCCCTCCCCGACTCGACGCGTGAGAGAATCGCGATCTCGGTTTCAGAATAAGGCTGCGCGTCCTTCCCCCCTCATTTCCCTCCATGGCGTTGGCCCTCTCGGCAAGTTTGATGCTTGCAGCGGAGGGGATCGATTCGGTGCCACAGATCATACCTTTCCTCTACGATCGACTTTCGCCCTTGGCACTCCCTCCCAAGATGTACGCGATGTTTTCCTTGAAAGGTTTTTGGGCGCTGTTCGAAGCATCAACGGCATTTGTACGCGACGTCAGCTCTTCTTCTGGCAGCTGAACATCGCCCGCGGGCCCCTATCTCCTCTTTTTCCTTGTTTTGAGAGAGATTTACCGCGTGCGTCTCGCTTTTTCCGCTGCTGGCAGCATCCCCAGAGCTTCGTCCCCAACGCGTACACCCCTCGTGATGACTTTTCCGCACCCTTTCACGCACCAATCGCGCAGCTCTTTGGTGAGAATGTTGCCTTTGGCTAATTGGCCTCGGTTTTTAACTTGCAGGATCGTTCAAATCGATCTCCCGCTCTCCCGTCAGTTCCCCCCCTCCTGGCATACCATAGACCTACGATCTTCTTCCGTTTCATCTGCCGTAGCCACCTTTTCCTATCCTTCTCCGACGCTCTGCGCGGTGTCTTCGAGTTCTCGCTACTTTTCCCCGCTATCTTTGAGACCCGTTTTCATCTTGAGTAATATAAATGTTCTCTTCTTGTCCGTGATATGGCCGTGGTGGTCTTTCTCTGGCAGTCCTCATTCGGGCCCCAGCACCGTGGGTTGAGGGGGGTTTTCAAGTTTGTGTATGCAGTCTGACCGACTTGACCTAGTCGTTTCCCTTCCCCCCTTTCTGGAACATTGAGACGTTGTGGTTGGTTTGAGCTTTTTTAAATGAGACGCTTGATGTTCTCCTCTGGGCTGGTTTCCCCTTCGCCAGAGTTCACTTTGTTATTTCAAGTTTCTTGCTTTCGTTGGTTTTTATTCTATGGAAAGGCTTTTTACCCTCCTCTATGCCCTGTAAATGGTACTTTGATGCCCCTTCCGTGACAGCAAGCCCCCTAGTTCCGCTTTACCGGACCCCCGCCTCCCCATGGTTAGTACAACCTGTCAGGCCCTAAGATCCCCGCTTCCCTGGATTTTCACTCTGCGGGCAAACCCCCTCACAGATTTGCGGAGTTCATGCGGGTAAGAATTCGGGCTATTTTGTTTTCTCTACGAATGTTTTCCTTGCTTTCGTCCTTGTTTTTCGTTCTTTTCTAGTTCAGTTTATACTTTCTCCGTTCAGTAATCCCATTGTTGTTTGCCCAGAGTCCTTTCCTTTCCTCGTTTCATGTCCCTTTTAATCCCCCTCTAATCCCCATCCCCCTCAGGATTCCTGTTCAATTTTCATCCCCCCCTTGATAATTTAGCTACGAAAACTCAAGCCCCAGTTTCTTCCCCGGAATGCCCCTTCCCCCCCACTCGGATTGCGCAACTGGCTCTCTAGGTCAGTAGGAATACCAGATGGAAAATTCAACCTCTCCTTGGGCGTTTTTCTTCCATTTTTTTCGTTCTTGCCGTTCAATCTTTTGCCCGGCCTTACTATTTTTTGCCCCCCTTTATTTTTCTCATCCCGGTTCCGTCAATTAAGTACCAACCCAACCTATCAGGAAACAATGTTACAAGTTTTTTCCCAGATCTTGTGTTTGAATTTGCTTTTTTTCTGCTGCATTTGGGTCTTTTTTGTTCAGACCAAGACATTGCTTGGTTCGATATCAGTTTTCTCCAAATGTTCTCCCAGTCTCGATAACCCTTCACCTACTTCTATCTCTTGGTTGTAATTTTTCCCCCATCAGTTTACTCCCCAATGCCAGTGCCTTCTTTTCCTCTTAATGTAATGTGAGGTTCATTTATTGCGCTAACCTACTGGGTTCAATGTCCCTCAACCCACCTTCCCTCTTTCACTCGCCAGAATACCCCATCGATTTTCCACCCTCCCCCCCCACATTCCATGGTAGGTCGCCGAGTCTTTTTTCCCTCGGTTAGATTAGCGTGGTGATACCCCGGCCTTACAGCCGTCTCTTCTTCCCGGATTTTCTTTTTACTGGAAAGTCCGAACGTACCTGACCCTTCTTCCTCCCCTCCGGATTCAGCCTGCTCTTCTTGAAGTGATCCTTGCGCCGTCGCCCCGCCGGCCGTTCTGTGACACTTCTCCTATCGTCGCCCCTGAGGGTACCCCATGCTCCGTCGACTCGATAAACCACTCACCGCTCTCTTCCGCCAAACGACCCATCTTTGATTCCCACCCCCGGCACCCTTCCCTTGTCCCGACAGTCCAAACTTATAAGGCAGCCGGCGGCCCTCTTTCCGCCATACGAGCTTCACTACACTACCTCCAGTCACTGCCCTCCCTGCCCCCACCACCCACCACCCACCCACCCCCCCCCCCACCCCCCCCCCCCCACCCCACACACCCCACCCCAGCCCACCCTCTTTTTCTTGTTTTAAGGTGATGCCGAGAGTACCCGAGTCACAGTTTCACCTAGTCTAGTAGACCTTCACCTCGCCACCGCGGTCCTTCTTCCCTGTTGATAATTTTTCGTTCCAGCTTATTGATTTTTTCTCCCCCGCACATAACCACTTTACATGTTCCCTTCGCACTCCCCCCTCACGTCCCGGATTTTCTCCTACCTTTTCCTTCTTTTGCCTCTTCCCTCCCCCTGGCGGAAGTGCCGTTCTAACGGCAACGGTCCCGTCGACTAGTGAACATGGGCCCGGGTCATTGTTGCGCCACTTCCATCGTTCCACATTCCACTCCCCTCATTACCACATGTTCATCCTCTCCCCCGCTTCTGGCGCAAACTACCTCCCAGACCTCAAGCAAGAGATCACCCGGGCCACCCGGCTCGGATTGCTTTGGCGATTTATGATGCTCCTACTCAGGCCTGTGACAACCCTCACTTACCCTTTTCTTTCTTTAATTCATTTGTTTCTCCCTCCCCCATACAGCTTACGACGACCCCCGCTTTTGTACAGCACCCTCAAAACCACCTTTGAAGGTTAGCCGCTCGAAGACGCACATCGCTCCCCGCACAGCCCCTCCACCTCAAAGTACAGTATTTAGACGCACATCTGACCCCCCCCCGCGTTTTCTTCGCAACCTGCCCCCTCTTTGTGCGGCTACACATCTCGGAAGACCCACTCCTCCGCTACACAACCCCCCCCCGACCTTTTCACTAGTTTTGACATACACTGTCCCCCTCTCACTTCCTGCCCTGAGGCCTTCCTTACCCACACAAGTTTACCTCCCCCTCCGGCAAGTTTACCGCTGCCTTTATGGACATACCTGTTCAGAAGATGCGACAGTGCATCCCTTCCCCTGAACTGTATCTTCTTTCAGCCCGTCTGTCGGAGCCCGTTTTTATGGCCCCATCCTTTCTGAGTACGCTTTTCTGATGCCCCTCCCACCCGGGCAGCTTCACCCCCACACCACCTCGTGAACCCGACCTGTGTCACTGCAGTCCCCCACCATTCAAATCCCTTCCGCCGCCAAGACCGCCCTGCGGCCTGCAGCGAAGTTCAGTCTCCCCCCCCTGAGAAACGCCCATGAGGTACCTCTTTCTGACAAATAGTAGCGTCCTTTTTGGGAACGCTTGAGCCCCCCCCTCCTTCCCGAACTATCTTTTTAACTTGACCCCGAATTTGCCCTTCCACTCCGAACCATGCTCCTTTCAACCTCCACTCTGCTGAGTAACATCTTTTTTTCCACAATCTCTAGTGACCTTTTTTTTCGTAGATCGATCCCCTTGTACGCCAAAAGTTTTACGCCCGCTCCCCTTTCGTCGATGCTTTGAGTTTTCTTCCATTTTACGGAACTAATAGCTCAACCAACTCCCCTGGAAGCTTTAGATTTTCGCACCCGTTCGCGATTCCCTCGAACTCTTCCTTTCCCGTGGCGCATTTGGTTTATGACTTCCACGCCACGAAACCTATGCCAGGATCTATGGGCCTTCTTTTTTTCTTGTACTACCCTTTCTCCAGTATACTTCCGCAAACGTTAAAATTGTACTCCACTTTGCGGGCTTCTCTGCCTGACCTGTCGCCCCATAGAAAAGGATCAGCAAAAGCTTATACCCAGCCTTTCCCGCCCTCGACCGCCAACCCAGTTCATTACTGCACACCAGTACTTCCCCTTCACACAGTTGCCCTACTCAGTCCCTTTGCGTAATTTACCCGGGCGACGAAGGTTTTTTGCTTTACCCCCCACTCCCACCCACGCCATGGGGACTCACGGCGTCTAAACCTTTTCGGTTGACCGTTTTTTCCCCTATCCGATTGAGTCTTTCCCGCGCTCGGCTTTTCCCACCCCATTGTATACGCTGTCCACACATTCCTCATGGCGCACCTAATCCAGTCGACCCCTTTCGCTTCCTGCGATTGAATGCCTGATGTTCTTCGTTGCCATCCCATCAGGTCTTTGACATTACGACCGAAACATGACCCCTTTTCTCCTTTATGTCACTTGCTGAAAAAGACCAGCGTTTGTGACCCCTCTTGCGTTTTGGCGGAAAAGGATGAGACCAAAAGACCTAGGGACCAGCCCCCTCGACCACGTCTCCCGAACACGGCCGCGACCCCTCCCCTCTGATCCCGGGCCCTCTGTTAGATACCTAGCTGGCACGTTCTTTTCCTCCGGTTACCCACCGGATCCCTCCCCCCCCTAATGATGGCTTTTTAACCTCACGCACTATTCACCAACCCGGCCAGTTTCCTATAGATGACCACATTTTTCAATCGGATCTTAGACGCCCAACACCCCCCCCGGACCTCCAAGTGTTTTTGACCCTTGTCAGACCGCCAACCATACAAGTGACCCCCACTCACCAGAACTTCCAAAGTTAATCCTCCCTACTGGAAGAGTGTCTCAATCCCAGGACAAAGCGTCCCGTCATCCCCCTTCCCCCGACTTCCCCACCAAGATGTATCCCTTCGTTTCCTGAACCCCCCCCAGGCCCCTCCCTTTATTTCCAACCCGACGCTACAAGCCCCACATCCCGTTCAAAATCCCCTATCCATTTTATTGTCTTTTCAATTCCGCGTATGACGCCCAGGGAGAAGAACCTCTCCCACCCCCTCACAGTTGACAGCACCCGTCCCCCCCCCCCCCTTATCCGTGTCATCCCGCTTGCCCCAGCGGCTCTGGGCCCGACCCCTCCTCCCTGAGCCCGCTCCCAGACTTTGCTCCCGATTTTACCAAGAGAAGCGTGCTGTCCCCTCGCAAGTGCCCGAAGGCCTCCTGCAACCAAGAACCGGCTTCGCCTTTTGCGCCCGTCCCTCTCCATCTTTTTTCTTGCGAACATTCAGCCCCTTCTACCGGACC
>Ga0179591_1390264_pt1 | contig 17090 bp, 25 predicted proteins | sample CZOMad2_1_08_16f_FD_182891 | JGI IMG/M metagenome (GOLD analysis project Ga0179591, IMG submission 182891) | Vadose zone soil fungal communities from Angelo Coast Range Reserve, California, USA - CZOMad2_1_08_16fungal (PacBio error correction) | ecosystem: Environmental > Terrestrial > Soil >... | reverse complement strand
CACTTCCTTCTTCCTAACAGATTTTCTAGACGTAGAGGGGATGAAGCAGCAGGACGGCTCCGTTAAGCAGATGTCGAGTTTTCCTCTTACGCGAGGAATACGCGCATGTGATTTTCTTTATAAAGTCCCCCTGCCATGATGAGGAAAAGATATTCCCCCTCTGGAGTTCAGAGGAAAATAGCCTTTCTTCCCTCTTTCCTTCTCCCAATAGACTTTATCTTCGACGTACTTTTTTCCGATTTCAAGATATACAGAGCCTTCGGTGTCGCAGATCCTGGAGGTTTTCGTTCCCCTCCTCTCGGGGAGTGAGAAGGGTCTTTTTCGAGAGCTCTTCTTCCCTTCTCACCTTCGGAGATGAGGGCGGGGCACCTTTCTTGCGAAAGGTGAGCAATCTCCCCCTTTTCCTCCTCCGGGAGTGTGGAGGTGTTGGTATTCTTTTTTCTTTTTCGAAAAGCGTCTGATTTTTCTTCCGAGTTTCAGGGTCGGGCTCCTTTTTCACATGTGTGCGTTAGTCGGACCCCTCTCTTCTTTCTCTTCCCCGATTAGCGGAGCGGTCTTTCTTTTCGAATTTATTTTTTTCTGATAGGAAGCCGAAACGCGGAGGTTTCGGAGACGAAACGATTTTCTTTCTCTTCCTCTTTCTTTTTTCCCCCGGAAGCGCTACCGCGAGGCCTCTTTCAGGCCACCAGGAGAACGGCTTTTCTCGCGGTTCATGGCTCTCTTTCCTCTTTCCTTACGAAATGGAATCTGGATGCGCTTTCTTGTGACTTTTTTCCGGTCCAATAAGGACGACTAGTGATCGCACGTATCGCCTGGGGATCGACTTTCGTTTTCTCTCCTTTCTTTCCCCCCGATGACATTTCGTCCTCTCCTCCTTCTTCAAAGTTAAGATTTTTCTCCAGCGACATGCTCAAGGAAACCCTGCGCCTGGGAGCGGGTAAACCCTTTTTTCTCCCCCCCCCCCCCAATCTCGAAAGACATCCTCGAGCGGAAACATCCTTCCAAGCCCTTTATCTCTTTCCCCTTTTACACGGCGAAGAAGGTCGAGGAAAAACTTTTGGTTACAAGCCCTCCTCTTCCTTTTTTCTTTTGAGAGGAGGCATTGTACAGCGCTCCCTCCCTTTTTTCTCGAACTATTGTTTTTTTTTCTTTTTCCTGCGAGACGTTCAGCGGGCGTGGTAGCGTAGAGAGTTGGAGGATATAAGGAAGAGTGGGACCTCTCCTCCTCTTTATGCTGGATTTACTCTTTTCTCAGGTCGCAGCGCTCCTTCCTTTCCCCCTTCTTATTTCATGCCCTTTTTTCCTTCCTTTTTCGCCGAGGCTGCGCGAAACACGAAGTTCTTTTCTTCTGCTCCTATTGAAATTAAAAACTCCCCGCCCCCCCCCTTTTCCTTCTCCGCTCCTCCGCCGTCAGTCCCTTCCCCCTCTCCCCCAAATTCACCATTTTTTTCCCTGCGAAAGCGAATCGAGGTAGCGATTCTTTTCCACTAGTTGTCAGAATAGACACAGCATCCCTTCCTTTCCCTTTCCTTCCTTTTTCCTCTTTTCGAGAGTAACTGGATCACTCTTTTTTCAGATCTTGAGATCCCCTTCAGAGCGAATCCAGGAGCGATGAACACTCTCTTCTCCCCCTTCCCTTCGTGAAGAGTAGCAGGAAGGCGGGCCGCGTCTTTTCAACTACCCCCCCCCACGAAAGGATGTAGAGACCGTTCGTTTTTCTCTCAGAACTGATGGTGTAGCCCCCTCCTCCCCTCTTCCCGAAGAAAACGACCTTCCCTCCTTCCATATTCTCACAAAAATTATCCCTAGAAAGAGAATGTTTCCCCCCTCCCTTCCCCCCCTTGCTACAACTCATAGCGGTAGATCTTTTTCCTCTCTTTTCCGATGAGTTTACGCCTCCCCCTCTCTTTTTGCAGGTAGTAGAATGCTTTTCGAGGAACTAAATAGACCTCCCTTATTCCCTTCCTCGTGCCGCAAATAATGCCTCTTTTCTGGCTCCTGCCGCCCTCTCCTCCTCAGCGAACGAGGCCCATAATTGAGTAAAGTAGGGTAATGCCTTTCCCCCCCCCTTCTCCTCCCCTCTTCTAGGAGAGTGGGAACTCCCTCTTCTTCTAATTGCGCTTTTTCCAGAATGCAAAATCGTTCCCACGAGGAGAGAACTCCCCCCCCTTCCCCGCACAAAACGGCGTGGAGAGTTCCCCTAAGAACCTACCTTCCCCCCTTTCCCAAATGCAGGTTCCAATTGATGAGGAGTTTTTTCCTCCGCCCCTCATCGACGACCGATATTCCGGTTTTCCCTCTCTTCCCAAAGGTGGACGGTGCCGGTTATTGGTTCCTTTTCCCTTTTTTTCTTCCGCGATCGACGGCTTTCCCGGAGATTTGCTGCCGATCAGAAGCAAGCGATTTTAATGAAAGCTTTCCCCCCCTTCCTCCTGGTTAAACTCGCCTAAAGACCCTTTTCTTTTCCCCCGTAGAAGTAAAGGGACTTCCCCTGGGTCAGGATGAGGTGTTCGCTTTCCCTCCCCTCTCCCTTTCTCTTCCGCTGGAGTACTGAGACCCTTACCCCTCTCCAGTGACTCTAATTCTCCCTCCCCTTTCAAAGAAAGGAATAGCCGCCTCTGGCACCCGAAGAAGCGGAAGTTAGTCCTTTACTTCCTCTTTTCCCTCTTTCAGAGCCTCCCAATCGTCCCCCTTCTTTCGAACATGAAAACCATCGTTTTTCCCCTGGTACAGGTGAACACCGTCGTGTTACCTTCCTTTTCCTCCTGCAACGGTAAAGACCCACATCTTTTCTCTTCTCTGAGGGGAGCCCTTTTTCTCCCGACGGGATGAACTGAGCCACAGACGCCGAAAGGAAGAAACGCTCCCTCCCTTTTTCCTCATCCCCTAGGCCTGGTGGTCTCCTTTTCCGACACCCTTCTCTCTACTCAGTGACGAGTCAGTAGAAGGCGGGCATCTTAAGAAATCAGCCGACTTCGTCCCGCATTAATGACCCGCCCGACGCCCAGAAGCATAATCTCCCTTTTCTCTCCCTCCCCCTCTTTTTCCCACCCTCCGAGGAAAAAGGATGGTAGCCATGTCATTCTTTTTTCTTACCGTCTCCCTCCGTTCCCGGAGAGCCCTCCGCGAGAATTCTCTTTTTCCTCCCTTGAACGCAATGATTTTTTGAGGCTTTCTTTCTTCTTCAACAGCATTTTTCTTGGTAGACTTCCTTCCTTTTTCCTGCTGGATGAAGACGTCTTTTTTCAACCCCGGAGATTGCAGACAGTTTTCCTTTTCTCTCCCGGTCTATCTCCCTTCTTCTATTGCCGAGGGCCTGCTGCAGCGGGTCTTTTTCTGCGTGCTGATGTGCCTCCTACCGCTTCTCATGACCGCCTCCGACCAGAATGTAGATCTGTTCTCACCCACTCCCTGCAATAGATCATGGAGGTCACTAGGCCCTTTTCTGTTCGTGATGATAATAAGCGCCAGGTCTTTCAACGTTAATGCATTTTTTCCCCTGTGTCAGGAATCTTCCATATGATGGGGTGGAAGTGATGGCGACTTCTTTCCCCCTCCTTCTGCTTTAGTCGGAAGCAGGGGTTTCCTGGTAATTGAGGTAATTGATAGTTTCCTTCCTGATGAAAGAAGGAAGACTCTCACCCCGTTGTCTTTTAATTTGGTTCTAAAGGCCCCTACCAGGAGAGGTATGTTCCTTGAGGTGAGAGGGTGTACTGGAGGGGTCGTGGTTTCCCCTTTGGCGCAGGTCAGCCAGTCGTCCTCCCCCCTTTTGATGAAGATCGCATCTTACCCCAGTGGCTCCTTCTCGTGCCTTTCCAAGAAGGGTTAAAATGGACGATTCTCCCTCTCCAGGTCTGCTTCCCTCCTTTCCCTTTCGCCAGGAAGGAGTTGATTTACAAGTAAGGAAAGCGGCTTTTTTCTCCTCATAAACAGCTGCTGAGGTTTTCCGTTTTCCCTGCTTTTTTTCCCGGAGAACGGCCTTTTTAAGATTGAAGCTTCCCCTCCCTTTCTCTGTGGTTCTAATGGAAGGGGAGCCCTCCTAATTCTTCTCCTTCAGCGAAAAAATAATACTGACCTCTCACTGTAAGGATAATGCTTCCCCCTGTCGGCGGGTTCTGGTTGCGTTTCCTTTTCTGGAAGTTGCGCTCTTCTGATCGAGGGAATGCTGATCCCTCTCCCCCCCCCTTTCCCCGCCGTAGATAGACGGTCATCTCCCAAGATGCGCAAGGCACCGACCCCTCTTCTCCCCCACTTCAAAAAAGTTTCGTATAGTTCTTCTTTTTGTCCTGTCATTCACAAAAGGCAGAATTCTCCCCCGAAACAGGAATGTGTTCCCCTTTCTTCTTACTTTAAAGAACTTTCCCACTGATTTCTTGCGGAAGTTGGTGGAGTTTGACTTTTTTTTTTTCTCCAGCGGGAAGAAACTTTGGAACAAAGAGCAGGAGACTTCGAGTGCCCCCCCCCCCCCTCTTCCTCTGTCGAATGCCGCGACGGCCTGTTTTCAATGACCAGTTTCTCCGTAGGCGGCGGGGCTTCGCTGAGCTACGAGATGGACTTTTTTCTCCTCCGGAATGATGGGAGGCCCTCCTCCCCCGATCGTTTCCCTCTTTTCTTCTCCGACCATCGCGCCCTCCTGCGCCACATCGACGGGATTCTCCCTCCCCTCGCATCGACCAGCTGGACGATAAAGCCCCTCTTTGAGAAGGTGTCGAAGATCATGGATTTTTTTTTTTCTCCCTCCCTTCCTTTACCTCGAGGGGAGGAGAAAGAAGTGTTTTTTTCCGGTTTTCTCCCTTGAGGCGGCAGATGCGTTCTTTTTTTCCTCGGGCGCGAAAGGTTTTCTCCTTGCGTACAGACGGGGTTTGATCTTTTTAGTAGTTTTCGAACCGCGGCCCTCTCTCAGTTCAGGGTATTCGTTACCCTTCTCTTTTCATAAGAGACATGTTTGTTTCTTCCCCCCCGATGCTTGTCTTCACGCAGGCAGTAGCGTCCTTGCGCATCGTGATAAAGTAATTCTCTCCCTCCTCTCTCCGCCGGAGGGCCAGTCTCTTCCTCTTTGTCGATCTAGAGTTTTTGCGCGAGCTTTTTGTGGGCCCCACCCCTATGTGCGAAGCGCCCCTCTCTTTTCGGCACAATTCTCATTTATATGAGCCCGTCGCTTTTTGCGCGGTTACTGGAGCTGACTTTTTTTCATGGAATATGGATGACGCTTTTCGTTTTCTTTGGTTGAAGGTCCATAAGGCTCCTTCTCCTCACGTCTCTCCTGGGTCCCTTGTTCTCGGGAAGCCTCGGCGACTTCTCCGAAGCCGGCGGACAAGATCAAGGTCCTTTCCCCTCGTGACAATGCTAAAGAAGCCCTCCCGCTCCGTCTCCTTCTGGAGCGTTTTTTGGCCCGAGATAAGCAGAAATCTTCTCCCCTTGCCCTCGCGACCAAGCACGAGGAACGGCTCTCTCCCCCTTTTCCTTGAAGAAGGTCGAGGAAACGATTTTCGTTTCTGCAACTCTATTTCAGCTCTCGTTGTTGGTTTCTTTTCGCGAGACCATAGTTTAATAGGACCTTCCTTTTCTTTTCTCCTCTCCTTTACTAGGGATTGTAGAGAGGGCCAGTTCCCCTCTTCCCTTTTTCTTTAGAGAGTTTTATACCCCCTACTCCTGAGAGAGAGGATCCTTCTTTTCAGGTAGCGGCGATCTTTCCTCTCCTTTCCTCTTCTCTCATTTCGAATTGTAATAGGAAATCGCCGAGGCTTCCCCCCCCCTAAGGGACTACACCTCCCCTCTAAGGTAGGATAATTATTGGACCTTCACCTCTCATCAGATTCAAGTTCGTAAGAAGAATCCTCCCTCTCCCCCCCCCTCTCCCCCACCTGAAGGAAGACAGCTACCAGTTATCCTGTTGCCTCCTCCCTCTAGTAGACTCCCTCCTCGACGCCACACACCCCCCCCCCCCCCCCATGCAGCTCGAGCACCCTCCTTTTCCGCATATCCCTTATTCCCCCTCGGCGGTTCGGAGCTTCCATGGATCACGATGCTCCCTCCCTCTTTCCCCTCTCCCCGCCGAGTAAGAGCGATCTTTTTCTTAACCCACCTGTCTGAAACACGAGCGTCCCCCTTCGGCAGAGTCGCGACTGCTTTCCCCTTTCCCCCTCCCCCCCCCTACCAAAGCCCTGCTTCCCCTGTTAGGCATTCCCCTTGTCGAACAGGTGCCACCCTTCCCCGCCCGCATCGCAGCCGTCCCTCATCCCCTCTCCCCTCCGTCTAGCACAACCCCCTTTTTTCAAGTCCATCACTAGTTTCTCCCCTCGACGTGTACAAGACCACCCCCCCAATAATAGCGGTCTATCCCTCTCCTCTTTCCCGCGTTCTTGGCGCTCCAGTCGATGGTTTTTTTCTTTCCCCGGGCTCTAGTTTCCTCGGAACTCAATCGACGAACCCTTTTCTGTGAAGCCAATAATGACCTCCCTTTTCTCTTCCCCCTCCCTTCTTAGAGAAACAGCGCTCTCTTTTCGACCGTCCCATAAATTGGTAAAAGTCGCTCACACAGCGAAGGAGTCTTTTTTTTTCATTTCCGAGGAGCGTTGTTTCACCCTTCGGAGTTCTCTTCAGCGTTTTGGCAAGCTGCAACTCTCCCCCTCCCTGCTCGAAAGACACCCCCTTCGCAGACCCATTTTCCTTCCTCGTGCGGTCATCAGCACTCTCCCATGCAGGGTTCGTCCTTTTTTTTCGTCTTGCCGGTGGGGAAGTCAGTTCGACTCACGAGACGAACTCGCTGTACCAAAGGTGGTCTTTCCTTTTTCCTTTTTTTCCTGTGGAAAAGGATTCCTCGCCTTCTTCACGGAGCTGACAAGGCCGATTTCTTTTCGCCAGGTCATGCCGTTTTCTTCCTGCACAGAAGGTACACCTCCCACCCGCCCCCCCTCGCGTAGAAGTACCAAATAAGAAAAACCCTTTTTCCCCTGTTTTAGATGCCGATAGAGGCCCCGTATCTCTGCCCTCCCCTTCGTCCTGCAAGTAGAACCCCTCCAGCGATAAGATTTTCTCTCCCCTCCCTGGCCGTTTAGCCGCCCCCTTACACTGCAGAAAAGACGTTGCAGCAGAGGGTTATTAGGTCCTTTCCCCTCATCCTAGGGACTACTTTTTCCGCTAGTCCTTCCTGATCAACGACTGCATGTCTTCCCTCGACAGACCAGGTATTGAGGATTCATCGTCCCTTCCTTTCCCTTCCCCCTCAGCGTCATCACCGACACTTCCCTCCAACCTTCACTTTTTTTCTTCTTCCGTCTCGAAGCACGCGGTTGGACGCTCCCCCGAATGACGAACATCCTCCCCCCTTCCCAGCGACCGCCCCCTCCCCCACCGCTGTTTCCAGAAATCGGGCTTCTGTGCAGAAACACTTCATTCTCCCCTTTTCCTTCCGAGGATCCGTCCAGTGCTGGGAGGAATACCCCTTTCCCCAAGCAAGCTCTCCCCTCCTTCATGACCCCCCCCTCCCCCGTGAAGCCAGCAGCCTTTGCGACCAGCAAAGCGCCCAGCCCCCCCCCCCCTCCTTCTTGAAAAGGATGGTGCCTTCCCCTCCTCGCCCTCTTTTTTTCGACACGTCAGGAACGGCTTTTTTTTTTTTCGCTGATGATCATCCCTTCCTCTCCTTTTCTGAAGAACTTGCCCGCATGAATCTTCTCGTCTTTTTTTGTCTTCCCTTTCTATCTGAACATCTACCCCCCCTTTAGATGCGTTGGCTCTTTTTATGACCCCTTTTTCCAATAAAACCATGATGAAAAGAAAGCTTTCATCCCCTTCTCCCCCTTCTGCTCCCGGCATCTCTTTTCTCTTCAATACTTGTGTTTTTCTTTCTCTCAGAGGACGGGCCCTGTTCCCTGGATGACCCTTCCCTCTTGTCATAGCCCTGTTTTCTTTGCAGCCTTGAACTTATGACCGGCCCCTTCCCCTCATCTCAGGATGGCGATCTTTTTTTCACTCGTCTCCCGAAATAGATAATGGGTCTTTTTCAAGTTCTTAGAAAAGCTCCTTCTCTTATCATTCCAGAGACTGTGTCAGCCTATAATGTTGAGAGGACTGTTCCCTACCCCCTTTCATAGGTGGTGAAAGTGCTTTCTGATTTAGGCCTCCCCTGTATGATGATGGAGTCTCTTCATGGTATTCATCTTTATGCTCAGTGATGCTCGTCTCCTTTCATCCCGATGCTAATTCACCTTTAAGGAGTTAATTGGCTTACCCCTCTTCTAACGAAAAGGCAGAGTTTTCTTTTTTTGACTTATTTTTGCGGCTTTTATCCTTTTTCCCTCCTTTCTTGGGGATGATGTTAGTCTATTCGGTTTTTGTGTATCTTCCGGAACAAATTTTTCCATCTAAATGCTTCTTTTTTCTTTCGGAAGATGACGCTGGTCTCGTTTCCGCCTTGTCACCTGGACGCTGATACGCAAAGACCTGTCCGATGGGGGTCATGTTTCGCCATTCCGTTCCCCTTTTCCTCTTTCTGGAGCCGACCATTCAGGACCACGGTGCAGATCCACCCTCCCTTTTCCTTGGTGAAGGCTTTTCCCTTGGGCGGGAGAAACGTCCTGATAGCAGGATCCTTTTTCTTTCCTCCTGGAAGGAAGCCAGCGTTTTTCTTCGCCTCGATAGGAAGCGAACACCGTGTTGATGATTCTCCTTTCTCTTTTCCTCCCGATTTTTTCCGGCCTTGGGATGGTTGCCCTTTTGCGGCAGTTGCGTCCTCCTCCTTAAATGGTGATCGTTTTATGATTATGGGCAGCGTTTCCGCCAGGTCGATCGTCTCTCCCTTTTCCCTCGCGAAAAGGAACCTCCTTTTGGGTAAAAAGAGCCCCCTTTCTGTCGAGGAGGTAACGGACCTCCCCCCCCCCGGAACCGAATCCCTTTCCTATTACCTTCACCATTCGGTTCCTGGCCATATGGGCGGTTCACTAGACACAAGTGTTTCTTTCTTTCTCCCTTTTTTCGTTCGCGCCGCTTCCAGAGAGCAGGGGAATTCTTTCTCCCTGGAACCAGGAGAAGGAGAAGCCCTACTCGATTTAGAAGGACGCAGTTTCTTCCGCCGTCTTTGTGAGGACATTTGAACCCTCCTTCTCCTGTATGTAGGTTGTTTGGAAGCTTTGGGGGGGGGGGGAAACAAGGGTGGTGGTTTTTCCTTTGTTGGGGGGGGGGGGGGGGGGGGTTGTTTGGTTTGGGGTTTTTTTTTTGGGGGGGGGGGGTGGGGGGGGTGGGGTGGTCTTTTTTTTTGGGGGGGGGGGGGGGGTTTTTTTTTCCTCCTCTTCTTTCCGCGACAGGCTAACGTCCTTCTTATGTTTATTCTCTCTTACGGGTAGTGATGGAGTCCCCTTTTACGAAAAAACACGGAGATCCCTGCTTCTCTTCTACTCTGAGAAGAGAAGATACTCCCCCCTTGAAAGATCCTCTTTTTCGTGGAAACGTAGAGGTCTATTCTTTCTTACTGGGTGGGGGTTGGAGATAGTTCCGACGGGGGGGCCTTTTGGTTTTATTTTTCCCTTTTTTTCCTCTTGTTATTAGTGAAGGAGTCTCTTTTCGGGACCCCTTCTCTCTGGGAGACAAGGTGGCAAGTGGCCTCTTTTCGCGGGGGAGTTTTTTTCTTTTCCCTCTCCTCCCCCTTCACAGACGATGACGCCCCCTTTTCGGCAGTTACTAGTCTTTCATAAGAGACTGTTGTGGTAGTAGGACCTTTTCGTGCCGTTCGCGGACTTTCTTCTGTCTCTTTCCCCCCCATTTCCTCGAGAAATAGGCCTTTTCCCCCGAAGTTTCCCTTCGCTGCGGCTGGTTAGATGACGGAGACTCTTCTCTGCCTGAAAGAGATTCTCTTTTTCCCCCCTCTTCTACCTCTGCAGATGGCGATTTTCTGAGAAAGGAGATGGAGTGCCGGCAGGTTTCTGGTGAATGGACAGAGGAAGGGTTTTTCCCTTCTCCGGAACTTTATGATCTCTGAGGGTTTGTTTTTAGGTTCTTTTTGGTTTCATGTGAGGTGTTTAATTCCCCCCTTCACTTCGTTATCCACGTCTAGAATGGGCGTCGCTTCTTGTTTCTTTTTTTCGCATAGTCTTGCATTTCCCTTCTCACTGAAGAAGGCGGAAAAGATCAGTTCTCTTTCAGATACTTCTTTTCCCTTCCTCCCTTCTTCATTATAGAGCCATCGGGAGCTTTCCTTTTCTTAGATCATTCGACCCTCCCTCCCTAGAAGAGGAATGGCCCCCTTTCTTCTGCCGAACAAAAAGACCGGCTCCTCCTCTCCTCCCTCTTTCACCTCTTTTCTCTCTTATACAAGGAAATATATTCCTTTTTTCCTCTCGTTGAGGAGGGTCCCCCCTAGTTTACTCAGACATCTTCGCCTTTCTGCGAGACGTTCATAGGATTGGTCGCTATTTCCCTTTCCCCTTCTTTTTTTCTTTTACCTTCCCACCTTTTGAACAGAATAAAGAGAGAGATTCTCTTTTCTTCTGGCTATTAGGTCTTTCCTTCATTAAGAAAAGTTATCTAGTTTAAGAAGGATTAAGTTCTCCTTTCCCCTTTTCCCTTCCCCCTTCCTACAAGAAGAGATCCCCAAGTGCGTAGACTCTCCCCAGTAGGCATTCTTCCCCCCTCACCGACAACCAGCGCATAAAGATTCCCTTCCAGAGAAAAGGAAAAGAGACCCACCCTCCTCCCCTCTTCCCTTTTTTCCTCGCAAGAGAATAGAGGTATCTTAGAACCTACGAATCTTTCTTTTTTCCCACCATGCGTTAGTATAAGAATAGAACATCACAGCTCAGCGACTGGAACTAAGGCTTCGAGTAACTGGATAAAGATTCCTACTCCTCGTTGCCCGGACAGCGTCAGCGCTACTTTTTCCGAAACCCCACTTTCTTCCGCGCGTAACGAAGAAAAGGACCCGACGCGGGCACGATTTTCTCCCCCACCCCTCCACAGAAAGGATGTCGCGACCCTTTCAAATGTCCCTTAACACTTTTTTTCCAGAGTAAGAACCCCAATGATGCGGTAGCAAGCAAGCCCCTTCTCTCCTCCCCCCTCAGAAAGAGCCTCTCCCCCCCCCCCCTTATCACTCAACTCTCCTCCTTGTCACGACCAATAAGGATCTTTTTTTCCCTCCTTTTTTCTTTTTCTAGGAAGATGGTAGCTGGCGCCCTCTCCTCCATTCTGCCTCTTCGTCGAAGGGTTCGTAGGCGCTCACTAAATAAGAAGAACCTTCTCCTCTTCTTCCCCTCCCCCCCATCATGGAAGAAGGGGCCTGGTTTTCCCCAAAGTCGTTTTCGAAGAGGCCTCTCTTGCCGTAAAGTAGGTTTCATTTTCCTCCCCCTTTCCCCCCTCTTCGGCCTTCCCCTCGTCATTTTTCTTGGCACAAATAGGTCGGCGCACACCCTCTTCCCTTCCCCTGCCCGCCACAGGGTTTGGAACACACTTTTTCCCCTGAAACCTGACGCCGCCCTTTCCCGCACAATCTCCCTACAAAGGCGTGGCTGCCCGCACAGCAAAGAGGTCTTTTCCTCCTTTTTCCTAGTAACCAGGTTGTCTTTACGTTTCCGTAAGTGGACCGAATCGACGTTTTACGAGAAGACCTTTCCTCTTGTACACACAGTCTTTTGGTGCTGGTCTTTTTTTTTCCCCTTGAAAAGGATGAACCGCCTTGAAAGGAGATTCCCATTTTCCTTCATTCCCTCTCTCAGAACGGTCAGTGCTTTTTTTCGAAATTTCCCCTCCGTAAAAGAGCCGACAACATCAGGAGCAGTAGACGTCCCCCTCTCAAACCAATGGGTACGGATGATGTTTTTCTCTGACGATCGTTCCCTCTCTGAAGATGGAGTACTGCAGTTTCTCCCCTTCCGCGATAAGCGGAAGCTTCCCCTCCCTTTTCTCTTCCCCTTCCTCCCGCCGGCAACCGCAGCAGAGGTATTCGTGTTATCCCCAGAAGCGTTTCTTTGTCGAGCAACTCGAAACCTCTCCTTCGAACATTGATCCACCATAGAGCACCCTCCATTTTTTTTTATCTTTCCCCTGTGAACCCACGTCGTGTACCGTCCCCTTTTCTCATCGACGCTTTCCCCCCCCCCCCAGAAGCAGAAGGTATCCCCGCGGGTGGACGCCGACGGTCCCCCCCCCTCTCACCTTCAGCAAACGACCGCCCGGTTCCCCCGCTACCTTTTCCAGCAAGAAATCGGCCTTTTCCCCAAAGGAACGAAGCCTTTTCTTTTCCTCCTCCTTTTGGCGCAGGAAGGCCCTGTCTCAAGAGCAGGACCTCCAGAAAAAACGGTCCTTCTCCATCTACATGGTAGCGACCAGCAGCGCCCTCGTCCCCAACCTCTCCCTTTTTCGCCATGTCCAGGAAAAGCCCCCTTCCTTCCTTCTCAGAAGGCGATGCATGATCAGCCCTTTCCATTTCTTTCTTTTGCCGAAGAACTTGACCCCGTGAGGCTTGAGAGTAGAGATGCCATCCTCTTTCTTTTCCCTCTTTTCGTTAGGATGTATTGTCATCTTAGGAGGGAAACCATCAGCTTCCAAAGAACGCATTGAAGAAAGGGGCCCCTTCTCTCCCTTCATCTCTTCTCTTTTAAGATCCTCCGTGTGTTTTTTTCTCTCTTCCGGGAGCGACAATGTACACTGGCCCTCTCTAAATGGTTTGCTTTATTTCTTGCCCCCCTTTATGAATAAGAATCTGATCCGAACGCAGAATTTAGATGATTCTGTTCCCCCCTTTCCCATCCCTCCCGAGATCATGGCGGGCAATTTTCTCCAAGCTTCACTGGTTCTTTCCTCTTCAGAGACAGGCTCTTTTTTTTTCTTCTACCTGTGAGCGGCTTCATGGAGTCATCTTCTTTTTTGGCGCTGGCAGCTTCTGATCTGATGGTCGGCGTTTTTTTTCTGTCAGGAAGGCTTCTTTCTTGCTGGTCTTCTTCCTTCTGAAACCGCTCCCCGATCTTAGTATTTTTCTTCTTCTTTGGTTAGGAAACGTCACGACCAGGACTCTCTTTGGTCCTCTCGTCTTCGGCTGTTAGTTGCTTTTCCTGGGAGGGAGCCTTGTGGCGAAGTAAGAAAGTAGGCGGTTCCCCCTCTCCTTCCCCCCTCTCCTCCCATTCTAAAACGATGCTGCTTCTTTCTTCAAGTTTTTCTCTGACGATGGAGTGCAGGTACACATTCTCCTAAAGAATGGATGTTCCTCTCTTGTTTTCTTTTTCCTTCTTTGATAAGAATTTGCGAGCGCTGCCCCCCTCCGGCCGTCTGGCGGCATCCCTTATGCGGGGGAGGAGTTATTCATTCCCCTTTTTCGGTCCTTTCTTTACGATGCCGTGATCGACGGCCTGGGCGATGGTTTCTTTTTTTTTCCCCTTCTGTCCTCGAAGGTTTCGCTTGAAAAAAGAGGAAGGAAACCCCTGTTGCTTAGGTGCCCCGCATTTTCCGGCTAAGAGAGCGGGAGGGTTTCTCTCGGGGACGGAGGGGATCTTCCAGGTGCTGGGGGATCCCTCTTCTTTCTCTTTTTTCGGAGCAGGACTTTCTGCGCCCGTGCCGACGTCGCTTTCCAGGAAAAGATTGCTTTCTCCCCCCCCTGTGTACAATCCCCAACATTTTTTTTTTCTGTCAGTCGATCCCCCTTTCCAACACTCCCCCTCTGTTCCCCTTCCCCTTACATTACGAACCCTGCATTTTTTTTCCTGCCATCTGTTCGTGTCTGACCGCCCTCGCCCATTTATGTGTTGGTGGCTTTTTTCCGCTACTAGGCGTCGATTAAGCTGGCAGAAATGGAGGACCCCTCCTTCTCTCCTCCTACCGATTTCCCAAAGCTCCTACTTCTTGATGCAGAAGACGGACGGTCCCAAGTTACTCCCATTCTTCCTTCTTGCGCTTTCCGAACGCCCCCTCTTCTCGTTCCGAGAAGGAATAAAGTCCCCCTCTCTCTAAGAGATAAGGTCTTCTCTTTCTTCCCCTTACCGAACAAGGCGAGACCTTTTTAATGAGATTGACCCGCATCGAAAAGTGAAGATCAATTCTTCGGTTTTTCTCCTTCTTCCCCTTTTCCCCCTTTTCCTCTTCGAAGGGACCTCGAGGGGCTTTTTCTTTCTCAGGGTGTATTTTCTCTTTCGCGGAGGCTTACGGAGGACTTCCGACCCTCTTCGGGCACGTCTTTTTACTGGCCGCCCCCCTAGAACGGGGAGCGGACCTCCTTTTTTTTTCTTTTTTAGTTTTGCAACGCGGCCCTCCCCTTCTCCGCTGACCTCTTGGCTGGGACGAGCGGTTCCTTCTACCCGATAGAGCTTTCCTTCTTTCGCGGAGCTTTTCCCCCTGTGAGAATCTTTTATCTCTCTCAATCGGACGCCGACCCTTCGAGCGGATATTGGTCGCCTTTCACTAGTGAGCTTTCCGCGTACTTTTTCAGAAGAGATAACGCGATTTCCCTTTCCACCAGGAGAACTTGGGAGATGGCGTTGCTCGCGGTTCCTGCGCTGACGGAGGAGGCTTTTCTCTTCCCCCCTCCTTCCTCCTTGGTGGTTTTTTTGGTTGAACTTTAAACCCTTATCGCACTGGGGATCGAATTAGTGTTTCTCTCCATTCCTTTTCCCGGTCAGAACTGAAGCCGGGGAAAATCTCTCCCTCGGAAGTTGGCTTTCCTTTAAGAAAGCCATCACGCCTCCTGATTTTTTCCAACGGTGTGAAGGAGATCATCCCCCCCTTTTCCCTCCTCCTCTCATCGGAACGGAACTCGCGACCAAATCTCTTTTTCTTTAGCGACACCACAATTTCTCCCTTTCCTCCTAAGGTCGAGGAAAAGATGGTCGCTTTTCAGGCATCTATCTCTTTTAATACTACCTCCGTTTTTTTTTTTTTTTCCCTCTCTACCATAGTTCTCGACCTTCTTCTTCATCATTGTTTCGGATTTTGGTCGAGAGGGCCAGTGACGCTTCTTTTTCTTCAGCACGTGAACACTCCCCCCTTCTTCTTCTTCCTTCTCGGAGGGATTTATTGAGCCAGTGTTCTTTTTTCCTCTCCGTCCTTGATTTTTTCGACCTTGTCAGGGCAAATAGAAGAGGATTCTCTTCTTTCCCTTTCCCCTTTCTCTCTGTGCGATTCAAGAGTCGGCTCCTTATTGACATTCAACCCCCCGCGACACGACACTTCTCTTCTCCGGCAGTTAAGAGCCAGGCCCCCTGAAGGACGCAAGCTTCTTCTCTTCTTTCCCCTTTCCTTTAGAGCTTTGCCCACCTCCCCGAAGTGTCGCGTCCCCCCTCGATTAGTATCCGCATCATTTAGAAATGGAACTCCTTCTTTTCGGTCCTTTTTCTTAGTAACTGGATCACGATTCTCCTCTCCCGCTAGTCCCCTTTTTCTTCTCAGTCGCGATAGGGTCCGACGACCCCCCCTTCCCCTCGTCCAGACGGAACTCACTTTTTTCCTCCGGAGGGCCGGGTGCGAAAACTCCCCCTCACAACCCGTTCTTTTTTCCCGTTCGGCAAATGGCCCGCTCGTAAAGAACTGATTCTTTTCTCCTCCCTCCTCCGTCCCGAAAGAAAGCAGCCCTCTCTCGCTAGCCCACCCCCCCCCCCCCCCCCCCCCCTTCCACTAAATAGAGTTCCCCTTCTCCTTCCTCCGTTTTCCAGACCACCTTTATGAGGCTGGGAAATCCTTCTTCTTTCTCGTAAGATGGTACGTCTAGGAGAATAAGTAGATTTTTTCTTCTTTTTTTTTCTTCGGAGCGATGGTCTTTTCCCCTCAATAGAAGTCCCTTTCTTCAAGAGAGAGCGTATCCTTCGAAGCGGAGAAATGGAGATTCACTCCCCTTCTTCTCCAAGAGAAGAGGATAGAACATCCCTTCAATAATTTCCCTTTTTTCATGTAAGAAAACCGGCTCAACAGAGTACTTCTTCGCTTCACCTCTTTTTCCCTCCTTCGCCAGTTAGGTCCTCGAAAATGACTCTCCCCTCCCCCCCTCCCCCCCAACTAGACAGAACCACTTCTTCTCGGCGGTCCCCTCCCCAGATGGCAATGTCCCTCAGGAGTCCCTCTTCCCCCAGTTGATTCTTTGTGTTCCTTCAGTGAACGCCCCAAGATACTTTTCTCCTTTCATCGTAACAAAGGTGGTCTTTCTTTCATCTGTCTCCTTGTCTTTTTCCCTCTCTCGACGGCGGAACGGCGCCCTAAAGGCCCGCGAATAAGCCATTTCCTTCTTCCCTCCCTCCTTTAAACGAGCCACCCCATCTCCCCCGACCTCTAGCAGTAGTGCCCCTCAGAAAAACCTGGGTCATTATTTCTTCTCCTCTTCCGATCAGGAGACTTCTTTTATTCTCTGGAGTCTTCCAAGAGCAAGTGCGCCCTCTCCTTCCCTCCCTTACGTTAGAAGACACGTGACCCTCCCCCCCTCCGGTCCAACCCCCTTTTTATTAGGGATATGCCGCCGCCTGGGAAGTAATGTTCGCGCTCTCCCCCCACTCCCCTTCCTTCATGGAGACATGATCCATCTCTCCTGTCGTGACTGCCTTCCCTGTGAACCAAGTCGTGTACCGTTGTATAGAGACATTCCCTACCCAAAGCTTCCGTTCAATTCATCGGAAGACGCGGCCACGGGAGGAACTTTCCTTCCCCTCCCTACCATCAGAACCACGCCGCCATCCTCCGATACCCCCTTTCGCCAGCCAGAAATAGGCTGGTCGGTCTCCCCAAAGGAAAAGACGAGGTGAAGTTCTCTCTCCCTCTTTCTCAGCAGGAAGACCCTCCCCACCCCCCCCCCCCAAGAACGATCTTCCCAGAACCAAAAGGCGCTCCCCCTCCCCCTTCCTCATCGGACATGGTCTTCGCTTCTCCCCCAGCCGCCACTTTCTTCCACCAGCAGGATTTTGTCCAGGACGAAGCCCCCCTCCCTTTCAGGAACGGCGCGACAGTCCTCTCTTTCCTTCTTTCTGGCATGAAGAGTGGCTCCTTCCATGATAGAGCGGAGATTGCTTTTCTCTTCCTCCCTATCCGAAATTCTGGTCGCTGCGTTCCCTTTTTTTCCTGGTTTTTTTCTTCTTTAGGCGGGAAACATCAGTCTCACGCCTTGAAGACAGGTTCACCCCTTCTCCCGGCAG
>Ga0179591_1306885_pt1 | contig 17090 bp, 15 predicted proteins | sample CZOMad2_1_08_16f_FD_182891 | JGI IMG/M metagenome (GOLD analysis project Ga0179591, IMG submission 182891) | Vadose zone soil fungal communities from Angelo Coast Range Reserve, California, USA - CZOMad2_1_08_16fungal (PacBio error correction) | ecosystem: Environmental > Terrestrial > Soil >... | reverse complement strand
TTTATCGAACAATCTCCCCCCCCCTCCAAAGGTTTCCCCCTTCTTTTTTCAGCGGTCCTGACGCCTACCAATTCCAAAAAAGCCCTTTTCCCTCTCTTCGGCTGTTTCAGAAAATTACGACCTCTTCTCCTGCTCTCTCTGCGGCGCTTGGCCGTCTTTAGAGGTCCGGATCGATCCTCCTCCCCGCAAGCGCCCCCCCTTCCCCCTTTACCAGGATACCGTTGTTTCCTGAACGGAAATTGCCCCAGCTATGTGCAATACGATAAAGCGTTGAAATGGCCTTTCACTAATTAGGTACTCAATTACTCCCCCTTACCGACGTTTTGGAGTTTCCCCCGAGTTGTTTGTTAGTCACTCACTCCCCTCCCCCCCGTATCGGATCTGCGCGATTTAGCCCCTCGCAAATCTCCCAGCCCACCCTCTCCTTCCCGGGACCCTTCGCAGATCCAGAATTTTCGACCTCTGGGATCTTTCGGCGGTGTCCCCTCCTGCATCGTGCCCACTCTCTTCCCTTCCCAGAATGATTAGTTAACCCTGCCCAGTTTCCCTTTTCTCCTGGAAGACGTTATTCCCTACCCGAAGTGAGACGGGCGTTCGTGCGATTCCTTTCCTTACTTCCGCACTCCCAGACGGAGATCCTTCCCCCATTTTCCGAATATCCGCCATCTGGGTCGTAGTGGCGCCCCGAAAAACCGGTTCCATCAGACTAGTGGATGCACGATAAGAGGCACGTCACCTACCCTGCACCTTCCACTAAATTTCACAAGAGTAGTATTTCTTCCTACCTCTTCCTTTTTCCCCCTAAGGGGAGAACAAGGTTTCCCTTGTCGAGATTGAATCGGAGGGTTCGGGGAGGCTTCAGGTCACACCCACGCCGCATATGGACGTCAACCTCTCCTTTGCCCGTTTTCCAGCTCTTTGAGCAACAAAAAAGGTGCCGAAAAGAGAGTTGATCACGTCTCCCCCCTCGTTTTTCAGTTAATAGAGTTTGCCTCTTTAGCTCGGATCTCTTCCCTCTTCCTGTTCTTTCTTTGCCACCCGAGGCGAGCTAGGCTATGCTTTGGTGGCATCTTCCCCCCTCTTGTTCGTCGAGCTTTCATTCTACCCCTTTTTCTGAGCGCTCGACAGCCCCCTCTCCGCGAGCGCAGATACCTCGTCCCCTCCCCCCCTTTGACGCGCTCCATCACCCAAAAGCCTCGCTGCACTATGCGCCGACCCCTTTTTCTTTCGCCCTTCCGGGGCTACCCCTCGATCGTTTTGTCGCACCCCCGCACGCCTGTTTTTCGCTGCCAATAGTGCCCGGCCTCGATGAGTTGAGCGAAGGTCTTTCCCCCTGGCACTTGAGCCTTTCCTCTCTTTCTTACGTACATCTTTTCCTGCGCCACTCTGTTGACCCGGTTGGCCTTTTTCTTTGACGAGTGACCCGCGAGCAGCCGCTTTTTTTCGAAAGCGCACCTCCTTCCCTTCTTTACGGGAGCGTCCCTTCCGCTCCCTGATTAGGATTGATGACGGACTGTCAGCAACAGCCAACCATTTTTCGGTGTGCCCCCAAACGAGAACCTCACGGAACCTACTTCTAATCCTCCCCCCCCCCACCGTCTATGCCTCTTCTTTTGTCTCTTTCCAGGTCCAACCTCTCCCCCTTTTTTCGTTAGAGGATCTCGACGCGTTTATTCCCCTAGAGGTGATAGGTTCCACTGAGCTCTCTCCTCTCCTTGTAACCTTTATTTTTTCTCCTTCCAACCTCGTGCCCAGCAGACATTTTTTTGCTCAGAAAAGCGAGCATCTACTTTTACTACCTAAGGTTTGTTTTATCTCTCTTCATCATCGCTCGTTCTCGCCATCTTTTACCCGGAACCCTAGCTTTTTTTCCCCTGCTACGCCTCTGGCATCACCGAGAGGTCTCTCTTGCCTTCCCCCGTCTCAACGACTTTCACTCCCCCCTAGATCATGGCGCAGTTTTGGGCGCTGTGTTGGCCCCTTTCCACATCCATCTTCTGCGGTACGACCTTTTTTTTTTCGGACGTTGAAGGTTTTCCCTGACTTTTTTCGCGGCGTTTTCCCGAAGCAGACAGCAGTGGGTTGGGATCTGATGACGATTCCCTCTCTCTTTCCCCTACTAACCTACCTTCATCTCCTTTTTCCCCTCGTGAAGTAATGTTCTGGTTGCGCTTTTCCGGACGAGAGTCTCTGAGTTCTGTCCTTTACTGTAAAACGGAAAGTTTTCGGGATATCCTAGTGGTAGGAGCGTTGCCCCCTCCCGCTCCTTCGCGGCCCCTTCCATTTTGAAAGGAACCTATGCCTAAATGCGGCCCGGTCGGTAGAAAGATTGTCATTTTCCTTTCTTGTGATGCCACGTTTTTTTTGCATGATCCGTTGAGGCACCTTTTGCTTTTTTCTCAGATCGTCCAGAACTGAGGTCTTGATTGAATATCCTTTCCTTTCCAGGTTTAGTTTCGCAGCTCCCTGTTGGGCCTTAGGGGCGGTCTGCGGTCGGTGCGATAAGTGACGATCTCTTGTGATCTTCGCGCCCTCACTTTCCTCACGCAGTCTCTGTGTCCCGAAGATTCAGGCGGGATCTGTGACAGTCCAGGCCCTTCCAGAGATATAAGCCTCCTCTCTTCATTAACGTTGATGCTCAAAGCTTCCCCCCTCAGACGATAGTTGCTACAGTCCTTTTTAGTCTCCAGACGACCAGTAAAAGGATTCCTCAAGTGTGTGAGACTAGGAGGGAGAGGACGGCGGGTTTCTCCCCCCATAGCCCCCAGTCACCGCTTCCTCCTTACGAAGTCCTTCTTTACGCTTACCCCCGAGCCCCGAAAAGAAATAGTACAACGATTTCCCCTCTTCCCCCCTTAGATCGAGTCCCAAGTGTTCCCTCACGGTTCTCCGAGTTCCTGCCCCTCAGAGATATTATTGACCTTCCCTGACTTATTTTTCTTTTCGTTCTGTGTCGGTTTCAATTCCTTCTTTCCTCCCTTCCTCCAATGTAACGAGATTTATGATTAGAGGGTAAAGCCGATTCAGGTCTAGTTATGAAGTGGTAGAATGTATTACGCCTATTTGGTTTCTACCCTCTAGCCCTTTCGGGGGAACTCCCCTTCTAGAAGTTAATACCCACTAACCTGAGGAAAGAGGGTAGTAGATGGGTTGATACATCACTGATCCGTATTGTTCGTGATACTCTCTTCTTCCGAAGCAACCTCTGAATTGAATGAGAGTTCGGAGAATCGTCCCTTGGTGTGGGTTATAGTGACGACTCTTCTCATCAATCAAGCGCCCCCTCTGTCATCTTCATTGTTAACTCTTACTCCCTTCCCAGCGAAAACCCCCACGTCTTTGGAACTGCGGGCCTCGTGACCAGAGTGATACTTTCGCGTGCCGCCGGGTTCTTCCTCCCCCTCTTCTGATTGTATTCTTTTCCTGGCGTCGGCGTGATTAGTCCTGATAGTCGCCGTCGTTCTCCTGGCCACAACGGACCGCCTCCGACAACGGACACCGCCCTGTACTCTCCCCTCTTCCTGCTTTAGAAGTTTTCCTTGCATTTTATCCCTCAGTTCCTTTCCAATATTTTCGGTGGCTAGTCCATTCAACGACAGCTGCCCGCTGCCTTCCCTGGGTCGGTGTTTTTCTTTCCCCTTTCCCCCAGCGTTGGTTCGTCACTTTTCCCGTTCTTGTCTGCTACCCTCCCCCCCTTCCAACCTTGAGTATTTCTTACTCCCTTCCTTTTTTGTGAGAGAGATTCTCAACGGTGTGCAGAGTTGTTCTCCCTTCCTTACCAACGACATGACCGAACCACAATAGAGGTTCACCTCCCGAGACAAAGACGGTCGTGGCCCGAGGGCAGCTTCACGGTCTGGACTGAGACGCACCCCCCCCTCCTACTCTTCTAGAGTTTAAGACCCCCCCCTCCTAATGTAGATCCCTTAACGGTGAGATGAATTTTTTAGCACCGGGTCTGGCCTCCTCCCGGAAGTATCAGATCGAGCTCTTCTCCTCCAAGGCGTACCCGTACAGCCCGAATTGAGAGCTCACCCGGCACTAACGCCCAAGCGGCCAACTGACAGTTTGTACCCCCCCTAATGGATGGTCAAGAAGCTTTCTCCCCGCTTTGTCGTGGGGGCGGTTCGTACCGCAAGTAAAACCCCGATTCGAGACTATGCGTTGATTCTGAGGTCTAGAGTTGACTCCCTCTCCTCCCAGCGCCCGTCTTCAGGTCCATTTCCTTCGCTACGCATCTGCTCCCCCCCTAGACCTTTCCCGGTTCTAGGCCGGCTGGACCCTCCCAGCAGATCTTGCCCGGTCCAATGACTTTTACAACGCAAGCGAGCGCCGACTTTCCCTGCGTATGGGATCTGACGTTTCCTTCTTTCCCCCCCTTCTCGGTAAGCATGACTATAACCTTATCCGCCAGGGACGACGTAAACAATTGTACGTCCCCCCCTGCTTCCGCATTTCCGGGGCGTATGGATCTACCTTTTCCATGAATGCCGTTTTCCTCCAGTCCCTAGGTTATCAGAGGACGACCCCTGACTCCGCAACTACTTCTCTCCTCTCCTTATTGTCGCACCCTTTTGTCTTGCCCTTCCGCCTAATCGTATTTTTTTTTTTTTTTTTTCCGGGAGACTGAAGTCGCTATACTTTCTCTTTCTCTCTCTTTGGCGCAGTCACCACACGCAGTCTACGTATGATCCCGCCCATGTTTTTTTGCAAAGTTTGCTCCCCCCCCCCGCCCCGTTTCATCTGCCAGCTCGTCCTCCCTGCCCCAAGTGAGTTTTTCCCGGACCGGGAGTGCTTTTCTTCACCTGAAGGCATATAGTCCCTATTTCTTCTTTTCATCACCACCTGCACCCGTAGATTGCTCGGTTTCTGGGGTCCCGTTCCGCCGCCACGCCGCGTCGAAGGCTCCTTACCCGTTCTTCCCTCGCGCCTTCCCATGTTTTTTCCAGCCATATCACGACCGAATAGAACATCCCCCTTTTTTTCCGCGCCACCCCCGCGCGGTCCCCAAAAGCGCTGGGAACTCGCACGCTACTTTGCTCTGGATCCCCCCTACCAGTCCTTTCTGCTTCATCAGGAAGCTACTTCCCCAACGGGGACACTTTCCTTCACGTAAGGAGAAAACCCGACCCCCCCCCCCAACGCCTGCGTTTCCCCTCGCACGGCGAACATTAGTGCGAAACCCGAGACTCCCGATCTCCCTTTTTGAAATGTTGTTTTTGAGATGGTTTTCTCCTTTTCCGATGTGCGATTCCTAATGCCTGCAATTTCCTTGCCCCCCCCCTCTGAGTAGGCACAGGGGCAGTATCTTTCCCCCTCCTCCGTCCTCCCTGACGCTCCTCTCTCTTTATTTGGCCGAAAGCCGTCCCCCTCCCTTCCTTCCGGAATATCGGAGGGCTTCTTTCCCTCGGTCCCTGATCGAGGGTCAAATTGTAATTCCCCCTTCGACAGCCCAACCCCCCCCCCCCCCCTTTTTGCTCGTAGATAGACAAATCAGGTCCAAGTAACTGAGAGTTTTCACCCCTCACACGGACCCGTTTGGTTTCCCCCCTCTTCGACCGGGCCTTGTAATTAAAACGCTCCCCCCCAAACGTCCTCCCTCTTCCTTCTTGGGCAGCGTTACTTTCTTAGGTGATATGGTGTGAGTACAGATCATGTCTTGCATGAGTCGTTATTCCCCATGCACCGCCCATTAGTCGGTCTCAGACGTACCTTTCTGATGCAGAACCGCGTTTAATTTCATCCCCCCTTTTTGTTCGAGAGAGATGACTAGCTTCCTTTTTTCGTTTCCGATTTTATTTTTGTACCGGATGACAGTTTTGAGGTCTACAGTCCCATTAAGGTGCCATTCTTCTTCCCGGGGCACCCTCTACTGCTTTCCTTACCCGTCTCCCCCGCGTTAGAGCAGTTCTTTGGTCGCGTGTTTCCCCACGTTTTTCTCTTTTTCCCAAACTCGGGGCCGGGTCCTCCCCTTCCCCCGTGTTCTTTTTTTTTTTTTATGGTCCTTCACGGAGCCCCGGCTTTTTTTCGTTGCCGAGATGGCACGTACGACCCCCGGCGTTTTTCTGAGGATGTTCTTTTTTAAATATTCTATTCCTCACCCCCCCCTTCCTATGTCCCCGCTTCTCCGATTTACTGATGTAGGGAGTCTCCCCTTCGTGCTCTTTACTAGCCCTAGTTCCAAGGATCGTTCCTGGACACCCTTTATCTGCCTTTTTCTTTGAAGAGTGTTCTAGAGGGTATGTCTAATCCTCGTCAGTCCTCACGGCGCCCCCATTTGTTCTGAAATGTACCCCCCCCCTTCGTCCAAGCAGATCGAGAAGAGGCCCCGATTTCCCCCTTATGCCCCTAAGCTTTTTTGGCGCCCCCTGTGACCTCGTGAGCACTGGTCTTATTTCCCCGACAGAGGCGAGCCAACACTGGTTTCTCTTCCCATCGTAAGAGTATTTAAGCCGAGGTTGGTTTTTGGCAGTTGTTTTTTGCTTGAGAGATACGAGTGGTTGTTGTGATTGTTAGTGACATGAGGAGAATTGCCTTCGTTTTCCAAGGTCCCGCCGCGCTTGGCAGTGTTTTCCCGATAGCTTTCTTTTCGTGTTCCTTTGCACTGGCCATTCCTAGCCAATCGCCCCGCAGGAATTGAAGGTTGGCCATCTCCCCCTAAAAGGCCATCTGATCATTGGAGTAGTCTTCCTTGCGTGACAGCCACACCGTTCTCCCCCCAGCCGATTGTCTGAGAGAAGTGCGCGGTCAGGCCGTTTCGCTTCCCAATTTTCCCCTTTCCATCTTTCCTCTTAGGAAGGAGGATGGTGAAAATTTTTTACAGCACCCACTTTTCTCCTCTTCATTACCCCGTAGAGCGGACCCCCCGTGGGAGCATCAGTGATCGAAGAGGAAATGAGTTCGATCCCCCCAGACCTAGATTTATATGAAGGGTCTGATTACATTTTCTTCCCCCGGGCCGAGATAGTAAGGCTTACCCAGGAGGTTCTTATGGAGTACTTTCTGGCCTCGGTAGGTTATTTAAGTGTGTATATGCCCATTATGACGACTCTCTCCCCTGACATTCAAACTAAGTACTTCCTTATAACCCATTTTCCATATCCTATTTTCGTAGGGATACCATTGTCCCTCCCCCTTATTCAGGTCTTTTAAGTCGCGGCGGAGAGTGAATCCCAGAAAAACATTACTTAGCCTCTAGATTTCTCGTTCCTATGCCTTCTCGGGTGGGCTATCTGTTTATCAACTCGCCGCGTCCGACCTATGCTTTCCCTAACCCCCTCCCCCGCCTCCCCCCCCCCCCCCCCCACCTCTGGTTTAAGTACTTAGGCTGCCCTCCAATGCCCCCTCCCCTTGTTTTTAATCTGATCGGTACACTCAATGTTGATTCGCCAACGGGGAAGCTGTGGGAGTCCTCGCGCTATTGCGCCTCGCGGCCCCCATACTGACAGCTCTTTTACCCCAGGTCAATCTATAGTCCATATGAAGTAGGCTCCCCCCCCTCCTTTTCCGGCATTGTCTACTCATCCCCTTTTAGCATTAGGGTCAGTCCATTTCTACCTCCCCCTAGAAGTGCCCCAGTCAACGTTTTGAAGGTGTATCGTACTTCATGAGGGGCTTGCCTCTTTCCTTTTCCCTCTTTACTGAAATTCGACCTAGTCCCCCCCCCTATCTCTTTTCCTTCATATTTTTTTGTTGAGCTACCCCCGTGTGTTTTTGATTGTCAGTGCTTACCCGTCCCCTCAATGACCAGCAACAGAGTCCTACCTTTGAACATTTTTTCTCCCACGGGTCGCGGTGCCTCTTAAGGTTCAAGGAGAAGGACTAGACAGTTCCTCCCTCTTTTTCGAGCACCTGCCGTCCCCCTCTCATACTCGTCGATCTTTTTCTCGGACTAATTGTTTTCTGCGAGGTCAGGCATGCCCGCCGACTCCCTGCATCGCTATGTTTTTTCTCCCGGCCCACTTTGGTTCTACAAATCTCTCGGGCAATCCCTATAAGGCCGTGACCTTCTCTCTTTTCCTAAGTCTGTTCCCTCCTATTACCGCCCCTCTGTCCCATTCGAGATGAGTTTTCGCGTGCTTCTTCCTCAAGTTCACCTTTTTTCTACGAGTCTCCCCCTCCCCTAGTCCCCCCTTTTGTCCGACGTGCCAATCGACTCCTTACGCGCTTCGCGATCTAGCATTAGACCTGCCCCTCTTTGGCGAGTTTCCTTGCTGGCGGTTTCACGCCTTAAAAACTGAATAGAAACCCAGGACACCCCCTGATTCCAATCTCAGAGCGTTTCCCTGGACTGATGCTAAGTGGACGTCGCCCCAGAGGCGTTCTGCAGTCCCATTTTTTTTCATTAGTCCCGCGCGCCGCTAACTTTGGGATCCATAACTTGCGAAGCAGACGGGTTCTCGTTTGGAGTTGCTTTCTCCCCCCGACATAGACCATTACAGATTTTAAGCCTTCAAGAGGCAATTACTCTACCCTTCCCCTCCCCCTTCGACAATAGAGTCTGAGCGCATTCTCCCGTTCCCCAGCTTGTGCCTCGTTAGACGTCGCAAAATTGCTTTATCTACGGGAGCTTGTGAGAGAACCGAGGATGTTTACGTTCCGCTTTTCCCCCTTCCGGGAGGTTTTGCCCGCGTTTTCCCCTGGAACCCCGGGACGAAAAGCTCCCCTTGGAAGACTTTAAGCCAGGGAGAAGCCACTTTTAGTCCCCCTTCTGGAGGCTCTATGGGTCATCCATTCCCTTTGCTTTGTCCTCTGCTGGCTTCCATGGACCTCGACAGCCTGACCAGACGATCTAACAAGTTTGAGGAGCGACAGTAGGCAGCAGTCAGTTCCCTTCTCAAGAGAGCTTACGATATCGAACCCCTTTTTCTCCCTCCTCTATCCCCTTCGCCCCCCCCAGCTAGATTGCAGAGGTATGACCGATCAAGGACCTTGTCTGAGAATTTTAGGATTCGTCCCCCTCCCCCCCCTTCCCCTGGGCGTTCAGCCAACCCCGCCCTTTTTTTCTCCCCTAAATTTTGTTCTCTCCCCAACCTCCTTCGAAGATTCCCCCGCCCCTGGGAAATTTCACGGTAAGGGTGATGTTTCTCTTTTTGCTCCGATTCTTTTTTTCTCATCACCTCATTGACCTTGACAGAGGGCCGCCGACAACGGGATTCTCAGTTGCCGGCCTTGATGACCTTTACTCCTCTCTCCACCCCCCCTCGTTCTAGAAAAGTCGTCCCCTTACGCAATTACCTGTTTTTCGTTCGAACGTCTAAGCTCAAATCTAAGGTAATTCTGAATATCTAACATCAAACAAAAACTTCTTCTTTCTTTTTTTAGTTCCCAAACGGCTCTTCCCTTGAAATCCCCCCTCAGCCCCACGACCCCAAGAGTTGATCGGAGTTCTTATCTTTTTCTCTGGTCATTTCGTCCGGTCCGGTCTCTCTTGCCTTTCCACTGACGTAATAGAGGTGTCCTGGACTGCCTCCTCGCCTGGGCACACGTTCTAATGGCGGTTAGACGTCCAAAAGAGGTAGGGTGTCCCCACCTCCCCCCTTTCCTCGTAACTACGACATCTTATATCCTCTTTCTTTTTGTTGTTGAGCATTCCCGCTTCAGCTATTTTGTCGAAAGTTTTTTCACCCCAGGAAGATGTTTTTTGGAAGCTAGTGTGTAACAGGCATGTTTCCTTCCTTCTCCCGGATTCACTTCCCTCCTCAGTTCCTTACTAGCGTCTACCGTTTTTGAGTGTGTTGACATGAACTAAATCAAGAGCCAATCGGATTCCGAGGAAACTCTAGGTTCTTGGATTTAGGGACCCTTCCTTCCTTCCTCGGTTTGAGATCTTTGCCCCGTCAGCAATCAGTTGGCTGAGTAGGGTCCCAGTTTCTTTTTCGTATAATTAGCATACCCGTGACTCTAAGCCGATATATTCCCGTGAACAGTAGAGTATGGTCTTTATCCGTTTGTTTCGATTCTTCTCCCCCAGGACCGTCATGAGAAGCGTTTAGGAGGTCCTGCGTAAGAGTGGGGAAGAATTGAGCATTATCATCCCCCTCTCTCACTAAGTGTCCATTACTTTCGTGCCCCACATAGCCCCCCCCCCTTTCTATACCCGGTTTGGACTCCCGATGTGAATAGTACAGGTCTTTTCTTTCCCGAATTCATTGGAGTCCCCAACCTTTGTTTCAAATGGGTTGGAATCAGAAGAATATTCCTTTCCTCCCCCTATCTGATCGGTCCGGTAACGCATAGAGTTCCTCGTATCTGTTTCTTTTTTCCCTGAGAGGTCTGTGGAGGTTATATTTCAGATAGTGAGTCTCTGAGACGGTTTCGGATTGGCCGATGTATCGAAGTCCCCCCTTCTTTCAGCTCCGAAGACTCCCGTTTTTCCAGCCTTCTATTTTACATACCCCCAGAAGATCGATCCCCATCGCCTTCCTGCTTTCCTTTTTCGATAACCAGCCTAGAGCCTATACAATCAGTTTGCTTAGACCCCGGCAGGCTTGAGCGGATACCCCTGCAGTGGGAGGGGCGGGACCAGGCTGGTTTCCCCCCTTTATTCCAAAAGCAAAGATCGTTTTCTCTCCCTCTAATGTTGTCCTTTCGCGTCCCAGAAAGAGACTCGTCTTCCGATCCAGCCTTTTTTCCCGATTCCGCCTTTTGGTTAGCCCGATAGGTCGCAGCGGTCCCCCTCGCCAAGTTCTCGATATTGACTCCCCCCATTTGTTGACTGCGTCAGGGTTAGAAGCATGATGTTGCCATCCCCTCTTTCCCTGTCTTCCCGCGTTTGGCTTATTCTTTCTCCACGTACTAACCTGGTTGTTTTATGAATTCTGCCATGCGTCGAGGGCGAACGACAACTTGCCTGAAGATCCCCTTACTTCTTTATGATCCCTCCATGCCAGTTTTCCTCCCCTCTTGCCGCCCTCCATTGCCTAATTTTTTGGCGGGATGGCGCGGCGGTTTCCCATTGCGCCGACGAGACGAATCCTGCTTCCTCTTTTTCTTTCCTAGAGGCTCGGGCTTCTCTTCCGCTTTAGACCTACATTTTCCAGCGATAGTAACTTTTTTTTTTCTCCTTGCGGGACACCTCCCCTTTTACCACATAAACAGTCTGGCAATCGGAGGGAGTAATAGCTGAAAACAAAATTTCTCCCTCTCCGTTGTCCTCCTCCTTGCTAAACTGCCTGAAGTCCGCTCCTTCTTCACGATTAGTTGGTAGGATATCTCTGATCGGTCGCGTGCCCCCCCCCCCCCCATAGGCCCCTCCGCGAACCCTTCCGGACAGATATGCCCCCTATTATGAAGTCAGAGCTCACCCTATTTTTTCCTTTCATGTCTCTACTGCCTCCAGAGTTGAAACTTTCGCTTGTCGGTCCTCCTGCACTTGACCTTCAGACCACGTCACAGTGTTTCTTTTGTATACTTCCACGCTCTTTTGGTCTTAGCCCTCTTTATTTCCTGACATGGCTAACAAATATTGCACACCTTTGAGATATCTCTTTAATAATTCAGTGGTTTGAGAGAGACCTAAACCCCGTTGGGAGAGACAAAGTGAATTAACATAGCTAATGAAGGACAATGCCCCTCCCCCACCTTTACTAAAGACACTAGAAACGTTCCACGGTGGGACTGTCTGAAGATTATCCCTGGTCCCCTTTCCTCATCACGCGCAGCCGTCTACAGTTCTTTACGGCCCTCCGCCAATCTAGAGATCGAATTAATTTTCGACAGCTCCTTGAAGTTCCGTTCTTGGCGCGGTCAGCATGTTTTCACCTCCCCCCTGCGGGCTTCCGATCCCCTTCGAACTCTAACCAAATTTCGCGCTCACCCGTTTAAACAAGAATTGCCCCCCGGCTTCAATTACCCTGATCAAGATGCAACGATCTTATCCCTTTTGAGGGCATCCCCCCTTCACTACATCGATTACGTTTTCGTTCTTGGATCCCCCTCAAGTAGACACTTAGGAAGCAATATTCCCTTCTGGCGAGTCGCCTCCCCGTTTCCAAGCACCCCAGCATGGGAAAGATTCCCTTGCAGCATCTCCCCCCCTCGGATCGATGGGCCATTCCCGCTCGCGGCTTCATCTCCCCCCAGCCCCCTCACTTCTTCGTAAGTACGGTCCCGTGGCCCCCTTTCGCAAGCCATGAGAGTTTGATTCGACGTCCCTCTCGGGCTTCTCATCCTCTTTTCCCCCTTTCTTCCAGCGCTTCTCCGCCCTACCTACGCAGTAGACCACGGATTAAGAGAGGTTCTGTCCCCTGTTAAAGAGGTTCTCCCCAGCGGGCCCAGATCGGGCAGTGAGACCTCCACTACCTAGCTTCACGAGCGTTGTGAAGGGCGCCCCTCTCCCTTTTTCCCCCCTTCCCTTACTATCGCTGCACCGCGACCTTCCTTTTGACTTTTTGCCGCGGCTGTTTGAAGCGCAGGTCCCACACCTACGTTCTACGTATGGTGCTAAACGATGAGTTTTTTTAGTTTTGCAAGTCTCCTTTCCTCAAAATCGTTGCGCGAAAAGACCCACCTTAGTCTCCCCCCCCCTTATAAGCGTAGGGTAGTGGAATTACATCCCGAGAACCATGTCCCTCCCTTCTATGATGTATTCCTCGCCAAGCCCGGCATTGAGTTCCTTTTTGGCTCTGGCCTTGCAAAATGGGACATGGTCAAGACCCTTCTCTTTATCCCATAAAGCTCAATAAAACTGGCGGCCCCTCTCCCATCGTCAACTAGGTCCCCCCATCCGAAGCCCTTTTCCCGTTTCTGACCTTCCTCCGAGCAATAGTACTCTCAGCATCCGACGTAACAAAGACCCAGGGGAAAGCGCATCTCAGAACACCGTCAACCGGCCCACAAACCCCGTCGCCCGGGTTCCCAACACTGAACTGATAGATGTTGAAGAAGAAACTCAGAACAATTTATTGGTCATTCGAATTAGCTTGGATGTCTATCAGCCCATGTGCGAACGTCTGAGTTGTTTAAGCGTAACGAAAACTTTTTATGTCTGTCATACTTCCTCTGACTAGTCGAGAACAACCCCTCCTGGATTTCCTCGTGCCCGACATTTTGACTCTGCAAGTTGCGTGTTTTCTCTCTTTTTTTTGAAGGCGAGAAAGGCCGCGCCTTTTCCCCCCTCCGCTTTCATGACGCCTAACTTTTTTCGTTATTCCTGAAAGGACGTTTGCGCTAACGAGTTATAGGCCGAAAACAGCTAACCTATATTAAAGGCCTGATTCCCCCCCTTCTTCTCCTTCTCTTCTTTCAGAGCATCGCCTTTCCTCATGTCATCTTCCCTACCTCAGCCAACCCAAGGATTGTGCTTGCTCAGCCCCGAGATTCCCCCCTTTCAAAATCCGTGCCCGACCCCCTCCCCCCCCCCTTTTATTTCGACCTCGGCCAGAGTGCTTTCATCCCCTTTCCTTTCCACCACGTATGTCGCTTTCCTTTCACCCCCTTCCTTGAACGAATCCCTAGAGTGAAGGAAGGCAGAAGATCAATTACTACCGTCGTGCCCACCTTTATGTCGAGAGTACCCATCCCCCTTCCCCTTTCTTGTAATCTACCGGATCTGAAGTCCCCCACGTATAGAACTTATATTTTCTCTCATATGGTGTTGTGAGGCGATTGACCTATTCCCTCTCTTCTTTTCTTCCCCTCCCGCGTTTAAAAGCCTCCCCTTTCTGGTTAATCCCCTTGTTCTCATTGAGGGCGGACCGGCACTTACCTAGCAAAACGATGACATTCTTTCACCCCCTCTCTTTCCTCCCCTAAGCGAACTTGTTCTTTCCGAGTTGTGCTGAAATGATTCCTCTTCAAGAAACTCCCGTACCCCCCATCTCGGGTTCGTAGGTTTATATTTTCCCCGTGAAGCGTTACGTTCTTTAGCTCGCTTTGATCTTTTTCCCCTACACCAAATGGGGAGGGGTTGGATGAGTGTCGTTTTTTAAGTTCTAATTGAATCCCCCCCCCTTTCTTCGCCGCCGGGTTTTTTTAACTGAAATGTCTATATTCTTTTCTAATCGGTTTTAGAGTTAGAGATTGGGATAGCGTACGTATTTTCCACTTCATAGACTACTTAATATGTCCGATTTTCTTTTGGACTCTTTCGAGGTGTTCGTACTCGTTTGCAGCTTCTACCAGTACGATATTTGAGAAAGCCGAAAGTGAGCTTACCTGACCCGCTCAACCTCTATGTACGCCAGGTTGGCTGACCCTCTTTTACGAGGAAGGGACTTTACTTCCTCGGTTTCTGAACGACCTCCTTTTTCGCACATGGGAGGATCCTCCCCCGAGTCGTCTGCAGACCCCCGCTTCTTGCTATTGGCCTACGCGTAGAGTTCCAGCTCGAGATGTTGGGTGTCCGGAGTTCCTCATAAGAGCTTCAAATGTGTGCGGGGGTTTTGTAGAGTGTCGACCGGGCAAATGGGCTTTCTTTTCTTATGTCCGAAGGTATCAGCAGAACTTGTTTATTAGTATGAGAGCTTACGTTCGTTGATTCTCCTGTGAGGCCGCATAGTAAGTACTCCCATAGCCCCCGGCCCGGTACTAATCCAGTTTGTTTCTTTTAGATGCCAGAGCACTATTTAAATAGTAAGACCCGCACCCTTAAATTTGTTAGGTCACCTTGCTGAAACCCTTTCCCCTGTGTTCTTGCCATTGGAAGAGCCCCCAGCGTCCTGCTGCCTTCCCCAGGCGGTGGTTTGCGACAAGATCCCTTTTTGCTCCCCTAGCACTCACTCTGGTTTGAGCTTTTCACGTTTCTTTAGGAATGCCGGTGTTTTTTTTGAGAACTCATACCCCCGCCCCCGTACCTCTATAAACTAAATTAGAGGGAGTTAATGGCTTTACCCGACTACCTTCCTCGCAACGGTCCCACCGCGCAAACGGCGGTGGGACTCGCGCGCTCTTTGTCTCCCGCACTTTTTTTGTTCCCTTTGTACGGTGCTTTTCCTCCCTGCAACTCGGGATTGGAAACCTCTCGATGTCTTTTCTCTCTGCGTACTCCTTCCCCTTTTTCGTTTCGTCTTATGAAATAGCCAAGGTTGTTCCGGTGTTATTATGAATCCCGCTCGGACTTCGTCCTTTGCGAAAAAGCCCGTAGCTTGTAGATCCCATCTACCGATCACCTCCCCGCGTTCCCTCTGGGATCATCGTCCTTAAGTCTTGGTGGAGGGCATGAGAATCTTCTTCCGTTCCCTCGACGACCCCTCGCAGAAGCCGTTCGAATGCGCTTAGGTTCTGCCTTTCTGTCTTCGGCGCGTTTTTCTTCTTTCATTGCCCTGGAGACCCCCTCTCCCCTATTCGCTTATGCCGGACGTGTTTATTTAGGGGAAACGCTAAATTCCCCCTTTTCCCCTTTCACCGTTTTTTTGTCCTGGCTTGCCCACCCACTTTTTAGTACAAACTCTCCCTTCCTCAGTGCAAGTATTTTCTTTTGTCACTCACATCTTTTTCACATGTAGATGTACCAAGGGTCCTCCGTTTCTGCGCCGAGCTTGTCGGATTTCTCCCCTTTTGTTTTGCCACCCCCCCCCTTCCGTACGCCTAAGGAAACCCTCTGAGCGAATAGATCCCTCCAAAGCCTTGTTCCCGAATCCCGCCGTAGTTCTCCCTCTTTCTCTGGTTAGTTCGTATTAAGACTTCAGTCGCCGTCACGGGACTCCTGCCAATTACCGTCACCGGGTTCTGTTGACTCGACACTCGCTAATCTAACTCACATTACTTCCTCCCCTCCGACTCCGCATCCCGTTGGCCTCCTGCTTACTAACCTCCCTCCTCTGCGAGGCTAAAGGGAAGCACCGCGCAACCCCCCACAGGTCCCCAAAGGGGGAATCCCCCCTGGGTTCTCCCCCCCGCTCCCTACCCACAGGCCTCTTTCCCGTCCCACCCTCCCATCCGCTCCTCTCCCACACCATCCGTCCATTCGTCGTCGGGTTTCACAGCCCAGGGACATTACCGTCCTGCCTAACCCCCGGTTGATTTTCGTGCCCAATACCCGGAATCTGTAAATCAAATCGGACCTTACCGTGGAGTCTAATGGGCGTCTTTGCTTGAGCCGACGACTATCCAGAAGACTGAACCCCCTCTCTTCTTTCCCATACGAAGACGGGTGCTGCTTTTGGGTGGGTTGAGCTCCCCGCTTAGACCAAACGTTGTTCTTAGTGTTTTGGCTTTTTTTGGTGTTTGGGTTGCAGAGTTGCCCCATTTTGCCCCCATCTTCCCCCCCTTCCCTTTCCCTCCCGCTTGCTGGAATTTTCATTTATCACCGGACCCCCACTTTGGTGTTTAGGTCCTCGGGAATCTTTTTGTTACTTCTCTCCTTTCCCAATCCTACCCCTCCAACGATTCGCGCATCTCTCTCAACATATTCCCTCTAGAAAGCTTGTTTTGAGTCAACGCTAACCTGAACAGAATATCCGTCCTCCCGTACTTCTCTGTCCCACGGCCGATATAAATCGAATTTTCCCAGCGCCACATTCTGGGTCTGCTCGCAGAATAGTTAACATGACCGTACATCCTTCACAGGATCCTTTCTAATAATTTTCGATCCCGCCGGCTCATGTCTCCGCGCAGTGGGTTTCCCTTCTGTCTCCGTCTCAGTTCGTCTTTTTGTTCCGCCCTCCTAAAATCCTTCTCGAGAATGCTGGAGCAGACCAGGCCCGTCCCTTGGCTATTCTAGACATTGCCCCTCCCCTCGCTTCCCCTTCTCAATACCGATTCCCCTCGTGGCAAAGCGGATCGCGTTCAATTTTTGATGGCCTGAACAGTGTATGCACCGACCGAAGACGTCGTTGGCGCGTGAGGTTTCCCCGCCAAGTCGACCACGTCTGGAGAAGCTCTTTTTACGCTTATTATTTGAGCATCGCGGTCAATCTATACATACCCCACACTCTCGGTAGTATTCTTAGTAGAGTACAGATTTTATAGATGACTCCTATCGTCCCTCATTCGACAAGTGCGAGAGTGGTGGTTGTTCTTCAGGTCCAACCGGTTGGTGTTTCTGAGATGGTGCAGAGGAACCCACTCATCCTCAGTCTCAATAATGGAGAAGCCTCTTAAAGAAGTAGCAATACAGGCTCCAGGCAAACCTGTTCTATACCCGTTGA
>Ga0179591_1156559_pt1 | contig 17090 bp, 18 predicted proteins | sample CZOMad2_1_08_16f_FD_182891 | JGI IMG/M metagenome (GOLD analysis project Ga0179591, IMG submission 182891) | Vadose zone soil fungal communities from Angelo Coast Range Reserve, California, USA - CZOMad2_1_08_16fungal (PacBio error correction) | ecosystem: Environmental > Terrestrial > Soil >... | reverse complement strand
TTCTTCTCCCTGTGGTTTGCTATTTCCCTGCCGCAAACTCCCTTGACTTTGGACCCTAGTTTGTACGTCCATACCAATGTCTTAGGCTTCTGAAATCGACATCACCCTTTTGAACATTAAAATCTGGTCGCTGACAGGTCCCTTGGAATCCACTTCTCCCTCCCCATCTTATCCCCCGGACGACCTCCCCTTTTCTCTAGACAGTTCCCATCCGGCGTCTTCTTTATTCCCCCCTCTTTACCTGGACAAGAGTTCTCCAAACTGAGGTACGTCCCTTTTTCCCCCAAGATTTCCCCCGCATCATTCCTCTTTCACTCTTGTGGCTACCATCCCTTGAGTTTCAATTTCTTTTCAATTCGGCACTTTCCATCTGAGACCCCGTTTATGCTTTTTTTTTCCGTCCCCTTCAACGATGGCCTTCTTGTGCCGACAGGCATCCTTCTTGTTGGCCCCCGTGACAACCCAGAGCCTCACAGCTGTGTTTCTTTTCACTGCGCACGATTCTCCCCTCTCCTTATACACCAGTAGACGTCTCTTTCTCCCCGTCTGTTCTCGTGACTTCCGCACTTCTATTCTCCTCCTGGCACCCGACCCCTTTCCAGCGGGTTACTCCCTTACCACCTTGTTTTACTGGTTTTTTTTTCCGGTCAGTATTCAGGCTGTTTTCATTCTGAAACCACCACCCTCACTTCGTGGCTCAAATGGAGTCTTTGCCGTGATTCATGCAGTTAGTTGCCCTCTTGCGCGCCTTTTCTATGAATCGCGCTCACCATATGAATTGTTTAGTCCTCTTCTTATCCCTGTGTTTGTTCTTTGATTCGTTTTCCTGCCGGGGACAGGCCCCCCTCTTGCTTCCCCCCGCGCACTTGCAGCCTTTTTTCTAATTGCCGCCAGCTCTGAGATCCTCCGCGTGCCATTTCCATTCTGAGAAGAGCGAGTTTTTTCCGGTGAGGGCTGGCCTCCCTTTCAACGGCCGCCTTTGACTGGTTTTTTTTTTTCTTAGCCGGTTTGCTTTTTTTCTTTTCTTGTGCGTGGTTTGACTTCTGTGTTGTGTCCCGCCTCTGCCTGACCGGCTTTACAACTATATATAGTCTGTTTTTATCTCACCCTTCTACCTTCCATTGGTCCGACCGCTACTTTTCTGCGAGCTGGTTTCCCTGAGTTTTCAAATCCCCTCTGTCACAGTTGTTCTCTCAAGCTGTCCCTTCCGGCGCCGGCGTCGGATCAGAACTTTTTTTCTGTTTTTTCTGCGGTGCGTCCCCCTTTTTCTCAATTTGATCCCCTCTTTGCGAAGTTCTTTGGCCGACCTTCCCTTTTCTCGTAGACCGATTGCCCTAGTTCTTGTCATACCTGGCTTTTCCCAGGTCCCTTACTTTTAACGCCCGTCTTTGTGACGTTTTTTACTAGGTCTTCAAACAAGGCGTCTCCGTATTTTCGGTAGACTGGATTCTCCTTCCCGGGTTAGTTTCTTTACCCGCTACGTGCGACATCTTTACAATCAAAGCCTTTGGTTTTTGGTTCCCTTTTCCCTCGGACCGATGGCTTCCGGAAGTGTTATCCCCCAGTGCCGGTGAGTTTAATCTTTCCCTCACCCCGAGTTGTTTTTGCCCTGTGACTCCTTTTGCGCTGGTTAAGAGTCCTGATCGAGTACGGTCCCGTTTTTTTCCTGTGGGTGGTCCACTGTTTCGTTCCTCTTCTATTTTGTTCCCCCGTGAATCTTCCTGAGACCCTTCCTCACTTTCCCCCGCCGTCTCGCGCGTTTCGCCCGCTGCCTCAGCCTCACACCACTCCCGGTTATCCCACCATTTGACCTCAGCAGCTTTTCAAAAGCTCGGCGCGACGATGACCTCGATGAGTCGAGTGGGCTTAGCTTCTCGTACCCGCGTCCTACAAAGTAAAAATTTCAGCCCATCCATTTTTACGCTTGCCGTCCCGCCCCACAAATCTTTTTGGGGTGGCCCTAGATGGACGGATCTGACCTCCCTTCTACCCTATCCCCTCCCCCCCCGATGTCCCGGCCATAGCATATTTAGTGGCTGACGACGCCGGGAACTCCCCCCCTTTCAGGTTTTGGTTGACCCTTTTCGTTCCATCTGCCCTTTCCCCCGGTCTCTTGAGAACTTTTGAGCGAGTTTTTTGCGGCTGATGATGCCCCGCCGGTGATCCACTCCTGCTGGTCCCCCTTTCCACGTCCCAGCCAACCACCTCCCGTTTGTCGCCGCTTTTCGGCCCAAGAGGCACCCCCCTCCTCAGCATGATTTAGTTTCCACCCCGATATTTTCAGCAGTTGACCTTTTCTGGGCCGCGGTTATCCTTCCCGTGTTCATCTCCCGTAGAAAGATTACCTTTTGTATCTTCTTTACGCTGATACACGGCTTTGCCCTCCGCGAGAAGTTGGCCTTTCCCGATAAACAGACGCATGATTCACCCCTCCCCCGACACGTCTCCCACTCTCCCCTTCTCGGGGCGAGGTTGAAATGCTCTCACCCGGTCACGTCCTTCCCTCAAACTCCGCTGCGGCACAGCTTTTGCTCCTTTAATGAGGCACCGCCCCCCCTCCTACAGTCCATGAACCATTCCCCTTCCGCCCGTAAGGATACCCAGGTCACCTCGGCGGTTATCCAGTAAATCCTCCTTACGAACCCTTTTTTTTAGTCGTGGCATCCTTCAAACCCAGACAAACGACTCGTTTCCGAAGCCTGGCTCCCCCCCTATTTTCTGCAACCATGGCGGATTAACTTTCCCCCGTTTTCCTCGAGGACAGTTCTTGCGCTATCTTGCCCCCAGAGGGACGTTGTTGTCCATTTGACTTGACCCTTTTTTTCGCGCCGTGGATCGCATTTTTAGGGCCTGATGTTCATGCCTCCGGGCTGGCAACTTCCCCTCGATCCCGGAGGTCCTCCCTAGCCTCCCCCCGTTCCCTGAAATTCTCCCCTAAGTGGAGCGTTTTTAGTGCCCAAGGCAGTCCTACGGCCTTCTCCTCCAAACGGATTTTCGTGGATCCGTCTTTTTCGTTTCGTCGTATGCTAGCCCTTTTTCCTAAGTTGCATACTCATTTTTTTGGCGGCGGACTCGGCAGTTTTCCCGCCCTGGAAGATCTCAGGACTTCCTCCTTCCCCCACAAGGGGACAAGGTCTTCCTTCCTTTTTGACCTACATACGTTTGTTTTTTTTTTTGAGCTCTTTACGACTTTTTCCCGTTCCCCGTCTGGTTCAGGACTCTTTCCGGCTCACCCTTCCCCTCTTTGGTTTAAATGCTTTCTTCCCTCCTGAAGAGCACTTTCCTTTTCCAGGGCGCCGTAGCTTCTTTTTTCCCCTCCTTGCTCCCTTTTTTGTCGTAGTCCGTTAGGATCCGGGTCTCGTTTTTTCCTGTCATTGCCACCCCCCCTGGCTCCTTGCGCTTCACTTGCCCTTTGTTGGCTCTTGAGTCCGCCGGTTGTTGTTTACGTGGCCAGACTGATTTCCCTCTTCACACTTGGCCCGCGCCAGGCTATCCCCCCGGCTCGGACCCCCACCCTGTCCCCACTTTCACTTGGCCGTAATTACCCTGTGCAGTCTGTCCGCACATGGCCAGCTGACTTGGAAGGGAACCTTCCCCCATGGTCATCCTCCTTTTGGGTTGATTTTCTGCAGGCCTTTTTCGCTGACTTTTCCCATTTTTGCTTGTTTTTGGTTTTTTCATCCAATTCGCTTCCACCCTTGTTGCCCCTTAGGCGGCTGTTCCTACTAATCTCACTGTCGGCTGCTTTTTCTTTTTGGGACCGTGGTTGTATTACTGTAACGGTATGTTTCCGTGGGCGGTGTGTTCTTCTTTCCTGATCTTTGCAGCCGCCTTTTGTGCGATTTCTTTAATGTTTCGCTTAGAGAGATCATTTTGTTTCGTGGTTTATGCGTTTCCTTTTATCTTCGGGGGGTGGAGTGTTCCTCATCTGCTCGATTGGTCCCTTTCTTCGGTTATATCAATCTCGCTGAGCGGGACCCCCCCCCCTTCTCTTGATCACGGTCACCTGGTTTACCCCCGCGTTCCGCTTATCAATTCTAGGGATCGGTGTTGTCGTTTTTTTCCCGGCACTCCTTTTCATGCAGCGGCTATACACCCCCCTTCGACTGGTGTTTTACCGTGCTTCCCCTTAAGTGTTTTAGAGAGTTTTTATCACCGGAGTTCACAACAGCAAGCCCTCTAGCAGCCCCCGATTTCCCGGGTAAAGGCCTGCCAGTTCCTTTTTCCTCGCCATTATCTCCTGATGTAAGAGGTTGATGGAAGCAAACAACTCTGCTTTCTTACTTGCCCCTCTCGGTTGCTTGTCCCGCGTTTTCGCCTTTTTTTCTGAACGAACCCTTAGGTAGTACCCCCTTTTTTTTTTTTTAGAACTTATTTGATGGTTTTTGAGTTGGATGTCTTCTACCTCGGACTTATCGGTCAGGTATAGTCTCCCTGTAACTTAATAGCATTCGCTTTCATCGGACTCCCCCCCGAGATTAACCTCCGCTGGGGCTTACGTGTGATTTGCGTGTATCACTTTTTGCGGTCGTCGTCTCCCCTTGATTTATTTGCTGATCCCCCTTCTCCTCCGTTGTCTTGATCCTTAACTTGAAACCATGCGTCTTCATAAGTCCCGACACGCCCTCTGGTCCACGTTTTTTTGTTCCTCTGATCAGAACCACCTTTCCCAGAGAAATCCCGAATTTTTTCATGGCACCGCGCGATCCTTCTTGCATTTAACTGACCTGTCTTAAACCTTTTATCTAAAGCGTTACCGAGTCGGCCGGGACTGCCCCCCTTCCCCGGGTCATTGTCGCTGTATAAAGACGCGGTCCTCCCCCGCCCCAGGAGATCCCTTTCTTCTATCGGCCGCTTCCCTTAATCCCCGTACCTGTTTTTTTTTTTACTCAGCAGTCAAGGGCCCCGTGACAACTGATTAGTTAAATTCCTTGTCCTGGACGACCGTTCTCACAGCTAGCTATTGATACCGACATTGTGCGGCTTTTCTTAGGCGCTAGTGAAATGTCACAACGACCCTTTTTTTTTTTCACAGAAGAATACCCGGCGATCAGCCACAATTTGTCATCGTACCATTTCTGGAGGTTCCGTTTATGGACTTTCACTGACATGGAAGGGCTACGGTGAGAACCGCGACGATCAAACTGGCGGACCGTTGCTTTAAGCGGGGAGAGACCCCCTGCGCCACTTATGGTTCCCCCTGTTGTCCTTTCTCGTTCGCCACATGCCCGTCATCGCCCTCTCCCTGCCCCCTCCCGGTGCCCCCCAGTTTTCATGTTGTTTTGGTTTTTAAACGTATTTAACTTGTTCCTGTTATTTATTTTTCTGTTTTGTTTATATTTTGTGTTGCATGGGCTCTTCTTTCGTTGTTTTTTTTTGTTGACACTTATGCTGGTTCCCGCTTGTGGCTTGTTTGTTGTGTGTCCTTTCTCGTTTCCCCGCCCTTTATTTTCTGATTCCGATTGATTTCAGTTGCTTCCCCCCTAATTTCTTATGTCTCTGATGTATTGGTAGTTAATGCGTATATTTAGACGTTACTTTGTGTTTTATGTGCGCCCGCGTGCGGACTTGTGTATGTGTTTTTCCTTTAGTTTTATGAAGCCCTTTTTTGTTTTGGTTATCTAATTGTTCTCTTTCCCTGTGCTTTTGTGTTTAATGTGGAGGAACCACTAGTGTCCGTGTTATTCTATTTCTTCTTTGCCAATTGTACCTTTTTCTGCCCGCATGCTTCTGTTTCGGCAGAGATTTCCTCCTGTTTTATATTTTTGGGATAGGCCCCCTCTTCCTCTTGACGCTTTCTATTGTGCGACCTCCCCGTTAATTCTCGGTGGAAGGTTTTTTTTACCTTTTTACTGTCATCTATATTGTTGTTTTCCTGGTTTAGTTTTACTTATTATTCCCTCTGTACAAGGCCATCGTGGCATTCTGTCCATTAATAACCGGTATTCCAGGGATGTTCCTGGCCTGCGTCCTGCCCTTCACCTCCGGGGCGTTTTATACCCCAAGTTGTCACCCCCCTTTTGATAGATGAGGCTCTGCCGTCCCAACTTTCCCTTCCTCCCACGTCCATCTTCGGCTGTCATCTTCTGTGCTTTCTTTTCAACTGGCGTACTCGACTCTTTCTCGTCGGTCCTTACTCTTTTGTTGGCATTTTTCGTATGCTTGCGATTATGCTCTTCCCATTTTTCTTTACCCCCCTGATGTCATGCAGATCCACCCTTTTTCTTGGTCTTGCCTGGCCACTCGCTTCCTCCCTTTCCTCTTTTTTTGAGCTTGTCCCTGCCCTTATCACTCAAACACATTTTTCCCTCCCATGTCACGCCGCCTCGGACACACACCCTTCCTTATTTGAGACCGATATTTCCATCCCCCTATCCTGAAAGTTGACCCCCTCGGTTCAAGCCCCCCTGGGTGTCGTTTTTTTCTGTTGCCCTTTCCCTCGGGCTATTCTCCTTCGACCAGCTTGCGCCAGCCCCGCGAACCCCTGGGTTCTACGCTTTTCAAGCGTAAGTGCTTGATGACTCCCGCTTCCGCAGCTTGCGGTTTACCGTCGCCGATCTTCCCTTTCATCTGGACCCCCGACCGATCTTTTCCCCTCCCAGTTTTTCCGGACCGGGTCCCCTACACATGGTGATGGAACCAAATTCTGGACATGAAAGTTCGTCTCTGCGTTCCCTGACTTTTCCTTCAAACATTCCTATCTGCGTCCCCGCCGACCTTCCTCCTCAGGTCTTTATACTTTTCTTTCCTTCCGAAAGTCTTTATTTTTGCGATTGGTTTCTCTCTTGCCTGAGATTTCTGCGGGTCGAACGCTTGTCCCTGCCCTAGCGCACCACGCCCTGCGCGATGGCCCCGTACGATCTTTAGTCGGTATTATGAGGGGTCTCGCCCCCCCTTCTTTGGACCCAGCCCCGATCCGTTTCCCTCCTGGTTAATTTTTGGTATTCGTGTATCGATGACTTCGTTTCACTCGACCCAGTCGCGCGATTTTCCGAACACGCGGCGTTTTTACGAACACATCTTTATGATAGGGCAATCGCCCCCCCTTCCGCCTTTCCCCCCTCCTCTAAGAACCCTGTTGTCACGGAAGACACTCAGCCTTGTTGATGCAGCAAATTTTGTATCCAAGTTTCGCGCCTGAAATCCGGTCCCTTCTTGTCGAGCCGTGTTTAAGGACTCGGTCGTCTCTGTGGCGACCCTCTCCCTATGTACGCGCCTTCGCTTCCCTCCCCCCTCCCCTTGACGATTTTTGATTTCTTTTATACCCACGCCACTCCCCGCCGAGTCTTCCTGCAACAATCATTGGCTTCCTTTTCCTCAGGTTCCTCCCCCCTGAGCCATTGTTTCCCGCAAAGAACTCCATTATTTTTCCCCCCCCTGCCCCGTACTCGTCCTTCTCGTACCTTCCCCTTTTTCTCGCCAGTTTTTTTTTCTTAGAATGAGGATCCATCACCACCCCCGACCCCCCCCCTTCAGAATTTCTTTTTTTGGCCGCCTACCATTCCCTTTTTATCGCTCACTGAACACCCGAACCGAGCAATCTGCCCTCCCCCTTCCATCACCACAACACCTTTCAACACAATCTGCGGCCCCTTTCAACCGTCTGACAAGGGACCCCTCCCTCCTGCGATGCGAGGCGTTTCTCCCGCAAACGTCAATTCTTTCTTATCGATTCCTCCTGGTTGGTTTTTTTTGTGCTTCTCCTCACGACCCTGGTGCCCCTTTTGAGTGAGATACTGTCAACCCTTTTTTTAACCACTTGTCTTTTTCAGCACAACCATTACACGTCACAGCCCATATCTCACGCAGATCACACGCAGCCACCCTTCTGAAGGGCGGCCGATTTCCCTGACGTTCTGAGCCGCCCCTCGTTTTTTCCAGCCCCCGCAAGTTCAAGCATCCCCCCCCTCAGTTTTGTTGAGGCTTCGAGACAAGGTAGACCTCCAGTGTTTCTCTTCGCCCCGACGACGCACTTTCTCCAGTAAACTCCAAAAATCAGAGCCTTCCCAGAATTATCTTTTGGCTTAGAATATTTGGCCCTTCCCTAACCGAGGCCTCCCCCCGTTATAGATTTTAATAGACCTTTTTGTTGAGATAGCCTTTTTCTTGACTGTTTTTTCGTTCCCCTTTCCCCCTGTCTTCCTCCCTTTTTTCTTGAAGCGTTTTTCCTTTGGGGTTCTTGAACGCTTTCATTTTTCCGGACGCTTTTGCACACTTTGTTTGCGATCCATGGTCTCTAGCTAATGAGCCAGCTCCTTTTGGCTTATTTTGGTCTGTCGTTCCCTCTCTCTTCCTGCTTTTCAAATGTTCTCAGCATTCCGTCGCCCCTGACTGAAGTTTATGCATTCTTCTCGATTTAGATCAACCGACGCTAATAATTGTCGTCCCCAGCGTTCTTTTGTAAATGGTTGATCATTTATCTTACTCTGCTTGCGTGAGATTTTCCTCCCCTCTGAAGAGCCTGTCCTTTCTCACGTTTCTATCAACTCATTCAGTTTGTCTCGGTTGTCATCTCTCTTCTCGGGCGCGATGTCCGGCTTCAAGCTTATTCAGGACCTTTTTTCTTTGTGGACTTCTTCTTTTGTGGTGTGGTGTTCTGCAGTTTTTCTTTTCTTGTAGGCTGGAATCCCCTGCCCCCCATTTGAGATCATGTCATGGTAGAGGCCGGCAACCCCCTCATTATTTTCTTTGGGTCGGTGGTGCTCAGGTGCTTTTTAAGTTTCAAGGCCCCTGTGATAGGTTTTTTTTGTCTGATGCGTGATCGGTCCGAGCAGCGCTTCTTTTCCTCCCCCTCTCTATATTTTCTCTTGTATCATGTTTTTTTCTTCCGATTTGCCCGTCTTCTTTTCACCACCGATTCGCCATTTTCCCCCTTATGGTCTTTTTTTTTCTTGTTTTTTTTTCCCCCCTGTCTGTGTCTTCGGCCCTCCCTCGGCCTTTTACTGTATTCGGCGCATTCTTCAAATCTTCGCATGTCGTTCCAGTTTCAGCCCGACGAGTCTCCTTTTTTACCAGTCGGTGCCTTTTTTCATTTGTTCTGAAGCCTCAGGGATCGCCGAATTTTTGCTTCCCAAGGGAGTTTTCCTTGTTTTTCTAGACATTTTTTTCGGATCTTCTTTTCCCCTTTTTTTGATTGACACTTTATCATTTTCACCCCCCCCCCCCACCACCCCCCTCCCCCGCCCTCCCGTCCTTTCTTTTTAAGGCCCAGTTGTTCCGTCCTATTATGATCCTTTTTTTTTTGTGAGTATAGGGTAATCGATCCCCCCCTAACAATTAAAACGGCTTTACTGTTTCTTCCGAATGGGTGGTTCCCCCCCTTTTTTGTGTATGAAGTTTTCCTAATCTACCTCCCATCCTTCGCAAATAGAGTATGGCGTTTGTGGTGGCTCTTTGATCCCCTCTTGATGGTCGACCCTTCCTTATTTCTTATTCCTCGACTGACCCGGTACCTTCAACCCTCCTTCTTCGACGTGCCTTCTCAGCCCTTCTTCGCTTTTTTTCGGGGATAAGTCTTTTTTTTTTTCCTTCTTTTTGTCTTTTTCGCCTTTCCTCATTCCTTCAGTTTTTTTTCCCATAACATGTTTTTTTGCCATCCTTAGGACGGCCGTTCGTCTTTTTCCTGGCGCCTGTATCCGGTTCCTTTTCCAACATGAGGAGCATTTCCCCCTTTTCTGGATGACGCAGCGTTTGCTTCCTTAAGTTCTCTTTCAATTCTTTTTTCGTGATTGTCTTGCCTTCTAGCAGCGTTCGCTGGTTTTTCTCCCTCTTGTTGATTCCTCTCCTTCCGCCATTCCTTCCCTTTCCTTTCTTTTATCTCCCTCGCCATGGCGGTTTTCTTTGATTGGTCAGTCCCTTTCTAACATAGATGGCCTTGTTTTCTCTCTTTGTTCAGGTTGGGAACTTTTTTTTTTTGACATCGCTTTCTGGACCTCCATTTTTTCTTTTCCCGGTTACCCACCGGCGCCTGCAATTCCCTGAACGAACTTGTGGACCTATTTTCCTGCCCCTTCCAATTCCCTGGCGTTTTTCTTGAAATCCCCCCTGTCTGAAGGTCAACTCGCGCGCCGACGGCCCCCTTCCCTTTTTTTAAACCCTCCCTTTCCCCTTCAAGGACCTCCCTTTCTTTTTTAATCTCGACAGTCTAGTGGCCCCCCGGCCCTTTCCGGTTGGGCCCAATTGCGTTCGGCCTTTTCCTGCAAGCATTGCTCCCCGCTTGTGATTTTGGCCTTTTCGTTTCGTTCTCTAGAGTCAGACGTCTCAGCCTGTGATCAACTTACCGGATGTTGACGCTGGTTTTTCCCCCCTTTTCGAAATCCCCGTTTTTTTTTCTAGTGGCCGCTCCCGGTCCCCTCTGGGGAATTGATAGTGCCTACTTGCCCCGTTTTGGCAGGCGTGTTGGCCTTTCCTTTGAACCGAGACTGTAGAGTGTTCTTTTTGTCCCAAGTTTCCCCCCGATAATTTTCTCCCACAAGGGCACTGCCCCCTTTTTCCCCGGATTAATCGGGGAGAGCGCGCGATGCATTCGATGGCCTTTCAGCACCTTTTGACTCTTTGATAACGCCAATCGGGTTCTTTTCAACGGGCGTCCATTTCCACAGGGACTTATCTTTTTTTATAGGAATTTTTCTTCTAATGCCGCCTTCTTGCTGTTAGCCCCGTAGCTTGGCGATGGTCTTCCGTGAACGAGTTTTTCACATCGTCGTTTCGTCCCCTTCTATCTGAATCTCCCCTTTAACATTGGCATGGAGCTCCCTCAGGTTGTCCCGTGGTTTCCCTAAGCTTGTGCTTCCTGTCTTCCTACATTGTTTTTTTTCCTGAGAAAGGACTCTTTAGCGGTTTTTTCCCTGCTGCCATGCCGTTCCCAATAAAGTCATTTTGCTGGCTGCCTTTTCGTCCCCCTTTTTTTCGGTCCATAGTAACAAGGCCCCTTCGGCGATTGTGTCCGTCGTTAGGGCGGTCCTTTCTGTCTTTTAGCACGGCTTTCCTCTGTGGTTTGCGATTCTTTTTCCAAGAGGGACGTGCCTTTTTTTTTCCCTATTTGGGCTTCCCCAACTATCTCGCCGTTAACCGCAGTGCCATGTCCTCCTTTGGACTGCGTTATTCTTCGTGTCTTCCTGGGCTTCACTGTTAGAAGACGAACGTTTCCCGAATTCGGCGGTGTCCAGGCTTTTTTCTCTTGGCTGATTAGCCGGTTTGATTCTCCCTTTTTTTGTTTTTTCAAGGTCCAATTTCTGTTACAGAGTCTAATTTAAGACTAGCGGTTTTTCCGCCGTTATAACCGGCTAGGGTATTCCCTTGGTCTTCCCCTTTATGTGGTAGATGCCTTTCTCTGGGGTTTTTTGCCAGCTGTCTTCTGCTTTCACCCCCCCAAAGGCAGTTCTTTGGTATGTCCCTTTCCCCTTCTCTCACATCGTTTGACGTTTTCCCTGACCACCTTCCAGTTATACTCCGACTAGTTTCGCCCTTACGATGGACGGTTTTCCCCTCCCCTGGACGTCGATGGACCTTTCTTTCTATCCGCGGTTTTCGCCGCGCCGGGTGGGTGAGCGCTTTCCTTCTCACCTGCGTTGCACCTTTTTGCGTTCGGTGTATTCTTCTAGCGGATCTTATTACCCTTTCGTTCGCAGAGGCGGAATAGGGCGGTTTTTGAAGGTCTTTATCTGCCTGGTGCCATTATTTCTACTGATTGACCCCGTTTTCTTCTTTGCTCCTTTATTATGTCCTTCCGCCGCCAGCAGCCCGTCTCCACCTCCCCTAGGCCCGGAGTCAAGAGCGTTTCATTCCCCTAATTTCTTTCCGCTGTAGCTATGATGTTCTCTGGAGGTGAGGTCGATCCTGACGCGCACTTCTCAGCACATTAAACTTTTCAATAAGCGCGCCTTGTCCTTGCCACATTTTTCCCCACCTGCTAGGTGTTCTACCACTTTTTTGGATAGCATCGTCAGGTACTCTTTACCAGCCACTTCCCTTGACCTCTGGGAGGCATCTCCCAGGTACCCAGCACGTTTGGGATTTTCGTTACGGCGGTTCCCCCATTCCCTGACTCAGCCGCTTTTTGATGCCCCTGGGTTGGATTTGCTGCCCGCCGGTTATAAAGACTGCTGCCTTTCCCCCCCGGTGGCGTCAGTCGGTCACGAAAAACGCAGTCCCTAATTTTCTATGACTCCTTTCCCCACCCTTGACCCTTATTACCCTCAATCAGCACGAAACACAGATAAAGCTCATCAGGTTTTTCTGTTTGGCGGCGGAGTCTTCCATGGTCCTTACCCGTTCGCCTTGAACCTTTGGTAGCGGCTCAGGTTTTTGGACTTTAGCTTCCCCTTTTCCTCCCTGGCGAGCCCCTCTTTCGTATTTTCCGATACCCACCCTAATGAAGGCACTCCTCTAACGTAGACCCGCTCCCCTTCTCTCGCTGCAGCTCTTTTCAACGACAAGCGGTCCTTCCTTTCCGCAAGCCCTTATTCACCAAGCCGATCATTGCCCTCAGTGCCCCATACGCCCCACGCATACCTTTGGAAATTCATGCCGGCTTTAAACTCCCTCATTTTTTCTTATTTGCCTGCGAAGGGATAAGTCATTCTTCAGCATGACGCCTTCGAACCCGTTTTTTTTAGCGCTTTTTTTTTGATCAAAAAAACCTCCGAATGGAGCGATGGGGAAGGTTGACGCCCCCCACGTTTTCAATGGCATGGCTAAAAGGGACCGCTTTCTTTATTGTTTTTTATCCTTTAGCTGGTTTGGTCCCTTGCCTTATTCTGATTTTGCGAGCGTGTTGAGCTTCACCCCTTTCGGCCTGATTGAATTGCCCCCCTTCTGTAAGTCCCAGGCCCTGAGGCATACCTCGCCTGCCCTTTCTGGTTCGCACTTGTAACTCGCCGTTGAGCGGGAGAATTTGACCCTCCGGAAGACGCCCCCGTAAAGCAAATGGTTCAGTTTCGTTTTCTTCCTCTGACGGCGCTTTTCTCCGTTTTACAGCTTCTTTTTCCCTATTTCCACTTATGGCGCGACTTTGGCCCGTTTCTGGAACTCTCTTCGTCGCTTACAGTTTGGCACCCCCCGTGCGGTAATTCGTACCTTCTCTATCTCTTTTCCTCCCTTTTTTTTTCTCTGAGATCGGTCCCTGGTGTGGCCTCTTTTTTTATCGTTCTAACCTTTGCTCCTCTAACTTCGATTAGGCCACGTTAGCCCGTCCTAGCCATTTCGCGCGTCTATCTCTCCCCTCCCTTGCTCCTTTTTTTTTTCCCTGGGCAAGCTGCCGCGCCTTTTTTCTTTTTGTTTTGAATCCTTTCGGTCGGTATTGCAGAGGTGATTCGTAGTGTGACCCCCCCCCCCCCCTTTTTTGCCGAAGAGGAAGATTTTGACATCCTCTAACAGTCGACCACCTGAGCTTCATCCTGTCCCTTTCAATTCCGGATAGATTGCCGTAGATCTCGCATTTGAAATTTGGGCCGCGAGTCAACGGTGGCCTCCGAAATGTGTTTCCTTCCCCTGGTGTAGCGCCCGTTTTTGCTTACAATTTGTCGGTGTCTGGTTTTATCTGCTGCCCCGGCGCGTACGGTTTAAGGTCCCCCTCTCTTTGAAGCCTGCCTTATTCCTGTCCTTATTATACCTTCGGGATGATGTTTTTCCATGCCTTCCTCTTTGTTTTTTCGGTGCTTGGCCGGAGGGATGATTTGTGGCCGCCGCGAGGTCGTTCTACTTTTTCCGTCGCTTAAACTGCTGCAGCGCGCTTTTCTTTTTTGTGTCGTTCTTCTTTTATCTTCGTGTCTCCTCTTTTCGCAGGAAACTGGAGAGTTTCCAGTTCATTCGGTTATACTTTAAACTATTCCCGGCTGCTCTTACATTTTTATTTTATATTTTTCCATTCACATTTTTCACCTTAGTCCGCCGCCTCCGTCTTAGGATCTTTATTTGCTCTGTGACTGCTTTTCGCTTTCCCGCATGTGGAATTGGGTCACTTTGGATAAAAGTTTTCATGGATTTTTATCTCTGGCGATAATGTTTGTCACGCTATCGTTTTTTCCCTTCTTCACAGCAGTTCCGTCCCCTGGTCTCATGGCTGCGTTTGGCCCGGGGCTATGCATATAAGCGGAAACTACCCATGCTGTTCCTTTCAGTCTTGGAAGGACACCTCTTCTTCGTTTAGATAGGCGATTTTTCCCTTTTTTTCCCCTTGATCCGGAAATTCTCGGTATCACAAATCTCCTTTTAGTAGTGGCCATTGCACACTCCTTTTTCTCAGAGATTTGGACATTCGATTTTTTTTCTGTTGTCTTCCGGTATTTGAACAAATTGCATACTCCCTATCAACAACTCTACTTTTTTTTTTTCCGCTAAAATGTTTTTTTAACGCGTGGGTTCTCCGGGGCGTTTTTCTTGCGTCCTTGGATGTTCTGTAGTTTTTTTCGAGTCCGATTGTTCCCCGATCGCCGGTTTTCCAGGGATCAAGGGCAATGTGCTGGATGGACACGGCGGACCCCTCGTGCCGGTCTCCTTTCCGTTTTTTTTCACTCTTTTCGTTCCCCCATAGACCCGAGGCAACGGCTGTTTCAAGCTGACGATTTCTTCGTCCCCCCGGCGCCTGGGCCTTGACCCTTTACGCCCTCCGATGCCCTGGTGAAAACGCCCCACTTTTCCAGTAACGCTCTGCTTTTTTTCCCTTGGATGATCTTTACTAGAAACAGGTCTGTTTCCTCTCCCCTCCCCTGGAAGTCCCCACCACTCCGGCATTGTTTTTTCCTCCTAACTACGCCGCTCACCTGTCTTTTGCCAAGGCTTTCCCGGGTTCCTGGACTCCATGGCCTAATGACGTCCCTCCTCTTTTACCATATTGGTTTCGTTTTGCTCGTAAGGATACTCCTGACCAGAAACGGTTGTATTTCAGCAATCCCCCAGGCGATCCCTTTTTCTTCGTCCCTCGGCGCGTCTCCAATGTCTTTTCTTGTACTGACCTTACGGGCGTTTTTAAACCGCAGGTTAGTCCCCCATGCAGATACACCCGGAGGTCTTTGTTCAGGGCGTGAGATCCGTCTTCGCCTTTTCTTGCACGGTCCCCCCAAGTTGCTTTCGTACACCACAGCTAGTTTCCTTTCCCCCTCTCAGCACCGGCCCCCGGTTAACCAGTCCCCGGACCTCATTTTCTTCCCCCCCCTTTCTTCAGCGTAGAAATCTCTTGCGTTGATTCCCTCCCGGATTTGGTTTCGACCTTCCCCCCTCTTCTCCCGTTAGATTAATGAGCTGCCTTTTAGGCCGCCGCCTGAGCCCCCGGATCAAAAAGGGCTCCCATCATTTGCAGCATGCCTGGCTTTCCTCTCTCCTCCTCCTTTGCGACGCCGACAGTTTAAAACGAACATTCCCTTCGGTCCTCAGACGCACCCATCCCAGTGTCGTTATCGAAGCGGCCATGGAGAGTTCTTTTTCATCTCCTCATACGGCCCGGGGTTTCATGATCCCTGAACAATTTTCCCCCTTTTGTCTTGGAGGCAACCATATGTTCGTTCTCTTTGTCGTACCTGCTGCAATTCCCCCTCCCACGCAGCTGAGTGGACGCCAATGTCTTTTGAGCCTCTCCTTTGCCTGGTTTATAATATTGCCTAGCCGCAGGATATCTCTTTTACCGTTCCAAACTGGTCTTTCGGTTTTATCGTTTACATCCTGAAGACGCTGTCACGATCTTCAATAGTGGCCGGATTCCCTTCTAAACGTCTCTGGATACTGGTCCGTGATCCTCAGTTCCCCCCCCCCTTTTCCACTGTTGATCCAAGCTTATGACATTTCTTTTTTCTTCCGGCCGTGGCTCTCAACCCCGTGTTCGCTGCTTGCTGCGATCCTCCTCCTATTTGCCCAGAACCTTTGACTTTGCGTTTTTTCCTGTGCTTTCCTGATTGATGTGGAATTTCTTCGACCCGGCGCGCGCGCTTTCTTCTTTCCCACCTTGTTATGTCGATGTAATGCAGAAAAAAGACCTGCTCTTGGTCTGCCGGACACGCGCATCTTGCGCCGTTGGTCTATTGCGGACCCTCCCTTCTAATCTTAGAAGTCAAGACAACCCACCTTGCCGCCCTGAACACCCCCTCCTCTCACGGCATGTGATGCCCATGTCCACACCCCTCCATAATGTTCTGTGTTCGGAAGACCGAATGCGTGATGTCTTTTTTTCTTCACGGGCGAGGATCTATAATCGTGTACCTATTACCCACTGGGTTTTTTTTTTTGTGTGGGTTTTTCTTTCAGTTTTTCGGGTGTGTGTCACGCCTTTTCACCCCCCATCCTCTTCCCTTCAGCGATTATGTCCATCTTTTTTGTGAACATTAAATGCATGTGTTCGAGTGACCTGTCGGGATACCCCTTCCCGGACTCTCCTTCATTTGACATGTCTCGATCCATGACTTTTTTGAGCGATCCCCCTCTCAAGTGGCCCGGCCCGACCAGAAAAAATGTGAGTTTTGTAAAAAGGGCGTCAGTTGACTGTACGGCGATTGTTCTCTTCAACGAAGGTCCCAATTCATTCCCCCTGCTTGAGAGCCCGTTTACGCCCAAGTTTCAGAAGGTGAGTCACGAGTTTCCCCCTCTCACCATCGAGGTAGAGGGCCAGTCTGGTCAGTCGAGGATTGCCCAGAATATTCTGCGCGGTTTCGACATCCCTCTTTAGTCTCGCAGTCGCATCCCCATTCGATTTTGTCTACGTGAGTTCCTCGTGTACCTCTTTTTTAGGTTTGTTCCCTCAAATCTTTTTCCCCAGCCATCTTCTGAGCAAGTTAAATTTTGAGTAATGGGCTGTGCCTTTCTTGTTGACCACTATCTCAACGTACTCAACAAGGAGTCCCCGTATTCTTTTTCGCCCACCCCCACACCCCTCCTCTCCCCCCTTGCCCTTTAACCACGCTTCAGTCTCTATTTTCCCATAGCCCGGAACTCCTACCTGAAGAGTACCCCCCCTCTTTCCTGTAACGGAACCAGGTTTCTTCCCTTTTGAGCCGTACAATTCGGTGGCGATCCAGTTCCCTTTGTTTTCCCAGAACATGACAAACTGAAACGGCTTGCCAGAGCCCTGCTTCCTTTTGTCGGGTCTCTTTTTTGAGAGCCAT
>Ga0179591_1179705_pt1 | contig 17091 bp, 21 predicted proteins | sample CZOMad2_1_08_16f_FD_182891 | JGI IMG/M metagenome (GOLD analysis project Ga0179591, IMG submission 182891) | Vadose zone soil fungal communities from Angelo Coast Range Reserve, California, USA - CZOMad2_1_08_16fungal (PacBio error correction) | ecosystem: Environmental > Terrestrial > Soil >... | reverse complement strand
AGTGTTGCGAGTGATCTTCCCTTTTTCCCCTTCCAGGTTTTTCCGTGCAGTAAATATTCGGTTCTGCGGCGTGGGGTCTTCCTGTTCCGAAGATTTTCTCTTCCCTGATTTTTGTTGCCTAGAAATTTCTCCCTCTTTCGTGAGCTTGACTTTTCTTTCATAAAACCCCCCCCTCCCAAAGGTTTACCTCCCCATTTTTAGTGGGGTCAATTTTCCCCTCCCTTTTGGTTGGCTGACTTTGGAGGTCCCTCATAGGATATGTTTTGACGATTTTTCCCCTCCCCCGTTCTTCCTGGGAAATTTTCCACGTGCCGATTATTCCCCTGCTTCTTTACTTTCTTCCGAGAGACTCAAGATAGTCAACTCCTCCAGAAGTGACGCTCTCGAGTGCAGCGTTGTATATTCTTTTCCCTCGAAGGCGATTACTCGGCTGCCGCCGTTCTTGTCGGGATTTCATCCCATGGCTTCTCTTAGTCCATAAATTTGCCAACTCTAACCTCCTTGTCCCTAATTCCCGTTTGATCCTCCCCCAGGCCTTCTATGAGCTTGTGTCCCTTCCCCAGCTCCTGGATTGGAGTTCTCTCCACCTTTCCAGATTCATTTCTTCATCTTTCCCCGGCTACCCCCTTGTGGGAAATAAGCGCTGATCGTATCCTGGACAAGAGCTTGCGGCGATTTCGTTTTTCTTCTTCCTTTCACCATTATTCCTTGTTTCTAACTCAAGTGACTCCCTTTTCCGACGGGACATATTTGCCGTTATTCGTGCTTTGCGACCTCCTCCCAGTGCCCTTCCAGGCGACTTTCTTCCAGGTGCACTCCCCCATACTTGGTAACTGCTGTTTTTCTATTTTTCCCTTCTTTTCAACTTTCTAAAACCGGTCCCCTCCTCCTAGAACGGGACCTGATCCCTACACATCGCCCATCCCCTTTTTCTTTTCTTCTTTTTTTTCCCTGAAAATTTTTCCTGGTAAAGATATGAAATTCTTCTCAATGACTGACGTTCATTTTAACATTTGCGCCTTCGTTTCTCCCCCTCCTTCCCCCCCCCTTTTTATGACTCTTTCACCAACACCCCCCTTGTCCCCGCAATCTTCACCCTCACGCCAAAGCATTGAGCCCTTCTCGCGATCTTCCCTGACTATGCCGCTTCCCCCCCTTTTTCTAGACAATGTGAGTTGATAGGGAATTCTATCCACCTTGTGTCTTCCTCCCCCAACTGTTTTTCTTTTTTTTTTTTTCGGTTGTGAGGCAATTTCCCCCCCAGTTCCGAAAACCCTTCTTCAGCTGTCTGGATTATAATGTCCTGCTCCGCCCCCTTTCCCTTCCGCCTTTCGTTTTTTTCTTGGCTAACCTGCAAGGCCCACTTCCAATGGTGCCCCCAAATTGAGCATTGAAACACTCTTCCCGTCCTTGTCTCTTTCCTTTTTGAATGTCGGTGTGATTCCAATATTTTGCCTTGCTTTCTCTCCCCCCTTGGATTTCCGAGTCGCAAGCAAGGTTGCCATTGCTCTTCTGCACCCGCCATGAGTTTGAGTTTTGGACCCCTGCTAGACGTACCGTAGTCCTTTTGACCACCCCTGCCCTGCCCCACACCTCCCCCCCCCCTCTTCCTTTTCCCACCGGCCACTGACCCAAAAATGCAAGATACTTTTCTCTGTCGCGAACAGGGGAGAAGATTTTCCCCCAAATGCCCTTGTTGCCTCTTGATGAGCTTAAATCGAGGTTATTCTCCAGTTCTACTGCTATCTTTCGCTTGCTTCTTGCTACATGAACCCCCCTCCCACGCCTTTATCTTTCTTACCCCTTAGGTTTTTAAAAATTCCCCCCGCGGTTTTTCTGCATGGTTGCCCGTACGTTTATCCACTTTTTTTCCTTGGTCTTCAGGTACCCCACCTGCACCTCGCTCTTCCTGTCTGACGAGCCTTTTGAAGACTTTGTCGCCCCTGCATCAGTCTTCTCTCCCTTCCAAACGGGTTTCCCCTTTTTCAGGTCAGGAGCTTGCCTCCCCCTCCGACAATGAAACACTACGTCTTTGTATGACTTTTCCCTTCCTTTATCATTTCTTTTTACTCTTTTTCAATTGATGACGAGCTCCGTTATATCGTTGCGACGGTCGTTGTCCCCTCCCCCTGCCTTTTCTCCCCTTTCCACGGACATCCCAGAATAGGTGACCCACATCGCTGTTTCTATTCTCCTAGAAGGGCCATACCCTTAGCAAGGGCCGCCAAGGGCGTAACCCTTTTGTTTTTCAACCTCCTTCCTCCGGTTTTCTCCTCTCGATTTTTTCCCCAGGTTCGTTTTTTTCCCAATCAGATCGTCAGGACTTTTCTTTTTCTGTCTTTTTTTTGTCGTCTGAATTTGATTGGCGTCCCAGCAATCGTTCTTGCGTTTCCACCCTCTCTATACCCCTTTCATGGTCTTTCTTTACAGGACAACTTCTGCTACGCGAAATGCTTTTTGTATTTTCCCCTCCACTTTTTTTCCTTACTTTTTCCCGGTCACTTAGATTTTCATTCGTGGCTCCAAAACTTTCTGGGTTCTTTCCGTCCGTGTCTGCTCGACCAGCTTTTCCGCTTCCTGGTTTGCTTGCGTTTTAAGTCTCTTGAGTTTCAGTCCCAGTCTTCCCTTCCCCATCTATTAACGCATTCCATCGGTTCCGTCAAAAAACTTTTTCTGCTGATAATGGTCGAGGGTTTCTGTTCTCTCCTGTTCGAAATTGTGAAGCTCCAGATCAAAAAATTTAGAGGATTCGGGCTGTCGTTTTCTCCCGTGAGACCTTTCTTAAACATTTTATTACGCAATTTTCGTCTGCAAATCCAGTTTCTCCTTTTCCCCCGTCGCCCTTCCCTTTTGCGCTCCCAGCATACATCTTCATTCCTCTCTCGGAGAAAATCAGACGGCATTCTTTCTCCTCCTTTTCCCTCTTCAGCAGAACACGTTTTTTGCACCTTCACCCCTGTTCACTGCTAGTCTGCGATGTGGGACCCCTGCCGTTTAAGCTCCTCTTGCCCCTGTTTATTTTTTCCTATATTCCACTAAACGGAGCGACTCGATTTTATATCAAATGATGTCGAAGGCTCGCCCCCCTTTTTGGACCCTTCTCTGAGATACTCGATCCGTCACCTATCTCTTACTCTTTTTTTCGTTCCCATCGCCTTTCCCCCTCTTCGGCCCCCCCCCCATATTTTTTTTGTTTTGATCCCCTTCATAATACTCCGTTTTTTTTTTGATGAGAGAGAATAGAACCTCCCCCCATACTTGGTTTTTTGTTTAGACGATAGATCTTTCTTCACCGACTGCCCCCTCTGTGGTGAACTACCAAAGATTTTTTTCCTTGGGACGGTCCGAGACCTTTGCTGACGCCAACACCTTTTAACTTTCGAATCCTTCGACATCATTTAGACCCCCCTCTCTCGTTTTTTGCGTACTTTTTTCGTCACGACCCTTGTTCCCTTTCCGCGCCAGTTCACCAATCTTCTCGTCACCGGCTTTTCCACGAGCTCCTAGCCGTCCTTTTCCCCTTTTTCCCAACCACTTGTTCTTTCTGAGCTGGCCACTTTTCTGATAACGGCTTTTGACTTTTTCTTCTTTGCGCGTCTTTTAAGTTGTGTCTTAGTGTTTGCTCAGAGTTCTTCCGCTTTTTTGCCGGAGCAACCCCCATTTCTTCACCTTTTTAAGATTAGGTTTTCATCCGGACAACCATGGCGTTCCTCCCCTTATTTGTGAAAATTTTCCCCCTTTTGATTAGCACGCCTCCCCACGCCCTTTTTTTTCCCCTTTCTGATATTCTTTTCTATTCATTTTCCCCCCCCCGGTCATCGAAAAGATCACGAACAGATCGACATTCGCTTTTTTTCTTTTGCCTGTCTTCCCCATCGGATTTTGGGTGTGTTGAGTTTGAGGACTAGTTATTGACTCTCTTCCCCTCCACTACGAAGTAACTCATCCCCCCCCCCCTTCCTCCTGAGGCGCGAAAGCTTTCCTTTTCTTTCACTTGTTTTGCCCTCCCCGGATCCAGTGTTTTTAAGTCATTCAACCCGCTGAACGTTTGTCGCAATTTTTTTTTTTCCCCCCCACAGTGAGTTCCTTTTACAACCCTCCCCGTTGCATTGTAATGTCATCCATTTTCGCTTCTCCGCCTTCCTTGCTATCGACTCCAGTTCAACCGAGAGAAAAGCTTTGCTCTTTCTCCCCCTCCTTCCCCCGACACAAGTATTGGAGAGCCCCGTTGCCCCCCAATTAATGCCCTTTTCTTCGGTGTGACTCCCCTCTGACTTTTGAACTCGATTACCCGTTTCAGCAGCACTTCTTTTACCAGACATTCCCCTGCATTTTAGTCTTCCCTGAGATTGATCCTCTCTCCAAGCGTTTTTTTACACGCTGTTTTATTTCGTTCAAGCCTTTCTTCTTTTTTTGGTGGCCAATGTCAGCATCCGTCCGCCTAATTTCTTTCAGATGTTCAGACCTATTTTCCCTAAATATCAATCGATATATAAATAATTTCACTGTATGGATTTTTCTTCTCTCCCACTGCTGCTTAGTTTTCATGTCAGCGTCGTCAAGTCCCCCTTACATTTCCCAATTGCGATGATTTTTCTGCCTCTTCCCTCGTAGGCTATCGCGGGAGAATTTATTATGGCTAGGAATCGCCCTCCGCTCTTCCTTGGGGCACGCATCCTCCCTGAATCCCCATTTAATTGGGTTTGCCTCAGGCGCGTCATCACCTGCATCCTTTCTCCCCGATTTTTGGCAATTTTAACATCCCCCCCCTCAGTTTTAAATCTCGTCTCTACCTTGCCATCTTGATGTCATGTTCATGGAGCTAAGCCGGTTCCCTCGCTTTTCTGAAGTACTGCCTCACAGAGTCTTTCGTTCCTCCCGCATACCCTTCTTATTTTTTCGTCGGTGCTTATCCGTGTCCTTCAGCGCAAGACCTTCCCTCTATTCCGTGGATTTGTTTCGTGCGATTTCTTTTACATTTTCCTGAACTGGCACCCTCGCCTTGTACCCCCCTCACCCACCCTTTAGATTCCGTTGTAATCGTGTATATCGTGACCTTGTTCCTCCCCTTCTTGGCGCTTTTGGAATCCGTTTGGTTTTCCCTCTTCGAAAGGCAATGGCAGAATAATCTCCGTATCAAGTTCCCCTAATCTTTTAAACCCTCGCCTCCCCAAAGTGCTTATTTTCCCGTGCTCAATTTTTTTCACGCCTTTTTTTCCGGGTTTCCAGCCACCGACCCTTTTTTCAAAGACAGCTTTATCTACCCTTTCTTCTGAAGCTGGCTTGTATCGCCTAATTTATTCTCCCTCCTTTAAAAGTGTTTTAACGACGAGTATGGTTCGAACCTCGGCGGGAATCCTTCGACCACGAAAAATTCTTTCTTCTTTGCCTTTTTTTGACCCAGTAATTTTCTTATCAGTGAATTTCCCCTCTTCTCCCCCCTTTTTGTCTTTAGCCCATTTTTTGTTATTCTGTTTCCCCCCTTTTGCCCCCTTGTTTTGATCTAGTGCGAGACAGGAGAATGTGCTATATGTTCGTTTCTTACTTTTTTTTTCCCCCTTGTTTTTGGGGCACGTCCTGTTTGACCATACGAGGTTCCTAGGACTCCCTATGCTTCCTTTTTGTGATGTCAATCCTTTTTTTTCCTCTTTCTCCCTGTACTCTCTTCTTCTTCTAACGCTCTACCGATCTTCTCCCCCTCCCTAAGAAATACAGCTGTGTAGATGTGCGACTTGTAGTTAACGTTACTTTTTTTTTTCTTCCCCCTTTTTTTCTAATAGGCCCGGGGTAGAAGTATTCCCTATGGCCGTCCCTCCTTCTTTCCCCCATTTGTTTTTTTAGATGGCCGTAGTAGCTTGTTTTCCTGCGTCTCTCTCTCTCCCCCCCCCGTTTGATCTACACTGTCGACATATGTCCTCTGTGATCCACTTTCCTTATTGGTCCCCCCTTGCTTTCTCATGGGAACTACTTTGTCCTGTCCCAATGCCGCAAGGTCTTCCTTCAGCTCCTAGAGTTCCATACAATCTTCCATTTCTCCCCTTATCCCTTCATCTGCCAAATCAGTTTGCACTTTTTTTCCGACAAATAAACTCCATTTCTCGTTTTTTTTCCCCCCTCTTTCTTTCCAATTTTCAACATCCACCTTTAACAATTCTTCCCCTTTTTCTAAGATTTTTCCCACCTTGGGTGGACTCAGGAATCTGTTTCCTGGAATTTTAAACCCCCCCCCCCTTTCCCGAAGTTTCGGCCCTCTCTTGCTTCTCGGGACCATTCTTGCCCATGCGAGCCCCCTTCCTCTTTTCATGGACACGTCATCGGGTATATTGCATTTGCCAATACTTGATCTTCACTACCCCTTCCCGTGTCCTTGTGTTTTCCCTCGTTTTTTCCTTTTGACTATCCCGGACAATAAACCGCCTTTTCTTCTTCCCCATCTTCTCTACAAGGGCATCCAACGCATACAACCGTTTCAAACTCCTGCCCCCTGGCCCCCCTCCTTTGACTTGGCGGTAAATTGGGGGAAGTGTTTTTGTTATAACTCTTTCCTCCCGTCTCTCCTATTTGCGGAGTCCATCAAATTTCCCCAGAATCAAATTATCCCCCCTCCCCCCTCTTGGCACCGTCCCCCCCGCACTCCGACCTCAATGACTTTTTTCACTTTACCCCCTCCTAATACCCCTGAGAATGTTGTCCACTTTCTTTTGTCATCTTATTTTTCCCTTCATACCATCCCTTCTCTCTTTTTCCTCCCAGATCCCTTTTTTGTCCCCCCCGTTTTTGTTGTGTAGTTCTCTTCTTTCTTGTTGCGATTGCCCCCCCCATCAATTTAGGTGGGACAATTCATGTCAGGGGTATGCTTTAGGGTTGTAAATCCCTCTTTCTTTTGTTCTGCTTCCTGTTTTGGATTCATTGTTTACGAAGATTTTATTTTGATTTCTCTCTTTTACGCCACTGGTCTTTGTTTGTTCATGGAGGGCAATCCAACCATTGCCCAGGTGCCACTCTTTTTCCTGTATTAAAAGTTAAAACTGGTTTTGGCTCTTTTTTTCTGAAACTTATCACATGCCTGAAGTCTTCAACCCTTTTCTTTCCTTTTCTTCCTTTGCGCTTATTGCCCCCCCCCGTGACGGAGTTGTTTTTACTTCCCCGAGAGCACTCTCCTCTTCTTCCTCTTCGACTCCCTCCTTTCTGTCTATACTGTTTCATCCCTGGAAGAGACTTCGGCAGTTTCTCCTTTTTCTCATTTCCCTGTCTATGTTGATTCCATCAAAATTCCACCCCCTTTCTTTCTTAAGGGCTTAATTTCTTTTCCGGAAAGGTCACCCAGATTTTTGGTCAATATTCGATAATTTATTGGAGTCGACCCCTTAAAGGATTTGACTCTCGGAATTTTGATGTATTGCCAAGGGTATAGATCTTTCCTTCCCCCTTTTCCTGCCTTTCCGCTCTTTTTTACTTTGACGTTTGAACCGTTCCCTTGAATTCCCAGTGCCACCCTATGGTGCTACCCCCCCTGACATTTCTTTTCCCGATTTGTTCCCTTCTTAGACGTTTAGGAAGATTTGAGATCTCCGTTTTTTTTTTCCTCCCATCCTGCCTATGGCCCCTTTTGACCTCCACCTAGATGGTCACTCTTTCTTAATCAAGCGGTTTTCTCAATGTCTGGCCTCTTTCCCCCGGTCCAGTCCCCGCCCTCACTTAATACAAAAGTCGCCAATCTTAAGCTGAGGTGCGTCCGACTTTTTTCTCCACAACTCGTGGTCTTCGTCACTCCTTGATCTTTGGAGAAATGTTCTGACGTTAACTCAATCCTTCTCCGACTGGCGTCCCGTCCTTTCACGTGTCTTGATTGCTCACAGCCGTTGACCAATCCACTACTCCTCCCCCTTGATACTCTTACTCATATGGCCTTTTTTCCCCCGTCCTGGTTAACTTAGTTATTTCCTCTAACCCACCTTTTTTTCCCCCTGCTCGGGTAGGGAAAAAGGCCTCTATCAAACATGGTGCAACGTAATAGTCTGTTCCCCCCCCTTCATTTTTTTAGTCCCCGCCATTGTTCTTAGGCCTACTCCTTCAGTCCAACACTCCTTTTTCCTGCTTTCGATAACCTCTTTTCATAAGATGATTCCCCCCTCCTGAAGTGTCGCTCGTCTCTTATTTCCCGTGTCTGACCACTGAAATCCACATTCAAATTTTTGCACACAGCTTTCTCCCTGTCATATTCCTTTGGCTTCACCCTTCCCCCCCGATGGAGATCTGTTACCCTGCATTGTCGGTTCTACATGATCATTTTTTTTTTCTATCTTTTCAACCCCTCTGCCGAGTCTAAGCACTTCTTTGACCCGGAGATTGCTAGTTAAAATAACAGTCTCTTACGTTTTTTTTTTTTTGAACTTCCTCGCACTTACCCCCCAGTTATATGTAAAAGACAGAGGCAAGGAAACATAATTCATTTCTCCTTTTCCTTTCGCGAAGTTTCAGGTTGAATACCCCTTCTAAACTCTTTCTTCAAAAATTCTTGAGTTTTTTTTTTCCCCCAGGTATGCGAGTCCCCTCGTCTTAACTTTTCTTTTTATTTTTTAGAGTCATGGCGACCTGAACCAGGAAATCAGATGTTTTCCTCCATATTTTCCCTTTGTTTGTGTACCATGAAAACCAGTTTTCCTTATGAATTCCTTTTTTCCTATATCTGCCTGACCCCCCCCCTTTTGAAATCGTGGTGGGTCGCCAGGTCCTACACCATTGCCTTCTGCTCGCTCTTCGTCTCCTCTGCCCTTTAGCCCCCTCTATCCTACCGCTGGATCTCCACCGATTCCCCCGGCAAGGGCGTCTTTCCTGTCAGGAGACTGACTCCGCTGAAAATGGACAGTCGCCTCTCCCTTTCTTTACTTAACCGCACTTCTCTGGACATATGTATTGAGAGAGGTCCTTCTTTGTTGCTTTTCCCCTGATGAGTTATCATTGCGACGTCTCCTGTTCCAGCCGCCCTTCATTTCTCATCTCCCCTATGGTGAACCTTTTCCGGAATTTCCCATCATAGTTTCCAATCTTTTCGCTATGATCGCTTCCTGTACTTCTACCATTTGTGCCCTTTCAAGGGCGGCAAATGTTTGAGGTACTAATATTCATGGACCTTTTTCAGCTCTGATTTTTTTCCCTCGTGTTTGCCTTGTGGCTCAACCGATCGATGTCAGGGAGTTTGGTCTAGCTCTCGCTCTTGGATGGCTTGTGGACTTTTCCCTTTCTCTTCCAAGGTTCGCCACTGGCGTCTGAGATGACAAGAGTCCGGTCGACGCTGCTCTCCAAAAACACTTTCTCTTCCGGCCCCTGTGCTTGAGTTTTCCACCACGTTTTTCTCTGAGTTCGTTCTTTTGAACCTGTTCCTTAAGAGTGACGGACTTTGTCCCCCCCTATATTTTGGTCGGGGCTGTGGTTTAGTTATTGTCTTTCCCTATGCTTTTCTCCTTACCATGAGACGGTCGACTCTGATTTCTGGGTTGATTTTGGTACGGTTCTTTTATTGTTTTCTTGTTTGCCTTGTATCTTAAAAGGCACATCCGATGGGGCAGCCTGCAATCTTTCGTCCCACAATCTTTTTTATACAAGTCTGACTTGACCTTATGTTGTTCTTGATATGTTCAGTCCTGTACCTGTCGTGTCGCCCACTTTCGAGGAGTATGTGATGCGGTGTCCAATTTATCCCCTTTTGTTTTTTTTTTTTTTTTTTTATACTTACTCACATTTTACTTCTTCCCCCCCCCTCCTCGTCTCCTTTTCCCCAAAGGAATAAGTTTTTGTTTCTCCCCCAGTTTCTTGATATCGATCCCCCTCACTCCATCCTTCATCCGATAGCTTCCTCCCACCTCAGACCTCTTGCCCCCTTTATCCGCCTTTTTCCCTGCCCGGTTATCCCTCACCAACGTTTGTTTTGCCTCATTTGGTCTTGTATCTAGTCTGCGGGTGGAAACCGCAGAGCCGATTAGCCTTTCGTCCTGGCGCCTACGTAATCTAAACGGAAGCTACTCTTTTTTTTTTCCCCTTTTCCCTGATCTCATTTTTTCTTTCCGAAAAAAGGTCCCCTGTTTTCTCTTCCTTCCTATTATGCCCTTTTCTACTTTCCCCCCTATCCTCTTTCGTTCCCGGTGTCATTGGTTTTCTCTCTTCTCTGTCAAATCCCGTCTGTTTTTATTTTTTATTCTCTCGTTTTCCTTACTTCTTTTTTTGAGTCTCCCCTATACCCTACGGTGTTTTTCTTTACACGAGAGTAGTGGTTTACCCAATCGCTTGTTATCCAACCCTCTTTCTCCGATGACACAGTTTGTCAGCTCTATCGAGCTTTCTTCGGACGTCAGGGTCAAACCCCCTTTATCCTTCGCCCCACCCCTCCCTTTTTTCTAAAAATAGATTCGCTTAAAGTTTAGTTCCTTGTCCTTCCTTTTCCCTTGCTGCACTCCTGTTTACTCGCTTCTTAACAGTTGATGGTTTACCCCCCTCGCAGCCTCCCTTCTTTTATTTCCGTAACCTTCTTTTATTCTCTGGATCCAGTTTAGGATAATCGGTGCTGGTGGGGGTCCAGTGGTCTGATTGTCTGAAGACCTCCGAGCCCTTTTCTGTCTCAGATGCTCCACGCTTGTGCCGCAGTGATCCACCCCTTTTTTTCCCCGTTTTCTACCTCTATGTTGATAGGTTGTAAGTACGGACCCCCGGTGTTTATTTAGACGAAGGAATTCTATGACCCTCCCTTGAGTCTCCCCCGGACATCCAATGCGACTCGACCTTGCGTGCTCTGCCCCCCTTTTCAGCTCTAGAGTAACCGAGAAAAGACCAATCCGTGAATCCTATAAGTGTCATGTTTTTCCCATCCTTTTTCTTGCTTCTTTTTCTCCCCCCCCTTTAGTTCTCCTGTCTGGTAATCTCAATTAGCAGTAACCCGTCCGACTTACACTCCCTCCACCCCCCTCCAGAGAGGCTCGCCCCCTCCTGGTCTTCTCCCTTTTGGGGGGCCCGCCCCTCTCCCCACAAAGAACATGTGTGAAGAAACGCCTACCCCTTTAATGGTCGGTTGTCTCAAAACACTGTCGATTCCCCCCCTTTTTGTTTCCAACCCCTAATCCCGTTGCCGGGCAGTAATAAAGTTTCCTGTGCTTTCCTCCATGTGTGGTATATCCCCGACGCAATTAACCCGGTCTAACTTTTTATCGCCCTCAGAAGTCCCCCCTCAAATAAAAACATTCGAGAGATAGCCCCCTGTCCTTCTTGTCAGCCCAAGTAGCCCACTAGGGGATTACTACTTTTCCTTTTGAAACCCTCCTCCCGTTTGCCCACCTGGAAATTAGTTGAACGAAAAGGTATCCTTTCTGTTGATTTTCCTTGACTCTTGAACGGTATCTTATCATCTTTGACAAGCGTTTTTCCCCCGTCACTTGTCTGTCCCGTGAAAGTACCCGTCCCTTCTTTGTTTCCAGGTTCTGACCTTGACATACCCCAGTGCGTGTCAGCTACACTTCCAAAGTAATGCTCTCTGCTCTATCCCCCCTCAGGTTCCTTCTCGAATGTATGTATCGATCCATTGAAAGCTTTTTTAGGCGTTCTTTTCTTCTTCGTATCTACGGGTACTGAGAATTATCCGGTTGATCTTCCAGTTCGTTAGGTCGGTCCAGTTTATTTGATCCTTCAATCTTGCGCGATTGTCTTTGGACCTTTCCTTGCAACATCCCCCTCTTTCAATAAATTTGGTTTGATCAGGCCTTCTCTTTGCACCCCCCCTTTCCTTTAAATACGCCAACAGTCTTGTTCCGAAATTCAAAAAACCATAAAGTTGCCCCCTCATTTATTCCCCAGTCCCTTTCTGATTGTCCGCGTTAATCTGTCTCTGCAGCCCCCCCTCTCTTCTTGAGCTTCTACGACCCTTTTCCTCTTTTTTTTTATCCCTATCGTCTTTGTTTGTAGTCGGTGATCTTCTATTCTCTCCACTCCCCCAAGGTCTTCGATTCTTGTTCGTGACTTTTGTATGTGTCCTTAGACTTTGTCCTGTCGCCCTGATTTCTCCGAAACCTCCCCCCTATATTAATGTATTTACTATTTTCTATCCTCCCTTTTTCTGGTTCTTGACTCGTACACCTTGGTCTTTGTTCTCTAGAAATTCCCCCTTCAGACCAAAATATCTTTTTCCTGGAACTTCCATTTCCGCTCCTATATCCATAGCTTGGAACACCACGGCTTTCTTTCTTGCCCCCTCTTGGGCCCCCTTTGTATTTTGTCTTCCTTGTTTTTCATGCCCCACTCTGTTACCAACCCTCTATTCTTCTCCATTGAGGAGTGAAATCTGGCTTTGACGAAATCCTTTCTCCTTCTTGCCTCCGTGTTGGAAATGTTACTCCATGGCACTAAGACCCCCCCCCGCTCCTTCCCCTTGCCACTTCTTTTCTGATACTTACGGTTTGCAACATGTTCGAGACATTTCTTCCTTTTTCCGCCACCGGGTCATACCATACTGCCAAGTGTTTTTTTGCTCATGGCCTCCAATGCTTCTTCGGCTTTGTTTCCTGTGTGACCCGTTTGGTTTTGTTAACGGACTGTGATAAATTCATCCACCCTGTGTCGAATGGTATATTCCTCGGTCTGGCCTGGCCATTTGCTCCCCTTCCTTCTCCGTCACTTCCCCTCAGACACACGATATTTTTCTCCACGACCATTCGGATTCCTCCCCCTCCCTTTTAAGATTGTGAGAACTTTTTCTTTATCTTTCATTGGGACGATGACTCTTTGTTTGTTTTTTCTTGGTCTTCGCAGTAGTCGCTGCTGGAGAAGTGGTTCGTTACAAAGGATGTGGTTCTTTTCCTGTTCCGTCGTTCTTTTTCTATGCGCTCTCTATAGCAATCTTGATTCCCCCTTGTTTAAACTTTCCTCTCGTCCCGCGCACATTTATTTTCTCGAAATTCCCATTTTTGCTTTCACCTGTGAAAGATTGTTCCCCCGTCAATTCTTTGCAAGCTCTGGCCGGCCGATCCCTTTTGCTGTTCCCCCCAATCTCTCAATATCAAAATCCGAGATGGCCACATATGTGTTCATTTTTCTCCCCCTCTAGATTCATATTGCCAACATATTCGAGATGCCTTTCCAATTGACTCCCCCCCCCTTCTATGGGTTTTGAGATGTTTTAACTTTTTCTGTACTAAGATCTCAAGAGAATACATGGGTCTTAATACCCCCGTTCCCCCTCTGACTCTGGCTCCCTACGCTTTCCCTGATCCCTCTTCCCTTTCTGACCTTTGCCCTCGACGAATTAACGTCGCGAGATTGCGTTTTTGCACTCTCCTTTACTTACAGAATCCTACGTACCTTGTATTTTTCAATACTATAGCCACGTGCAATTTCCCCGAACCTACCCTGCTTTTTCCAATCGTAAAACATAGCCTTTAAAGTTTTCCCCACACTTCCTCCCCACAACCCCCGTTAAACTTGACATACTGTTCAACGAAACTTATTGGTAAAATGGGCTGTCAATGGTTTTCCACGGCCCTCCACCACTTTTTCCCATCTGTCACGGACCAGTTCTCGGCCTCTACGTCGACCGTGCCATAAATATTTTAAGGAATACACAGCGCCGCCTCAATAGTGAAGTCTCCCTTTTCCTCTCTCCCCGTCGCGAGATTCCCCCCCCCCCCAACTGCTGGATATATGTCACACCCCCCCTTCTTTTTTGTTTTCTTTTTCTCTCAGATATTGTTGCCGAGATATGCAACCTCCTTTTTGTGACCCTAGTGTCATGCTTGGTATTATTGAGGTGACTGACAGCGTCGTCTTCTTGGCTCTGTTTTTCCCTTTGTCTCTTTCTCTCTTCTGGACTGCTCGATTTAAGCTAACACTGGTCGGTGTTTTTGGTTTTTTTTATGTTTTTCAGTGAGCTAGTTTTGGGGCATTACCCCCGTTCCCCTTTTACTTGCCTCCTGTTTGTTACCCTGTCTGTAAAGATTTTCCCTAGGGTTTTCTTTTTTCCTCCCCTTTATCCTGGATGTTTGACTATTGACCCCACCCGGTATTTTCCTTCGTGTTTCATTCCTTGTTTCCCCCATTTCGGCATGGAAGTTTTACTTCCGCTGATCCAACTCCCTTTTTTCCCTTCTACCTTTTTTTGTCCTCCCCGTTCTGCATTTCACGCTTCTTTTGCCTCAGGTGCCTTTGACGAGCAGCTTTTTTTTTGGCCTGCTTCATTCCACAGGGAGTATCTGAGTCACTCAATTCCCACCCTCCCTCCCCCACCTCCTTGATCCTAAGGATTTAAGGTCTTCCCTTTAAGGCTATCCCCGAGTTTTCCAAATGCCATCGATACTGTGATTGTTTCTCCCCCCCGAAAAAGTGATGTATATCGGACTTTCTTTTTTTCAATTATCTCCTATTTTCTGTCAAGACTAGAGGATCGGCTTTTTTTTTTTCTTGAATTTCTTTTCTCTTTCTTTTGATACTCCTCCTAATTTAGCTATAATAAATGCAGCTTTTTGACCTTGACTCACTTCCGTCTCCCTTTGAGGATCTCTCTCGTGCTTTCCTCCCAGCGAATTTTTTCCCTTGAATCCACTGTAACCCGCTCAGCTTTTCCTGTCTACCAGGCCGATCTACCAACGGGAGCCCCGCCTTTCCTTTCCCGGTTTCCCCCCCTCCACCTCCCCAAGTCGCCTCCCCCGTTTTATGTGACTTCCATATATTTCGGTCGCCCCCCCCAAACTTTTTTCCTTCTCTTCCCTAGTTAGAAATGCTGACGAAGTCCACCATGGCCTCCGTTCCTGTCCCTTTCCCCACAGCCTCTTGATAACATTGCGTTCCCCAATACACCCTTTCCGCCCCTTCATACGACAGATTAGCATATTCGACCTTGCGCCACACTCTTTCTTATATGTTCCCTCTAAAAAAACCTTTGCGACCACTTTTTCGAAGGGACCTTCGACCCTGTTTCAAACTCCTTTCTTTTTATCACTCTGTTTTTCTTCTTGATTACCGAAGAGGTTAGTAGGCAATTTCAATCTTCTTCCCCACTTTCTCCAGCCCTCTGAGGCCACAGTTCTTCTTGTAAGACCGCGCTTCCACTGTGTTCTTTCGAAGAACGCTTTTTCATTCGTGGCTTGATCAACTGACGCCAAATTCAATGGTTCCCAAATGGCACGGAAACGGACTCTAGCCTTTTTCCCCTGAGATTTTCGATCTTTACAATCTCTCTAATGCCGTTTTCCCTTTGATCCCATTTTTCTCCCTTCCCCTGATGCACCACGGATGATTAGTCCCCCAAGAACTGAGTGTGCCCTTTTCTGCCTTCCGCGTTTCAATCATTTTATTTCCCAATTTTTTTTTTTGCGTGGGGCCATCAGATCTTCTTTTTTACCCCCCAAACTATATATTGCACAGACAATCTGGTCACGAACAACGTCTCCCTGTTTCCCTTTCGTGCCCTCAGGGAATACTGCTCAAACGCATTCCAATTTGCTTTTTTTTTCCGTATGTCGAGCGATATCTAGTTAGTAGTCAGGACTACGGTCATTGCTTCTTTTCTAGACATCCCCCATCCCCATAAGACTTTCCTCCATTTTTCTTCCAGTCATTAGGTTTCCCCCATGAAACGAGGTGGCGAGTCCTCCTTTTTGGCCAGTTTTCTCTACCGCCCTTTCCCCCCCCCAACAGTTCTTTCACATAGTTGATGCCTTTCAGGTTCAAAATCAATCGATAGGTCGATCGATGCCTTCCCTCAGAATCCTGGGAGAGAAAGGCCTCAAAACGTAGTCCACGTCTTTTTCCGGTCTTCCAGTCGATCCTTTCCGCCTCTTGTACCAATTAACGACGATTGTCCTGCTTCTTCCTTACAATTTCTTTCCCCTTGTCCCTCTGATCGCATATTGCCTTATTTATGATATTTTCCTTTCCTCTCCTTTGTCCCATTGCGCCCAGGTCGCATGTCAATTCACTCAAGAGTCCTTTTCCCTTTTAACGGAACTACCTAGACGCCCCTGATAGCTTTGCAGCGATTATCCCTCGGGGCCCCAATTCCCCCTGGTTCGGACAATGTGTAGTAAACCTACCCCTTTCTTTTTTACGTTGTTGTCCAGATCGAGGTCGCTACTTTTTCGCGTTGTGACCCCCCCCCCCCCGCCTAGAGTTTCTTTTGAGATCATTTTTTTTCTCTTCTGTGTCTTGCTTTTGTGGATGTTCTGACTTTTTTTTCCCAGTTTCCCTCCTCGCGTCTTTTCTTAACTGGTTCGAGATGGACCCGAGCATCGGCGGAAAGCTTTTTTTCCCCTTGCCCTCTTGTTACTTCCCCCCCCCCCTTGTGATTTTGTAGACCGACCCACTTGTGGAAGTACCCTTTGTCGACCTTTCCCCTCTCTCTGGATTATCCACACGGGCGGGGGTTAGTCCTGCGTCACTCTCTCTTTACGTCGATGGACTACTGCATCGTATTTCTTTGTTGATTTTCGTTCAGTCTACTCGTCCTCTCTTACGGCGAACTCCGAGTGGGACCCATGCTCCCGGTTGTTTTCATGTCACCATAAGACGGTTATCAATTTTTCCTTGCTGTGCTCTTTGCTCTTCCTATTTTGGCTAAATTTATCTCCTCCCAGCCTTAGTCTGTTTGATGTCGGAGGGCTACTCAAGTTTCTCTTTTCCCTTTTCTTAGCTTTACTTTCTGTCAAAAAATACTTCCTTTTTCAAAATGTTCCCTAACGTTTGTTTCTGCCCCCCCTCTTTATCTACACCAAGAAATAATCTTCATAAGATAGCGTCCCTCCCCTCCTCCTTTTCCGCCTTACCTCACCCAGGGCCCATCTCCAGTGAAAGAAACCCGTTTTGTTTCCATTCTTTTACTTCTCGAGTGGAACAGCCGGTTGGCAGAGGAAAGCCTTTGACCTTTTTGCCGCATGGACGATTCCTTTAGTCTGAACTGCTTTCCGCTTTTACCAAATTTTTTTGTGAAGGGAGTAGAAATGAAGGTGTGGGTCCTTCTCCCGGTTCCGCCTAAGATGCCACGATCTCAAACTTTTTTTTCCTCAGTTGGAAAACAAGATATATATGTACGTGTTTTTTAAACCTTTCTTGTGATTTTCG
>Ga0179591_1347550_pt1 | contig 17092 bp, 19 predicted proteins | sample CZOMad2_1_08_16f_FD_182891 | JGI IMG/M metagenome (GOLD analysis project Ga0179591, IMG submission 182891) | Vadose zone soil fungal communities from Angelo Coast Range Reserve, California, USA - CZOMad2_1_08_16fungal (PacBio error correction) | ecosystem: Environmental > Terrestrial > Soil >... | reverse complement strand
TGATGCAACTCGAGATCCTCTGATATTTAAGAGAGAGAAGTTCGTCATCAAGGTGTCTTCGTAGCGCTGCTAGCCGCAGGCACTTTTCTTGAGGCGTTTCATCCCCAAGTACCGGCCCGGGGAATCCACGTTCCTTTTTGCCCCTCCCCAAATATAGCGGACTATCTAAAGTTCTTTTTCGCTGATCATCCGGACCGTTTGCAGCATCAGTAGGCGGTTTCACAACCTAATGCGCAGCACCCGGAACTTATGAGTTTGATTTTCAACCCCTGCCCAGGGCCTAGGACTACGCTTCTGATCATGATTGTTAATGTTTTTGAATTTCCATTGATTTTGTCCAGCCAAGGCACCATCCCCCTCCGCGGACGGTTCCTCCACTAGATAGCTTCTGTAAGGTAGTCTGTGCCCCTCTCGAGACGGAAAAGGGTGGCTTAAATGCCCCTCCCAGAGGGATGAGGTTTACTCTATCGAATTGACCCATCCTTTGCTATGAGGGACCTTTTTTTACTGAAAAATTGACAGAAGTATCTTTCGAGAGCTCTCCCCATGACGCTTCATGGTACCTTAAACCCCCCTGTGTTTTCCCTCCCCCTTTTCTGGTTGTTCCTGGAGTGCCATCGTCGCTCAATGTCTCCTTTCAGTTCGGCCCCAACTTCCTTCGAGCTGTGAAGATGTGGGGCCCTGTGGCTACCCGTTTGTAAGAATCTTCCTCCCCCCGCCCCAGTGCCGAGAGATCAAAAACACCGGAACGGATGTCACCGTGGAAATCCTTTTTTCCCCCTTGAATCGAGGTGTTATTGGATGTTCATAGCTAGCCTCCGTATTCTTTTTTTTTTTTCTTCCCCGCCCTGAGAGTCCCCTCGTGTTTGCTTCAACCGACGAGAGGTCGGTGAACCGGCTCGTTGGGGAGGTTTCAGGGTCAGAGTTTGACCCCGCATCACGCTGGTTTTGACTTTTTTTTTTTTGTCACTTCGAGCCCTGGTGACTCTTTCTGCTGGACGGCGTACTACTTTTGTTCTCTCTATACTAATTATAGCCGTCTATAACTGCCCCCCCCCCAGTTGGAAGACGTCGACCCCCCGAGCAGCCCTCAATTTTTAGAATTCCCAGACGGTGGCGATGACTAATTCCTGTCTGCTTGATCTTCTCCCCTTGCCCAAGTCGACTTTTGACACCGAGGTTTTTAGTCTTTCCCCCCCGCACGAGTCCGATCAGACCCCTGGCCTACCCCCGACTCTGCGACTCTTCGTTGCCTCGCTGATTCCGCCGCAGCAGGGACACCGCAGTTAGGCCTTCCTGCCACTGTAGTAAATTTTCGGTTGGTGCTTAGCCTCTTTTGGACTGGTTGATTTCCAGAGTTTGGTCTGCCTTGCTAGCCCTAGCGCCGGTTTTTAACTTTCCATCTATCTCACAAAATAGTAAGATACCCGCTGCCTATCCCATTCCCCCCCCCCCATGTTGATCTCCGCTTGACGAGAAAATAGGGTGAGGTCTGCTTCGATAAGACGAATTTTCCGTGTCCATCGCAACTCTTCTTGACCTGAGTCAGAGTCCTCGACAGACGCAGCAACTGATATCTTCGTGGATCGCCCTCCGGTTCACCGCCCTCCTCTCCTTCCTTATTCCCCCCTCCTCACCCATTGTTTCACGCCCCCCCCCTTAGATAAGGAGCGCCTCCCGGCGACGTTTCCACCGAAGCTTTTTGCAAGCCAGTCTACCTCGATGTTTGCCGCCCTCTTTAGACGCTATCTGGTCATGACGCATGCTTTTTACGGCATGTGGATGAATGATGAAATTTCTTATCTTTTCCGAGCCCCCGCTTACCCCCAAACCGAAAACTATGGCATTCCGTCTTGTACTGGCAGGAGCTTTTTTATAAGTCCTTTCTCCCTTCACGAAACCTTTCGTCCCTTTGACCCCCATTGTCCTAGTAAGGATGACCTGGAATGATTCCCTTATTTTTTTGGACAATCTCCTTTCGGCCAAAAGACAACAATTCTCTCGGGAGACCGCTCTGAAAGTTGCTTTTCTCCTCCTGTTTCCGTCGTAACCTCTAGTGATTTCTGCGCGGGTACCACCTGGAGCGCAGGATGTTAGTGAGACCGCCTGCCCATGTTCAGTGGTCTAGTACTGTACCACTGGCCGCCCAAAGTGTGACTGTTATCATGTGATCGGCCCAGCCTATATTTTCTTAGGATCGCTCCAGCAGCTGGATTTCCTTGTGCCATTGAGAGTTCTTTTCGTCCAAAAGACCCGGTGAGGCTCTCTTGGTAATTAGCGTTATTTCCAGTAGGCGACCTCGGTATACTTCCCTTTTCATTTTGCATTCTCCTTCCTTTGTCACCCTGGTGAGAGGTATTGCGCCTTAAGAGAGTCTTGGTCACTTTGACAGGCTTGGCCCCCGGATCCTGGTTCCCCATTCCCTCGTTCCAGTTATAAGTTCTGTCGGACTCCCCTGGCGAAGCGAACATTTCCTTTATCCCTGTACCAACTGACCATTTTGAGGTGCCGTTTTCTTCAAGGCACTGACGCGTCCCCAGGACGCTAGAGAGGAAACCCCCCCAACATTTCCACTTTGCTTTCATTCTGGCGGCTTCGGAAGAAGGGAGGACTTCAACCCTACTATAGTGCTGTCCACTTCCTTTTTACCAGACTTCGTTGAAAGAAAACCCTTAGATAGATCACTCCCTCTCTAGCTGTGCGGAAGCGTATAAAGTGAGCTAACCCCCCTCCCAGCTCGAACGTTGAAGCATTTCTAAATGAGCTTCATATCGTGGATTTTTCCTACCTGCACCCGTCCTGCATTCCGGCGTGAGCCCAAGACGGAGTACTAGCCCTCCAAACCATATCTTCGTTTTAGTTCGTAGAACCCCCGTAAGTGTTAAGTAGGGAAGGCTCGGAATCGACCCCCTCTCTCGTCCTACCCCCCTTTTGTCCGCCCCGATGAGAAAGTAACTACCTTCATGCGGTATCCCTTTTCCTCCTAGGAGTGAATGAGCGATATTGACACTTTGAGCTATTATCTTTCATGTCCCCTTCCTAACGGCCATCGGGCCTTGGTTCTTTATTTAGAGCAAAAGGTAAAGTAAGTTAATAGGTTTTGAGTATCCCGGCCTAGCAGAGAAAGGAATGGTGGAACTCCTGGGCTTTCATTACCCGCACGACCCACTAACAGCAAGTCGCGGCCCACCCCCTCCCCCGAACAACCACCTCCGTACTGAATTCCCTTCGCTGACCCACCGTAATGATAACGCCTGATGACTACAGTGAACGAGACTCCAGATGGCGAACCGATAGATGAGTCCATCCACCCCATTCGACTCAGAAGATTTTCGGGATGGACTGCTAAGATTTTCCTTAGGCGGAATCCCACTGCCGAAGTCCCGAACACAAGCGGCCTTCGTTTGAGTGCCCCAAGTTAGCAGTCCACTACAGGCGAGAGTAGCGGACCCTCCCTTCTAAGCCGCTCTCTCGTCCCTCCGTCAGGCAACTGCCACACTAAAAGGGGGAAAATGTCATCCAGGAGTACAAGCAGGGACATCCGAAACCCCTTTCCACGACCTCCATGCCCTTAACTGAGAATTTGACCTCATGACACCACAATTTCCCTCTGTCTGTTGGTTCCCTGGCAGTTTCAGAGAGTCAAAACTACCCCGACGCCAATAAACCAAAATTCTCCCGATGTGACACTACTAGCTTGGTATCCAACCCAAAGAGAAATTAGTAAGAACCCGATTTTTTCTTTTTTGCTCCTTTTTAGTGAGAGCGCCGATTTTTCCCCGACTCCGGGAGTCTTTCTTTTTTTTCCCCCGGACTTGGCGAGGGCAGCGCGATCCTCGAATATCATTCCCCTTGAGCTCTTTTTCGTTAGAATGCGAGTCCCGCCGCGGAGTTAGAAACCACTACCGCCATTTCTATAACCTTTTATTTTCTAAGTACGCATCGTCACCTGACCACCTGTTGAGCCAACTACCCAGGAAGTTTCGATTTCGCGAGGCCCCTCTTGCCCAGGAGCTCGCCCTATTAAATAAAGGGCGGGTCGCACCCCAACTACCCCGTGTCATGTTCGACCCTAAATTCTGAAGATACTGCCGTTTTGTGCACTGCGGACGTTTCCACGGTCGAGCCGGCCTAGTAATGGATCTTACTTGGTGCCGTTTTCTCCTTCTCTTCTCAGAAACGAGGAGGGGCCCTTAGATCGGTCCACCCGGCTTCCCCCAGACGGGCGAGACACCCCCCCCACGTATTTGGTTAGTTCCTCCCCTCTGTGATCGACTTCTGTTTGAGGGTACAGGTAGAAGTAACTCTCACCCTCTTTTTTTGGAGGAACCGAGAAGTTAGCCCGGACTTTGGGAACGGACCCCTCTCTCATGGGTCCCTTTCCTGCCAGGAGAAATTTGAACCCCCAAACAACTTTTTACCCCCCCCATTCCCCCTGCCTAAGTTACATAGAGAGTATCAAAGCTTTGTGACCAAGCATCGTGTTACCCCCGTATGTTTCTCCTTCCCCTAGAAACTTTCGCGGTTGGCTTTCCTTTGTCCACTCTGAGACTCTATTTTCGTCTTTTAAACGAGCCCGACGGAGTTTTGATTTGTAAGGGTGCCCTTCTCCATGGAACCCCCCCTTTGTCAAGGGAGCGTTCTTTCAGAGGCGTAGGGTCCAGTTGTTTTCGTGTCTCTGCGGTGCATGTTGTTTTCACGCTTGTATCCCAGCCTCGGACGACCAGGTTTGACCTCCCGCCACACCTTTTTTATTCCACCGCCTTCGGAGATTCCGTTTTTTCAAGAGCGTGTCCCTGGCCCCCTCCCCTGGTCGACGCATCCACCGGATGGAATTCTTTTTTTTACGTTTTTTTTTTACCCGATAGTCTCTTACCACTCCGCCCTGCAGGCGTCTGACTCCCCCCCCCGCTTGTGCTCGCCGTCCCTTGACCATAAGCAGCGATGCGTCTCGCCTTCTCTGGAGAGTTGACAGGCCCTAGATGAGTTTTCTCCCTGGGATTTCCCCTCCTTACTTTCGGGCGCCCTAGCCAGGAAGGAAGTTTTAGGACGGAGATTCATTTCCCTCTTTGTTTCTTTATACGCTCCAACTCGACTACTGGTACTTTTTCCCTCGGGTCTCCCGACTCCCCGGCTGGTTTCCATCCCGGCGGGTACGATCCCCGCCCCTCGCCACACATAGGTACTTCACCTACTGGCTACCGTATGGATCTTTTCTTTCACCTTTTCCTGTCCGCACTAGTATCCCTCCGCCTGGCGCGACATAGTCAATCCAATCGCAAGTTTCATCCCGGTTTTTCTTTTAAATCGGTACCGTCTTATGTCCCGCAGCCCCTCGGGTCTCTTTTCAGGTAAAGTTTTGGCCGATGAAGGTCCTCCCTCCTTGTTTCTTTCTGTGTTTTTTTTTCTCTTCCATTGATATTTACCTTGCTATGTTCAAGTTCACGGTCAGTCTCTTATCTACTCCGCTCCCCCCCCCTCACCCTGTGCCCCGAGTGAATAAGGTACTTTCGTCTGTGAGAGTCAGGACCTTGGTTTAAGCTGCCCTCTTTTTAGACCCTTCTCCACGTCCACAGGGATTGTGGTACCCCTTCAGGTGCGACAGGCAACACCGGCCTGTTTCCCCTTCCCACCCCGAACGGTGTTTTCCACAACGCCCGAACTCGCGTTTTTACCGGGATCCCGTCGCATCTCTACCCCCCGATTTTCCCCCGCCTCGCCGATGTATATAGGAGGGGATTCATTTTTAAGGCAGACTGCCGACCTCCAGATCTTCTTTTCCCTTTTCCTCGCGTCCGTGAGAAAATCTCTCCCGACTCTCCAAGGCCATGCGCTTTTTGCCCTGACTGTCCCCCCGCCCGCTTTCCCGAAGAGCCTCGAGCCACGTTTCTACTATCTTTCTCTACCTTGCCGAGGTTAAGTTCTCGCCCCCTACATTCAGTTCTCGCTTAACAGCCCCTTTCTTCCTCCCTTCGACGGCCACTCCGCTGGCTTTTTGGCCTTGCGCCCACCGACCCCTTTTCCTCCTCTTTGGATTTCTTCGTAATCCCGTTGTGTGTCAATAATTCCTCCGTTCGTTGTTTCTGATGGGCCGGTGCCTTTGTCCCCCGAGCCCAGACCTTACTTTGGCAGCTGGTTTTAATCGATGTTCCCTCCTCATGTCCGCTGACGTGGCTTCATGGTCGCTTTTTTTCCTTCCCGGCGTGTCTTAGCCTGTGGGCGTTTAAAAGCCTCCGACTTCCACAGGACCGGCATAGCATAACTCCCACCACCGACATCACCACCCACCTCGCCCCCAACGTCCGCATCCTTCAAGCAGGCCCCGGACCCCCCTACTACACGATAGTGTCCGATCGACAAGTAAGGAGTCCCAGGATCCCTAGAGTACAGACCCATACGAGCCTCTCCTCCTATCCGAAGATACTTGGATACTACCGTTAACAACACTCCCCCAGTTTTGACTTGTTTATTTCGCAAATCCCTGGATCTCCTCAGCCCTGGCTCAAAGCGACCTCAGTCTTTCACTCAAGCTCGAGGGGCCTTCAGATACCCCCCCCTTCCGAGGGCGTTGCTTCAGCAGACCTCCTACTCCCTTCCATGTCACATCCCTTGTCGGAGCCAAGTCGACAATCATTTATTACCCATAACCCCCCCCCCCCCCCACCAAACCCAACAATGGAGGAAAGGGCTCCGTGGTCGACATGGGAGAAGTTAGGGACCGAAATGGGCAAACGCTCCGGTGTCTAGAGCTTCCCTGTCCTCGTTCCATGCCACCGCGAACCCCGCACAAATAGTGATTCCCCCCGCACGTGTGTCACTCCGGGTTAACCCCGCTAGTGTGACTGGCTTTCCTCCCCTTAATCCTCCCTCCTAGAACCTCGTATCAAAGATGCTCCCTTGATGAACCCCTGTGGTTGCTGAAATAACCAGTATCTGTCCATCCCCCCCTTGTTCCTCATCTCCTTCATTTCAGAAGTTTCGCCAGGCGTAAGACAAAGGTTTTAAAGTTCCCCCTGTGATATTCATTGAAATTCATTTCCCCTTACTTTCTCCCCTGACGACGACATATTTGGCAGTGGAGTTCATGTGAAAGATGAGTCCAATCGCTGTACCCCCTGCCACCTTCCCCCTTCACATTCAATATTTCTAGAGTGCTCTCCAGTACCCCTACGCATTTACTCTCCCGATAGCTATCCCTTCCCCTCGGGGTGGCCTCCATGGTTCTTCAGATAGAGAGTGCGTCATTCTCCCGTAGTCCCACAACCTTGATAAGTCAGAATGACCCCACTTAGACTTCCTCTTCGAGAGTGACCAATCGATTCTATACGGTAATCCAGTTTTCCTTTCATCTTACCCCCCCCCCCTGATATAGACAGGGCTCGACCGCTTATTTTCCCTCTGGTTGCGTCCTCGTAGTGATTTCCTCTTCGAACTGGGCGGCCGCGCACGCGTACTTTTCAATACCGACTTGTGCCTCCAATCCAGGCGTTTTTTCCTCTAAGGGAAAAATAGCTTTTCCCCAGAACCTGAAACGTATTCCTACCCCGACGACTTTTGACCCCCCCGGTATATTTTCTCCGGTGTCCGTCCGTCCCCCCATGGAATACTCCCTTATTCTTTCTGATTTGCATTCCACAGTTCACAACACCCTCTACCCCCGTTTTTTACTTCCTTCGTTTCCCTGCTCTCACTAGCCCTCGACCGCCTGAGACGGTAATCCATCTATAGTTTACTTCCTTATTGGCCCAGGGTGACCAGATCAGTTCCTTCTCGATCCCGGACAGAATCCCTAGACCAATGTTTTCGTCCCAACAAAAATTTGACGTCTCACCTCCCTTCTATTGAGCGAACTGCCTTCCCGCAGGTTCTTCGATCTCCAGTACTACTTCCTAAAAACCATCACTTTGAGAAATAGTCCCAGGGCAACCCTTTCGTTTCTTTCCGGACGAATACGGGATTCTTAATAAGTTACGAAGGGGATTCTCTCCCCCTTCTCTCTATGCTTTCCCGTGTATCACCCTTCCCATACTAGGGGGTCAGCAACCATGGTACCTTCAGGGGCTCTTTTACCTCCCCTTTTTCCACTCCGAGATTCCCGCGCCGTGGGAAGATGAACCCCAGACATCCCCCCTCGTGGCCGCTTGCTCTCTTTTTTCCGTCTTTACTCTCATAATTACTTCTTCCCATCGCAAAGAATTTTCCATCCTTACCCCTTCGTTCGCTGACAGAATGACTCAGTTCTGTTTCATTCTCCATTTATTTCCCCTCGTTTCTGAAAGATGAAGTTTAACCTCCCCCCCGTATTTGCGTTCAACCTCCCTACGCGGTTTCTTTCATGCACTTTCTCTCCCGTGCGTGACATTCAATGCCAGGCGACCAAAGCGTTGACAGAATGATCTAGTCGAGTGTTCTCGTCCCTATCTTGCTTTCTCTTTTACGCAATAAGTGCCAGGTATGTTCGTAATCTATCGTCAAGCGTGGCGTTTTCCCCCAGCCCCGTCCTTCATAACCTGGACGGAGGGAGAAGCGTCCCCTGTGCATTCATTTTCCCTACTCACCGGATGATGATAGCCTCTTTGTGGCAAACAGGAGTGTCCCTTTACCAAGCCTCCTTACCTCAGCAACGATGACCTATTCACAAAGTGAAGGGAAAGTCCTTTCCGAGGTGTCAGCCGGTACGATAGAGTAGAGTCGGGTCCCAAGACCCTACCCCCGATGGGAACCTTGAATGACTACTGTTCAATGTCTGTTCTGCTCCGTACATCGTGGATGGCAACCTCTATAGTTGACCAGAGTTTCCCTTATTCCCTCCTTGAACTGATAGGGATAAGAGAGGCGATATTTCCACCACTAATGGCGTAAGCCCCTCTGCTTCACTAAAACGAGGAGTGTAAATCCCTAACAGTGAGACGGAGCGTTTTCCTCTATGAGTCTGGTTGATCGACGAGACCATGGGGAATCTGCAATTTTCGGGGTTTCCCTTTAAGACCATCAAAATAGTAATTTTTTGTCTTTTTTTCCCCCGACCTCCCAACCTTCGGGAGAACCTTAACGGCGGCCTCCCCATTCATTTTCCCAATCTACGGGTCGAATCTTGAAACCGACGTGCCACGATTGTGGATGGCGAAGCGGGGTCGTTTCTTCTTCGGTTGTCTCCCCCTTGTCTTCGCCCCCCCCCTCCGGTTGAAAATTATTTCAACCTCTTGTTGTCTCTCTGAGCTATGCTTTTCCCCCCCCCCCAAACCCGTCGACTCTCGTCTCCCCACGAAAAACATTGAACCGAAGATCAACACTTGTTTCCTTAACTCCCCCCCCCCCTCGTTTACCTAGGTGATGGGAAATCGGGATAAAAGAAAGCCCTTCTCCCCCCTCTCGCACGAAACAGAGACCTGTTAACCTTTGACTTGGATCTGGAGAATCCACGTGACGCTGTTGCTGCTGGTAACCCCCCTACTTCTTCTTCCTACTCTTATGGACAACCTCTTTGTCCTGCACCTCCGTGTGAGTAAACGCTTGACAAGCTCAAACGGAGTAAACCCCCCCCCCTCCCTACCTAGGTTTGTGGGAGCCGGTGATATGCGGACAGCACAACCCCTGGGTCCTTCAAGACTATCCTCTTTGCCTATGCCCTGGAACAGACCCCGACTGCCTTTTTTCCACGTTCTAGCTAGGTTTGAAGACGATTGGGCTGATCCTATCTCAAGGAGTATCCATAGCCCCTCTTTTCCCCCCTCTTTTTATCCCCTGCCCCAAGGGCTCGAATCGCTTTACCGCTGCAATTACCCCCTGAATTAGGTAAACGATTTCCCTCTGCTAGTTATCTCTGTGAAGCTCTGTAATTTTCCCTTCTAATTCTTTCCATCAACCATCCTTAATGAAGTCTGCCCTTCAGAATGTTAACACACTTGGTCTCCTCCTTCTGCCACGAAGCTGTCTTCCATGTTCCCTCGGCGATCAGAAGCCTGCCGGCCTTTCTTGTCCCGCTTCTGCGCCCGACCCTCGATATCGACCCCCCCCCTACCTCAACTTTTTTTGCAAACCACGTCTATCTCCCCTTTCCCCTCTCTTTTTTAAGAAGAATGCAAAGTTACTATTCAGTAAACTCCACCTCCTGTTGGAGCCTGCAATGTGAGGCTTTTCCCTCTACTTTTGAGTAGCCAGTTCATTCCCTTTCGGAAGCGACCGTGCAAACTTTTGGCCCTATTCCTTTTGACTCAAAGGAGGCGTCGCATCGCCCTTCCACGAGTTTCTCTATTGGAACGTCACTTTCTCTTACGATTTGATACGTCACCAATGGACTTCTCAGGCACATCTTACCCTCTTAGACCTCTTTCCAGATGATGAAACTCTTGGAGGCTCCGGCAAAGGCCAATGTGACACCCACGTCCCCGGCAAGAAGTGGATCTCATAAATGTGACCCAATCTTCTAATTTTTTCTTCCCTTCTGATGGTGCACTTCTCACAAACCTACTTAATTTCTATACCTCTTTAGAATGCGAATTCAGGTATAGGCCCAGCATCTTCACATTCGTTAGGAGATCCCGGGGAGTGGTGTCCGAAAGAAGAGCCTCCGAAGATCGACGGCGCGAGCCGGTAACACACATAGTCCGACCTATGGACGGGAATCCTACCGTACGGGAAGAGCCGAAGGTCGAGCCGCGACGGATGTTGGCATAAGGTCTATGCTTCATTTGCATAATTTCTCAGTTTTTCAAACCCATTTTCCTAAGCGTGATACTGGGACGAGCGCCCGCGCGATTAGTTATCTTGTTCCCGTGTGTAATCCAGATAATGCCTTCCCATATTTTTAGAGGTACTGTTATTGCCCCCTCCTCCTATCTCCCCTAGAGACCTTCCGCGTCAGACATCCTGATCATGCAATTCCCGATTTTTTCGTTGCAGTCAATTATACCCGGAGCTTATCCTTCTGCTTGTGAGTCACCCCCCCTGTCCACCCACCCGAAGACTCGGACTTGGAGGACTTCCAGCCTTCCCTCCCCCCTCCCCGCCTGCTGCTCGGCCCCCTCCTTCTACCCCCCCTCCCTGTCCTTTTCCCCGCTGCCAGTGGCCGACCCCGATGTCCGATGCTCGGGTCCCTCCGGCCTCCTTCTCCTAATACGTTAAAAAAGTATGACTTCCCCCCCCTCCAATTCGATGCGGGCCCTTTTCCTTATCGCTTCCTTGTTGTGTTTCACAAAAATCGGCTCCCCTGAGGACCCTCGCTTCCCCTCAGAGCCTTTCCCTGTTTTTTCGTTTAGAGAATAAGAACCCCTCTGCAATTTTAAACTTTCCTCCTGACTTCCTCTGTGTCATAGGCTCATCAATAAGCGGCCGTCCGCACTTACTCCCCCTTTTGCAAGATGACTGCAAGAGAACTCTTAGGAGTCGGTCCACTCTCCGACATCAAGATGACACTCATGGCATGCTTCCTCGTCCTAACCCTCTCTTAGTATGCTTCTATTGCCCATTGAACGTTTTCCCCCCGCCGTCGCGGAGTTTTACTCCTTCCTGCCCTCTCAGTGCATTCCAAGAAACACGAGGGAATTGCCCCCCTATTTTCTGATCCTCCGGCCCTGGAGGAAATAGCCCCCTTTTAATTCCTCTACTATAACAAACCTTCGGTCCTTCCGACTCCTCGGTTTCTCCGGGGGGATGTATTTTGTCCTCTCCCTCCTCCTCCCTGCTTCCCCTTTCATCGAGTGGCGGAACAAATGTTACCCACGGAGCTCGGGACCGGGTGATGTCAGAGCCTTTCACTTCAATTTAAAAAAGGTTACCTTGCCTACTCGCGAAGCCCCATATAAGTTATAAAAAACCCCTTTGCACCCACCTGTTTTATCATTGGATTTCCGTACTTCCTGTCACCGGACCTGTTTAGTACAAGCATTATTACCATATGATCAAAGCTAGCCTCAATAAAGTTTGTAACCTTACCCCGACTTTTTAAACCCCTCCAGCGTTTCGTTCCCCCCCCCTAAAAAAATGGGTTATTCAACAGAACCTGATTCCTCGCCTCTAAGGACTTTATGATAATAGGAGACTCATCCCTAATTTGGTGTAAAGACAGGCTTCTGCGGCCAGATCTCGATCGTCTCCCAGATGGTTGAAATGCCTGAGAGACGGCCTGGCCCACTAGGGAGCATCGCGTCTTAGTGTCACCCCCGGACGGAGGAAATAAACGACGCGTCTTTACGAATTTGTACCGACCCCCTTGCCTAGCCCATTGGAAGATGAATCTGAGGAACTAGGCCTCAAGTAGGACGCGATACGTTCAGAGTTTCCGGGTCAAAAACCAGGCTAGCCTTCACACGAACGTCTGGATGTGGAGGAGCCCCCAGTTCTAATTCGAACCACGGCGATCCTCCTTTTTGTAGGACTGCGAGTTTCGGTCCGCCTTTTCTCTCTTCAATTGTCTCTCGGTCATAGGAGGCCCCGAGAGATGCCTGATCTCATCGTCAACTCGGCCCGGAATGATTTTTCTATTTTTACCTGATACTCTGCTCATCCAGATCATCTCTTTTCCACATCTAACTTAGGTCGGATAGGAAATTCAGTTATAGGAGAGCCCAAAATTTTTCCGCTCATCGCCCCTTTGTACTTAAGGCGCCAGTGTACGATTGTTTCTTCCCTCACTGCCCAAAGCGTAAGGAACTCTCTTGTCTGACCTTTCATTTTTTTTCTTCAGGTAAATCTTCGCCAAATGCACCCCCCTCCGCCGATTATAAATTCCTCCGATCAGAGGTTCCCCACAAGGGTGGTTGCACCTGCGCTCTCCGTGTACCCATTCAATTCATCGTGATGGCAAGACTTTAGAGATACCAGGACGGTTGGTGTTCTTCCACTCTCCCCTCCTTGGATAGTTGTGTGAAAATACTATATCTCCCCGCCCCGAGTTCGGTTTCGGGTCTTTTTCACAGGCCTTTTCTTTTCAAAACAAGGAGTTCCCTTTCTCCGATTCGAAGCAAGCCTGTCCGTCTCGTCGTCCACTTGGTTTTGTAGCTTTTTTTAGGAAACGGAAGCGCACTTGGTGATCCGCCGCTCGGTATATCCCTACGCTACTTTTTCCCCATAAACGACACTCGGCATGAAGGTACCACCCGTTTGGTTATTGACCCGCCCGCAGTTCGACGAATCGGTGCTCTTTCTCCTCCAACACTCCCCGTATTGATCCAAAAATTTTTTCGACCGAATTTCCAAAATTTAGAGTTAGGATCGTTTGGCCCGCTCTTAAGACTGGGACGCTGCGATGATACGGTTTCGCGCGTGCCCCTTGACATAAGATTTATTGCTGTCGGGTCCGGTCTTTGGCGCTAAAAGAGATGAGGTTTAGAAGGGTGATCGTTATGGATTTGCTGGTGGCGGGCCAGATGCGCTGACCTTGTCGTTTTTTCTTCAGAGCCTAGTATTTCCTTCGTTTGGAGATGCAGGGACCGGATCGCCTGGTACTTTTTTCATTGGGCCCCGCACCCCGATCCACTACCGCGGTTCGATTACCACTCTTTTCCTAAGGTAAACAAACAGGCTGACCCAGCTGTCTTTCTTGTGTTTTCACGGGCACGGTTTTCCTCTTGGATCAGATTTCCGTCTCTCCCGTTCTTATCGCGGCCTACTACAGTTAGCTGACTTTTGAATGAGTCGAACCAGGTGGTCCCGACCTCATTTCGAGTCCCCCGACGCTTCGCTCCTTTCCCCAATTTTGTTTTGAAACAGGTGTGGGCCGGCCATTTTCATCCTAGCGCGCTGCCGTGTTTTCTTTGTAATGCGTCCACCCGGTGCACGCCTGCCCCTTTAGCGGAGCGAGATACGAACCCGGTGCCGCCAGATTATTACCGTTCTCCGGGTGTGCTGTTTTTTTTCAGTCCCCCTTTTCACGCCTTTTTTTTTTCCCTTTCCCGCTGTAGCCGCAGCAAAGGAAGGCCGTCGACGCTCCCTAGTTGATTTTTACAAATTCGGCCACTTTGAGAGTAAGTTAGAAACCTTCCAACGTTCCCCGAAAACGAGAACCTGGTCTTGCAGCGCACTTCGCAGTACACTGGACCGCCGGAGCGACACATCTGCCGTCTGTCTTGCAGGATGTATCGATATCGGAATTTCCATTGCTGACTGCAAGATTCCCATGCACACGCCTGGAGAATTCCGTTAAAGGCAAGGAACTAGAAGACAGACGGAGCCCCGCCCTTTTGTTTCCTCACCACCCACCCCCCCCCCCCCCCCCCCCACCCCCCCCCCCCCCCCCCCCCCCCACCCCACACCCACCCAAACCAACACCACCCCCCCCCCCCCCCCCCCCCCCCCCCCCCCACCCCCCCCCCCCCCCCCCCCCCACCAAAACACAAAAACAACACCCAAAACACCCCAACCCCCCCCCCCCCCACCCCCCCCCCCCCCCCCCCCCCCCCCCCCCCCCCCACCCCCATACCGGGCTTACGAGCGCTTTTTGACGACTGGACCGCCGAAGTTTCTCCTTTCAGTCACGACTCTCCCCTCCGGGTCGATGACCGCTATCCCGGGCTTGCGCCGGAGATCTTTTTCTTGACTCCCTTGATTCTATACAGCGCTCATTCCCTTTGCCTCCGGTTCTTGTTTGTCTCCTCTCCGTCTACCTTCTCGTTCCCTCCAGGCCGACCCTGGACGAAGCCCGCAAGGGACCATGTAAGGTCGATAAAACTTTTCCCAAAACTCGGATCGCCACACCACCTCGTTCTTTTGAACCTTCGTACCCCCCCTACGGTTTGCTTGTACCTCCGTGGTTAATCCGTTTATTCAGAAGGTTCTTGGTGCCCCCATATTCCCCGAAGGCTCCGGAATCCCTCGCTGGAATCATCTGTCCTCCACTCAGGTAAGCGGATTCGCAAGGTTAAATGAGGTGATCTTATTTTGACCTTTCCTAAGTGCCGTTCGAATACCCGACTCGCCCTTCTTCCTCCGACGAACTACTTTCCCCCCCCCCCTTCCACTCCCACCTCTTCTCCCTTTCCCCGTCTCCAGACGATCGCCGAGCCCCCTGGTAGTCAAGAACCCCCTTTTTTTGAATTTGGAGGAAATTCCCTGGACCTAAGTAAGTCTTCCTGCGCCCTCATTCATTCTTTTTTTCCCACGAACTCCACGTCGGAGGGGTGAAGTTTTTTGACCTGTCGGGTTGAGAACCACTCTCTACGGTACTTTCGACGGCCTGCCCCGACCTCTTTTTTTTCTGAATAGTCCCCCCCTCCTCTTGCGCGACTCCCCCACCGGCCATACGCGGCCTGAACATTTCTTCAGGACCCTCCGTGGCACGTTTACTTTCCCTTACGGTCTTTTCTTCGAAGTTTCTTTGGACTGACTTTTGCCCCCAGTTGTTGCAGGTTGCAGGTCATGCTTCATGCCCCCCTCCCACGCTGAAAGTACGTTTCCTCCTTGCGTGATCCGCAACTTTGTTTCCCTCCCCCCCAGGCGTCCTAAGCGTGCTGACTAGTGAGTTGAAAATGATCTCACGCAGCAGCCCCTCCAGTACCCAGAAAAACCCAGCTGCTTGCTTCCCCGGTTTCGTACCCTCCCCGTGAATCGGTTAAGAGACTCTAATTATGTAAAGTTTTAGTCCTTCCGTCTTATCCTCCGCCCCCCCCTTTTTCTTTCCCGTCCTTTACCCTCTTAGTTTTAGACATTTTACAGTCCCTTGCCGCGAAAAGGGTCTCTCATACGACGTCCCTCTCCTGTTCAGTTAAATTTTCATATCCTATTCCATGGCAATAATACTTTTTTTTCCCCTTTCGTGCCTCCATTTCCTTCTTCCCATTGCTCATTGATTCCTCCTAGAAGAATTCGTTATCACCCTAAATAGATAGTCCGCCTCGTAGGTCATCTTGCCCCTTCCCTTTATTTTCTCATTACCTGCAAGCACTGTGATAGTCTCGCGAGTGCGCTCAACTCGTCCTACATTCTGAACACCCTGGTCCCCCGTTCTGGTAGCTCGCGGCTCTTCCACACAAAGATATTTCTCTTCGAGAGACTCATGGCTGCCGGTGCTTCCTCCTTGTTCGTCAGCCTCTTTAACAATTTTACTATCTATCCAGGGCGATTTACCTTCTGAGAAAGATCGGGCGGGTCACTGCCCGTCGTTGATGCCAGCAGGTGTACGAGTCGACACAGCCAGTCCCCCTCGTCTTGTCCCATCGAAGTCTTCGATGGAGTTTCTCTGTCCCCATAACTAAGGGGTTAAAGATGCCGGCCCTTTGAACGCGCCTTGCACTTTATTTTATGTTCCCGCCGCCCGGCAGGAGCCTCTAATCAGACGGAGACCGTGGGTTGGGCTGTTTCCGAGGACAACCGTCTTACCTCCGCCGTCCTAATTGTGGGCGATGAATCCGGACATCATCCGAAGTGTCTGTTTATCAAGGACTTCCGCTGGACCTCGTAAATGTCGCGTCGTTCGCCCTAGCGGAAGAAATGCGAACATGCCTACCTGGCCCGAGCGAGTCAAGTCTGGATAGGATGACCACAGTTTACAGCCCTTGACCGAATCGCAGTCTCAGGAAAGGACCCTTTCGACGTCCACCATGGTTGGTGACCCAGGACTCTAATAGACTGGATGTTGAGGCTATGCCTGGCCCATACTCTGGAAAGAGTACTATATACAATATTCCTTTTCAAAGCCCAGAACCCTGGTTCTCAATATAGAGGAAACTCTGTGAAATGTCTCTCGAGACTACTCCTGTTAGGTCTCTGTTCTTAAGCTTACCCGTGATACTGGCAAGAAGATTGAATTTCGAGGGTAGGCCCCCAGCTGGTCACGCCCCCCTCCCCCCTGAGACAAGGGAGAGGACGCTTGAACTTAAGAGATCATCTTGCGCTCCCTGTTGTCCCCGATTCCCCCCCCCTCAAATCAGCGAGGAGTAAAGTCCTCGCAGATGCTACGAAGCAGGAACTTGATTTCCGGAATTAATAGGAAAGACTGCCCCAGGTCCCTCTCCACTCGTGCAGCTGCTCGACTTCCACGACGCCCCTGGGAGCCGGACGGAATTTGAAAATTGATGAAGAGACTTTGAGCAGCCCGTTTGCAAACGTCTCTGAAACCCATGTAATTAAATTCTTTCCCCCTTAGTTTATTTTAAAA
>Ga0179591_1324591_pt1 | contig 17096 bp, 31 predicted proteins | sample CZOMad2_1_08_16f_FD_182891 | JGI IMG/M metagenome (GOLD analysis project Ga0179591, IMG submission 182891) | Vadose zone soil fungal communities from Angelo Coast Range Reserve, California, USA - CZOMad2_1_08_16fungal (PacBio error correction) | ecosystem: Environmental > Terrestrial > Soil >... | reverse complement strand
GCTCGGATAACCTGCAACTTTTCCTCTTCTCCCTCTATAGCGGCCTAATTTTTTCCCTGAGCCCCTGCCCCCCCCTTTCGCGCTCTTCTTCTGCTTCAGGAGCCGGCTCTTTTTCTCTCCACCCCGGGCGAGGAAACTTTCTTTTCTCTTGCGCGCCTGTTTCCCTTTTTTTTTTCTCAGGCGACGGGCGACCTCCTCCCCCTTTTTTGTCTGCGCAAAAGAGGACACAGTCTACTGTTTTTTTCCTGCCCCCCGCACTACACCGCTGGCATCTGTTCGCCTCACCAGCGAACGGCGGCAAGTATTGCACCCTCCCCTACACGGCAACACCGAATCAATTGTTCACCCCCTCTTCCCCCCTTTTTCCCTTTCGTCAGAGTGCAGATTTCCTTTTCCTGCGAGCGACAGCCTCCTTCCCTCTTTCCTCCTTCCAGAGAGAGATTATCTTTTACTCTCCCTAATAAAACCGATGAGCTTTTCTCCCTTCTCCTGCGGAGCAATTGCTTTGTGCCGTCAACTCCCCCTTGATAGTAACCACACATGAGGAAAGACCTTCTTATTTAGATGAAAATGGTGTGGTACAAGTGGGATCCCCTCTCCATCCTTTCTCTCTTCCTTTTCCCTTCTCCCCCCTGGCCTTCCAAATTCTTTATCCATTCACTTTCTTTTTCTTTTTCCTTTTTCAGTGCGACGTACTCACGTCGCATAGTTTCTCCCCCCCCACCCCCTTCTTCCCAGCCCCCGTTTACTCCTTGCCCCTCCCCTATTTTTTGCCTTTCTTTCCTCCTCCCCCCCCATCCCTAAATTAAGTTCACTCCCTGCTTTCACCGAGTCCCGCCCCTAAATCCATCCCTCCCTCATTGACCTCCCCCGTTACGTATCCTTCCCAACTTTTTCCCCCCCCTCAATAATCCCCCCCCCCTTGAAGAAGCGTCGAAGAGAGAGACCCCTCCCCTTTCTTTTGGTGAGGAAGACTCCCCCCATCCCTTCTCCTTTGATGTTTCGTAATGAAATGATTCCCCGCGGAACCAGAATAAACCAATTTTTCATAGGGCTCTTTCCCCTTTCCCCCTGTCTGCCGTAAGTGTCCCTTCCCCTCCTATCATCCCCGAACCGTTGACCTTTTTTTTTCGACGGACGCTTTCCCTCTTTCTTTTTCTTGTATCGAGGAGCATCCCCCTTTTTTTCCCATCGAAAACCTCTGCGCCTCCGGCGCCCTGCTCTCCCCCCCTTTTTCCCTTTTTTTTTTCCCTTCTCGAATGCATGTACCCCCTCCCTCTCCCTCCCCCTGTCAAGTGCTTTTCCTACCCCGTCCCCCGGTGCCCCAGTCGATTTCCCTTCCTCTCTATGAAGTACACTACCTCCCTTTCTTTTTTTTTTTTCGGAGAAAAGGTCCCTCCTTCCTTCCTCCTATAGAGGGATTCGAACCCCCCTCCGGAGTGCCGGCTATACCTCTATTATGTCCTCCCCCCCCCTCTCCTAACACCTAGAAGACCTGACCCCCAGCTCTCCCCCCCAAAACCCTCAGGTGGCTCAGAGATTCCTCTTTTTTTCGAAAAGACAGAAAGCCTTCTTTTTTTGACCCTTCTTTCCGCTTCCCCCTCAAATGGCACCGCAACAGAGTCCCTCCCTCTTTTCCCCTTTTTTTCCTTCCTGGAAGCTGACGACCCTCCTTGCCCCTGAGAACACCGCTCTCCTCGGTGGGTTCTTTCTTTCCCTTTCTCCCTTTCCCCGCAGAAGAACAGCGACGGTTCTTTTCCTGCCCTTTTCCCCCTTCGTCTGACGCCGGCTCCCGACCTCACTTCTTCTGGGTCTACATGAACAGGGAGCCCCCCTCTCCCCTCTCTTTCTTTATCGCTGCACGACAGCATCCTTTTTTTTTTCCCTCCTCCGAACCCTCGACCTCCCCCCCCGATGATTCCGGGCTTCCAGTTTTTCTTTTCCTCCCCTTTTCTTCCAAAATGCGCTGTCATCTCCTTACTTCCGTCGTCCGCCGCAATTTAGCGTCTCCCGCTCTGGGTCTCGGCGCGCCGTTTTTTTTTCCCTTTTTTTCCTCCACAGAGGAAGAAAGCCACATGCCCTTCCCTCCTTTTCCGTTTTCATCGTCGAACTTTTTCGTTCTTTCGGCTGGAGCTGCGGCCCTTTTTTTTTCCTTCCTCTTACGCCCGTCAGAGGGCGTTCCCCCCCCCTTGGTGCGCCAATATTCTCTCTCCCTCCCTTTTCCTATCCCCCCTCTCCGCAAATAGGCGTAGGAGGTCCCCCCCCCTCCTTTTTTCCTTTTTTCTTTCCCCTCCGCGCTGCAGGAGGCCCCCATGAGACTCCCCCCCGAGTCAAAAAATTTCCTTCTTTCTTTTCTCCCCTCTTCCTTGCGATACATTCATTCTCTTCTCTCTCCGCCAGGATGCGTTTCGACTCGTTTCTCCATGGCTTGCTGATGATATAGTTAGGTGTTTCCTTTCCTTTCAGAGGATGGACGAATACCACTTTTTTCTTTTTTCCCCCCCCCCTTCGCAATGTTGTACAGTCTCTGCTGGAGGAAACTCGTGATTTGGCCCCTTTCTTTTCCTTCCCTCTCTCCGTAAGAAGAGGGACAGGCTCTTGACCCTTTTTCCCTTTTCCTTTCCTTCGCGAAAGTTTCTACCACCTTTCCCAGGGAAACGGAAATGCTTTTTTTTCCCCCCCCCCCCCTTTCCTGCATAAAGGGAGAGGCACGCGACCTTCCTCTTTTTCTTTCCCGCAGTGCCATGAGAAAAAAGTCGGTACTTTTCACGAGAGAAATATAAGCCCTCCCCCTCTCCCCCCCTCTCCAAAAGATGTAGAGGATGGAGTGATAGGAGTCCCCTTTTTTCCCCCTCATAAGTAAGACTGTAGCCCACGTTTTCCCCCCCCCCGTAGCCGCGCCGAGAGCTAGTAAGGCCCCCTTCCCTCCCTTTTTTTTCTCCTTCTCGCGATTAAGAAGGAAGACTCGCTCTTAGTTTTCTGATTTTCTCACTCCCAAATTTGGGCTTTGACGTTCCTCTTCTTCGTAGATGGCGGTGAGGTCCTCCTCCCTTTTTCTTTTTCCCCCCCTTTTGGTAGCAATTCCCTTCCTCCTTTTCTTCCCCCCCGAGCAGTGCCGATGCTTTTCCGGTGTTTTTGCCCTCGGGAATGAGATTTCTTTTTTCCCTCCCTTTCTTCCGCCTTCCTTTTATCTTCGTTCAAACCACACACTTTTCCCCACTTTTTTTGGCTCAAGCCGCTCGGGGAAGATTTTCTTCTTTTTTTTTTTCCTTTCTTTCTGCCAATGGAAGAGCAGGATCTCTTTTTTTTTTCCCCCCCCCACTTCTCCTGTGGTGAATTTCATCCTCTTCATTTTTCTTCCTCAGAGCCGCAAAAGCTGCTTCGTCCTTCCTGGCGAGAGTTTTTTTTTCGGGCTCTTTCCCCCTTCAATCGGTCCCTTTCTCTTCTCGCTTGAAGAAAAATCGCCTACGCTACGGTCCCTCTTTTCTCCTATTCTATGTCTCCTCGGAGATAGAATACGCTGCTTCGTTTCACCCTTCCTTATATTTAGAAGAAGAAACTTCTCTCCCAGGACGTAAATGCTTTTCTTCTTTCTTCTACCCGAGTTCGCTGCATCCCTCTTCCAAGTTAACGCTCCTCTCGCACCCCCCCCCCTTTCTCCCGTGACGCAGGCAGCCGCCCTCAAGTCCTCCCGACGATTCCTGAATAGTACTTCTTCCCCTTCCCCCTCCCTCCCCGCAGGTTAAGAACTAGAGGTAGCTTTCTTTCCTTTTTCTTTCCTCTCTCTCCCTCCCCCCCCCGATCATAGTTGGTCAAAGCGATAGATCCTCTTTTTTTTCCTCCCCCCCCCTTTCTCCTTTTTCTTTCGTTGAACTTGGGACATCTATTCCCCTCCTTTTTTTTTTTTCTCTCGATGTCACAATTCTCCCCCTCACAGTGCTCGCAGTTGCTTTTTCTTTTTTCCCTCCCTTGGAAAAAAAGAATGAGCGGGTTGTTCCCTTCTCCCTCCCCCCACTCTCATCTGACATATAGGGCGTCCCCCGTTCCCCCCATTTCCTGGCTATCTTCCTAGAATTACCCCCCCTTTCCTTTCTTCTTTCTTCTTTCTCAGGGACGAGAACGGCAGGAAACTCGGCACCTTCCTCTTTTTCTCTTCTCGGGCATTCGCGAAAATCTTCGACCAGTCCTCCCCCTGCATTTACGTCCGCGGGGTTCTCGGACTTATTTTCTTCCCTCTTCTTTCTTCTCTGCAGAGCGAAGCGAGGCTAGCTCTTTCCCTCCCCTCGAACTCGCTCCTTTTTCCTTTTTCCCTAGCGAGGGATTTTTTTCCTTTTCTTTCTACGAAGGACAGATGGCCTTCTCTTTTCTCCTCTTCAGTGCAGCGCTGCTTCAGCCCTCCCCCAAAAGCTCCCATTCCATTTGCCCTTTCTTTTTTTTTTTTCTTCCCTAGTTTAAGTTTAGCCCGGAGGACCCTCTTCCTTTCCCCCTTTGAAGCAACCCAGGATAGCCGCGTTTTTGCAACGTCACGACAAAAATGTTCTTCTTTCTCTTTTTTTTTTTTCTCCACCCTCGCTCCCTCCTTTTGGCTTTTATGGTGACGATGAGCCGTTTTTTTCTCCCCCTTTTCCCTCCCTCGAATCAAGATGCGCGGCCCCCCCTCTCTCGCGGCAACGTCTGCTTGGGAATTGCTAACCACGGATTCTCCCCTCCTTTCCCTTCTTCTTTTTTTCCCCCTCCCGCTAACGAAGAATCGCGCGCGGAGACAGAAAACGAAGTCGCACTCCCCCCCCCCCCCTCTTCTTCCCCCTCCATAACAAAATCGCGAAGCGGCATTTTTTTCCCTCCCCCAGATGCCAGGCCCGTTTTTCCTTCTGTCTTGCCGGAAGAGCGCTCTTATTTCCCCCTTTTTTCCCCAAAAAGGGTGCGGTGGCTCTCTTTCGATGCTTATTTCCTCTCTGCACGCCAGAGACGACTTTTTTTTTTTTTTTTTCTCTTCGCGATCATGCTGACTCTTCCCCCTTTTCCTCCCCTCCCCCTGCTATTTTTCTCTGCCAGTGCGGCTAAATGTGTTGAGCACCCCCACCCTTCTCTTTCCCCCCCGTGAAGGAAAAAGAGGGTGATTCCCCTCTTCCTCTCAATGACAAGGCCGCTCACTGAGATCGTGCCCCCCTTTTTCCCCCCTGATGAAGAGATAGGATCATTTTTTTCTCTCCTTCTACGTAGGTCCACCCTTTATCAACGACGTGATCCCCTCTTTTTCCCTCTTAGAGGTTGAGACCGAGCTTTTTCCTTCCCCTTCCCGGTAGATCTCTTACCCCCAGGAAAGATATCCCCCCCCTTTTTCTCTTCAGACAAAACCTTCCCTCCCGAATGGTCTTTCCGATGATTTTTGCATCATGAAAATGTATAGAATCCCTGTTTCCTTCCTTTCAGCGGAAAGTTTTTTTTTTTTCTTCCTCTAGCGGTGGAATTCCTCGAGATCCTCCCGAGCGCAGAGGCTGGTGGGGGATTTTTTTTTTTCTTTTTCCTTCGTCCTTGTGTAACGGCGCCGAGCCACCCTTTCTCCCCCGGCCGTTGCCGAGGTGAAGCATGGCCTTCCAGGGAGGAAGCGCATCGCGGCGAGAGTCCCCTTCCCCCCCCTCCCTTTCTTCTCTGACACCGAGACAGTTCTCCCTTCCCCTCCTATCATGGAATGTGGCTTGCGTCTCTTCCCTGCCCAGCGCGAAGGACAGCAAGCCCCTCCTTTTTTTTTTTCTTTTTTTGAACAGCTATGAATTGGCGGGTCCTTCGTCCTTGATGTTCTTCGATTCCTTTAGAGCGAGGCGGCGGCGGGTCTCCTTCTTTTTTCTCCTTTTTTTCTGACCTTATGATGGGTTCTCGATGCTCTTCTTCCCTTCTCTTCGTGAAGCGAGAGTTTTCCTCCTTTTCCTGTGCATGTAGACCAAGAAGACTTTCTTTTTTTTCTTTTTCTCTCTCCTGGAAAGTGCGGATCTCCCTCCCCTTTTGCGTGTCTTTCCCCCCCTGGGCGAAGCCCGATTCCCGTTTTTCCCCCCGGGTCTTGAATGTAGCCCTTTTTCCCCCCCCCCTTCTTCCCTCTTATTATTAACTTCACCAAACGGCGTCGCTTCTCCTTGGGTCAGGCGGAAGCCGTCGGGGTCCTTTTTTTTTTTCTTTCTTTTTCCCTCCGAAGAGGGTCGGATCCTTTTTTTCTAGGCGATGTGTCTGTAGCCTTTTTTCCTCATGATAGTGGGCAGTGAATAATAGCGTTTTCCTTTTTTCTCCCTTTTCTTAGAAGACGCGATATCGCTTTCTCTCTTTCCCCTACCCTCCCAAATCAAGATCCCCCCCCTATCTTTTTCTCAGATATGACCTTAATCGACGGGGTCCCCTTCCCCCTTCCCTTGACGGTATAGTCGAATAGCATTCTTCCCCCTCTCCCTTCCAAACCATTGTGTCTTTTCCGGTGGCAGCAGGAGGTGTTCTCTTTCCCTTCTCCCCTCCTAGAAGACCACCTTTTTTTTTTTTTCCTTCCTCTCCTCCGTCAAAGGGAGTTTCTCTTTTTCCCCCACCGAGAAAAGGAACCCTCCCCCAATGGGGAATAGCCCTTTTTTTTTTTTTCCTTGAGGTTCGTTCCGCAGGGTTTGGTTGGTAAATGAAGAATCTTCCCCCCCCTCCCGCAGTTCTGGATGTTTCTCGTAGGGACCAAATTTCTCGAGAGGCGCAGAGTCCCTTCCCTTTCTTTTTTAGGAGTTCGAATCTCCCCCTCCCGTCGCGGTAGGTTCTCCGGCTCGGCGAGCGCGGACGGTTTTTTTTTCCCTTCTTCAGATCCAAAGAACCATTTCTTTCCCTTCCCCTTTGTTTCATGGCCTTAGATCCTCCCCCGCAGATGAGCTCTGGGAAGCTTCTTGTCTTCTCTTCCCTCTCCTTTTTCCCCCTTTTTTTCAGCTCGAAGTAGAGGCGTCATCTTTTCTTTCTTCTTATTTCTCCTCTTCTTTTCCTCCTACTTTTTTGTCTCTCTTCCCATCAACTGCCAGGCACCTCTCTTCCCTTTCTTCATGCGAGAAGCCCCCCTTTTCCTTTTTTCTCTCCTCCTCTCCTCGCGAGTGATCGCCACTTGATTTCACTGGCATGCACCCCTGATCTTTCCCTTCCATGTGGAGTGGGATCAGGCTTCCCTTTTTTTTTTCCTCCAAAGGGACCCCCGCCTCCCCCCGACGAAGAGAACCTCCCCCTCCTTTTTTCTTCCCTTTAGAAATAAGAACCTTCTTTCCCCCTCTTGCGCCGCGCGCCTGGACAGCAAGGGCTCTTTTTCCTAAGAAAATTCCCCCTTCTTTCTTGGCACCCTTCGGCCTTTTCGTCCCCCCCCCCTTCCTTTTCCCTCAAAAAGACGGGATCATGGTTCTCTTTTTTTTTTTTTTTTTTTTTTTTTTCGTGGGAAATTGTGGTCCTTTGTTGGGCCTCCGAGGCTTCTCTTTTTCTTTTCTTCCTCTTTACAAGAGCGCGTGGATGTTCTTTTTCCGAAAAACAGGGCGCATCTCCTTTCCTGCTCCACCGCGGCTTTTTCCTCCTTCAAATTGAATTCGATGCATTCCCTTTCCCTCCTCTCCCCTTCACGTGCTGTGGAGATACCGCCCCCTTTACCTGTTCTCTTCAGGTCAAGAGCTATTGACGTCCACGAGTCTCTCCCGGTTTTTTTTTTTTTTCGCCGGACGCACGCCGACCCGGCGCCTCCTCTTTCCCTCCCTTGGACAGCCGGGTGCACTTTCTTTACCTCTATTATGACGCCCAACTTCCCCCCTTTCCCCCCTCCCCCCGTCCCTGGACAAAAATCGCTATGTCCTTTTTCTCGAAGAACTCTTTTCGCTCCCTCTCCCCCCTCTCGAAAAGACCCCCCGATTTCTCTCCCCCTTCCCCCCTCCACAGAGAAATGACGACGTTTCTTTTTTTCCTTTTTTCCTTCCCGTGACTCTCCCCCTCCCTTCAAGAAGACGAGGGTTATTCCCTTTCTTTTTTCCTTCTTTTCCCCCAAAGTTGTGGAAAGGGAAACGCAGCAGACCTTTCCCCATTCCCTTCCCGCTTACGAAAGAGACCGACCCCCACCCAGCTTCCCTTCTTCTTTGGTCTACATGAAAAGGGACTGAGAAAGAGATACCCCCCCCCTTCTCTCGTATATCTTTTCATTCCTTGAGGGATTAAACTCTTTCCCTCCCTCTAGAAGAACAAGTCACCTCTCTCTATCTTCCAGCTGCGGTTCCCTATTTCTAGAAGATTCTCCCTTTTTCAAGAGACAATTCCCTTTCTACCTCCCAAGGCATATTTTCTACTTTCTTGGGTATAGGAGAGTCCCCCCTTTTTTTCGATGGGGAAGGAGCCGCGTTTCCACCCCCCCCCCTCCCCCACTGCCATGGCCGACTCTCCGTGTCATCGTCGAACTGTCGAGGCGTCTCCCTCCTCTTTTTCCTCCTCCTAGAGGAGATTCCGCCCTCTCTTTCCCACTCTTCCCCTCGGCAACGGCCTTTTCCTCCATTTCTCTGCGATGGAGCTCTTTTTCCTACGAAATCGGACGTGTCTCTTTCTCTCTGCGGATCGGTCCTTTTTTCACACTAGGTCCGGCCACGACTCGAGATAATCTTCTCTTTCTCTTTCCGGCAGGAGCCGACCTCCTGACTTGAGAACCCCCCAGCTGTCCTCCCTCGTCAACCAGGCTGAGTTCCCTCCTTTTGAGTGAAATTGATTGCTGATGCTTCTCCCTTTTTTTTTTTCCTCGTTAGAGACGCTGTCGCATAAACCCCTTCCCTTTTCCCCCTTAGATTTTAAGGCGCCTTTTTTCCTTCTTTTGGGATGCGTCCTAACTTTTGAAAGACCCAAGTAGTCCCTTTTTACTTCCTACAAAAATGATACGAGCTGTCCTTCGCCTTCCCCGGCTCATTTCTTTCTCCTTGAAGTGAGGGCTCCCCCCCCCCTTTTTTCTTTCCGCTGACTTCCCCGGAAAAGTTCCCCTTTTTGGTGAGAAAAACATTTTTCCCCTCTTCAAGATCACCTAGGTGGTGAGAATCCCCCCTCTTCCAAAGAAGAAAGGACTTCTGACCGTTTTCTCAAGCACTCTCCCTCCCCCCCCTCCCCCCGATTATTATTATTTTTTTTTCCTCTTTATAAAATTCAAATCTTCTGGGTGCTAGGAGGCCCCGTTAGGGGGAGAGGAAACTCCTTTTCTCGGCCCCAATTTTTTGGGGAACGGAAAAGGAAGGATCCTCCTTCTTCTGAGGGAAGGAACCCCACCCACCCAAGCTTTACACTATGAGGATTCTTCCAGGAAGAGGTCCCCTTGGCATATGTCAGCCCCGCCTTGAAAGCTTTTTTTTTCTGGGGGAGTGGAGGGTTTTTCTCCCCCCCCCCCCTTGAGTTCTCCTTCGTTGGATAAGGTTCGACTCTTTTTCGGTGGCGGGCCTTCTTTTTCTCCCGGTTTTACTTCCCCTCACTCATCGTAGGGAACGGACTTCCTTCCCTTTTTTTTCTTTTTTTTTTTTTCTTCCGCGAATCTGGATGAGATTCTTAGCTTCTTTACGAAAGGATTATTTTTCCCCCCTCAAAGAGGGGATTAGTTATGAGTCCCCCTTCCCCTTCCTCTGACTGGAGAACCTGTTTTTTTTTCCTGTCCGAGGAGACAGTCTCTCCTTTCTTCTTCTCCTGAATGTGGGGAATTAATCAGCTTCCTTCCTTCTTTCCCCCTTCTCCGAAAAAGCTGTCTGTTTTATGGCGAGCGTTTTTCCTTGGAATAAAGAGCGCCTCCCCCTTTCCCGGTGATCGACTCCATTGAGTAGCCTTTTTCCCCCCCTTTTTTCCCCCCCCTTTCTCTCTATAAGGGAAATCGCGCTCTCTTCCTTCTTTCTCGACTCCCTCGACGCCTCTTGCGCTGAGCATAAGATCTCTTTCTCCTTTTCCCCCCTTTCCCCTCCCCAAGAGAGTGACGTTTCCCCTTTCCTTGGTTCCTTCCCCTCCCAGGAGTAGGACCGAGTTTTCTCTTTTTCCCGTAAAAGTCACCCCTTTAGTGCGATTTTTCCCCTCTAAAAGCAGAGAAATCATCGCCCCCCCCTCCCCCCTTTTCCTTTCGCCTTTTTTTTACCCCGGAGCCGGAATCATTTGACTCCCCCCCTTTTCCCTTAAGAGAGGTAAGCTGATTCTCCCCCCCTGCTTTCTGTTCCCCCCAACCCGCTCATTCGTTTTCCTCCCTTTCCTTCCCTTCTCTCAAGAAAGAAGCACGGCTCTCCTTTCTTTTTTTCCCTTTCCTTCTTTTTTCTCTCCTCCGTTTTGGGTTGATCCCTCCTTTAAACAAAGAAAGTGATAGCCCCCCCTTCTTCTTTCCCCCCTTTCCGCTCGAGGGAAACAAACGACTCTTTCTTCCTCTTCCTCCCATTTTCTAAACCCCCCCCCAATTACCCTTTCGAAACCGTTCGGTAAAAGACCCCTTTCCTTTTTTCCCTCTTCAGGAAGAAGAGGGAGGAGAGGAGTTCTGCCTTCCTTTCCCTTCTTCCCTCGCAATAAATTGTTCTTTCTGAGATAATCTTTTTGCATTCGCGACTAGGACACGATCTTTTCCCCCCTTCCCTTCCCCCTTCGGGGTTGCGGAAGATTTCTTCTTTCCTCCCTCTTTCTCTCTCCTCTGGCAGCGAGGCTAGCTCCGATCATCGCCCTTTCTTATTTCCGTAGCGAGGAGATTTTTATTCACTTTTCAGAATTAAAGATGGCTCCCCTCTTTTCCTCCCTCTTGCCAGTGCGTCTGTTCCCTCCATCGACAAAACAGATGCCCTTTTTTCCCCCTTTTTTCTTCTTTCCCTTCTCCGGATTAAATCTTTTATATTCTCTTTTTCTCTTCTCACGTCCCCTTTAACTGCTCCCCTTCTCCGGACATGGCCGCAACGTAACGACCCCCCTTTTTTTTTCCCCTTCTTCGAAAAAGAACGAGCCCCGCGGTTTCCCTTTTTTTTCTCTAGATTTTTATGCTGCCCCCCCAGAAATCTTATTAACATCCGGAATTCCTTCCCTCTTTTTTTTCCCCCCTTCTTCTTTCGGGAATTGCTAACCCCCTTCCTTCTTCCTCCCCCAGTCTTCTCCGCACCGCATACATCCCCTTTTGAGAAAACGAAGTCGAACTCCAAATTTCTTTTTCCCTTCTCCCCCCCCCCCTCCGAGAGGAAGGAGGACTAGGCTCCCCTTTTACCTTTCGAATAGGTCTTGCCTTCCCCGATTTGGCTACTTCGTGAGTTTCCCCCTTTTTCTTCTTTTTCTTTGAACCTTCTCCCCTTTTTCCTCCACTCACAGCGCTGTCTTTTTTCCGTCTCTGAGATGAGCGCTAATGCTCTTTCCCTTTTTCCCTCTGCAGAAAAGAAAAGGGCGTCTTCGCTTTCTTTTCCTTTTTTTCTCACACCAAACCTTTTCAGTTGTTTTCCCCGCGTGTGTAGAACTTTAGCGCAGATCCCTCCTTCCTTTTCTCCCTTAGATCGTGAAAGAAGCCCTTTTTCCCTCCCTGATAGGACGTGTTTTTTCCGTCGGTCAAATCACGAGTTCCTTCCTCCTCCTCTTCTTCCCCCCCTCTGCGAACGAAAAATCCCTTTCCTTTTTTCTTTTTTTCTGACGCCCCTTTTGATTTTTCCCCTGTAAAACCACCGTCCCCTTCCCTCAATGGCAGCAACCCCCCCCTTTTTCCTTTTCTCTTTTTTTTTTCATCCTGAAGGTATCGCCCCTCCTTTCTTTCTCCGGCATTAAGCGGAAAGTTTTTTTCCTTTTTCTCTTGTCGGTGGCATTCTTTTTTCTCGCTCCCTCTGGCCGCGGTGGTGGGGGAAGAGCTCCTCTTTTTTTTTTTTTTCCCCCCTCGCAGATAAGCGAATATTGGCGCCCCCCTTTTTTTCTTCTTCCTTCTCGCCCGCCTCGATGCTGACCTGGGGGACAGCCTTTCTCCTTCCCTTTTTTCTCTCGACGAGACAGTTCGCCTCCCCCTTACTGGAAGGCGGATCAATTTCTTTTTTTTTTTTTTTTTCTCCCCCTGGTGGCCTTTTCCCCTTCCCCTTTCTCTTCCGGCAAGAAAGCGGCTTCCCCCCTCTCTCTTTCCCCTTTCTGCATTGGCGGCTGCTTTTCTGTTCTTGTCGATAGCCAGTCTCTTTTTCTTTTTTTTTTCCCCCTTCTCTCGCGCAGATGAAGCTCGGCTCCTTTTTTTTTTTTTTCCTTCTGCTGACCTTTTGTGCCTTCTGAGGTAGTGAAGCTCTACTCTCTTTTCCCTTTGCATGGAGAACCAGTCCTCTTTTTTTTTTCTCCTTCTTCCTTCCTGAAATTTTAACTTTTTCCCTTGTTCTGCTGAGGGTCCTGGACCCCTGTTTCCTCTTTTCCCTTGTCAAGAACACAGCGTCTTGAACTTTCCCTCCCCCCCTTTCCTTTTTTCTTAGTCAGCGTCTTATTCCCCAGGCCGGAGGTAGCTGTTGACTTTTTCCCTTTTTTTTTTTCCTCTTTTCCTTTTTTGTTTTGTTTTCCTCTCTCTAGAGGCTCGGGCTTCTCATCGTCTCTGAGAAAAAGAGTTTTTTTCCCCTCTTCAGATGGGGGTCATTTTCCTGATCAACTTTACTCAATAGAGGTAGTAGGCCTCTTTTCCCTTCCCCTTTATTAGAAGAAAGAGATATTCGCGGGGTCGCCCCCCCTTTTTCCTTCCCCCCAATCCAGATCAATCCCTTGATCTGGTTTGACTTCATAGAAGGTTTCAAAGGTGATGGTTTCTATCATAAGAAATTGAAGTTTCCTTTCCTCTTCCGAAGGAAGTGGTCCATTTCTTTTTTTTTCACTCTTAATGAAAGTGCTTGCCTACCAGGGAGGAAGGTCTCCTCCCTTTCTATCTGGTTTTAGATGGAGTATCTCTCCCTCATCGAAAAGTCAACTCTTTAGAAGGGTAATCTCCCTCCTTCCTGGGGATATAGGGTACCCCCGGAACACTACCAGAAATTTTTCAACCCCTTTTGGTTTTTTGAAGGAGTTTTTATTCTTCTTTTTTTTTTTTTTTTTTCAGAAAGACGTAAATTACGCGCTTTTTTTTTTCCCCTCCCTCTAAGGCAGGGATCCTAGTCCCTCGCACTTGTGTCGAGAGAGGCTCCCTTTCCCCCTCCTTTCGGAGTTAGAAGACCTCCTTCCCTTTTTTTTCTTCGTACGGTTTGGCCTTCCCTGGTAGTTGGGAAACCGCTCCTCCCTTCCTTCCCCTCCACATTGAGGGTACCGGTCCTCCTTTTTCTTTTCTGCTCCCGAACGGTGGCGCCTCACCGATTTCTCTAGTCGGAAGGAGCCTTCTCCTTTTTCTTTCTTCAGATAGAAGTAGAGCTTTCCTTTTTTTTTCCCTTTTTTCTTTTCGATGTTCTTTTACCCCCCCTCCGTTGTTTGTTGTCTATCCCCTTCCAGGAAAAGACTCCCTCCCTCTTACGGCGATCCCCTGTTTCCTCGCGCCGACGAGTTAAAGCTCTCTTCCCCCAGGAGGGACTCTTTCTCCCCCCCCCCTTATTCCCATGTGGCGTTTCCCTTCCTTGGGAGCAGCTGGTGCTCCCCCCCTCCCCCTTTTCCTTCCACCCCCCTACGAATCTCCCCTTTCCCCTTGCGGCTTCGAAATCCTCCCCCTTCTTTTCTCCGACAGACCAGCCCTTTTCCCTTTTTTTGTTTCTACGAGCCCCCACCCTTTCTTTCGTAATGGAACTGGCTCCCCCTTTCCCTTCCCAGACCTTCACATTCTGTGAGATTTCCCCTTTCCTTTCGGTAAGGTGGAAGGTGGGGCCCCTCTTTCTTTTTTTCCTTTTTTTTCGCGGACTCTGTCCTTGCGGTGGTGCTTTACGCGGACTCCTTTCCCCCTTTTTCCCCTTAGAAAAAAGAGGCTGCCACCTCTTCCTCCCTCTTTTTTTTCCTGAAATCCGATCCTGTAACCGGCATGATATTTCTACCTTCCTTGGGGAGGATACCGACCCTCCCCCTTTTGCCCCCTATAACTGCTTGCGTCAACGAGTCCTCTTTCTTCTTCTTTGAGAAAGGAAAGCAGCCTCCCCCCTTTCTTTTTTTTTCAACCCTTGACACGGTTTTCGGCATTCAGGACTCCCTCTCTTTTCTCCTTTGATAGAGCCCCCCCTCCCCCCCCTCGCCTATTACAACCCTTTTCTCCGAAGACTATTGCGCTTTCTTTCCCCTTCCCCTAAAAAAAGAGGAATTACCTTTTGTTTCTCCCCTTACACCATTGCCCCCTCCCTACCTGACGCCGTTTTTTCTTATCATTCACAAAGACGTTTCCGACAAGTCACTGTTGGAAAAACTCTCCCCCCCCCCTCTTTCCGTTATTCATAAATGGATTTTTCCTTCCCAAGTTCCCGCACGCAGAAAAGCTTCCTTCCCCCCCTTTCCTTTCGAAAGTGAAAGTCTCTTCCCCCCTTCTCCCGACAGACCGTTTTCAATGCAAAAGGTATTCTCTCCCCCCTTATAGGAAGTATCTTTTCTCCCTCCTTTGAGGGCTTGCTGTCATCATTTCTTCCCCTAAGGTTAATAAACTCTCTCGTTCCCCAGATGCGGGATTTTCAGACGAGAAGATCTCCCCTTTGAATCGAAAAGAAAATCACTGCCCAGCCCCAGGGAGCGGTGGTGTCCTCCCATTTTTTTTTCTTGGAGAGCCGGGCGGTTCTTTTCTTTGGAAGGGCCGCTTTCTCCAAAGAGGAAAAGTCCCCTTAATGGATCTTCAAAGAGGTTTTCCGGAGAGAGATCTTCCTGATTAACGTTCCCCTTTTTCTCTCCGACCTTACGAGGAGGTCTTCCATCCCCCTTTTCCCGGAATGGTGAGAAAATATCTCTACTTCCCCTCTTTCCCCGGCTCCGCGCCTCCGGCCGTAGAGCCCCCAAACAAGCAGAGGCGGCCTTTTTCTCTCCCCCCTCTGCAGGCACCTCGACGCTAAGACAAAAGCCGCAACCTTAAGGAAGGAGACTCCTCCCTACCTCCCCCAGATGGAGATTACATTCTCCAAGAAGAATCTCGAGCTCCCTGTAAGGCCTCTACCTTTGACATGATGGCTGATTTTTTTTTTTTTTAAAAAAAATGGTGTGTAAGTTTCCTTGGTTACATTTTTCCCCCGCGGTGTGGACGAATCACCACCCCCCCCGTATAAGAATTTGTAAGGCGGCTTCTTTTTTATCCCGGACTTTTCCCAGACAGTAGAAGTCCATCCCCCCCCCTTCAGAAGAGGAAAGGCTCTTGAATCCTCCCTCTCATTGCCTGGCCATTTGGAAGTTCTACACCTTTTCCGGAGGGGACGGCCCTGTTGCGCACCCACCCTTCCGCTCATCGCGCTGGTAGGATGCGCCCCCTTCCCAGCAAGCAAGGAGTTCAGCTTTTTTTTGGGGGGTTCTCCCCTTTTCATCCCCCTACAGACCGATTAAAACCGTCCTTTTCCCTTGCTAGGAGAACGGGATGGGTCGGCAACGCTTTCTCTCCCCCACCCGTGTTTGAACCCTCCTCCGAGCGCTCTTCCGGCAAGGACCTATGCTGCCTTTTCTCAGCCGATTCCGCCTGCCGCTCGCTCTTTTGTTTCCCCTCCCCAATTTGTGCTTTAATCGCTATTTCTTCGGTAGCTGGCGGTGCGGAAGTCAGACTTTCCTTCCTTTTTAGCAAGTGCCCAGAAATCATCGTATTGTTTTTCCTTCCGTCTTTTCCCCGCGCTGCCTCAGAAAACATCGAGGCTACGAATGGCTTCCTTTTTCCTCCAAGCGGAGGGCTCGTTTTGTTGTCCCATTCTTCGACCCTTTGTCTTTCTGCAGCTATCGGTGCGTTTGAGTACTGGACATTCGGCGAATGTTTTCTGCCGAGGAAAAGATGGTCCTCCTCTCCTTTCCACCTTTCCGGAGTCTGGGCATCAGAGTAGAAATGCAATCGCGCCTTTTTTTTTTTCCTTCGTCAGCAATAAAGCTGAAGAAAATCGCCTCTCTTCTTCTCCGCTTCTTTCTGATCCTTTTCGACTCGGAAGCTAGCCGCGAGGACCTCTGGCCGCTGCGTCCCCCTTTCAGAAAAATCGGCCAACACAGCCCCCCTTCCTTCCTCTCTCCCGTCTTTCTCGCGTTCCTCGCCGTAAATTAACTCTCCTTAGCAAAATGTAGTGGAGTCCTGCTCAACGCAGAACTCATAGCCGCCCGCGTTCTTCCCTTCTTCATCTCTCTTCCAGACCCCCCCCCCCTTTTCGTTTCTGCACCTGATTGGCCGATGCATGTTCCCTCCCCCGCTCATTCGTTGGTCCAGCGATCGAGACCTTCTTTGCCGCCGAACGACCTCCCCCCCTTTTTCCCTCTCCTACTTTTTCCCCCCGCAGTTTCGCAGGGATGATTTCGTTCGGCGGCCCTCTTTTCTATGAGCGGGTGTTTTCGGACCATGGATCGGCAAGCAGTTGCGCCCCTCCCCTTTTTTCCCCACCCCTTTTTTCAAGTCTTCCTTATCCTTCCGCCGCGGGAGGAGAGGAGTTATGCGTGAGCTTGTCTTTCTCGCACTAAAATGTGCGAGAGGAGCGTTACCCTTCCCTCTCCGCCTTTCTACATGCTCGGCGGGTTTGCCGTGACGAGTTCGTAGTCGAGACGATCCTGGGCAGCGAGGGCTAGCTCGATTCTCCCTTCTCCCTCCTTATCCCGGCTGCTTTTCAGAATTCCCGATGGCCGTGGACGCGATGGCAGTGCTGCTTTTTTTCGTTTTTCCCCTTCTATTTTTTTCCTTCCTTGACCGGATATGGACTTTCCACCTCATTTTCCCTCTTTTTCACCACATTCGCCGACCATGTCAGCGGACCTTTCTTTTTCCCCTTCTTTTTGGACCTTTTTTTTCTCCCCGATCCTAAGGATTTCGGCGCGAGGCCCTTTTCTGCCTCCTGCCGCGCTGGTCCCTCCTCTGTCCTTCCCTCCCCTTTTGTTCGCCTGTGACCAATGACACCTTGCGTCACATTTCATCCTGCATCTACGCGCATGTGTGACTAGTTCAGCGTGTTGCCTCTTTTTACTTACCTTTTTCCTCCTGTGCTGCCTTACTAACCTCAGGCCAGTCCGTTCCGCCCTTCCCGACA
>Ga0179591_1318384_pt1 | contig 17099 bp, 19 predicted proteins | sample CZOMad2_1_08_16f_FD_182891 | JGI IMG/M metagenome (GOLD analysis project Ga0179591, IMG submission 182891) | Vadose zone soil fungal communities from Angelo Coast Range Reserve, California, USA - CZOMad2_1_08_16fungal (PacBio error correction) | ecosystem: Environmental > Terrestrial > Soil >... | reverse complement strand
CTTCAGTCTTCACTCCTACTTTGCTAGAAATTCGCGTGCATGGCGTTCTACTACGAATGTTTCCTCCATTCAGATTTTTTCTTGCTTACTTCTCCGTAATGTGCTTATTCCCGTTCAGGTTTAATCAGGAATATACCCCTTCCTAGACGGTCTCCCATAAGCCTTCTTCTCTTTTTCCTGACGCAGCTCTTTTCCCCTATTTTTTCCCCCCCTCCTGATTTTCCTTGCAGTTTCTTTAGGGAATGTGTCGCCCCCACCGCTACGCGTACGGGGAAGTCTGCCTTACCCTCTTTACCATTGTTCTCACATACGGTTACATACCCTGTTTAACTTTGTCGTTTTCCTTAACCGCTCGCCCGATGTCTCCGGACTTCCGAAGAACTCACTTCCCCTTACCCCTACTCCTCCCGCCGGCGCTCATTCGAGATCCCCTGAGGACAAAGAACGAGTCCCGTCCGATAGGCACCTTTTCACTACTTATCTTTGATGATAGACCCTTTTTTGACACCATCTTATAGAAACTTGATTTCTCATTCCTTATCCCCCTGCTTCCCTCCCGGGTAGATTTCCCTCTTTCAGGCTGGATAAGGCGACGCGCTACTCCAATGATCCCTGAAGGGCCAGGTAATTTTCTTTCCCTCGAGTTATAACCCCCCTAGTTGCGCCATCCATTTCTCCTCCAGTATTGCCGAACACACTTCCGAAGTCTCTTTTTTTCGAAAACCAGTTTCGTGTCGAGCGTCTGCTATTATAGATCTCACCGATCTCACATGAGTCTGAATCCTTCCGCTATTGCGACCTGGCATATCACGGTGTCAAAGCTCTGACTACGCAGATGTTAGGAATCGCATCGGTCCTTATCCATTAGGTCCTTCAAAATCACAATGTTTATCGCTACGCTCCCGGTTTCCACCTCCACCTCTTAGATTTATTAATTGTTACTTCTCCCTTTTCGATTTCAAAAATTCCTGATTCCCACCCCTGCGGCAATCTGGAATTGTCTCCTCTGCAGTTCACTGAGACGATCTGCTATGTCCTCTCCTACGTTCCCCTTGTACGTTGCTGAAAACCATTTTCCAAATCTGATCGTTTTCCCTTCGGGGGTTCTCTTCTTCCTCCTGTGGAGGGAGATATGCTTCTTCACTTCCAAACGGATACCGTCGTTCTCCTATAACACCCTTCCTTCAGGCTCCCCCCGGTCCCCCAGCCACAAGGCTGGCGTTCTCTTTTGTTCCCTAGCGACCCCCCTTGGGCGGAACCCAATTATTCAGCCTAATTTCAGCCCTTCCCCACATTCTAGGTTTGTGTTTCGTACCCAATTTCACACAATTTTCCAAGCGCGGCGTTTCTAAGGGCTACCCACCTCTTTCTCTCCCCAAATTGCCCCTTTTTGTGTGCTAAGAGTTTTCTGTGGTCTATTACTGCGGTCTTTATACGTTCGGTGCTCTGAAGCGTTTCCTCAGTCTTTGGTAGAGAGTCTTCTTTCCTCGACTTTGCCACTTTTTACTCCGTTCCTTGTCCTTCCCAGAACCTTTGCCTGCTCGACTGGCTCGCTGCAACCGCGCCTCTTACGCAATAGGTTCCCCCCCCTGAAGGGACCATTCCGAACTTTTCTTTCCTGAGACGTAATGTCACCTCTTCCCTACTTCACTTCTTTCCCCGTGTCTTGTATCCTTCTACTCCCTTCACCTGCTCATACTAACAGTGACTTTTTCTCGACCCGTATTCATTTCTCCTGTCATGCAATTGCCTTCTCCCATACGGCCCACGGCACCTCATAGTTTTCGGGCTTGAGTGACTTCCCCTCTAGATCCCGCCTTATATCCCTTACCACATTCCTCAGACGGGAGGTTCTCCAGGACTCGTACTCCCCCTGTTCCTTCCCCCTGCTTCAAAAGCCGTCGTATTCATTTCTTGCCACCACGAGCCAGAAACCTCTTTCTCGCACCATACCCCCGCCCCTTTTCAGGTTTCACTCGGCTGTACCTTATTTTGAATGGTTCCCATCGGGGTACTCACTCGCAGACAGTTCCAAGATCCCTTGTTATATTTATTTTGCGCCGAGCAGAACACCCATTCCCTCTTTCTATAAGCCGCCTTTAAAAAGAGTCCTCCCGGTAGCCCTGCAGATTCCTGCGGAATCGGTTGATGCACCCCCTTCGATTCAGCTTCACTTCCCCTGTCTATTTTTTCTCCGAAGGGAAGATCATCCCTTACGCTTCCCCGTGTGGTCTGTTCCCACGCATTTCTACCCAAACTTTCCCCTCCACTCCTTGAAATCTGGATTGCGGTTTTTTTTTCAATCATACTATATTCCATTTCGATCCTTATCTAACTACTGACTCGGGGGAATGATGTGCGCCATTTTCTCTACACCTTACCTGTTGAGACTGTTGTCACAATTTTCACTCTCTCTTTCCTCTCCTATCAGATCTTTTGACTTCCCATAGTCCGCGATCCCTATGCGCCATCTGCTCTCTTCTTTTAGTCCGGTGCTGTATTTTTTCATGCTTCCTCCCCTTCCCACGGAAATAGTACGTTTTTATCATTTTGGACCCCCTAGCCAATCTCTCTCTCATACTCCAGTCCCAGTTATACTTTCCCGATGCTTCAACGTACCCCTCCCTTTTCGCCCTGATTAGTTCAACACCATTCAGTTTTCTTTTTTCCCCAAGTAAGCTTCCTGGTTTTCTCCTTCTTAAACCTTTGTTAAAAATCCTTGGACTTGTAGACGTTGCCCTTTTTTTAACACCTTCACTTACATCTTCGTTCCACCAACAATTTCCTCCTTCCTTTGATTTGGTCGCGTCGCTCTCTGGTACTGTTGCTCTAAGGTCTCGCTACTTCGGAATCCACCTTTTTTTTTCTAATTCCTTTTTTACCAAGACCTGCCTTCTTCCATGGCCTTTTCTGTTTCTTCCCTTGATATTACATTTATACTGTGATAGAGGGAATTATCGCCCTATTTGGAAGTTTTTAAGAATTCTCAGGTTTTTCTGTCGATTGCGGAATTCTCACCCCTTCTCCCTGTGAGCTCTGGATTTATTATTCTGAGTAGAGTGCGACCTTTGCCCCGGAGTTGCTTCTAGAGGTTCCTTTCTAAACTCTGCGCCCCTCTTGCGGATCTGCTAGAGGTGCCGTCCTCTCCCCCTGAGACGGTGGACGCCCTCCCATTCTAATATCGCTTAAGTTCGAGGTCGGATTGTCCCAGCGAGACGTTTATACCTTGCCCTGTCTTTTTTCGTGGTAAATATCCACTGTATAGAGAAACTCCACTTACATTACAGCTCTTCCGAGCACGACTTCTACCCGCGTTTTCCTGAAGTCTTAAACCCCAATCTTAGGCACCCAGTCGAAGTCACGTCACCCTTAATGGGAATCTCCCTGCCCCCTTCATTCAGTGGTGGAATCCCTCCCGAAAAAAGCAGGCGATTGAAGTATTAGGCTCTCTTTCTTCCTACGGGGCATTTGTACCTTGCTTTTGTTTTAAAGATTTCTCCGTTGATCCTCTCCTCGTTGGGATTGAATTTCCCCCCAGTGTTTTAGAAACTCCCTGATTAGTCTGATTACAGAATGCGCTCGTGGAAGACCTTCCGCTCTGATCTTCTCCCAAGTTCTTTTCATGCCGCCCTAACGGCCCCGATTTGTCACTGTTAAGCACGTTCCCGAAAGCTGTTGTTCAGATGAACCTTCTGACAAATTTCTCTCTTTGAATCAGATTCGATTCTTCTTTTCCATTTTCTCGATGGAACTCCCCCCTTTCCCCATCAAAAGAATTGAGTCATTCCTATTCCGAGTTTTTATGTTTTAATTCCCCTATATGCGTTTCTACGATTTCAAATGCCTTCCCTCCCAATGTGATTTTAGCGTCACGCCGGGTCGTATCTTCGAGAAGGCCTTTCAGGCCTTGGCATGCCTCCTTCCGTACAAGGAATTTCCGGGAGTAGGTTTATGTCTAGCGCTTCTCTCGAACTCCTGTCCGAAGTGCTCGACTACGACGCCCGTTCAAACCGAGAGCTTCGATCTTCACCTAACTCCAAATGTTATTCCCTCCCTAGAGGACGCATTTCCCTACCCTTTCAATCCCTTCTTCATACTTTTTTTGTTCTGATTTGCTCCATCAGGATAACAGAACATTACGCCGTTTCTTATCGATCCCCCCCCCTTTTCCTGCGGTCCCCTTCCGGTTTCCTCGATTCTCCCCAATATCGTTGTGAGCTAGAGTTGACCGCTAGTACTTTTCCTCACTCATTCACTCTTTTTTTTTTGATTAATTGGTATTATTATGTTCGCAATTCCCCCCGTCTTTCTCTCGATTCTTTTCCAACTTTTACGTACTTTCTCCCCGTTTGCCCCATTCGACCTCTATTTATTTCCAACTCCATTTCCTCTAGTTTTGCTAGACATCCCTCCCCTCACTTCCGGTATCAGGATTTCACTTTCCCCCTCTTCTCACCCGGCCAACCCTTCCTTTCCTCCATTTTTTGATTGCCAATTCTCTTTCCCTCATTATCGGCTCACCATTTGCCCAATCATTTTTTGTCCGTCTCTTGCAACACTCTATCTCGACTCCTACACTCCTCTTTCTTCCTCCCTCCTGTCGCCGTTGCCTGTCTTGCTCATCTTCCTCCTCCAGTTTGTGACTTTGCTTTGAAGCACCAGTTTTTAGTCGAAGTCTAGTTGCCCCCTGCTGTGTCCCCCTCATGCTGTTGACGAGACCACCCCTTGGACGTCCTACAGCGTGGCCCATTCCCGCACACCACTCACTTATGATGTTCTCTGGTCAGAGTACCCAAAGACACCCTGGCATGCCTTCCCCTATCGATTTAGAGACATTGATCCGTCCCCTTCATCCTCTCTTTTTGAAAAAGATCCGTTGACCCGTTTCCTTTCTGACGGGCGGCTTGTCGGGACTGGGGTCTTTCAATCCTCCCTTGCACCTTTTCTTTCATGCCAATGTGCATCCATATACAGTTTGATCCCACCCCAACGGTGTGGCCCATACAGGGTCCCAGCGTGTTCTTCCCCCAGGTCCGACTCTAACGCCTATCAGAAGAAACTTTCTCCCCTCCAAAGGAACAATTCCGCAAACAACGTCCCCCCAAGCATTCCCACCTTCTCTTCTTAGAACCGACGAATGGACGACTCTCCAATAACGTATTCTGGGGACTCCAAAGTCCCCCGTTGCCTTAAGTCTTTACCTAACCCGTCGGCCGCCCAAGTCTAATCTGCTCCGCCCCTTTTTGGCTTCACGGAGGAGTCCATCCTACGAGACCTTATTTGCAGCACTGCACCTCTTCCTTCCGCTCTCGCCCCTCGGTCATAGGCGGCCTCTGTTATTTTCTTGGAAGATCTTCCCCAAGAGTTTTTTCGAAACCTTCTTCTCTCTTGCAGTACCTTAATCGTTCCTAGCGCAACCCTCCTCCCTCCATCCGCATGAACGTATATCGTAAATCCCGAGTGGCCACTGGGAGTCGCGTCATACCGATCGGACCTTCCCGGGTTCCGCGAAGACCTTCCCCCTTCGTTCCCATCTCGGAATCCTTTAGTTCACGATTTAACCACTCACCTCCTTGGATCGGCTCAAATTTTACTTTCTCCCTTTTCTGAACCAATGAGCTACCCGTGCAAACATTCCTTGTGACTCCTCAAACACTCACGAGTTCGCTCTTGGCTTTAGCCGCATTTTATAAACTTTTACTGGGACAAAGTCGCCCTAACGGGCCCCTTCCTTTTTTTGTATACGTATGCCTCTTTTTTTTGGTTTATCTTTCGGATCCACGGCCAGGATTCCTTCATCCATCCTCTACCCGGAAAGACTCTCCGGGAAATTAAATTTCGTTTCTACCGAGATGTTTCCCCCTCGATCCCTCCCTGGACCAGTCCGTGGCCTTATGACCTCTTCGGAATAATGAAGTCCCTTCTTCTTTCTATCATTTTGTACCCCCCCCCAATTATACTTTTTTCCCTCTCCACCGCTCGCGGAGTCTTACTACACTCTTTGCTGCAGCGATTTTCCTTTTCTGCATCTTGTTGAGGCAGTGTTTGAGTTCTCCCCTTGCAAAATTCTCTCTAGGGGTGCGCTTCTTTCGAGTATTTCTTTTTTCAGATATCTCCCTGCCGACCGCCGCGACTCTTCCCAACGAGCCAGATAATTCTCCCTACATGAGCGATTAGATGTTTTTCGTTCGCTTCTGTCCCCCTGCGCTTGCAGTTTGCGCAGAACCATCTCACCCTCTAATCGATCAGAGTCGTCCTTAACCTCGGTTGACGCCATCTTCTGGACGTTCTTCGCAGGTTATAACTCTGATAACCCTGCGCCGAAATCTACCTTAGCTCTAATCATTCAATTAATATCGCCGGCCAAAGGGACCCTCCCCCCTTTCGTTTACTAATTACCTCCGATACCGCTTATATCTCCTCCCCCCCCTCTCTTCCACCATCACGGAAGACTCTCTCCTTCCTTCTTCATGAGGCTTTCCCCCCCCCGCGCTTCCAAACCCGAACTTTTTATGTCTTGGCCTCGTTCCAAGTTCGCTTGTTTTATCTCACCTCACTTAGATTCCTTACCCCCAGTGCCTGCGTTCCTCCCGGCGTTTCCGGGATGAAAGGTAACTCTTTCCGGGCTTTTGATTACGCGTTCTTTACGTCGTCAGATTTGTCACTGCTGCGGTTCTTACCCTCGCGAACACCCAGTCCAAGGTTAGAAGGGCCCTTTTCCTCAATCTATTTCACAGTCGAGCCTGAAAATTCCGTCATCTCTATTCTTTAAGATACCCTATTCGATTCTGCTCCCTCCTCAACTACTCTTCTACCGAAGGGCTACCTCTCCCCAGCCCGAGGTTGCCCTTGGTGAATGTCCCCTTCCTTGACCTAACGCTCTTCTGAAAACCTTCTAGTGGCCCTCGTAATATTACCTGTCACAATCGTTTCCAAGAGGATTTAATTTATTATCTATCAAGCGGGGAGAAAGCCGCGTTCGGTGACTTGTTTTTTTTTTTTTTTTTTTTTTTTTTTTTTTTTTTCTCTTTTTTTTAATACTCTTCCTATTAATAAGTGTGTTGGCGATAGATTTCCTCAAACAATGACCCTTTTGCCGGAAATCTCCGGGCTATTCTCCCTCAAATCCGTGCCCTCCTCTCAAGAATACCCTCCCTCATGTGTAGTTGAGATTGACATTTTCCATCAGTTGTTTTGAGAAATGGAAACTTTTGAGAGGTAGCCTTCTTTGGGCGTTATACGTTTTTTTGAATATCTTTCTTTTTTATCAGAGTACGCGATGCGTTAACCCCTTTGATGAGTGCTCTCGTATATGTAAATTATCGTACCGTTAGGTGCCAAGTCTCCCGCGGGGCTCTCCCCTTCCTTCCCGGGACCGGAAAATCTTCCTTGAAAGTTTCCTTGTGTTTCCATAAAGATGACGTCCCTTTTCACAGTTCTCCTCTCCCTTCAATAGCTTTCTCTTATCTGGTCACTTTGTCAGTCAATTCGTTTCTTTGTCTACACATTTGCACAGAGCTGTCCCTCCTGACCACAAGTGGTGTCCTCTAAGATTTCTCCATTCCTTCAATCGAGTTCTGCAGGGTGCTTGTTTTTTTTAGAGGTCGGGAGCGCCCAGGTATTTCTCGTTTATATAGACATCCTCATTCCGGCGAACGCTGTGACTTGGAAGTTACGGCTAAATTAGCCCACTCGCCTCCCCGTTTTTTGCGATAATCGGTCATTTTCTCCTTCCCTGATTATTTTAGATATCCCGTGACCTCCCCCCAATCATTCAGATTTTTACTTTCCCTAACCCATCTGGCTATTTGTGGGAAGGTCATTCTACTGGCGGTGGCCCATTAGCACCGCCACGAAGGCTTAGGTCGCAGAGCCCATGTTTTCTCCGATGATTAGTAGACTTTTTCCCTGGATTTTCTTCTTCCGAATATCAACTGCTGGTAGTCCCTCCTGACTATCGTCCCAGCGTGCTTCTCCTATGATCGTGAGACCTCCCCTCCCCAACTCATTATCCCCGTCCCTTGTGCTCCCTCCACATTGTTTAGGCGCCTCTTTTAAAGAATCGCGTTCCCCAAGATTGGACTTCCTTTTTTCCCCTAAAAGCTTCTTTTTCATCTGATTGGCTTCTGTCATTTATGCCTTGGACCTTCTTAGACATCTCATTCCCCCTGCAGCCAGCAAGTATTGTCTTCCTTTTTAGTGACCTGTCCCACCTTAGCAAGGGCCGGCTTCTGACCGACCAGGGATTATTCCTGTTTCCTCCCGTGAGAGATTTTCCATCTTCCTAATGAGCCCACTCCCTCAGAGTCCTTTCTTTTAACCTTTTTCAAAGGCCCTGGTTTCTCTTCGACGCTCATCCTGTCACGTCGCTGCGATCCTTCTTCATGACGGCGTTGCCCTTATAGAACGCTTTTCCCGCAGTCCCCCAACCCTGTCTTCCTTTCCTTTCCTGAGGCTCAACTCCCTAATCCTATCTTTGGGAGATGGGCAACTCCTTTAATCTTTTATTAACCTCTTTCGATGCGATTCACCGATGGAGATGTTCCATGGTTGCATTGACGAATCCTTTTATGAGCCTTTCTGATAATAGATTAACCCTTTACCTCCTATAAGATGGCGACTCCGGACCCGATTCACCTTCAAGCGTTTATTTCCACCTCCCTTAGTTTTTTGAGCCATCTATTACTAGGTTCCTGTCTCCAAGGCCGTCCATTAATAATTCCCTTTTCTCTAACCTTCTACTTTTGGAAGATGCCTTCCTCCCTCCGATGGTCTCCTCCTATCTATGCGACATTGTTTTTCACCTCCGCAGGATACCCTCCTGCCATGACACCTCCCCCAGCCCGTTTTTTTTGATGGACGATCTTTTTCGTGGATCAGAGCGCCTCCCCTGGTTTCCCCCGTTCGTTTTGGGGCGACTTATTGAGGGAATTTGGATTGACAAGGCTTTTGCTTGCGTTACTGGTATTCCTACATTCCCTTTTCTATCACAGTATTTTCTTTTCCCCCCCCCTGCAGATCAGTAGTTCTCTAGGTATAATTTCCCCCCTAACTGGACGTCGACACATTCCTCACTTTAATCCATCCTTGGATTCCACTTAATTCCAACGATCTGGACGCTCCCTGCTCATTTTTTTCCACTGCTGCTTATCTATGACAATTGATATTATCCGGTTTTACCCCACCCAAACTTTCGTGCTGCAATCCCGTGATGCCCCTCCGTCCTAGGTGACCCAGTGAAGCTGAATGTGCCCCGTCTCTTCTTGTGCACGACCTTCCCTACGGCGATTATCCGAATTGTTGAGAGGAATGCGAGACTCAAAATCTCCTCCGTTGTGTTGTGAGTGATCCACTTCAGGCGCTCAACTACAGTCTGATTTCTCATGAAGGGATTATGAGTCTCCAACCCCCCTCATCGATGGCTTCCCTGGAATGAATGATACCCTTCTTTTTTATAATCGGGGTTCTGTACTGTCACGAGGACCAATTCATACGATTCCATACCTTCCTCCTCACGTAATCATTTTTTAGGTTGACGATCCCACGCTCTCCCCTCTTCTTTGTACCCCTCCTCCCGTTATGCTCAGGGTGTTTCTGGCGTTTATAGTGTGATGTGTCAAGCCACCTAGTCTCCCGTTGGGGGAACATCCTTCTGATGATACTATCCTCTGCCGCTCCCCCCCAAAAACCCTGGTAATACATGTATTACCCCTACCATCCGCCCCCGAGCATCCCTCTCCCCCTACAGGATCTCCCCCCAAATGCCCCCCCTCAATCCACCGAATACAAAATTCTCTGGCGCGCCCCCATTTCCTCCCCTTTTGACTCTCTCCCCCCCCCCCGATTATGGGATGATCTCCCACTCCTTTCTGTGACTCCCCCCTCAGGTTATCGCCCCCGATTACATTCGAGTTATTTGTTTTTTTTATAGTTCCTGTAAGCCCTTCCCCGAATGAATTTATTATTCACCCTTTCCCTTCCATGGAATCCTGTTCTCGCTTGTACATTCTTCTTCCCCTTAAATGTAGGTTGATTACCTCTGGCCCGAATTTTATCCCCCGGTTTTTATTCGGTCGCTGTCGCAGCTATTTTTCGTTCTGTATCCTTAACATTCGACTCTCAATTAATATCTTGTCAGTCCCTTCCTCTCCCAAGCGGTTCGCTTTCCTTATCTCCCTCTTGTGATCCGCCATTACGGTTTCCCCACTCGCTCAATTACAATATGTTTTTTTCTCTTTTCACCAGCTTTTCGGCCTTTAAAGTTTGTCTCCGTTCGCTGAAATCCACTTTCCCCCCCTCCCCCATTCTCGAGACCAGGCCCAATGCCCTTCCTCGACGATGGCTCCCTTCCCCTAGAAGTACTAAAGTGAGTAAACCTGGGGACAATTCTCTTAAGGCGGCATTTTCTGGGGCTTCGAGCTGTTTCTTCCTATGTCATATCTCCGTTTCCAACCTGTCCTGTATACCGGCGCTTTCCCATTTTTTACTTCCTCTTTTCTCGTGACATTTTTTCTAATCACCACCCTAATTTGTTTCTTCTGGTTGACTCCCTCTTGCCCCCCCCCGCCATGAAAATGCCATCCCTTCCTTACGTAAGGCTTTTGATCAACCCTTTCTTCTTGGAAAGAGGATCAAAGTCCTTTTGCACACCCGCTGGATTTGAATCCATTCTCCTTCTACTGACCCCGGTTGAGCTTCGGAGAGTTTCTTTTCTTTCCACCAGGATGTCTCTAGGCTTTTTCCTTAGATCATGTACGTTTTGTGTCTTGTGTCTCTTTCCTTCTGACGAACTCCGCCGTCTATCAGGTTTTTTACTACCTCACTCTTTATCACAGAAGCTTCGTCGGCAGGGCTCCTGGTCCCCCGCTAATGTCCAGTACCTGCTAACCTCTGAATAAAACTTGGTTTTTCCCTTACTGGCGACGCATCCTTTTCATACCTTTTCTTTCGCACGGTACATCCCTCTCTCCTAATGGCAGACGTTAGCCCTGGATTATAGCCGACTTTTGTTTCAGGCTCACTAAATTTCGAACCCCATTCATTTCACGCCCAAGAGTCTCCGGCTTCTTCTGAGTGAATTCAGAATCCATATCCATGTATCCTTCCACCAACCCAGGCGCTACTGGGCGAGCTTTTCTTTCCTTCCCCTCCCTTTCAACATCATCCCCCATTCTCGCCACTCCCCCCTCTCACCTCCACCCCCCCTTCCCACACACACTCGCTTTCCAGCTTCTCTCCCTGTCCCTCTCCGCTTCCTTTCTTTCTGACCACTTTTCTCCCCCGGCTCGCCCCTTCCGTGCTATCCTCCCCATTCGCGTCCCTCCAACCATCCCTTTTACTCCCCTTCCCCCCCCGATTTGCCCTTCGGCGCGACACCCCTCGGTGTATCCCCCTACCGACGCAAGCTGCTTTCTAGAAAACCCTCTTCGCCCTCCTTGCAACAGTGCCTGCGGTTTCAGGACACGTTCTTTCCCTTTCCGATTTTTCTTGTCCCCCCTTTCCCGGGCTGGAGACGAACGCTTAAACTTTCTCCTCCTTAACGATTTTTTTTGTCGCGGCCTTGGCATCAGCAAAAAAGGCCCCGACTTCCTGTCGGTACTCTTTCCCGGAGATTTGACTCCTGATCGTCGGTACTGGGCTTTCTCCCCCAAACACGCGCGACGCAGACCCTAAAGGGTACCCTCGTTTGCCCTTGGTGCAGGGCTTTTTCCCCACCACTTCAACCATCACTTGTCCGCATCCCTGCGGGGAATCTTGCAAACCGATTCTTTTTTTCCTTCGATGGATAGACTTCTGTCAAGCGTCTCTTAAATTCTTTCCATCTCTATTTTCCTCCCTTGTTCTCTTCAGCTACCCCCTCCTCCCTTCTGTTCGGCGCATCCTCGATGCGATAATAACTCCTTTCCCCCTCAGACCTTCCCTCTAGATGTTGGCGCCCTGTGAGTTCTCCCGATTTTTTTAGAATATCGTGGATGGTAAGTGCAGACTCAATGGAAACTCGAGCCGTTCTTGTCTGAGATAGATAGTTTTCTGTTCCGCCGAAGGCCTGATATTAAAGAACATCCTCCTTCTTCTCCACCTTCTCGCACACCCCCTGCAAGTAACGGTCCCCTGTCATCCTGGGTGTTCTGCCCCCCGGCGCCCCTCCGTGCTACGGTACAATCTTGTTCCTTTAGTACAGTGTTTTCTTTGTTCCCCCTATAATCCCCTTGTTTCTCCATCTTTCCCATCCAGGGCCCATGCCTTTGCCAGTCGCTCGATTTCTGTGTTTTCAATCTTTTTTCAATCCAATCTTGAAAAGCTTTGGTTTCCTCTCCTACTCCAGGTTCCTCCACATTCGCCCTGGAATGTCCCACTCTGGTTCTTTTAGCGGTTGAGCTACCTGTTACATATACTTTCCTTTGAGACGCTGGGAGTGAAAACCAGGACTTCGATAACTTTAATTGTTCGCCTGAAAATTCTTCCTGCGCCCTCGCAACCCGGATTAGTCTTATCGTAGAGCCTGCCCCTTCGGTAAACAGTCTTATTTTTCTGGCCGTCAAGTCTAGCGATTTTACTTTTCCGTGAGATTCTGCATAATCTCTCTTTCCATAGCTCATGCCCCCATCGAAGCGTGTAAGTGAGTTCTTTGCAGCAGATCTTCTCTTCCTAATTGTGAGAGGTCTGGCATTTACCCTCAGCTTAGGCGCTCCCACAGTTTACATCCCATCTCTCTCTCCCTTTTATTAATAAGGTTACGACTCCCGTATCCACCCCTCACCCCAGGCAGACCGATTCTTCTCGACATTTAAGCCTGCAGAAAGCGTGTAGTCTCCCTACCTCTCTTTCCCCCCCCCCACTTCTGGTTCACCACTCCGAGAGTACACGATGAAACGTCTATTCATTTCCTACAAGTGCTTATCGAGTCATTCAGCCTGCCTTTATATTCCCCCGGCGACCCAGACGCAGCCCTCCCTCGGTTTTCTTTCTGTCAACTGGATTTTTGGCCGCGGTCTTGTTGTTTTCACGGCTCTTCGCTCTAGCCATTTATTTTTGAACCCCCGACCCTCCTTCCTGATTTTATTGACGCCCGACACTAAAGGATCAGTTCCCCTTTCACCACGTATTCTGCCGGTGTTGACAAACGTTATACACATATCCCCCCCCGACCTCTTTCTCCAAGCCCCTAGCTATTCTATTGATTGAGCTTGCCGTCTGCGGCAACAAATTCTGTCCGTTCCCGCGGTCTCTCGATGGTAGAATGATGTATCCCCTCCGCCTACCACTCCAAGCCTTAAAACCCCTCTTTTCGCATGAGCGGCTTGAACCATATTCCGTTTTACCGTACGAGTTATCACCGTACTTGATTCAAGAGAGATCATATAGCAGTCGACCGACAGTCTGTAGTGCGAAGTCAATGGGCTTCCCCATAGCTCTCGCTAATGTATCGCGCGCCCTTTAGGGTTTCCGTCCACTATCATTTCTACTCTGGGTTTTTCCGATTAGGTACTTCGGCGCCCAGCTAGACATTGAACCTTTCTTAAACCGCCGCGTGATGCGACGATAGAACCCTTCCATGTCGTAACTCCGCCCCCCCTGATTGAGCTCTCCCCCTTGATATCCCCTGAGTTATCAACAATTTTTCTCTTCTCGGCCGTGAAAGACAGGTTCTCCTAACGCAACCCTCTGACGCAGCTGTAAATCGAGGATATTTCTTACGAGGTTCCCTTCGTTATTTTCCCCCATGATATAGTTGACGTGAGTTCTTTCATTTCTCGCTTTCGATGCGATTGGGCACAACTGTGATGTCGCTTTTCTTTCTTTCCTGTTTATTAGTCCACCTTTTTTTTGAGAGGGTTGGTCTTAACGTTTACATCTGGTATTTACAAATCCTTTTTTCCGGAGATCCTTACTCCAGGCATCCTTGTTAGCACCTGTGTGGCCCGTGCTAACCACCTTACCTCTTCTACGTATTTTCTACCTGCACGATCTTTTACCCCCGGCACTCGTCAACGCTATCCGTCGTATGAAATTTTATACCTGCCCCTTCCCGTGGCCATCGCCCGGTTCGTCCCTAAACCTTACCTCCGTGGATAAGGTGAAGTCTTGTCTTTACTCTTTGTTTATCGCACCTGGAACTTCTATGAAAGTTGACGGGACTTAGCCCCATCTCCTTTCAGGTTGACTAAACCTTTGTGTTGTTTCACAGCTAAGGGACACGCGTACTTTCTCGGTCGGATTGTTCCTGTCTTTCAAACCATCCTTTTTTTTAAGCCCAGTCCCCAGGCCTTCCTCTGCATTGCCGCAACTTCTGGCGGTTTTAAACGAATTAACGGTCATCAGTTCATCACTGCCGTAAATTCCATCTTGTTTCTTTGCGAGGATTGATCGCAGATTCGTTTCAAACTTAGCCACAGATTTCTTTAAGGGAGTGATTTTGTCACGTTTCGCGCAAAGTCCGTAGTGTGGTTAAATAAGGATTTTTAACCCTATCCTTTTCAAAGTTAAAACCCGAGAAACGGGAACCCTAATCCTCAGTTCCTAGACAGATTGTTTCTCCCACCCCAAACCGCCCCTGCCATTGCCCTTTTTAAGCATCGAATCCCTGCGCATTATACTTCAGGAGAAACAGCTAATTTTCTGGGGAATGATAGAATCGTCCGGTGATACGCTTTCTTTTCGAAGATCACTCTCAGGGTTCCAGTAGGAACCTTTTCCAGCAGATCACCTGGCCTAAACGATCCGTCTTAAAGTTTCGTCGGTTTTTTTTTTTCTATTTCCATCGCAATATGATTGGCGCATGTTCACATTCTTTCCCCGAAGGCGCTCCTTTACCTTTTTTTTAGCTGTCGAGGCGCAGCCTAGATCGCTTCTTGATATACTCCCCCGTGGCCGACAGGACATCCCAGATGCCCCCATTCGCTCCCCCCGCCCCCTGAGCGCACCACGCGTTGAACGACCTTTTAAGGCGTTCACAAGACATTTTTTTCCCTTTGCCCCTTTCTTTCAAAACTCCACTGAAGTACCCGCGCCGAACGGTTTCTGCACGCGCTCAAAAAACGCTATACAAGGGGGACAAGCCCCTCTGTCGTTCTCTCAAGCCACCCTTAGAGAGTTCTTCTTTCGCCTTGAAACTATTTAATTCTCCCCTGGACGCCGTTAGTGCTTAGTTTGATTGGCCTCAGATGTGGCCCTGCGAGACTGATGCCATAGGCCACTTGGGCATATTGCACCCTAGCAAAAGGAGGTTTTTCGCCCCCCAACTAGGAGGGCTTCTCTTCCTGTATAAATTTGAAAATGTGACGTTCATGAGCCGCAGAACGAGATGATATCTCAACCCTAGTTTACAAATTTTTTGGTAAAGCTAGGACCGAGGACCCATGGCCCTCCAAGATGCCTGCAGAGGAGGTGTTCCGTCGGCTGCCCTTTCTGGTTCCTTTTTCAAGCGTTCCCTTTAAGGAGGTGTTTAACCTTTTCGTCATTATGGAGACGATCTTGGTTACATCCTCCTCATCGCTCTAGTTCCTGTCTTCTCGTAATGACACGGTAAGATCTTTCGTGAGATAGCCCCTCTCCTTTTCAGGCAGAAGAAATTTTCTCGTCCACTTCCCCTGCCGTGTGACGGTTTTCGCCCTGAAGCGTGCTATCCTGAGTGCTTGCACGGCACTACGTCTGACCTTACGGTCTCTTCAAGTGCGCCGGTGCCCCCTCCCTGACGAGTTCCCCTTGCGCCTCCGGAATCTTCCATATTCGTCCATGTCAAGTTACCCCTCTTCGGCTAGTCTAAGGAAGACGCCCTCTCTCTTCGACTCTACACCTTCGTCAAGCCCGCCTCTCCGTCCGATGTACCGGCTTCGCCTTCCACACCTCGGATTTTCGCGCATGGAATATTCCCCGCAGCAAGGAGTGTGCGGCTTGTCCCCCTCTCGTCCTCCTTCCCCTGTAATTCTCGGGAATTGAAGTCTCACTTTCCCCGGGACCTCTTTCTCTTTGCTTCTCTCGCAACCTTTTCTAACCTCCAATGTCTTAGGATCCGGAGTCCTAACACAGGCAGCCCGTTCTAGACGGCCCTGCCCCCGCTTTTTTTGTCCATTGCCTCCCTTGTAGCATTCTCGCTCGGCGTGACTCCCCACGAACAGTTAGATTGATCACCTTAACCTCTTGACTCCCCCCGAGAAACAGATAACCTTTACGAGTTTCCCGTGGTGTCGGCTTTCTGACCACGAAGTCAATCTTTCCCTTTTTATTCCTCCTTCCCCCCGAATAGGATTGCTTGGCCCCCCCACAAGTTTCTTGCCTGAGCGGAATTCGACTGAATCTTTTCTGACGCCTCGTTTTTAAATTCTCGACCCCTCTCCCCCCTCCGTGTTTTTTTGAGAGTTCTTTCCTTTAGAAAATTCACTCCTCCTTCTTGCTGCCCTCCATAGATGACGCTAATGAAACGTTGACTCCTTCCCTCCCCATTCGAGGTGCGGCGGCGGGAGATTCCCTTGTGGATGGTATGAGTCTCCCTCCCCCTTGTTCCCGTATGGATGATATGTAGCCCTTTTTAGTCGGCTTCCTTCTTTGAGTCGCTAATCTTTCTAACGGGGTTGATCTTTATCCTCTTTCTATGTAACCGTCTCTTCTCGAAGCTATGCAAAACAGGCCGTTTCCGTAGTAAACTCGTCTGTGTGTTTTGAGCGAGCACCTATTCCCTCGCCTCAGCCAAATTTTTCCTCGGTCGACCGTTATTGAGTCCCCCTCCAGTACGATTTCCGTTCCCCTTTCCAATTCACGTCATTCCACTCTTTGAAGTCGTCGCGTTTTCAGGTCTTTTCGCTGCAGCTTCTCCCCTTGTTTCCCCTTAAATATTCCCCATTTGATGTCCGACCCTCTTCCGTGCCGCGATCCAGTTATAGCTTCTCCCCGGGAGGCTTGGGTTGTTTCTATGTAGAGATATAGGAACTTCACGGCTTCCTCGCCTAGCGGCCTACCGCTGGCTTTGCCGGTCCTTCTGATTTTAATGTAGACATCTGACATGATCCCATGTTACCCGAGTAGGCCTATATAGCCATCTTTTGGATAGTAGTGCGGCTTCCGGTCTGACCGTCAAATAGTGCATCAGGATGATCGGTAGT
>Ga0179591_1306647_pt1 | contig 17099 bp, 28 predicted proteins | sample CZOMad2_1_08_16f_FD_182891 | JGI IMG/M metagenome (GOLD analysis project Ga0179591, IMG submission 182891) | Vadose zone soil fungal communities from Angelo Coast Range Reserve, California, USA - CZOMad2_1_08_16fungal (PacBio error correction) | ecosystem: Environmental > Terrestrial > Soil >... | reverse complement strand
TGATTGAAGACTTTTTCGTCTTCCCCTATTTTTTTAATCTATTTGTTCCTCTCTTTGACTCGTACCTTTCCTAGGCCTGCGAAGAGGGTTTGCCCCGACGTTGCAAGACCCGTGCAGTTTCGACCCACCCCCCCTTCTGTCTCCTTCTGCAATATTTTTAAAGAGGCCGACGTGCCTCACCATTTCCATCCCTATATTTCCGACAACCACGGGTCCCACTACAGGCCCTTCTGTTTACTCCTATGCGATTTCGATTATGAATGCATAGCAGACGAGCCCTTTTCGACCTGCAATCCAACATACCCTTTTTTCCCCCTATTTTTTTCTCCTCCGGGTTATATGGTTTTTGAGAGTCTCTTATAATTTTTCTGTTGATTTTCGTAGCCCCCCCTGTGTTCGTTCACTCCTTTTTTGCATTCCCTGCCTCTTTCTTGGGGGCAAGAAGAGCCGTTACACCCTTCTCATCGGGAAATGGTTTTCGTGGCCTCGGAGTTTCTTCTTTGCATGTTGCCGACTTTCCTTCCCCCTATTTTCCCCCTTTTTTGTGAAGACTCACCGTCTTTGATTTTCCCTCCTTTTTCCCTTGTTTTTTTTCAGTCTGGCAAAGTAGTCAAAACCCGAGTTATGTTCCTCCTTTGATCCCTGCGCGCCGCATTGACATATAATTAGTTCCCCCAATTTTCCTCCCTACGCCCCCTCCCCTTTTTTCTCTTCCCTTTATGAAATGTCCAAAGAATTTTATCCCCTTCCAACAAGGCTCCTTTCGTCTTCCCCCCTTGAACTTTTCCTCCCCTAGTTTTACTTGACCTCAAGCCGACAGAGAAAACATTGGCTCGCCAGTCCCTTCCCCTTTCACCAATTTCCTTCAGCCATCTTCGCGTGGCGGTGATCACGTCCACAATAACCTCCTCCTCGCCTTTCAATCCTCCCCCTTATCACGGAAAAAAGATACCCGTTTCCTCAAACTTTTCGCAATCCCCCCGGTGGAAGCACCCGAATTCTCACACTTCCTTTTCTTCCTTCTGACTTCCGTCTCATAGCTTTAGACGCAATTGAGGTGGTTTACACGACAGCGGCACAAAGCAGAACACTTGGTCAATTGCCCTCTCCTTTTCCCCCATCAGCACCCCTATACCATTTCATTGAGAAAATAAATTTACGACGCTGCTGGTCTACTATGGTCGGAGATTGGCCCATTTTCCAGTATTTCTCCGACAACGGGCGTTGAAAAGAGACCCCCCTCCTGAAGTACTCCCTCTCACCCTCCCCCCTTAACAGTTCTTCTTTAAAAGATCTTAGGGTTTTTTGGTCAACCCCACCATCCCCTCGGATCTTTTCTCCTAGACTTACCCTTTTTATACCTCGAAGGGTGGTTCCACGACTTTCAGTTTGACCCTCCGTCCCCAACTTCTTGAATAAAAACTTCGACATTCACCTTTCAAAACGTAGAAAACCGTAGACCCGTTGAATTTTCCCACCACTTCCAGATGGTCGAGCTTCTACAGTTTTTTTCCCCCCCGGTTTTTCCCCCAAAGATTACCTTGGGAATTAAGAAGTCTCGTCCGCAACCCCCCCCTTCTAAAATTGATTTTCTGACCTCGATCCCGAGTTTCTCATCCCCCTTCCAGTCCTTCCCTCTTTTCAATTTGGAGTTCTTTTTAAAGACTCCCCTCACCGTGATGGACTCCCCTTTCCTCGTCTAAATTTCAGAACTCCTGCAGCCCCCGGACGCCCCAACGCTCGTCCCTGTTGGGTCCTCCGATGTTTTCTAATCTTTTTAGAAAGCTCTTCGGATAGACTTGCACTTTTGTTTCTGAAGGCTCCTCAGCTCCACCATCTCACCACGTTTGACCTGTCCCACAATGAATTCGCACAAATTGTCAACCCAAAATACATTTTGCCGAATTTGTTCCCTTTCTTCATACTCCTTCTCCCTCGTCGATTACCGGACCGGGTTGGGTACTTATTTCCTTCATGTGGGAACCCCCCCCCCTTCTTCCTTTAATTCGAGGCTTGAAAAGGAATGGATTACAGTTTCTCGAAATTTTCTAAGGCATTTCTTCTTGTAGGATTCAGAGATTTTTTTCCGCTGGTGATTGCATCGCTGAAAAAACACACCCCCCCCCCTTATTGCGTCTCCTTAGGAAGCCAGAGTTAAAAGGTGATCTTCAAAACCGCTATTCAGGGTTTCCCCCTCCCCACTTTTAATTGGAACCCAACACGTCCCCCCCTCTTTCCCTCCCAGGAATTAGGTTACGTGACAGTCGCCGGTTAAAAAATTTCTTCTTCTTTTCGTGCAGATTCCCCCTTTCCCCCCCTCAATGTTCCCCCCTTTTTTTATACTACTTTCAACCGTAGATGTCAGCCCCCAACCACCATTGGCAATGACCTCCCTTAGTCCGCCTTCCGTTCCAAAGAAACAACTGAGGAACCCCTTCCTCTCGAAGTCTGATGTCTTTTTTTCTTTTCCCCTGGGCTCACATTCTTTTTGCACGCGGAGCCGATAGCCAAACAGGAATCATTAAAAATCCAATCCCCTGGCTCACATTTCACCCTCTTCTCTTCTCTTCTTCCCCTTCTCCCTGCCCCTTTTGTGGCCTTTGGATAGTTTTCAGCGAGTCAAAACCATCTCTCCTTCTCCCTGGTCCTTCCCTCTTCCCGCGGACTGCCTTAAATCCAAGCCTTATTCCCCGTGAGACTTCCTCTTCTTGCTTACCCTGGCAAAATTCCCCCCGCTAACATTAGTTTCCAATTCCCCCCGTTTTTGGTTTCCTCCCCCCCTTCGGGTTCTAGGCCCAATGCTTTGTTAAGTCCTCTACCCGTCCTTTTTTTTTTGATAGCATGGTTCTGCCACAAGTCCGGGGAGTGTATCCTTTACATATGACCAAAAAAAACCCTAGTTTGGACTGACGAAATGTTCCCCCCTGATTTTTTTTTTCGTTTCTCCGCCTCGTCATTCTCCCTTCCTCCATTCTTTCCTTTTGCAAGTCTGACACTTTTTCCTTGAGATGCCTGCCTTCCCATTTACTCCCTCGAGATAGTTTTCCTCGCGCTTGTTCCAGTATCAGCCCCCATTACACAGTTGTCGGTCGATCAACCTTCAATCAGGACCTCTTCCTCTGGTGGACTTTGTCCTGAGAGGGTAGTTCAGGAATACAGGTTTTGATGTTGCCCTCTCTATCTTTCCTCCCTAATTTGTCAGCAATGTCTATATTCACCATAGAAACAGCTGACTGAGTTTCCCCTGGGTTTTGGGTGTTTTTTTGTTGTTTCCCACTGGGTTCGGGGCCCTGCTGCCCTACGAATTCTCCTTCTCCGCACATTGTCCCGTCGTCAGTTGGAATAGGAGTCCGTCCAAGTTTCCCCTCTTTTATGGTTACGTCTTTCCCCCCCCTACGTGAGTCCATTTTGGAAATGAGCTTTCCCGTCAAAATTCCGTAGGAAGCTCATCTTTGTATCCTTTTGGTGGCTCCCAATTTCCAAGTGATGGACACACTGACGCTTTTTTTCTCCCTTCTTGCTAACAGTTTGTTTTTCCCGGCTGAAGGGGAGGTTCTTCTTTTCTGGGGGCCCCCGTTCTTTTGGGCGTGTTTTTTTGGCTGCTCTATCCCCAGCTGTTCAAACCCCCGTCGAGCGCCAGAGACAAGACCCTGGAATTTTCCCCCAAATTCTCTCACTTTCTGGACCACTAGTGTTTTCCCTCTACATAATAACGTGTTGTCCCCCTTTTGAATCTGTTTCCCCCCCCCTCTGGGCTGGGTCCCCCCCCCAGTTACTTTCTTTCTAGTATAACGCTTAAAATGCCCCCACCTTGGCTTGCTTCAAAAGTATTTATTTTGTTTACCAGTGAGGCATTCCCTTTTTATGTAGTGTTAGATGTGCGCTCAAGCCTGGTCCGCCCTCCGTCCCCCCTTTTTTTTTAATCTCGCCCGAAGATCGGATTCACGAGAATAGTACTCCCACCATCGCTTCTCCACCCTTTTTCCGTCTCTTCTGCGGTAGCTTGCGTGCGTTCCCTAGCTTGCGCGATTCTTCGTCCCCCACCCGTAAATATTAGTTCCGATGGACAACCAATCCCTCGAGGTCTCTTTCCGTTAGGTCGCAAATTTTTTCCGACCAATGTAAGGCATTCCCCCCCTAATGTGTTTATCGATTTGAAGTCCGTTTCCTTCCCTTTGGTGGCCAACGACCCCCGATCAAAGAATCTCCCCTTCTTTCTTTTTTTGGATTAACTTTAGTGACATTTGTTTCCTTTTGTGAGGCGATTTTTACGTCCGCCTGTGACCCTTCCCCGGTACCCTTAAATTCCGGGCCCCCCTCACCGGAGAGACAGTCTTTTCTTCCTGCTCCCTGCAGTTATTATTCGGTTTCCTCCAAAGCGTGTAACCCTTCCCCTTTCCTGAGTAGATAGTCCATACATGCAGGCTTTTTTGGCGTGTCCCCTCCCCCTTTCTTCCAAAGCATTAAATTTCGTGCTATTCTCTGTCGAAAGTCGGGTTTTGTTAGAAGGAATAGCTTTTTCTGATTGGGCCCCGTCGGAGTCCCTTTCCCCCCTCTTTCTTTTTTGCCGTGATTTTCCCCTGACAAGTCCCTCTTCGAAGTCTCTTGCTTCTTACTTCCCCCCTCAGCAGACATTTTCTCCCCTGCAAAACTTTTCTTTGCTCCACCTTCTGATGGCAGGGGGGGGAACCCTTGAGACCTTTCTATTCCCGTTCTCTCTGTGATTTCCGTTAACTCGTACCCTCAACCTAGACCACTCTTTGGTCCCGTGGAGGATCCGGTAAGATGCCCCGTCAGCGATTGTGTTTTCCGCTTTGGTACAGGACTCTTGCGAATCTCTTGTCTGAGAAGTCTTTTTGTGGCTTCTAGCCTCTTGTGATGACGTAGTGCAATGATGCTCCCCCTCCCTTGATTCTCGCGGACACTTGGTTGTTTTCTCGTTTCCTTCTGCTTGTCGGATTTCTAGCTGGTTTTCACTTCTTGCAGGCTTCCTCGTGTGAGAAGCTTTCCCCAGACCCCTTGAACTTTAGACCCCCAACCCCCTTCTTTTCTGCAACGCCTTGACATTTCCCCTTCTAAATGGCACTAAGAAGAGTGGTTACACCTGTTCCCTACTTATCCCTGTTTCCGGACGCTTTTGCTTTTCTCCCTTTCAATTTGCAAAGAACTCTTACATCGAGTCACCTTGGCGCAGTGCCAAAGACACCCCAACGTTTCAATATCTCCTTATTCCCTCTAACTTTTTTTTTTTTTTTTTTTGAGATTTTTGACTAATGTTGATTTTTCCGTCCCAGTCTCGTTCTCACTTACTCTTATTTGTCATTCCATTCATAGGGAAATAGCTTCCTGACAGTCGTAAAAATTCTGGAATTTAGTGCACCGTGTTTTTTCAGTTTTGACGTCTTCTTTCTATCTCCCCATGAAAGTTAAGGTTTCATGCATTTGCCTGCAGACCTTCTTTTTTTTTTTTTCGCAGCTGGTTCTTGTCAAGCAGGAGCACAGTTCCCTTCGACTTTAAGACTTGGCTCAGTCCCCCCATCCGACGTCTTCCACCTTTCTTTCCCTTTAACAAAAGTGGGACAGCTACGCTCCATTCTTTTGCTTCCCTTTCCTTCGTCCTCCCCCAGTTTTTTCTTCTCCCCCCCAAAACTCCTTGCATTAGTACTCTAATCTCCCCTCCTTCCTTTGTGCCTGAACCACACCAAGAAAAACCTGCCCGTCCCCTCGGTCCAATTCTACCCTCTACCTTTCCTCTTCGTTCGCTCCCTGAGTGGAGGAGAAGTGACCAATAAATACAGCCGCAGTTTTCTAATTTGCCCCCCCCCCGGGAAGAGCTTTTAAAACATCCATTGTCAGCAAATTTGATCCTTGTTGCGACGAAATTTAACTTCCCTCCTTCCCCTTCCCTTCCTTAAGCTGAATAGGACAGAAAATTGATTTTTTCTTAAATCATCTTAACAAACTCCCGGTGCTCCCGACATTGCCATCAGCACCCGTCCTTAATTCTTTTCTCCCCCCCCTTGACTCCCCGTCTGCTAACCCCCCCTCTTGAATCCTTTTTTTTCATGTGTAAAGATTTGAAATTGACCATCGCCCAAATTTCTTTCTCTCGACTACCCTTCAATTAAGGTTGAAAGATTTCTCGGTCACCAACAGAACTCCGGAATGGTTCTTAAGTCCTTCTCCCCCTCTTCATATTTCTCTTAAATGAGGTTTTGCCCCGTCCTGTAATTCACTCAGTTTCATTCCACAGTCCTCAAAATTCAAACGGTCAGACTTTCTCCCCCCCCCTGGAACTCCAACAAAAGAAAGTTGGCTTAGTAAGTTTTGAGGGGTCCCCACCCTCTACCTTTCTTCCTGCAGAGGAAGGCTTTTCGCAACAAAGTTTCCAGCCCCTGAGGACATGGTTTGTCTTAGGTCTTTCCCCTTTTTTTAGTCCCCTTAAAGGACAGATTGCCCTTCTTGAGTAGATAGTTTTCACACTCGTTCCTCCTTTATTTCAGCAACATCGTTACCTTCCCCCCCCGCCTCACTCCGGATGACCCTAGAGAACTTTGTGCGCCTCTGTGCTTTTTTAACTCGTTCAAGCTTCTGTTCGCGTACCCAATTTTTGGACCATGCTTTTTTGGCGGAAGTCCTTTTCCCCCTCCCACCCAGCCACAACAGAATCGCCCAATCAATATCCTTGCCGCCTTCCCCACCTTTTTTTGTTAGCAAGGGATTACTGGTCCGCGAGAGTAACGGCCCCCCTTTCCCGCTGGTTTGATCTAACCCCCTGTTGTGGTACCACACGGGATTATATTTATAGGTCTCCACATCATGTGCTTCCATTTTCTTTTTATAAATGTTGTCTTTTTCTCAGCTTTGTCCGCGCTTTTTTTTCATTTTGTGCTGCAACTCAGAAGACAACCCAAAAAGAAGAACCCAATGCTCTCACTCCCTCCATGAGGACTCTAGTCACCTGAGATTCCCTTTGAGTCCTACCCCCCCAGCGATCATTAAGTTGCGCCTCACTTTTTCTTTTACCACCCCTTATGCAAAATAGGTGTCCCCTTCCACCGGTACATTACCTTTTTACTTCTCCAGAGTTACCCCCCCCCCCTTTTCCTCAATTGATTTGACTACCCAAATACCGCCACTTTTCCCCCCCCTGCGGGGTCTCCTCCTCTTCCAAAGTTCCGGCGGGAAAGTGTGATTCTCCTGAGGAGAGAAAGGAACGACCCCCCCCTGCACTCCTCACTATTCTCGCTAATTCCGGGATTTATTATCTTGAAAAGGGATGACCTTCCCGTTTGGACGCCTCCGTCCTTTCTTCCCCCCCCTTTAATTTTTTCCTCTCTACCCCTCACCGAAGCCCGAAAAATCGAAGGTCCTTTCCGATTCGTCTCGTCCTCCCCTACCCCCCCTTGGACCGCGTCTTTCCAAGCGCCGTAAAAAACTATTTCCTTTCTCCCTGTGGCAGCCCAGTAGTCTGGGCCATATGAACCTGTAAGCTTCCAGCAACACAGATTTTCCTTCATGGATGACTCTTCCGATTCTGGAGAACCCACCCTACTCGCCCCTTCTAAGTCCAAAGAGTGTTTTTTTTTGGTTTTCCTATCAATTTTTTTTGTCACAACTCCCCTCCTTTTTGTAGAACCATCTATTCTTTAAATAATTTTTGTTTTGTTTGTGATCTTTTGCTCAAAAAAGCAGTCCTTTTTTTTCTTTTTTCTCAAAAGCCTTTTTCCCAAAAACCCCACTAGTTGGACTTGCCTTCAAGTTCCTCGGCGATTTGTTGGAGACGCCTCTGAAGTCCCATGTACGACCTCCCCTTTTTTTTCTTTGCCTTGACAGTTTGTTAAGGAGATCATTCCCATTTTCTCCTCGATGTTCTTCCTTCTCTGTGAGGGTTCCTTTCCAACCAAGTTGTATTCATTTTTCGTCGCCTTAGATCATCGTCACGACTTCTTTTTCTTTTTTTTGTGACTTGTCTCTTCGGGTAGTTTTGTCTTAACTGTCTGACTTTCAATTCTCCTATCTTCCTAAACGTTCCTTTTTCCTCAACCCTTTGACGAGTATAATCAAACATTAGCGAGGAACTCTTTCGTCTTCAGTTGTTGATCTTCTTTCTTCTCTGGCCCTTAAAGTCTATGGTGGAAATAGGATTTCCGACGCCTTTCCCGTTGCGTTTTTTATTTTTATCTTCTCCTCCTAAGGCAGTCTTTGTGGACATTCTCCGTTAACAGGTACCGATTCGGAGCAGATCTTTCCCCCCGGTTTTTTCATCCGGTTCCCCATCCGTGCTGGCCGAAAAATTCGCTCTCTTTTTTCTTGCTGAATTCCTTCCCCTTTTCATACTTTTCTGGCTTTTGGGAAGGCGTTTTTTGGCTTCCTTTTCCTGCAACCAGCGGTACAACCACTCTTCCCCCTTGCGTCACATGCCCCCCCCTCCTTATAAACCCTTCGCGAAAAGCGGTTTACCTCTCCAGTATTCATCCCGTTTTTCCCCCACAAGTCATGAATGAATTAAAAATTCGTTTTAGGTCCCCTTCTTATCACGATATCACATGAGACCCCCCCCTTGGATGAGTTTTTTTCAACCCTTTCTCTTTTTGGTTGAAAGCTCTTCATTTTGCTTCTTGTTGTCTTTTTCTTTTGCTAGCAAGTCCCTCCCCTCCTGGTATTTGATAGACCTCAGCTCGCTTTCTTCGTAAGACTATGTGACTCCCCCCCTCCCCCCTTGCCTCCCCCCTTTCCTGATAGCTGATTCCTTTTCTCCTCTTTAGTTTCTCCTCTTTTCTAGGAGGAGTCATAAATCAACCTCCTAGTTTTCTTCCCGCTGGGACTCCGTCAAAATTCCCTGAGCAGCTTCGTTAGGATACAGGGATAGATAAATTTCCCCCCCCTTTTAGTTCCTTTCTCCCCCTTTTTTTGAGAGACTCTTCATACAGTTTTCACCATTGGGCTGTCCCCCCAACCCTCGATCATGCCTCCTCCCCCTGACAGTCTGTCCTTTTTTGGAGTGTGGAGAAATTTGTTTCCGTTTTCTTTTGAGTCTCCTTTTTCCGGAACTAGGCTCTTTTAACTAACTTGGGACCACCTCACCTGCGTTTTTCCGAGACTCGCTTTTGATCAGCTCGATGAAAACATTGTGTGTCTGTTTTTCCTTCGAAAGCGTTTCCCATTCCCAATTTACACGTCTAGTTTTAATTCCTTTCACTTTGGCGCTGGTTACCCCCTACCTTTTTTTCGACCCCCTCCTCTTCAAGGCCCATTCGCGATTGCATGGTGAGAGCGCGAGTCAGGAAATGCTTTCCTAAAGAGGGTGAGGCTTTTTCCTTCGTATTCCCTTCCCCTATTTTTCTTCTGAGTGATCCAACTGAAAACTCCTTGAGTCGACTCCCCCCTATCTGTGGAATCTCCTCAGTCTTTCTTTTCCCTTCTCCTTGCCCCATGATGCTAATTTTATTCCACTGGGATATTGGGGGCAACTCTCAGACTCTTTCCCATTTTTACCGGCTAGTATGTCTTGTCACTTCTGACACGCCACCTCTCCATTATTGCGAAGTCAGAGTCGGTCGTCCTCTGAGAGGGCGATAATGTTGTCTTTCCCTTTCTTGTAGGGTCCCTTAAAATTGCGGAAGTTCATTGGTCCTTTTTTTTTTTTTTTTGTTTCCCCCCCGACAAACGTTTTTGTCGGATAGAATTTGGATGAGGAGTTAAATCTTCCGCCACCTGGATGTCTTCGCGTTACACCTTTTTTAATGAGGAATGGCTTGGCCGAGTAGGAGTCTCTGAGGGACAAAGAGTTTGTCCTTTCTCTTGGGTTTTTGCCTCCTTGCCAAGCCGTGTCAGAGAGACCAAAAATCCTTTTCTTAACTTTCCCTCTGAACCTGCCACTGGTATTTTTTGGCCCCCTTCCCCTAATCGTCCCACGCCCATTTCCCTCATTCCCTCCTGTTACTTGAATGCAGGGAGAATTAAGGGAAACCCCCACTAATAGTCCTTTTACTTCCCCTTAGTCTCCCGGCAACAACAACTTCAGAGATCTTCCGGTCCTCGCCTCAGTTTGTTGTTTTTTTTTCCTTGCCTTGCCCTTTCTTTTTGGAGGTTTTCCCGCGAAAATTTTGTTGGGGGTGTTTGTGTTTAAAGTGCCTATTCTTTGTCATTTCCCTCCTCTTAAATTTCTCCATTCCTTTTAAAAAGGATTCATTCAGTGTTCCCCACCTGTCCTGATCTCTCTCTAATTTATGTGAGACTGTTCCCCCATTGAAATCTGCTCAGGCAGTACATTCTTTTTTTTTCTCGATTCCAGGGTTTCCCACCTTCCTTCCCCCCCCTGGCTTCTCCTTTCCCTACTTGCCCGCGGACTTGACTCTCCCCATTATTCCCACTTTTTTTTTTTTTTCCCCCCAGCAGACCTCCAGTTTCTGCATCTCATTGACTCTCTCAACCATCTTCTATTCCCCCCCCCCTATACTTCTTGAAGAACGATGAAATTCAATTTCCGGGACCTCCCCGCCTTTTCCCCTCATTCATCGGCCTCTGACCGAATTCATTCCTCTGGTCGCCATTTTTTTGGTTGATTTTTTCTGACTTTCCCCCACTATCCTGAAGGAGGGAATTCCCCGGTCTCTCCCTCCTTTTCCCCTCACAGTTCTTTAAAATTTTGGCGCATAATTTGCCCCCCCGACCCCCCTCCCCCGCCTCTCCGGCGACTTGCGGATCTTCTCCACCTTTTTTTCCCCTTTCCCCAGCCTCCCCCCCCCCCCCCACGGAACCAAACCCTCTGGGCATGTACCTTCACGGTAACACCCTTTCCCCGTTACTCCACCACCACATTAAGAAGCGAGGTAATTGCCTCTCTCGTGCACTTTCCCTTTTTCCAGCCAGTGTAAATGCTCAACCCCACGCCGTCTTATATAGCCCTCCCCTTGAAATAACTCTTTTCTCTTCACCCCCCCCCAAAACCCCCTCGGAAGGGTGATCACTCCTCTCTGACTCTTCTCTTACCTTCCCCTATTGGGCAAGTTAATTTAATCCCTTCACCAACTCGGGACTTTCCCCCAAGCGCAATTCCCCCTACTCCACCCTTTTTTATACCCCCAAGGGCCCACAACACCGGACCATGACTTTGTCAGGCTTTTTTCTTCCTTTTTGACTTGAGCGAGGGTACCCCCTCTTAATTTCTTGGAATTGATGCACTCCCCGCACCCAGTCTCAATGAAGTGCCACCGTTGGGATACATCCCTCTTTTGTGCTCCCCTCAAGGACATCTTTCTCCTTTTTAGTTTGTCCTTCGCGGCACCTAGATATTCCCCTTCTGTTTGACTCCCATAGTCGCACTATTGCAAACTCCAGAGCTGAATTCCCTTTCACCTCTCTCCCCTTTGGGAGCGATTTTAAGTACATCGTCATTTTCGTATCTGCGCGGGTCTAGTTAACCTCCCCCCCCCTTTCGTCCGTCTCCCCAGAAGACTTCATTAAAAAAGCCCGCCACACCCCCCCCCTTCCTTCTAAACCCTTTTCTGTTGACTCTAAAACTTTGGAGCCAATGCTGAATTTTCCTTCCCTCTATTACCTTCCCCAGCCCTTGGTTTTTCCTCTTTTTTTTTTATTCATCGGTGGGACCAAAAAGGGATTCCTTCTAGGTATCCCCCTCCTTTTCTTACAGTTGTTATAAGGAATTTTCTGAGAGATTGTATCTCCTTTTTTTACGATGGTTTGCTTGAAATTATCTCCCCCCCCTATCCCAAAAAGGCCTATAACCTGCGTTCCAGAGATACACTTTATCATTCAGTCTCAATCAACCCCCTTTCCTTCATGTTTGAGCATCCCAACAGTCCCGTTGAGCATCGCTACTTACAGTCGTTCCCCAGTGACCTGCTTCAGGTTTCCCACCCCTTGAAGTCGGCTCTTCCTTCCACACACCTCCCCCTTTCAAGGCGGCTCCTGATGACCCACCCGCTTTCCCGCTGATCCTTCCTTCCTGCGGGCGCCAGGCCCAAACTCCCCGACCCTTTCCTTTTAATAGATTTATGCTATTAGAAGGGCTGACCCCTTTTCCTCTCTCTATTCCCTTTTTCGTTCCCCCCCCCTCCTTGAATTTACGTCGTTCCCCACTCCAAGACGCCTCCCCAACTTCAACATCGGAAGTCACTTGAGCTGTGCTCTTGGTCCTGACCACTCCCAAATGGGACTTTTCGATCGTTTTTTCCCGAGCTTCCCCCCCACTTTTTTTCCTTCCCCCTTTCCTTGAAGAATTCCCTGACACACTTCAGCTACGGCACCACCCGACCCAGACCTTTCCTTGGTTTTTCTCTTTTTCTTTTCCCCCATCGCGGGCCACTTCGTAAAGTCCATAGTTGGTTCCTCTCAATTGGCAGTTGTTTTTCTCCCCGCCCCCCCCTTCTTTTTTTCAGGCCTTCCCTATCCTTTGGTTGGTTGTTTTTTGTTTTGCGTCTAGGGGTTCCTTTTTCCCCCCCCTCATGTTCCTGTTAGAAACCCCGCCCTTTTATGAAAAACCACCAAACCTTGGACGTGCCTCCTTTTCTCCGTTGATTTCTTGTAAGAAACGATGGACTTAAAGGCTTTTGCTTTCGCTGACCTTGTTTCCTGCGATCATCGGCAATGACCAGGTCTTCATCTCATGTTGACCTTCCCTCTCCATTTCGATCGACAAATTTTCCATTTATTCTTTCCGTATCTTTCCCCCCCTCCTTCTCTAAAAGGACACCTGGTGAATTTATAGTCGGTTCGTTGCGACTGGTACTTCCTCTCGGTTTTCCTACTTCTCTCTGTCCTTGACCCCGACTCACCTGTCCGTTATCAAATAAGAATCACGGACTTCCTGAGAGGTAGTCTCGCCTTTTTTTGGTCCCTTCTTTTTCGTCCAGGAGAGCCAAAGGTATCGGGAAGGCTCCGGTCTTTGGAGAAGAATTTCCCTTTTTTCTGTTTGATTTTTCCTCTTTTGTTGGTGGTTTTTAAGAATAGGGATCCATGGGTGTTAACCGTTCCCCTCCGTCCCAGTTTCCCTCTATGGATGTGTTGAATACGTGGTGGCCCCTTTCCCCCCCCCATTGCTCTTGACTCCCCCATTACTGATCTTTAGGTCTTTTCATGAATGCACAAGTGCGGATTTGCGGAAGAAGGAGGCCTGCTACTTCCTGTTTTTTCTTCTTGTTTTGCCCTCAGCCCCATTTGGTTAAACAACCCTTCCTCACAAGGCTGATCAGCCCCCTCCCCTCTCCCCATTTCCTAACTTTCCATCCTTTTTTCCAATAGAAAGCCCTTCCAAGGTTTGGTAAAACCTCTTTCCGACTCTTCTTTTTACCCCCTCTTCGGAGAATATATGGATAACTCTCCTATACCATTTCCGTCCCCATTTTGTATGCGGTCAACCTATGTTGGAAACTTTTCTCATTGTTCTTTTTTCTTTGGAGACTTTTTGCTCGGAGAGCCTGTCCCAACCTTTGTTTTCCCCAACTCTTTTTTCCTCTCAAGGTGGCTTGATACGGACGAGGTTACCTCCCACCGTCTCCAACCTTTTTTTTTCGTCTCTTTCCTTCCTGGAGTCGAGATGAGTTAGACCTTGAGGTTGGTTCGCTGGAGGTCTCCCCTCCCCCCGTACATAATTGCCGTCTGGGAAGCGACACTTACGCGAGCAATCTTCCTTTTTTCAAGGTTTTTGCCAAGCTTCTCCACCATGCCGGAGGTGAACTTGGTGCTGACGTATTCCTCCCCCCTCTCATGCCCTTTTTTGCCCAAAGCCCCTGTCCATCTCCAGTCTTTTCCGGTTTTTTCTTCCAGTTTTTAGGAACCAGGTTATCCTTTTGTTTTTTCCTGGAGTCCTCTTTTTTTAATGCCTCCGTTGCATCCCCAGTAAAGTTACGTTCTTTCCACCCGCCTGGGTTTCCCCTCCACTATTCTTTTTCTGCCGTCCCTTGAGACCATGATTTTTATGTGTTCCTCGCCAGCTTTTCCCCCTAACTTCCGGCTTCGATTATAATGCAGATTGTGTCTTTTCCCCTCCGTTGGGTCCAATTTCCTTCCCCTTGCGCGATCACGGGGGAATACCAGCGTTTCTTCAGGGAATTTTTTTAGAAGGAGTAAGCCTTTTCTGATTTTGGACCCCTTTTCTTCTCTCCCCCCATTTCACCTATTTGCCCCTCTGACCAAAAGTGTCCCCCTCAATCTCCCGATTAAGGTGCCCTCTTGCGTCGCCAATTTTGTTAGGACAAATTCCCCAAATTTGCTGTCCCTGTGTCTTTTTCCAAAGCGAGAATTTGCCCGTTGCTTCTTGAGTCAAAAGCCACTCCCTCTTTTCCGCCTTTTCCGAGGAGGATCGGTACCCCCTCAGGAGATAATTGGCGTTTGCCTTATTTTTTTCGCCCTTCCCTTCAATTAGGTTTCGGGAGGAGCCGTGCTTGTGGCTCTAGAAGGTTGTCTTTTTGCTCCCCTCTTTTAAATGTGAAGGACAACTTGCTGCTTGTCTCTGAACTTGCGAGGCTATGAGATTTTGAAGCTTTGATACTTTCTCCCAGTCTGGCACTTGCTTGCCTAAGTTGAACCGACCTGTGTCCCCGCGCCTCAACCCATCACCCCCCCCCCCCCCCCCCCCACTTCTTACACATGTGATTGAAACGCATTGTAAAAGGTCATTTTTTCCCCTTCAGAATGCACTGCCCTCACCCACTTTCAACGCTTGACTCCTTTTTTCTTCACTGCTTCGATTCCATGGCTTTAATGCCCCCCCTATTCCTTTTAAGACTTACTTGAGCGGCAAAATCAATAACGTCAATATTTTTTTTTTCCTCTTTCACTCCGTGTTGTGAGAGCTCTGACGTTATTTTTGATTTTATTATGACACCCACGTGATAGTCAATTATATTCCCATTTAATATTCTCCCTCGCCTCCCTCCAAAAGGACGGAATTAGCCCCTTTGCTTTTCGGCCTCTTTCCTTTACTATTCCCTTTTTCTCCTGGAATATTCCCCTCTTGAAGCTCCATGATGGTTTTTATCTCTTTGAGGGGTTTTACACCCTTTTCCCCCCCCCAGAGTAGCAGTCCTCCTTTCTAAGAGAGAAGAATTAAAATCTCCTCCACTCTATTCCCCCCCCTTGCCTGAAGGACATACATTCTTTACGTCATCATTGACACTCTTCCGCCTCTATACTCCCCAACATCTCATCCTCAGCCCCCATTCAATAAATCTTCCTGTCCCTCCCCCTCTTGGCAAAAAATATAGACCGTGACCCCTCTTTTCCCGAAAAATGTTCCTTTCCCCCCATTTCCTTCGCGTGGAGGTTCGACGCAAAATAAACTACGCCTCCCCTTTCCTTTTATCAATATAGCGCGGCCCCACCGCTTACTTGTTCTCCCTCTGCAGCTTCAGTTTTGCAGACCCCGACCAGCAAATTTCTCCAATTCTCCTTCTCCTGAGTTTCGCTACCTTCTTTTGACGACCCTGCTTTTTTCCTTCTCATCCCCTGTCCCCCCCAGTCCATCTGGAAATGGGAACTCCTTGGCCCCCCCCCTCCAAGCCCGACACAATTCCTGACGCACGCTTCGTTTTTCCTTCCCCGATGCCTCTCTGAATTCCCTTCCCTTTTGCCAAAGGTCTTGTTTCACCAGACGCCCAATCTGTGATTTCTTTCGTACTTAAAAAGTTTCCTGTTTTTCCACTCCTTTTCGAGGAACAAACTCAGGACGGTATTTATGGAAGGAAGTGGGCCTCAAATCTTCTCTTCCTCGCCTTGGTTGCTTTCCCCTCCACGTTCCCCGTCGCCTAAAAGTGACTTTAGTCCCAATCTACTTTTCCCCCCCTTTTTTTACCAAGCAGCTACCCCCCCCCGTTTAATCACAAAACACCTTCGACAGGACTGTGCTTTCCCTATTCATCCGTCGTGTTGTTAAACAGATAAATTCTGCCCCTACGTCCCTCTCGAAACACTGAAGGACCTTGTCAGTGATAGCTCCCGCCTTGGTTTATATACATTCCCTCCCGATTTAATTTGCTTCTAAACTCGTCCAAACTATGTCCTCTTTACGTTCTTTCCTCAGTCCAGAGACCAAATAAGTCCGAGAAGTCTCACCCTTATCTCCATTGCTTCCTCTAGTTCCAGTCCCATCTGTCTTACAATTCCACGTGGCTGCCTGTCTTTGCTTTTCACCTGGTCAAATTGTCCCGAGACTCACCAGATCAACCCTACATTACCCCAATGAACGCAAAAGGTAAAAAAAAGTTCTCCCATCCCCCATTTTTTTTTGCTCCTTCTTCCTCTCTTTTAGGTGATACTCCCCCCCCGGCCCCCGCGCTGGGGTAGATCTTCAAACTTTGAGGTTAAACCCCCTTTGAACGGTTCTTATCCCACTTCCTCTTCCCCTCGAAATTTTATATTGCTGTGGGTCGCGCCCTTTTGTTCTTCCTCTCCTTTTCAGCTTGGACTACGCGAAAACCCTACCGCCACAACCCTTTTTTCGCCTCCGCCTGTCCGATGGTTCCCACTTTTTAGAATTTTTCCTTCTCCTCCCCACCGATCAGGAACGCCACCCTTTGAATTGTCCCCCACACGGAGCTACTCATTTTCCGTCGCTTCCGTTCCTTGCCAAACCACCCGGTTCCCCCCCTGTGACCCTTTGACAGATCCACCAATCAAACGCCCTGGCCTTGGGACTCTTCTCCCCCTTCCTTTGACTGTGGATGCTCATGATTTTTTTAGCGCCGGCCCCCCGACCCCTTTCCCCCCCTCCCCTGAACTCCTTTTACTTATGATTTTGATCGACCGTTTACATTTTTCGCCGATCCACCTTTACCCAAACCCCTGCTTCCCCCCTGCCCCTACCGACGCTCAAAGCCGAAGCCATTGCGTATGTCTTCGGTCTCAAGACACCCACTTTTCTTGGAGATAGTAGGTACCCTCTCCCTTCAACCTCCAATGTTCTTTCCCTCTTGATTCCTCACACTTTTTCTACTGGCAACTGAAAAGCTCCAGGGTCTCTTCCTATTGTTCTTCCCAGCCCAAAAATAGCAACCCCGTAAAGAATGTTTGTTTTTTTTTGGTTTCCTCTTCCATTTCCTTTTTTTTCTCCCCCGACTTTGCTTTTTTAGCCACCC
>Ga0179591_1191352_pt1 | contig 17100 bp, 20 predicted proteins | sample CZOMad2_1_08_16f_FD_182891 | JGI IMG/M metagenome (GOLD analysis project Ga0179591, IMG submission 182891) | Vadose zone soil fungal communities from Angelo Coast Range Reserve, California, USA - CZOMad2_1_08_16fungal (PacBio error correction) | ecosystem: Environmental > Terrestrial > Soil >... | reverse complement strand
GCCGTAGACGTCGAACCCATCATTTTCTCCCCCTGTCCTTGCTTCTCTTTTTTTCTTTAACCTCCCGGCCAAAGAGTCTTCTTTAGCGTTCTTCCGAAGTTTCTGACTTTCCCATTCTCCTTCAACGTCCCCTGAAGTAGTAGGAGTACTTTTTTCCAGGAGATGGACGGTTGTTTACGCCGATCTCGCTTGGCCCTTTTTTTCTCCCTCTTTTCTTCTTCCTCGTCATCGCTTGTGCCTTCCTAAAGTATTAGTTTACACGATATCGCGATTGCGCTCCTCTGTGTATCGCTTTCCTTTATTTTGGACCTTCCAGCGGCCCGAAGAGGAGAAGACCGAGAACGTATGTGAGAATTTATCCTTAGCCTTTCTTATATTCCCCATTACGACTTCCTTCCCCTCTGTGCGTGACTGTTTTTTTTCTTAATTCTATGTTCGTCGTTTTTATGTAGACCCCAACCGAGAAAACAGGAAGCTACGTATCGCAGAGAGAAGGTCGGATTTATGCTCTCCCTCCCCTCCACTGCCTATCCTTTATCTCGACTTTTGAAGCTGTTCTTCGACACGGCCGACAAACGTGAGCGGAGAACTTCCATCCTCCGTGCTCCTCCCCCCGCCCCCCTCTCTCTCTCCCTCCTCTTGTGTCGTTCGGTTTTTTGTGAGTTTGAGTTCTTCTGAGACCCCTTTGCTTTTCACAACCCCTCTCTCCTCTCTCCACACCTCTTCCAAACAAGCCCCACGACACCAGAGGGAGGGAAAAAGCGCAAGCCTTCAATAAAGGGGAAGAGCAGTTGAAACCCCCCCCCTCCCTTCGCTGACCTACCCCCTCTTCTGAGTCCCAGAGTAGGCTTGACATAGGGATATTTCGTCCTGCTCCCCAGGCAATTTGGCCATAAAGCGAAGAGAAGAGGAGGCGGCTAGCGGCCAGATGAAACTTGACCGACGCCCAGGCACCTCTCCTTTCCACCTTTAGTCACGGCAGCCCCAGGACGGCGTTCAGGCCAAAGGTGTCCAATACCTCCCCATTTACGTTCGACCCCTTTACCCCATAAGAGCAGCAAAGTCCGCGGAAAAAACGCGTCCTTTCCCCTCTCGTACGGTTTGTTTTCCTTTTGTTTTAGGCCCGCCACTGGATTCCCCCGGTGATCTTCCCTTAGCTTGATGGCCCTCGGCTTTTTTTCCACCCCCTTCCCAGCCGAGTTGCACGAAGAAGATCAGCGGCTATGGACGGGTTTCCCAACGAGGTCACTCTGGTCCCTCTCGCATCCCCCTCTCCTTTAAATGGTGATTCTCCAAATGAAGTACGTTTCTTCCTCTCCGACATTTCTGCCTTTTATTCCTATCGTGCCAGAGGTACAGCAGAAAGATTTAGTGAAGAATCTTTCTGCCCCCCCCACCTCCTCTCTGCCGTAACTTCACATGTCTGGCCCTGCGATGTGACATTTTTTCCTCCGCGCACTTCCGACCCTCACTCGCCGACACGCGGCAAGAAAAGCACAGGCGTCTGCCCCCCCCTTTTCACGCCTCTTTATGCTCCATGCCGCCTCATGATCCATTTCTTCCTCCGTCCTTCCAATGTAGATTCTTTCCTTCTCATGGGAATGGTTCCCTGAGAACAGGTGAGACGCCAAAGCGACCCCCCCGGTTCCTGTTTCTTTTCTAACTCGTCGTTTTTTCTTTTTGAAATCGACCTCGGACGACTGTACATCCCTCCGCCAGTCGGCCTGCCACGTCTTTTCCTTCTTCCCCTTTAACCCCCCCAACTTCCTTGAAGTGGGAGCGGACCATCTCCTCTCTTCACCTGAAAACTCTCCCTGCCTCTTGTACTCCCTTCGTTTCATAGGTCGCGATCGCCACGTCATTACAGAGCCATTAAGACTCCCCCCTTGGAGAAAACCTTCCTTTTTTCTCTTCTGAAGCGAGGGTGATACACCGGAGTACCCCCCCTGTGAGGATTGATTCTGACATAGTTGCGGTAAGGGATGCTCCGGCCTTCCCCTTTCCCCTTTTTGTTTTTTCGATTATAACCTTACCGCAGCTGCTGAGAAGATTCTTGGTACCGGTAGTTTTTTTTCTGCACGATTTCTGGTCGAGAGCCCTTGTCTCTTATTCCTTTCTTCCATTGCCCCCCTGCAGAGCGCCGGAAACTATAAAATAGTTGTTTCCCCCTCCGGACGTCCTTTGCTTTTTCTCGAGTTCCTCCGTTTCCCCTCTTGTTCGGCTGGGATTTTTCTTCCGCATGAGGAACGGCACTAAAAGGATTATGCGTTTACTTCCCCCCCCCCCCTCCTCCTTTTTTTTTTCACCCAATTCCGCAGAAAATTCTCCACGGTGTTTTTTCTCCCATTCCCGGGCTTCCTTAGTAGAATTGTGATCTGGGCGGACAGAAATGCGATACCTCGCTACGACTTCTTCCTTCCCCCCTACCTCTCTCTTTTTTCCCTTTACTCGAAGATTTTTCGATCTTACCTTATCTGCCTTGCCCCTTTCAAGGCCTCTGACGGAGTGGAGTTAGCGTTTGCGACTCTCTGCGCATGCTTCTCCCCTCCTTTTCCCCATTTTTGATGTTTGAATTTTCTCGCTTTTTTTTTGGACCGCACAAATGCTTATAAAGAAGCGTTTCTTTTAATGGACCCTGGCTATTACTCCGCTTTTCTTCCTTTTGTTTCTCAGCCAAGAGAATTATACCCCGGGTCCCTTTCCTCCCCGGCGCTTTTATTCTCTTGCTATGAACTTTGCCCGTCCAAGGAAATAGGCAGAGGATAGGCTGCGTGCCGCTTCCCGCGTGTTGTCTTTCCGGTCGGCCCCTCCCTCTCATTCTTTAGGTTTTTTATCGAATAAATGTAGGTCAGTATTGCACGTAGGTCTCACTTTCTCTACTTGGCCTGTTTGGCAGCGGACGTTTGTGTTAGTAGTGTCCCCGGTTTCCGTCGTTTTTTTCTTTTTCGTTTGTATGACCTTCTAGATTAAGTTCCGGACTTCGGCTGTTCTTCCTCTTTCTACTTTAGTCTTATTTGCGTGAGTTGCGTACTGGACGGAGGAGTTCGCCTGCCCTTCCCCTCTTGTGCCCCCTTTTTCCTTTACTTACTCGCCTCCCCTTTAGTTTTAGAAAGTCATTTGTTTTCTTCCTCCTTTAAGTAGGGTTAAAGTTACGGTGGACTGGTGCGGATAGAAAAGGGCACTTCTTTTTTTTGTCCTCGCTCTCTGTGTTATTGGTTGCTTGGCGATGTTTGTGTTTTCTCCTCTCTATGCGTCTTTTTCCTCTTTTTTTCTGCCGCTATAAAGCACCACCGAAGCAATAAACGCACCGTCTAGTTTTCCCCCTCCTTTTTCTTCCCTCTCTCAGGCGGAATGCTCCCCTAATTTGGAGCAGCTCTGACTTCCTCACCGGCCCGCGTGACAATAAGATCTCGGCGTTTTAGGTGGCTGGAGCAGCCAGTTTCGCGCTGCGATTCTCTCGAGGTTATAGACGCTGGTGATCCTTCCGTCCTTCCTGTATCGTCGCTGCCCTCCCCATCAGATCGTCAATGGCATTACAAGCGGTACGGATTGTTTCCGCCCACCCTTTTTTTTTTTGTTGCTTTTTCTGACTGATTTTCGTTCCCTTCGTTTTTCTTGACTGTTTTTTGCGCGATCGGTGCCGTTACGTTCCCTGATATCTTGATTACGAGGTGCCTTCTGCGCTCTTTTTGTAGGAGGACCAAACTGCAATCGCCATTTCCTCTCCCGGCCGTTTCTATTTTGCGTTTTTTCTGAAAAGGCGCAATTCCGAAGTACGCGCCGACGCGAACTGGGCCTTCCTCGGTTTTCTTTCGTCACTCTTAGACTGCATTGCGGATGCTATTTTAGTCTTGTCTTCCTTCTGCTCCTCCCTTGTGAGAGGCTTGTCGCCAAATTCGAGCGATCGTTGCTTCCGCGGTGGGCGTAATTTTTCCTGCTCCGACGTTTTCTCTTTCGCTTCTTTTTGTTGAGTGCTGAAAGAAAGACTTCTGTACCCTCTGTATTTTTTTTTGTGTCCGCGATCCAGCGGGATAGTGGCGGCCGGCAAGATAGCGGCATCTTGATTTTTTTCTCCAGACCATTAGCTTTTTTTTCGATCGTGCATGATACCTATGGATGACTTTTTTCTTTTCTCGACCCCCCTAGTTTAAGAGGCCGCCACGAGGGCTTCGAGAAAGCTCTGTTCTCTCCCCTTTTTCTCAGCCCGCTGAACCTGCCTTCCTGCCCTTGCGTGTGTACTGATCAAGGAGAGTCGGGGAGATCCGACAACCACTAACGACACTTCGCTTACCTTTTTCCCTTCTCCTTCCTGGAAGCAAGCATCCCTCGCGACCTATGATTTTTGCTCGATCTTGAGCAAAGTGAGACTTGAGCCGTCCATCTTCCCGCCCCCTTCATTCTTCCTCTCCTCCTGGGTGCCCCCGGTCTTTGGTGATTGATAGTTGGACGTACCATGACTTCTTCTCACTCCCTCAGCCTAGCCCCAGTGCTCAACACGACCTAAGCAAGTCGGTTAGGGTTTCTCGTCCTTTTTACTGCAGAAGAAATTTGCTTTAACGCAGCACAAGACCGCCATCTGCAGCTTCCCAGATTCCTCCTTTTCCTTCGAGGGCCCGGGCAGAAGGCGCGAAAGGACCCTGTTTCCCCACCTTTTTTTTCGGAATCTATTCTCCCAATCAACTACGGCCCACTCCTACCTTACCCCCTTTGGCCCACATTTTTTTTTCGGTCCAAAGTATAGCCAGTCTCAAGCCAAAGGAGAAATACAGCCACGGTCTCATTCCTTCCCTCCGTCTCCCGTCGCGGTTTTTCCCCCTCCGTGGTCCTTTTCATACGCCCCTCTATTCCGTAACTGCCGCGGACCATCCTTCTCTGATGATTTTGCGTTTCTTGATTGCCTCCTTCGGCATTTCTGTTCCCCACATCTGAAGCGAGGCTAACGCATCCCCTACTCTCTCTATGGCCTGTTTTCAAGTTTCCTCCCCAGCCTATAGAGAAGTAAAGTTCTCAGCCCTTTCCATTGGAGCTTTTTTTTTTCTAATCCCTCAGCCCCCCTCGCTACGCACAAATAGGCACCCGAGGTCCAGCCCAAGACCTCGTTCTCCCGCTCTGTTCTCCCCCCCCCCTCGACTAGCATCTAAACTAGCCCGCTTGATTAATTCAATGATGTCCTGTTTTTTTCTTTTTTTCGGTCTGAACGTAAGAACGCAGAAGCAAGCCAAAGAGGCGTCCAGGCGACCGGTCTACATCGCTCTCCCTTCGATACCCTCCGAAGCAGCTCCAGCACGTAGGACACCTCGCACGGGCTTTTCCTTCTCTTTTTCTTTCCTGCGGTCGCACAGAGCCACCACGGTGTCGTTTCCATCTCCCCCCCCGCTCCTTCCCTTCGTTACACCCCCCCCCCACGCTTTTGTCTGCCTCCCTGTCTGCTTCACAGACCAGCGAATAGCGCAGCGTCCAACACCCGCACACCCGCAGTTACCCGGCCCTCTGCCTCCCCCCCCCCCCCCCAGCTCTCTCCCGTCGCCTCAGAAGTCCCCCAACCCCTCTGCATCTCGGATACGAAGAGATCACAAGGAACACGCTCCCTTGCTCTTTGACATCACGTCTTTCTCTTTCCTCTTACTCCAGTCTTTCCGCGAACAGTAAGAAGAACGCTCACACGGTCCCCCTCTCGTCGAAGTCTGGTTTCGAACAAAGGATCCCAGATAATCTGATCTTAATCTTGCCCTTACGGTGATTTCTTCTCCCCTTTTTTTTTTGCTCTCATTGATAAATATCCAGTCAATCTATGTGATTCCGTTTTAGAGGAGTAAACTTTCGCTCTTTTTTTGGCTGCGCCCTTTTCTAGTAGTCTGAACTGTTATCTTTACCTGAAGTGATTTCTATCGTCTCCCTATCCGTGCTTCAAATAGGACGAGAGTGGGAATTTTCTCTTTTTCTATATCCCTTTCTCCCTCTTTGTTTCTGAATCATTTGATTTCTCTGATTCCCCCCCCCCCCTATTCCCCCCTGGTTAATTCCGATACAAGCATTATCTTTCCAAGCAGAGAAATGCGCGGTCCCTTAGTTCCCCCACATTACGTTCTTTCCCTTTTTCTTCTCAACATGTTTGATGGTTGCCGGGGACCCCCACAATTGAAATTTCCTCCCTCGCCCGCCTTTCTTCAGGCATTTAATAGTGCGGAAGGATGACCCCCCCTTTTCTTCTATCGTCTGTGGGAGCTCCCTGGCTAAGTGACTCTGTTTTCCCTATTGTTCGTCCCCCCCTGCTTTCGAAGATGAGAGCGAGGCAATGTCGCTCTTCTTTTACCCCTTTTTCTTGTCCCTCTTTCTCTTTTTTGGACTCCCACCTTTTTAGTCAATTCTTTTTCTGCTGTCCCCCTCTTTCGCCTCTTGGAAGCCTTCACGCTGAAGAGTTATAGAAAAGACTACTTCATACCCTGGCCCTTTTCGGCCTCTCCGCCTCCTCATTCAGTTTTCAAAGACACCCCACATCTTCCCCCCCGTCTCTTTCGTTATAGAGGGCGAGGGAAGTGACGCCCCCGGCCCCTCTCTCTTCCCTGCCCCTTTTTTATCACTCAGGTTTTTTTTTTATGACTTTCACCGTACTTCCCCTTTTCCCCTCTCCTGACGGAGTTTGAAGAGGAAGTCTGTCAGTACCGTTTTCTTGGCCGTTTTCGTTGTTTATGTCCCCGTCTTTTTTTCCCCCTTTGTTAAGTTGAAGATTTTTCTACGCATCTGTGTTCCTGTGTGACTTTATTTACTTTCCGCTGTGTACGGTCGTGGAGGGATGGGCCGGCGGATTCCGCCGCCCCTCTTTCGCGCGCTTCCTTCCACGCCTTCCCCCTTTTGCTTAGAAATCTCTTCCTTGAGAAGGCCATCTGTTTTTCTTCTCTCTCCTGGTCTTGTTTTCTAATATTGGGGGTTACGTATCGTCCCGGGGATGGAAGGGCGCTCACGCTTTTTTCTCAGCTTTTTTTTCTGTTGTGCTCGCTTCAGATCAGGTTGTCGAGAGAAGTTGACGCTCTCAATCAACCCTTCCCCTTCCACCGCCCCCCTTTCCCCTTCCTCCCTACCCCCTGATCTCCGATGATATCGCGAAGGATGACGGAGGAAGACTCCAAGTTTCTCCTTTCGCTCGCCCCTCTTCCCTTTCCCGTCTTTCTTGACGTTTAATAGCTGGTTTCTCTTCTTACATCTTCCTCACGTCTCTCACTCTCGCCTCGCTGAACGGGTTTAATAGAAGGGGTCGATTACCCGTCCACTATACCCTTGTCCTCCCCTTTGACGTCCCCCATAAACTTCCAGATGTCCCTTTACACAATCACGCGGCCTAGTCGCAGTGTCATCTTCTCTGGAGGTCAAACCGACCGCTTCGCCTGAGAAAACGATATCACCCCTTTCCTCTGTACGCTCACAACAAAGATTTATACTACCGCGTATTTTCCCGTTGTGTCTCTTCTTTTATTTCCAATCAGTGTCCTGATTCATGGAGGATGAAGAGATCGGACGCCAGAAAAAGCGCTTCGCGGCGGCCCCTTCTCCTTGGACCTTCTCAGCGCAGAACTTTACTTTATATTTCCTTACTTAAAGGCCTCCCTCCTCCTTCCTCTCCCCGTTTTTTTTTTTCGAGGGCTGAGAGGGCCCGGAAGAGTTCCGCGGCAACCTGAGTAAGATGCCTTCGATTCTTCCTATTTGCTGTCTACCTTTACCTTCCTCTCATCCACAGTGTGTTTTTGGTTTTCTCGAGATCTGTAGCAGGTAGACAACATATGGTCAGAATCTCCCCTTACCCTGACCCCTCTTTGGCTGCGGAAAATCTTCTTCCCGGCAGCCGGCTGAAGGTTCGCGAGGCGGCCGTCTTCTTTCTTTTGTTAAGTTGATTTCCTTCCCTCCCCCGACCCTCTGGCGAGGACCCCTTTTCTATGGCCTTGTACGCCTTATCCTAATCTTTCCCCTGTTTTCGTTCGCCTTCCTGTCTTCGCCATAGCGCGGAGGAATCAGCACTTAGAGGAAAAGATATCGCGCCTTCCCCTCTCTCTCTATCCCTTTTTCTATCGTTCTCGTGCGAAACGCCTTTTCCGCCGCGAACGGTCTGTTGATGCGCATCCTTCTCCTGTAGCCTTGACGATCCTGTCTGGTGCGTTCATCGTGGCGTACTGATAGTGAAGAGTCGGGAGATCTCCCCGTATGAAAGGCTGTTCCCCCCCTCTCGGGGAGGATTATTACCGACCATCTATAAACGACGAGCCAATCTTTCCCCCCGTTCCGAGCGTATTAGAAAGGAGACCAACGTGAGAGAGCACGTTCCCTTCGTCTCTCCCCTTTTTCTCTCCTATTTTTGGCGGTGAGGCTTCGTTTTTCCGGGAGAGTTGCTCAGACCAGGGCGATCCTTCCCCCTCTTTCACCCTCTGCAACCCCCCAGGACCTAAAAAGATCACGCACACTTCTGGGGGACGGGAAAGCAGCAAGTCCTTTCCTTTTTAGAGCCCTCCCCCCTCTCTCCTCCTCCTCTGACTGCGATGAATCCCCGATTCGCGGATAAGGAATGATTTTGACAGGGTCCCAATTCCTTCCCGTTCCTGGTAAAGCTCCCTTCTCAAGAGGCCTTGCGGAAGCCGAAGCGGCAAGACCGCAACGACCGGAGCACATCGACCTCCCCTTCTGTTCCACAGCTTTCCTCCCTTCAACCGTCTCCTTTCTACTTCGAAATACCCTATGTGGTCAATCCAGGTTTTTGTTTCCCCCTTTCCAGGCACATCAGTAAGAAACGACGTCGCGGAAAACGACCGTCGGTCCTCCTTCTCCGTGACTCTTCCTTCTTTTCCTCCTTCCTGCCCTCTCTTGCAAACAAGGTGACTGAGTTCACTTGCTCTTCTCTCGTCGCTTTCCATTCCCTTCAAGAGACAGAGAGAGCACGCAGTCACCATCTCGGCTATGGTTTTGCTTTCCCTTTTCCTATGCTGTCAGAACTCCCCTCCGAAGGTGACCTTCTTCTATTCAAGTAGCTGTTCTCATCCCTTTGCCTCCATCTTTTTTTTCAGAGAACTTAAGCCCAGGTCCCAGCAATAAAAGAGTCTTTTTCCTCAAGCGGTGTTTTGATTCCCCCCCCCCCAGCGCTGTCCCCCTCCGATTCCCTGAAGATGAGACCGTTTTGGTCGCGCAGCAGAGGAGCGCTTTTCCGTCCGTCCCCCCTCTTCCCCAGCCCTCCCCTGTTTCCCCTTCTCTGTCGCCATAACGAGCGAGGTATACATTTTGATAGAAGGCAAGACTCTGGAAAGCAGGAAGTTCCATGTCTTTTCGCTGTCGCTCTTTTTCCCCCCCCCTCTCACAGTTGCGACTACCCGCGCACCGGTCCCTTTCTCTTAGGACCCTCTAGAGTGTCGCGGCTTGGAAAGAGAAAGGGTCGTCAGCCTCCCTTCGTTCCTCCTCCCTTTCCCCTTGTCCCCTAAGTCAACCCCATCGAATTGCTCGCGGATCTCCCGAGAGAACCGGAAACGCGCAGGCCGAGGTCTCCGGTGGACTTTTCCCTCCCTCTCCTCCCTTCTTCCTATTCCCTGTAATTTCTGAGACCGGTTATCGCTCCAGGAGACAGAGTGGTACCCCTTCTCAATAGATAATCTGATCAAGAATCTTCGGTCCTTTTTCTCCCTCCCTTTTCCCCCCCTTTTTTTTTTTTAGCTGAATGACATTACTGACAGATGAGGACAGCTATAGATTTTCCTGTTGTCCCGTCCCCGTTTTGCGGTATACTGGAGAGAGCAGGTTTAGTAGTCTTACGGTTAGAGTGCCTTCCGGCGATTCCGACCTTCTAGCTTTTTTTTAACCCCCTACCGGCGCGTTTTTTTTTTATTATAGGAGATCAGATCTTAAAGTCAATGGGTGTTCGGCGTTGGTCCTCCCTCCTCTTCTCCCCTTCCTTCCTCCCCCGTTGAGGAAGTTAGTCTTCAAGCCTGACTCTGTAGACCTTTCTTCCTCTCACTTTCGGATGGTCTTTTTTAGTAGAAAAAGGTGGGATTGGCGACCGGTCATGTCCTTTCCCCGTCTCCTTTCCTCTCTTTTCCGTGGTCTTTCTAATATTGGGAGCACCGGATCGTGATAAGCCCTCTTCCTCTCCGTGTGGGTGCGCTGCTGAGAATCGATGAGCTTTTTTGCAATGTTCACTTTTGTTTCCTAAATTTTTTTTCTTTCCCCCTCTCTCTTTTTTTTGTTTTCGGCCCCCACCAGCTTCTTCATCAGCGTCTTTATGGCCCTCTTTGCCATCTTCCCTTACTCTGACCCTGCTTCCGCGTTGATAGAACCAGACTAATAATCTATAAATGGCCTGTTTAGTTTTTCTCGCGTCTAGCCAGTAAAGCAAGGAAATAGTTCCCCGGCCCCTTCGAGTGGCCCCTCTTTTCTCCTCTCTGGGAATTGCCGCCGCGGGCAAACATAGCCTGACTCGCCACCCCCCTTTTTGTCTCTTGTCCATTCCTTTTTTCCCCGCCTCCAGACCGATTGAACTTTACTTACTCGTCCCTCCAGCGTTTTCCCTCGGATTTTAGTACGTGTTTCGGTGCAGTGAAGTGAGGGTTGCGCACTTGTTTTTTGGCACGTTCCCCTCTCCCCCCCTTATGCGCCATTTAGGATTTCTGTAGCTTTGAGCCCCTGAGTTTCTTCCTTGCCCCCCCGGAGGCGTTCTCCGTAAGATTAGCTTTTGTCTCCCCAGTCTTGCCGTTGGGGTGTCACACCCAAAGCCTCGCCATGTACCCCCTTTTTTCTTCCTGGCCGTCTTTATAGCCTAATGGAGTATTGTCCGTAAGGTGGCTGTTTCAGTTAGTCCCCCCCCTTCTTCCTTTTTTTTTAGGTTCAAGCCCTCTTGGATTGATAGTGGTGATGGAGATGTGTGTGCTTTTGCTCTGTTTCCCGCGCCTCCGTTTCTCTTTCCGACACTGGCGCTTCCCGAACCCTTTCGAGATCTCTCGGATGACTTTTTTCTTCGGTCGGTCCCTCCCTATAAGTTGGAGAAGTTAGATAAGAGAGGCCGCTCCCATCTCCCTTCGTATTATATGGTTTTGTTTTCGAGCCTCCGCCCCACGTTCCCTTCTCTCCTCTCTGTTTTCAGTTTTCCTGATTGTTCCCCGATTTCGCACGTGAGACTACATAGCAGTAAGCCACCTTGACCTCCCTATCTCTTCCCCTTCTCTCGTTTTCCCTGTCGGAGATACCAGTACTTCTATAGGCGGCTTCTTAGTCCTATTCTTTTTTCACACTCTTTCCTCCTCACCCCTAGTCGATGAGATAGATCTGTACGCTTCTCCCCGGTTCTTTCCTTTGATTAATACGAGAGATTACAGTCTTATTTCCTCTTCCTTCCCGTCCCCGCCGTTTCCGATAGGCGGACCAACGGACATCGCAATGGAAGTTTAGGCGCTAGCTTTTTCCCCGTTCCTTCCCTTCCCCCCCTCCACCTCAGAGTAAGAGATGCCTGAAACGGAGGTCTTCCTTCGGGATGCCAGAGTCCGACTCCACGCGTCAGATGCAGCTATCTTTGCGTTTTTCTTCTCCCCCGCATCCTCTCCCTTCGTTTTTTTGTTGATCCTCTCTGACTTATTTCTTCGACCTCCCCTCTGCAGTACCGCTTGCATTTCTGACGCCCTTTGGCAGTTCCCTTCTGTAGTCCCTCCCCGCCAGCCAGGTTCGCGGCGTCTCGGAAGTCGGCATGGCTGTTTGCATGTTCAGTGAGATCCTTAACTTTTCTCTTCGCGTAATCCCATTTTTCCTTTTCTCCAGCCTTCTCTCATTTCTTTTGGCGGCTCCCCTCTGCCTTTCCCCTTTCTTCACCCCCTCTTAATAAGCACTTCTGCGTCCACCGATATCGTCGCAGAAGATCTAGAGCATAGCCGATGTTTTACTCCCTCGTTCAGCTTTTTCCTCCTTCGTCTCCCGAGAAACCATGTATCGAAGATTAGTTTCCTCCTTATCCCCCATTGCCTCTTCTTCTGGAGGTGAGTAAGCGTGGGGAAGGGATATGTGTATTTTTTTTCTTTCGGACCCCTCGAGTTCCCCTTCTCCGTCCTGCCGAGCGGGCGGTGCGCTCTTTCCATCCTTTTTTTCCCATCCGCTTTTCTGTCTTTTTTTTTTCCCTTAGAGGCACTCTAACAGGAGAAAACTTCTGGTCGATTCCCAGTCGATCTTTCTCTACTGCTTTTTCTCTACTTTTTCTTTCGCCTTTGGTGAGGTGAGAGAGGAGTAGACCGTGCTCGGACCCTATCCGCCTGAGCCACACCCCCCCCCCCCCCTTTTCCTCCCCAACCATACCTCCCCGGCGGGAGGGAAAGGCAAGCCCTGCTTCCTTGTACGAGCCTAAAGCCCACGCGTCGGACCGACGCACATGATGCGATGCGACAAGATGGCCTTTTTTCTTTGCTAGGGTTCCTTTCTTTCCCTTCCCACTTATATAAATTTCCCGCGAAGAGGAGCGTTTGGACTCTCAGTTCCTCCCTGCACCCTACTTTTTTAACCGCTCCCCGTACACAGTACGTTGGCACCCCTGACGCTCCGTCCCCATTTTCGTCCGTTCCTCCTTTCCCCCCCGCTGTAGAAGTTTTCCCCCCTCACACTCCCCCTACCGCACTCTTCCGCGGTCCCCCCCCCTCCGTTTCATTCTCGTACTTCCTCCGTTTCACTTACCTGCCGCGGACAGACATGTCTGCGATTACAAACAGGTGGCCTGAGGCTTTTCTTTATGGCCTCCCCTTGGGAACTCCAAGAAGAAGCGTATCCTAACGTCTCCCCCCTATCCTTTTTTCTCTTTTTTTCCTTTTTTCACACGAGTCATAGGTCGCGACGAACTCACTCCTCATTGTCAATTCCTTCTCTCCTAGCTTTTTTCGACCTTCCTTCGAATTTAAGAGAATAGATTGGCAGCAGAAACGCGTCTTGATTAAAGTTTTTCTTCCCAACAAAAGAGATACTGCATCAGAACAATTGATGCTTTAAGCTGCTCCGGTTTCTTGTCGCCCGAACGTCCTTCCGAAGACCTGATGTCCTCCTCCTCTTAACGTCTACCGGTCAGTAAAGCGCGAGTATTAAATGAAGAAGCCTGCAGCTGTATTTCCTCTGCAGGCCATTTTTCTTTTTCTTCTTCTTTTGGTAGAACCCGATCAACCTTTTGCGCCCTAACTCTCCCTTTTTCCCATTCCCTTGTTCTCGGATCCCGAGTCTCTTGTTTTCGGGTGGTCTGTGGAAAGAGACCGTCTTTTTTACTCCGTTTATTTTATTTTCCTCTGACCCTTTCCTTAGTAACCCGCCTCAACACCCCATGTTTCCGAGCGGATATCCTCGATTTTCCCCCTCCAGGACTAGCGTGACGAACAGATTGTAATTTTGCATATCAGCCTTTCCTGCCCCCGCGACCTGCCCCTCCCCCGGCCAGACCCTTCTTCGCTCCATTCTTCCTCTTTTTCGCAAACCGGCTAACTCTATCATTGATCAGCCTCTTGCGTAACTTTTATCCTTTCTCTTTTTTCCCTTTTTTTCTTGTCGATCTCTCCCCTTACCGCAAGATTGTGATAAGATTGACCCTCTTTCTCACTTTCCCTGCAAAGAGTCGTATCCTTGCGTCGAGGAAGGTGCTCGTCTTTCCTTCCTCCCTTTCTACGTTCCCCTCTCCCGCTCCATAGCAACTTTCTTTGCTTAAAAGTGTCTCTTTTCCCTTTCGTTTTTTTTGCCTCTGCCCCTGATCGCTCTTCACGTCATTTTTTTGTTTTTTTCCCCTCGTCTTTTCTTCCCTCCCCGGCTGGGAAGTCTTCTTCTCTTGCAAAGGCTGTCCCAGCTAGCCTTTCTAGAGACACTACAGGTTATCTTCTTTGTTCGTCGCCTTTGTCTTTCTTTTCAGCTTCCCCTTTCTTTATAAGACATGGCCTTCCCCAGGACCTACGCCTGCTTTCGCTGATTTGCATTTTCTTCACTCTCTTTCTCTTCCCCGTCGCCCTTTACCTCCCCCTGTTTCTTGCAGGCGTGGCGTTCGAGTAGAGTCCTATTGTTTTTCTCACCCTTCCCCCCTTTATAATACCAACTGTTTCTGGATGCATCATTCGCCCCCCCCCCCCCCCCCCCCCTTTTTTGTTTTTTCCCCCGCTATTCAAGACTCTTTCTTATGGAAAGAATGGCGATATAGCTTTAGAATTCAAGATGCCGTCGTTCCCTCCCCTTCCTTCCCCCCCCTTCTTTTCGTTTTTTTCTCTCGACCTAGAAATAGTTTGCAAGACCTTTAACTCTGCCCTCGTGACTTTTGATTGGGATCTAGAGGCGATGGGAATTGCCTCACCTTCCACCCTCTTCCCCTCTCCCCTTTTTTGTCATCAGTGCCAGAAATGTAGGTACCTCGTGTTTTTAAGTACTGAACTAACCGCTTTTACTTACGAGTAAATGCCCGATTTGAGACGGACTCCTTCTTACTTCGTCTCCTTTTCCTTGAGGGTTAGTTCTCTATGCAGTTTCTAATTTCGATAGGATATCTTTTTTTTTTCCCCCGGATTAACTTTTCTTTTGCGCGGTTTAGTTGAAGGTATGGTAAAGGGAGGCTTACTCTCCTCTTTCGTTCCTTTCTCGCACGATTGAAGTGACCCCCCGACATCGAACCTCATCCCACTTTTCCTAGGGTCCATCTTTTTCGCATCACATAATTGGAGTAGGGTTTACTCTTCTGCTTGTAGTATCGTAACCGTGATGGAAGTATTGAGATTTTCCCTCCGCTATTTCTCTCTTTTTGCGAGATGTGTCTTTTCTTGCTTGTAGGTTTACAGCCCGCCCTGTTCTTGCGCTCCCGAACAACCTCTCCCCCCTTCCACTTCCCCCCCCTCTCTCTGCGATCTGAGATGTGATAGCACGAAGGATGGACGCGACGTATAACGTTGGGCTCCTTTGGATCCTCTCTTACGTGATAAGAGAGCCTGATCCTTTATTGTCTTGTCCCAATGAAGGCCCCGGCGAGGGAGCTAGAGTTTGCGTTCTCTTTGGTTGTCGTTCTCCTCCCCCGACCTCTAACTCCCCCAGTACGCAAAGCTGACCCCCTACGCTCCTTCCCCTTTCGGCTTGCTCTGGATCCGACGTTTATATGCTGAGCCCGATTAGACGCTGACTTCTTTTCTCACCTAGAGATTGATGATACTAATATGATGCGATCGCAGGTTCTCGTCCCTTTTTCTGTTATTTCCCTATCTCTCCCTCTCATGAGCGATTAGGGCCCGACCACGATATCTATCGGAGGACAACTCTCGGCCCATTTCTCCTTCCTCTCCTTTCCTTAGTTTACGTTACCTTCCCCTGAACTGGCTGACCACCTGAGAGTCCGCGCCGCCTCAGACCCTTTGGGCTTTCTTCTTGTCCGGCCTCCATTTTCCGATCAAAGCTCGATGTCAAGAGATCTTCGCCTTCCTGATTTTCCTTCTACGCCACTTCTCCCCTTCTTTTTTTGTCTTTTTTTTCTATGAGGAGCCGTCCGTACCCAGAGGCAGAAAGACCAGCTCCTTGACTTTTGTCGTTCAACTCTTGCATCACCTCCTCCATCCCTGAAGGTTAGAGGCGGAGCGGACTTCGTCAGTGGCGGTCATGTTTAAGTGAGCCTCCTCCTTACCTTTCTCTGCGTCTTAAGATTAATTTCCCTCGGGAAGGTTGTCAGAAGATTCCTTTTTCGTTGGCTGATAAGCGTCCTTTCCCTCGCGTTTCTCCTTCGTTTTTCTTACAGCCTCTCTACTGAATCATCTCGCTTTGCATCTCCCCTCTTTTTTCTTTTCGACGTTCAGCCTTCCCGAATGCGCGCCGACGAGACAAACGTATGGATCGCCTCCAGAGTCCGCTTTCTTACGTATTTTCTTTGTATGTTTTGTGAGTTACTTTTACGTGAGTCGGGGGACTCTAGACCCCCCTCTGAGACCCTGAAGAATCCTCCTCGAAGAGCCGGGCCGTATTGCTGCGTAAAGAAAGAGATCAACTCTCCTCTTGATCTTTTTCTCTTTTTTTTTTTCCTCCGAAACCGTCCCAAACTTGAGATTCTACTTACTTCCCCTCCCTTCTCTTCACTTCTCTCGTAGACGTGAGAGACGGTGATTTTATTGAGAGTTGTTGGGAGAGAGGTGAGCCCTTTTGCTTTCCTTTTTCTCTCCTCTATCCACCCCCCTCTTTCTGCCCCCCCTCTTCAAATCCAATGCGGCGGACCAAGAGCAAGATTAACTTTTCCCGGGGACCTCACGCCCCATCCCCCACTCTTCCGGCCCCTACGGAATGCTTCGAGAGAAATGCTGTCCACGGTACTGAAAGATGTATGTTCCCTTTCCTTTTCCCCTGGCCTTTTCATACAGTCTCCTGCCTGCGGCTTCAGCCGGATTGCCACTGACCGCCCCCAAGCCCTTTTTCCACCTCTGACCGTTCCCCCTTTTAACAGGATGGCGTCTTTCTGAACAACGTATAGACGTTTCATGCAAACGGAGAACTAACCTCCAGTTTTTTTCCCTCCCCCCACTTTCCCTCCCCTCTCCCCGCCTTCACCTTTAAGGCCTAGTCCAGGAGAGTTAATCTCTCATTCTTCCTTCCCCGAAAGGTATGCTATTGAAACAGGTGAGAGGATTGCGAGGATGGCCTCTTCTTCCCCTCCCCATCGCTTCCCCTGTTTTTCCTCCTCCTCTCCTCTGGACTGAAGGTCTTTCACAACGAGTTCCCTCGTTTCTCGCATTCCAAGCCTCCTCCCTTGGCCCTTTTCGTAGATTAAGTCTGATGCTTCCCCCGAGAACGACCTTCAGCGTGACGCCGGACGCGAATCTCGTCCCTTCTTCTCTTCCTCCTTTCGCCCCCGATTTGTTTCCTCAAACCCCTCGATAGTCCCTCCAGCACCCACACTTTCTTCCCCCTTCCCTTTTCTGACAGGATGTTTTCTTAATCTGCGGCGTCAAAGCGAACGTCCACTCTGTCATTTTTTCCACACTTTTTCTTTCTTCCCCTTCCTCCCCTTTAGCCCTCTCCTGAGTCTTCTCCATGCGAAGAATTTACCTTCCGTATTCCCTGCTGTCCTTCCATGTACGGCCTAGTGAGGCATTGTGCCGGTCCGAACCATGACTT
>Ga0179591_1375110_pt1 | contig 17101 bp, 13 predicted proteins | sample CZOMad2_1_08_16f_FD_182891 | JGI IMG/M metagenome (GOLD analysis project Ga0179591, IMG submission 182891) | Vadose zone soil fungal communities from Angelo Coast Range Reserve, California, USA - CZOMad2_1_08_16fungal (PacBio error correction) | ecosystem: Environmental > Terrestrial > Soil >... | reverse complement strand
CGGAGAAGACCAATTGCACACGCGGCCCACCGACCCGTTATTCGACCACTCTCGCGTTTTTGCTTAGCTCCTCCCACTTGTAATTGGGTTTTCGCTTTTCTTTATTTACCCGTGTACTCTTTTGGATGCATCGCAACTAACTGCTTCGCGCTCCTTAGACTAATGTCAATGTCCGTTCTCTTCTTTTGGTCTTGGAAAGGTTGCGTTTTTCCTTGGGTGTTTGTTCATCGTCTCTCGTTTAGTTTACCTTGTTGCGCCGTCTTCCTCCCCTGTTGTTTCTATGTAGAGGATGAGCTGCCCCCAAACGCAGTCGGGCCCGGAGGCTGGTTCTTTTGTTAAGAGTTTAGTCGCCCCTGAATTGATCGCTCTACCTAACCCCTTCTTTTTAATAATACCCCGTGTGTTGGTTGAGCCTGATCCCCCTTTTTCATGGTCTCTTCGGTTTTCTTTTAAGTTTTCCTAATCAAACCTTTCCCCTTGCTAATCCTCTTTTCTCGTCGGTGTTTGGATCCCGCATCCCCTTTTCACTCGAACTGTTCTTTATTACTTTTGCGAAAACAACGACCCCCCCCTGCAGATTAACCACAACACCCAGTCAGTCCCTCTCTTTTTTCTGACACCATTTTAGTCCTACAGTGAAGTTGTTACTTCTGGACATAATTCCTTTTTCCTCTAAGGTTGAAGAAGGCGCCCCCTTGCTCACAGCCCTGGTCCAAACTTTACTCCACACTTCTTTCCCTCCTGATACGGTCCTATGGTAGAGATATCCTTCTTATTGAGACTGACTCTCCTTTTACGAATCAGAAGAGGGCTCTTAGCGTTATCCTAAAGGACCTTACTCTCTTTGTTATTTTTCTCGAATCTAGGTCCCGGAGTTGTTTTGATGGGGGTACCCCCAAGCCCACTTCTTTAATCGGTCGAATGCTTTTTATACCGTTATTTCTCCCCTTTGGAGACACTGTGCCTTTCTGTTATGCATGCTTTCTTGGGTCGCTAGTGAAGGCCCTGCCCCCCCCCCAAAACCCCCGTCCCTTACTGCGCCTCTGATCGGTTCCCCCACTGTCCGAGTCTCCATGGCCTTTCATCCTCACTGTTCCGTTGCTCCCAGAATATTGTTTCCCCGTACACTTCACTCGGTTTAGCTCACACCCCGGCGCTCTGCCCCCTTTTCCCTTGCCCACCTTATTTTCCCCTCCCCCCGTTCTAATGTACCTAGCTTCCCTCACTTTTTCAGATTCTCCCCACTTCCTCTTTCCCGATCTCATGGTCCCCAGCATTAAATATCACAGTTTTCGCGTGTCCAGGGATGCTCTTTTAGAGTTGTATCCCCTTTCTTTGATTATTCCCGCCCCCTTCTGTAGACGGGGCGAATAGTACCACATCTTAGTACTGCCTAAGGTAGTCGCGGGGCCCCTTTTTTCGCCCGATCGGACCCCCCCTTTTCCCTTGTTTGGCTCGTTCTTCGTGTGATAGTTCTGTGCAGGTCAATCTTTGGGATCTTTAGCCTACCCTGGAACGGAAGATCCGGTTTTTTGGATCAGGTTTCGCGTCACGATGTACAGGGTTGGGCGGAATTTGATACTTGGCAGAGTAAGTCGCCCTCTCCGATATTCCTCTAGCCGTCCTTACCACTTGAGAGCCTTTCCGGTTCCCTTTATTGGTGACTGTGGTAATACCCCTTAAGAATCACAACCCCCACCGCCTCCTAAGGTCCGAAGATTCTTTTGTCGTTTGGCACCTCACTGTAAGTTTTTTTCCCTGAGTTAATTATGATTATATGAGGGGAGCCCCCCCCCTTGATGAGGCTTACCCCATCTCACTATGAGATTTACCACTCTTTTGTTCTCTGGTTTTGACTTTTTGTGGAACTCTTCGTTGCACTCAGCTCCCTTGGACTGCCTTTTACCATCCCGACGGCTCGTCGCTCTTCATTTCTTGTCTTCCTATCGTAACCCCCTTCAGAATGGTCTTCGTTTGGCCCCCCCTAATCTCATCGTATTTAATGTTCTTGAACTTTTTTTCAACGTCTCGTCTTCAGGAACGCTTTACCCGACTTTTTTTTGATTCCCCCCCGGCGCGCTTGGAAAGTCCCCGATTCTTTGTCGACTCTTTCTTCATCCTGGACGGAAAATGATTCCCCCATTTTTCGACCGGTCCTACGGCCCCTGCAGTTCCCTCCCTGATCTGCATCCGCCGACTTAGCTCTTATACTTCCTTGATTTTGCTTGTTCTTCGTTCGTCCGTAAGTTATGGTCCCAGTGTACCCTCCCAGGGCGTCTTCCCCCCCGTTCATTCCCTTCCGACCTTGAGCCGTAACCTCCCAGTCCCCCGACCTTATGTTTGTTGAAGTTCTCGTCCTTTTTCCAGGTCTCCTGCCCCGCGCGTGCACTTTCCCCTCTCCGTTTGGATTGCTAGCGGCTGCTGCCTGCTTTTGAGGTTTTAACTCTTAGACTCCTGGCGGTTCGCCCCTAAACCCTTTTTTTTGTCCGGGACTCGTTTTTTTCTGTCGGGTCCCCAATGCCTTGGTCGCGGACCCCCAGATGCCGTGGCCTAACCTTGAACGGAGCTGCTGTTTCTTTTTCTACTTGACTATTTCATGAGTCTTCTGAAGCTTCGCCCTTCATGACCGGACCCCCGAACGGCCCGGACAATTTGACCGGAAACTTTCAGAGTCTAAACCCATAAAGTCCCCCTTTTCAGAACCCCCATATCTTCCCTCCCAGCCCAGTTTGTTGTTGTTTTGTCTATTTTAGTAGAATATCTGCGGCCAGATGCTTTCTTCTTTCGAACGTCGCTTTTGTTTTTTCACATGGACAGTGAGAACGGCACTGGCATCGTTTTTGGCTGGTCGCTGGGTCCTGAATCTTCCGTATGTTACCCCCCATCGTCATCTGATATCCCTTTCACTGAACTGACGCCACAAGTTTAAGCCTTCATTCTTAAGGGGCCCGATCAGGCACCCCGCCATTAAACCTTGTCACTAGAAGGAACTTCCTTTTTCCCGCACGAGCCCCCTTTCACGAGGTCCCCCCACGCAGGTTTCACTCTTCCTAAACGACCGACCCCGCCCCTGAAGACCCCCTCCCCCCATGTCCCACGCTAAGCCCAGTGCCGCTTTTGTTTGCCGTCCACTCACTTTCTTCCCTTTGCGCTCCTCCCCCGGTTTTTCCCAGCGCAGTGTTTTTCTTCGAGCTCCCCCTGTCTTTGTCCGTCGTCTTTTTCGCTCATCAGAACGCGTGGTTATCCGCCAAGGTTCCGGCACGTTCCACTTTTTGATGACCCCCCAACACGCCAAACCCGACGACCCCTTGATTAAGTTCTCACCCAAGACGACATGATCTTTGATGGCGGTTGGGATCGAGCGGGCCCAGTGATCCCCTTCTTCAGATTGCAGTACGAGAGCGGGACGAATTTTAGAGAAAATTTTTTTTTTTCCGTCAACGAAGACGAAGTCATTCTCGGCAAACATCAGCGCTAAGGTCAAACTAGGTTTTCTTTTTTCGAATTCGGGGGGTGTCGACCACATTTTTTCAGTTGACTCCGCCTGCCCTTTATTGGTCTCGGCGGCGGCCCGGTAACAACCTTACACCCGTCTCCATGACTGCCCTATTAGTCCTTGAATTTTGGGTCACAGCCCACTGATGTTTTTCCCAGCCCCAGGGGTCTTAATTTCATAGAGACTACCCGCTCGGTCCCCCGGCGCCCCTTCTCCGTGACTTAGCCCACCCCAAGCGCCGAATTCCAACTCCCAGCAACTAAAACTGTGGACCATTTTTATCTTTTTCAGATTGCGTCTTTAGTGTTTTCCGCCCGAAATTCCCTGAAGTTCAGCTTTAGTACACAGCAGTCCTGGCCGGTTAAAAACCGTGACTAGGTTTTTACTGTTGAACCGGATTGTCCTCCTTAAATGTTTAGTCAGCCCCCTTAGTCCCGCCGGTAGGTGTAGAATTCTGGATTTTCGTTGGGGAACATGTCCTTTTTTCCAATTTTCACCGGGCGAGGATCCTATCATGTTAGTTGTATCCCCCTGGTTCACATCATCATTTCTCTACGATACTGCCTATGTTAAGGTCCTATCTTACCCTCGTACATCACGGGCCCTGCGTACAGTTTGGGACGCAGAAAACAAGGTCTTCCCCCTCAGACAGTAGGGATCAGGAGGTTTTTTTTTAATGGTTGGTTCGTCTTCCGTCCCCCTTTATTGACGGCCCCCCATTACTTCCAGAAGAGACCCTAAAAAGGACTTTCAAAGTTTTGATATTTGCGAGGCTCCATTTCCTTCTTGACCATGCGGCCCACCTTAACTTTTCTCTTTGACTTATCTTTACCCGTCTTCACACCAGGTGCTTTCCAAGAAGTCCCCCTGGGTTCCAGCGAAGTAGTCGGCCTGAAAGACGGTTGGCCCTGCGAGACAGCACCCTCGAGTTTACGTCACCCAAGATATTGACCAGACTGGCACCGGTAATTTCCACATCTGATCCTGACCCCTACGGGAGTCATCGTTCTGAGCCTCGGAACGGGCAGGTCCCCCTCCGTGACCGTGATCTGGTGAGTCTGTTCGGTTCCGACAGAAAACGCTCCATGGAATTGACGGCCCTACCACCGTGGTTCTTCTGGTAACGTCCTCCTGTTCCTTGTCGACCGCACTTAGACTGTCTTCGTTTTTACGAGTATAGCTTTTTTTTTCTTTTCTTCCAGGACTTTTTTTGACATGGACACCTTAAACTCCCAAGAACAGCCATCAAGCATAACCTCACCCAGTTCTTACGGTAGACAAGTACCTACGAGTAAAGATTCCTTAGAGTTCCTGGTCCTACTCAACACAACCTTCACCGTGGCTTTGGCCCTCCACAATCATGACACCACCTTTACCTCTTGGATTTGGGGAACTGCCCCCCACAGCTTCTTTTCTGGACCCTTTTCGGGGATTAAGATCACTCTTCAATGACATGCCCGGTTCCTGAAACTTTGTCCTCTCCATATTCGATGGAGTCGGATGCTTGATATCCCACACTGAACCTTTTCGTCCTTGAGCCTTTAACCTGTAAGGCGCTAGATCGAATTAGTCAACATTTTTCTTCCTGTTGGAGTTTTATTTTTGAAGAAGAAACCCTGCTAGGTTGAATTAGGGTCCTTTCTTCACCCAGACTACCTCCCATAAGGGGTTTACCCTTTCCTGGCGGAGTGTTGCTTCTTTTGTGATTGAATTGTTTAGAGTTCTCTTGTGTCCTCCAGCAGGAAGCTTTTTTTTTTCCCTTGGAGGTACTGCCCGGTCCTTGGGTCCCAGGACTTCATCAGCGATATAAATTTTTTTTCTATCCCATATTTTTCCTTCCCCTGTTTTTTGGGATATTTTGGGGGTTTCCTCCCACGAGTCTGAAGTTACCCCAGCCCCCCCCCCCTTTCAAGGATATCCTCGGAGGTTGTGAGGCCGATCGATCCCTTTATCAACCCCTTGCTGATCCCGTGTCCCCTCACTCCATCTCGTAAAAAAAACTGATTGGGCCCCTTTACCGCCCCAGTGAGACAGCCTCGTTACCGATAAAGACCTCTTGTCCTTCTTTCACACATTTCTCCGGCAGTCAGGCGAAGTGATCAGGTCTAGAAAAGTTTCTTACCCCCCGCCCTTTCCCGGAGCCCCTTAGTGGGTCTACTCCTTGCTGCTCCCTCCTGGATTGCGAATAGGGTCCCCGTTGTCATTTTTCGCCCCTCCTTGCCTATTTAGAGTTGCTTCACTTTCGGGTTGCGCTGTTTTCTCCCTTCCCAGGCCCGTACTGGCCTTCCTATTTTTTTTTCCTCTTTTTTGGACATCCACTGTTTTCATTGGTTCTCCCTTCGATATAAACGCCTTTCTAAGAGTGTTCGAACTTCCTTCTTGAATGCTGCGTGTTTCCTTAGTGGACTGAAAAACCCTTCCGCTCCGACACCCCTTTCGCAAACAGACGGCCCCCCGAGCGGCTCCGGGTCTTTGGCATCCTTTCACCCGAGAACTGCCCTGCACTTGGGGCCCTTTTAAGTCTTTTACATTACTTTTCTTAGTCCCTATAAAAACCCCGTAGCGAAGACTAACGGTATTCCCTGTCGGTTCCCCGATGATCACTTCTATTACAACTGTCACTTTTTAAAGTGCCAACTTTAACGAGTATCCCAGTGTGTAGACGTCCCCCAAACGGAGTCCTATTGTCTAGAATGACTGCTTCGAATTTTCTCTGTTAATCCTTTACTCCATCACCTTTTCGCATGGTCTTCGTAAGCAGGTAGATCTAATCTACGCAGCTCTCCCGGAATTTGGCCGCGGCGACTCTATGGACCAGTTTCTCCCTGTTTTATACTCCTTTCTTCTTGGTTGGGGCATTTCAGTCCGGTGGTGATCTCCTCCCTCCAAGCAACGCACGTTTCCGCTCCATTTGTTTTTTTTTTTCTAGTTAAAACTGCTGTACGTTGGCAAAGTTTAAGTGTAGGCGACGTCTTTGCGCGCTTATACAGACTCCCTCTAAGGTGAAAACATGAGATAGGTAGCCCCCTTTTTTGATTGGTCGTGTCCCCCTAGACTAGCTTCTTTCACCGCGCCGTATTAAGTTCTCCTTATTTCACGGATGGATTTTAAACATTTTTCACGGTTTCTTATTCCTTTATTACTCAACTTAATCTCCTTGGAGAGGTCGTAAGGTCAGGTTTTGTTCAGGATCTTCAAAACTCCCCCGCCACGAGATAAACGTTTTTTCTTTGGTCATGTGTCAAGTGGAGGCGTTTACTTTTTATTTTTCGCTGGGGCGTTCCCCCCACGTGCCCCCGCGGCAATAGACTGATTTTTTTTTTTTTGTTTCTCTTTGGAGCTGGTTCCTATTCTCTCGATGTGTATGCAATTTTTCTTTTTTTTTTTTTTGGAGCCCAATTAAATATCCTTATTTGATTCCTCCTAACCCCCTTTCTTACAAGTCGTTGGAGGATTATCTCCGATGGTCACCCACCCCTGGCCCGACCATGGTCCAATTCAAGTCCGTCTTTTGATAGTATTTCTACTTTTAGTATTCTTGCAATTGATCACTGTATAGGCACTTTCGAGTGATGGGCTTTCCCCCAACCTTTTTGATATCTCCCCTCTGTCCCCCCCCAGTCCTTTAACCTTCGTTTTAGGGATCTCCCTTCTTGATGCCTTTTACACTGTCCAGATGTTTTTCTCCCCTGTTCATATTTGCTAAAAATGTAGCCCCCGACCACCGACCCCGCGATGACGATCCGACTTAGCCCACGGTCTTGTATGATTCTGGTCCGGCGTGTCTCCTTTGATAGTGACTTACTCTGTTCTCGCTTTTCGTGGGTATGAGGGATTTTTTTCGTTCCCTTCACTTCCTCGTTGGTGTAGTTCGATGGTTCACATTGGTTTGTCCCCCAGGCCTAGTTGCTGCCGTGAAGAATGGTTTTTTTTTAAGGACCTAACCCCAGATGCCGTTGCCTTCCTATCTTCCACGTGACCGGGAGTTGTGCCGGTCCCTGTTAGACGCTTGTGATGTCTTTGTTAAAGATTCAGTAGAAGACCGTTAAGGAACTTAAGACTCCTCAGCCCCCCAACTTTCCGTGTTTTCCTTGTGTAAGCAAGCAATACCCCCCCCTAGACAAATGCGAACATTTATCCTCTTTCCTTTTTATCAAGTTTTGTGTGATTAGCTCATTATCTGAGGTAGCTGCGTTATTTTTCTTCTGGTTATGCCCTGTAGTTTAAGGCTTTTGAAAGGCTTTCAGTTAATGCGGGGAAGGGTTTGTCCTTTTTTGCGTAAGGGAGGCTTCCCCGTCTTCAACTCTCCCAGGCCCCCACCCCCGAGTTCTGATTCTTCAAGGTTTTGGCGAAACCCGCCCCACGCCGTTCGTCTTTCGTGTCGGCTATGGCCCAAGTTTGCAAAATTTTTTTGGTGGGGCTTGAGATGGCTCGTCAGGGTCCCGCGGCCGGATTTCATGCCCCCCCGAGAAGCCGTAGGTCCCGTCCCCACCCCCTCCGGGTTCACTTCTTTCTTCCATTTCCCGCAAGTCCCGAAGGACGCTCCCCTACAAATTAGATCCAGTCCCCCCGAGTTTCTTTTCCGCTCAGGTCCCAGTGGGACCCGCACTATTTCGTTCTCTTCCTCAAAAAAATCAGGAGAAGGTCCATGTTCTTCGTTCCAGCGCTTCCAATCGGGATTTTTGTTCATTTATTCGCATGGGGATACCCCTTTCCGTTAAGCGTCCCACTGTAGATGGACCCGGCCCCTCCTGGTGATTATGACACCCCGTCCGGAAACGACCTTGTTGACACGAGCCCTGCCTCCAGCCGTAAAAGGTCATATGCGTTATGGTCGTACTCTCTATGCACCTAACACTTCAGCCCGTGATTTGATGTGTTTGTCTTTATCAAGTTTTCTTGAATTGAAAGACCCACGCCGTCATTCACAACGGCTGTCTGTTGTTCCCCCCCCCCAGCGTTTCCACGTCTCCGTTCCAGCCCCCGTTTGACAGGAAAATTTTGCCACTTGTCCTTTTTCTTCTCTGATTCTTTCAAAGACTGATATGAGGGTTTACCTGCGCCCTGCATCATTGAGTTCCTGAGTCCCGGCCGATTTGGCGCCACGATAGTCTAAACGATTTCGGGCCGTTTTGAAAACTCCCGCCCCCCCCCACCCTTTCCCTACCCCTAACCCAGCAACGTCCGCAGGGCCGTTGACCCCAGTCCCCCAAGAATTTTTTCCCTTTTCAGTCGCCTTTCGGTGAGGCCTTGCCCCCGCTACGAGACACTCCCGGAAAGCTTCCCTGTCTCGTGCATCGCAGTTACCTTTTTTACCCTCGTCTGTGCAGGCGGCTGTTCCATCCCCCCCCACTTTTCGCGTTTAATGCCGTCCCGGTCAGGGTAGTTATCAGGGAAGGAAGTTATTTCATTGGAAAAAACGGTTTCCAGGCACCCCCCCGGGGATGATGAACCGGAATCTTGTTCGTTTTTCCTTCCAACCATCCCCCCCAGTATTGCCCGCGCTGACTTCTTACCTCCCCCTCCTGTTGTTGAAAGTCCTTTTCAGGCTTCTAACAAGCTGGCTTTTCTTGTACGCTGTCAAACGATTAGAAAATCCTTTTGAGGGAGAGGGGGTTGTCAGTGGAACCATTAAAACAGTCTGAAATTTTTCCCCTAACTGATACCCCTGAGCCCCCGATACCCACACTCAACCGGTGTCCTGACTCCTGAGGCCGCTTACCTCTCCTTTCGGAATGGCCCCTCCTTTTTGGCGCTTTACGGCCCGTTTCCGGCGCCGTTTTTCGGTTTCATGGATCCTCTCCGGTTGTCCTGCTGAGGTTGTCCTGGCTGGGGCTAGTAGGGCCCCCCCTCCTCTGGGGCCCGTAAAACGGATGTTCTTTTTGGTAATTTTGAAAAATTCAAAGCTTTACCTCCGACCCCGGGAACCCACATTCCTCACAACGTATAGTCTAGGAAGAGTTGCAGGCGTCGAGGAATTTTTTCCCACGTTGCCCATATCTCCATTGGCTGTTACAGAACCGAACCCCCGTATCCTCAGGAGCAACCCGTTTTTTTCTTCCCCCCGTACTTTAGAGGGACCAAGGTTTTCGCGTTTATGTGTTTTGAGATGATCAGCCTCCTTTTTCTTTTTCTCTCTGTATTTCCCCCTTTGTTCGCAGTTCTCCCCCTATGAAGAAACCCCTTCTTCCCCTCTGTGTTGAATCGTAAAGAAGCCCCTTCAGTTTTGTGACCAGTACAAGTCCACCAGTCCTCCCACGCGTTTTATTATCCATTTATAGCCCTGCTTGTAATTATGAACCACTTTTTACACCCCCCCTTTTTTGGCTTGACCCTCCTCTTCCCCCGACTTTTCAACGGAAGGGGGACTGAAATGACCCCCCTTCGATGGCAACTTCGGGGTAAAGCGGAAAGATTGGACCCCGACCCCCCGGGCCTTAGCACCTGCGACCTTCTTTTCTCGCTCGGTGGATCCCCCCCTGCGCTACTTTCTTACCTTTCTTCGGATACTGCGAGCACGTTTAGCAGCTTCGTCCCCCCTTGCGGTGCGCGTATGCCCCCCCCTCCCTTCCCCACAAAACTGTGGTATTCCGGTCCCCGGACGTGATTCGAAGGTTTTGCGGGCGGGCCATTGTGGTCCCTTCTTCCGAGGTCTTCCGTCAGTGATATAGTCGGAGAAGTGAAGGAGAGTCTGATGTTCCCCAAACGACCTTGGCCGACTTCTTTTTGATTTTAGGCCCGGTCAAGTTTTGGTTCTTTTTTTAACAGGTCCTCTAGTGACCGGCCCGGTGTCCTTCCTTTTAACATAATCCCCCTTTTTTTGTGTTGAGATCGACTTTATGACTCTTGAGTACCCTGACCTGAACTTTCTTTTACCTCTTCCCCCCCTTTCGTTTGAAGAAGTAACTCAGTTTTTCTGAAACCCCCTGCGTCCAGTCGCCCCCTGCGAACGTCCTCCCCCCTTCATGTAACACCACCCCGCCAGTCGCCTTGCCTGAAAAGTATTCGCTGAATTTTTTTTCAGTACCCCCCCCCGGCCCTTCTCTTTCAGTCCGATCAGTGCTCACCAGTCCTTTCTAAAAGGTAAACCTGCCCCTTCGGACCTAGTTTGATATTGGAGGAGCTTCCAGCCACTTTTCTGAGTTTCTTTGCCAGGTTCTCCTCTTCCTTCCCGTTCTTTTATTTTAGTCTTAGAAGTTTACCGTTACTTTTTTTTTTTTATTTTCCGAAATTTTTTTCTACCTCGTGGCTCATTCTTGGAGACCATCCCTGTTGTTGCACCAGTGGTTAATCCGACTTCTTTTATTAAAGCCTTCTACGCTTTTTTCCTAACTGGGTTTTCTTCTGGTGTGCCCGGATCTTTTGCTGTTTAGGAAACCCACCAAAGTAGGACCTGCCGGATCTTATCCTGAGACCCCCCAGGTGACGAGCCCCTTTCTTTCCCCCCTTGGTGGATCCCACCCCTCGGTCACTTTTCATACTGACCTTTTTTTTGGTCTGTTTCGTTCTTCATCACTGGGTTCTCCCTACTCCCCCCCCCAATGTATCGAAATTAGGCTCACCCTTTTTCGGAGTACTAACCCGGACTCTTACCATCTTTTCTTCTCTATTCAAAATTATCGATAAGTTACTTCCCCCCTTTCGATCTCATCCCGTTTTCCTACGTATCCCGCCGGTGGTCTCGTACTCTCGCGTGTGCATGATAGGGAAGTCGGTCCACTGAAAGATTTTTACGCAAAATGGGTTCGCTGGTTCCCTATTTTAACATGAGTCTCATTTATTCCTAGTTTTCTGAGTAATCGAGACACCCCTGTAGTTCCCCCCCTGGAGTTTTTTTTATATCTTCCATGTGAATGCCATTCTTCTCTGGGTTGTCAGAATAATAAATAGTTCCTTAGTCCACTGCTTGCCCTTCCCCCCTATGTAGATTACCCGGAATCTATCTTTTTTTGTCCCCCGAGTATGTACAACGGATTTTCGTCTCTCTACTCGCCAAGTTATCGGCCCAACTGAACTGGGAGATTTTTTTTCTCGTGTGTCTTGGATCCCGGTGGACCCCCTAACTTAAGCGCCCCCAAAGGAACTGTCCTTACGCGACCTTCCTGCCGCGCATCTCACCCTACAGCCCCCTGTTTACTGTCGCTTTATGATCATGTTTCCCCGCTCGGTTCTTTAAGTCCCCTGTGGATGGGCGGTCCGGCGATAAACCCCACTTTCTTAAATAGGTTCACATTTTATTTGTCTTGGGCTTTTGCATGTGTGAAGGGGAGGCTTTTGCCTGTGTTTTTGTGAGAGTTTTTTTCACCAGCACTAAGGGCCTCCTGTCCAGGAGTGGCGGCTTTGATGCATTCTTTCGTCGACGGTCAGAATTCGTGGGGCCCTTCCATATAATTTTTCTTGGGGAGCACCTGCTCCCCTCTTACCCACGTGAAGTGAGTCTTAATGCACGTTTCTACCCCCAATGCCACATGGACCCCCCCCCGGACCCCCCCCCTCCAAGCTCAGTGGTTCTGATCGTTAGTTCGTTCGTGAGGAAATTGATTTAGAGTCCAGGTCTTCCGATTCTGCTTTTTCCGGCTCGCGTTGATTCCCTCCCCGGATGCTGCTATAGTATGCTCGCGGTGTTAGCCAGTTCGTGTTTACCCAGTGTCATCGGGTAGTCCCTACCGTTCATTTCTTAAGATTCTCAACTCTGTTTCCTGCCAGCCTTTACGACAGCTTTCTTTTACCTTCCCCGTTTTTTTTTTTACCTGAGACAAATGCTGAGTGATTTTTTTGAGGTCTCTTTTTTTAAGGTCTTAGGGGAGGTCTGACCCCTCCTGAGATTTTCTGAGTCGTTCGGTTGCCTCCCCTCCAGAATCCGAACTCGTTGATTTGACTCTGAAGATGCACACCGGGGCTTTTCCTGTGAACTCTCATTGTGCTTTAGGCACGGGAATTTTTCGGGCAGTCCCCGTAGCCCTGATTTTCCTTTCAGTCTAGCTGAACTACTGGCTGGGAGTTTCTTCGCCCCCCTTTTTTGTCAAGTTCCGATCGTCTCAGTGAACCGATGGCATTCAGCCGCCTGTTTTCACCGGCAATCCCGGTCGATAACAATCGATACTCCCCCTACACAACACCGACCCTGTCTGATCCTCATAACCCCCAAGCCCCCTCAACAAAGACCTTAGAATGTATAAGTCAGGACCCCCTGGTCACTAAGAAGAACCCCCGGGGGCGAGACTCCCTCGTCTTGCGAGACTCGCTATCCAACTCGAGGGGCGAACTAGATTCATCAACGTGGAGGAGCGGCCCCGGAGGAGGGGCTTCAATTGAGTAAGGTCTCCTCTCAGTAGGGGGCTTCAAGGAAGCTTGTCTGTTTTTGTAGGACCCATAGCCAACTACTCGCCCTGCCATAGAATTTAAATGATCCCTTTCACCCAGTGACCAGCCACAACCCTCTCCAGTCTGTTATTTTCTGTCAGAGAGGTTTTTTTTGTACCCAGAGGCTCCACTGCGATCGTCCCCACCGGAATCCAGAACTTGAACCCTAGGGTACCCCCCAACCTCCCCAAGGGTTTCATCTTTTTTCTTATGAACCATTGGTATCTGTTTTTAAGCTCCCTCGAACAGTACGAGCCTATTTTTTTCGTTTTAGGACTTCCCAAAGGATCCGCTTACACCCCCCAGCCCACTGCGTCTCGACAAACCGTGTCTCAGATGTGAATCTTTTTTAGGGTAAATATTGCTGTAGTTTTCCCTTCGGTCCTGTCCTTACACTCTCAGTAGTTTTTTTTTCCCTGGGAGACCTCCATTGGGCTTGACACGGTTTCACCCCTTGCGGCGCCGCTCCCAGGCGAACCGTTCCCCCTTCCTCGTTCAAGCTTCGCGGTTTTAGGGAGAGTCTCTTTTTATAAGTAGAAAAGCGTTTTTTTTTAAATGAAGGACGGTCCAACTCGTGGTTCTTTCTCTCAGGGACGAGCACAGCGTCCCCTTCACTCCTCTCTTTCCAGAATTAGAAAACTGTCCCCCTGTCGGCCGGGTGGGTCGTGTGTACCAGCTTTGGTTTTTCGGCTTTGGTCTCCCTTTTTTTTGTACCTATTCCTTTGTCAACTGAACGTTCCGTCCCTAGGCCTCGGAAAACAAGCCCAGCTGCTTCCGTCCGAGTGAGAGTTTCCGGTGGCCCACGAAACAGAATTCAAGGTTCTACAAACCTTCTGAATTTCATTCCGAGATTGGTTTTTCAGGTATCGCTTTCCGGGTCTGGGTTTTAACCCCCGCTTTCCCCCAACCTTCCTAAGACACAAGAATGCCCGTTGCACTCCACCCCACATTGCCCCTAGTGAACAATCCCCTTTTGAGTTTTGAGAAACTCCGGCTGACTTCCCTGAGCCCCTTTAATTTTTTAAATTCCTCCCCAGGCCAGTGTATTGGGGTTTGGAGTGAACATAGTCGTTTCCAGATCCTCTCAGAATCAAACGGGTCCTCTTTTGACATTCTGAGTAAGGAACTTCTGAGAGTTTAGGGGATGATTCCAGGTTTTACGTTATTTGGCCACAAGTTAGCCAAAAACAGTCCTGTAAGCATATCCCCCTCCCGGCCTAAGTGGTATTTTCAAGAAACAAAACCCTCTCAGGGTTGTAGATTCGTTTTTTTTGCGTGCGTTACCCTGTCCCCCACACTTAAGGGCCCGTTCGTGACAGGTTTTTTTTTTTTTGTCTGACCGTTTTCGAAAACCTTCGAGCGATCGCCAGGTTAGTTTAAATTACTGTCCACACCCTTCTGGACCACAGGCACGTGATTTGACCAGACCCGCCCCCCCCCCAAACTCTCCCCCGGTTTGCGCTCGACGGCGTATTTGAGATGGCTAGAGGGCTCGACCTTTCCTTCGGCGACAGTTTCTTGGAAGAACAGTTTAGACCTTCACGTTCGATTCCAGTTAAGGCGGTATCTTACGAGCCTCTTCTTGCTTCCACCTGAGAGTTTTGACTGTGACACAAACAAAGCTTTCTTCCTAGAAGGTCAATACCCCTATCTTCCTTGCTACTCGGCCCGTGCAGGTGCAGGTAGATACGTTTTTTCCCGTTCTCAGCCCCTGAGTTTCGTCACCCCACCCCACCCTTCCCCCTGTAAAATCCCCAGGTCCCCCCGACGGTCAAGATCGTTTCCAACCCGGTATCCTTGAGGATCTGCGCCTCAGGGACCTTTCGTTTATTCGTGTGAAGTTCGAGTCCTCTCTCAGAACGACCCAGTTGCATTCTCACATAAGTCCCCCAGGCAGTGTCCCAATTGACCAGTTTCGCCCCCTCCCGGACACAGTAGATAGACCGGATACTCTATTACCCCCTGTCTGGATCCCCCTCACCTCGCCACTCAGGGGGTTGCCCGTTTTGATTGCCAAATTTGAACCCCGATTGTGGCAATCTTTCCTTCCGCACCTTTTTAACGTTCTGATCGTGAGACCCTTTTCTTCTGAGTCCTTAGGCGGGGCCTCTTCATTAAATTTGATCAATTTCTTCTCGGGTACGAAGTGATAGTTCTTGACTCCCCCCCCTCATTCAAATGATTGAGTTATTGGTCCTCCCAATTGCTCTCGATCTAGGGGAAACTTTGTTGCCGGGCCAGTCCTCCCCAAATACTCTTTTTTTCGTTCAGCGTTCGTTCTCCCTTGCTCGTCTCTACTTTTTGAGTTGGGTGAGGTGTCGTTTCATGCTGGATACCCCCAGAAGGACCGTCTTCCCCCAAGGAGGCTTGGTGTCATTTCTTCACTTACCTTTCCCCTAATTAGACGAACACTTGTCTCTTTTTCCTCCATAAAGGTTGTTGGTTTTTGATTCTTCCTTAACAAAATGGTTCTTTTTGTCCTTTCCATACCCTTCTCCCTATTTTTTTTTTTTCTTCTTAGGTTGAGGTGTGGTCTCCCCCTAACAAATGGCCGTTCTCATCTACCCCCCTGGCGCTCCGTGAGCTAAGGGGAGGTGTCCGACCCCTCCGTCCCCAGAATTCAAACGACTGTCCCGTTTTGGTTGAATCCAGAACTCACCTCCAGTTTACGGCCCATACGCTTTATCGTGTGGGTTTAAGAAAGGTGCTTTTCTCTTTCCCGTGCCTAACACCTCACGCCCTTGTGTGCCCTGTATATTAGGGGATAGGAGCGTTTATACTCCCCCAGTTTCGTTAGTTGCTCCTCCAGAATTTTTTTTTCGAGTCTTTCCACTTTTTCTACCGAAGTTTTAAAGTATGTGTCTTTCCGCAACCGTTTTTCTTTTCCCCCTGTCTTCTTGTTTTAGCCCCCCGCCCCCCCACTTTTTTTTCCTTTTCTTTCGGTCCCCCCGGTTCTTTACAGCGTTTCCACCCCCTCGTATGGAGAACCCCCGGAGTTCCCTGGCTGCCCTTGGTACTCTTCACCCCCCCCCCCCCGTTTGATGTGAGATGTCACGGAGAAAATTTAAGAAGTTTCTGGCCCCTCCATCTCCCTTGTCCCTCGACCTCGGTGTCAATTTCCTTTTTCTTCAAATTTCCGTCGTTCCGAGAACCCCCCCCCCCGGCTTTTTTTTCGTTTTTTGGGTCTATTCTTTCTTCTCCCCGTAATATCAATGGCCACAGATTTTTTCTTCAGATGCAAAGTATCATTCAGATTACCTCTGCTCCCGTCCTTAACCAATGACAGGCATTATAATTGGTCCCCCGGGAAGTCCATAGAGGGCCGTTTTTTACCTATCGGGTTTCCCTGCTTACTTAGCGGTCCCTCGATTTTTTCAACCCCCAATGTTTTTAGTAAGGTAATCCCCCCGTTAGGCCCCCCCCCAGAGATTTCACTTCCCGCCTTCCGGCCCGTTTTCGCAGTCTTCTTTCATGGTCACTCATGTTGCTTCCTGTTATTTACTGAATGGGGGGTTCAGAAGGTGCGTTTTTTCGCCTCTATCCCGGAAGAACGCCTTTCAGGTGTTCGCCACGATGTCCACGCTTTCCCCAAGGGACTTGTCAATTTCTTCTTCATATCTACCTCTTGCGTTTATCTACCTTACTTCCTCTACATTTTCCCCCAAATTTTAGATGGGTTAGTTGAGGTCAAGTGTTCCTGAAGAACTTTCCCCGAAAGACCTACCTCCCTTCCTTACTTGGTTCTAAGCTCACTCTAGTAAGATGGTATAGATGTAGGTACTGGTTGTTACCTTTATATAAATCTTTTCCCCCTTGATACCGGAGTATTCGGTTTTTCGAGGATGACTTTTTTCTAAATATCTGTTCTTGGTTTTTCGTTTTAACGGTGGGTTGTGGTCCGTTAGTTAGAGGTGCCCTCCCTCCCCCCAACAAGGACTTCTTCTTGGACCCGGAGCTTTTTCTTGGATTCACAGATAAGACCAATGGTCTTTGAGGTAACTTTCCCCCCCCCCCCTTATTCATGGCTCCCCGTTTTTCCCCGCGTTCAGTACCTTTACGGACGTTCTTTCCACTTCTAAACAGGACTCCCCCAACGTGTGGACCACGGCCAGCTTGTGAGCCTTTTTTCTTTTTTTCCCCGTCCGCCTGAACCCGAGCTAGAGCTTCAGTGGCTGCGTCTGTTGCGTTCTCCGCCCGATCGAGCTTTTCGGCTCGTCTTTTTTTCTCAGTTGTCGGTGCCAC
>Ga0179591_1453783_pt1 | contig 17103 bp, 21 predicted proteins | sample CZOMad2_1_08_16f_FD_182891 | JGI IMG/M metagenome (GOLD analysis project Ga0179591, IMG submission 182891) | Vadose zone soil fungal communities from Angelo Coast Range Reserve, California, USA - CZOMad2_1_08_16fungal (PacBio error correction) | ecosystem: Environmental > Terrestrial > Soil >... | reverse complement strand
CCGCCACCCCTTTTTCCTTATACAACTCTGCGACACCTATGGTCCTCCCCCTTCCTTTTCCCCAGGCGACATCGCTGTCGCATTCAATTATCTCCTTTTTTTCTCTTTAGGTAGACTCCAAGCAGGCTCGAACAGAAACCCCACTTTTTTTCGTTCGGATCGGGATCCCCCCTCTGGAAAAATGACCTAAATGGTTCCCCTCTTTCTCCCTCCACCCTTTTTCTATTGATTGTAGAGAGCGCACCTTCCCAATAATGAGTGAGACAGGTTTCCCATAGGCATTTCTGACTTCCCCTTCTCCCCCCCGGGTCCCAAACAGGCGGTCCCCCTTCTTAAAACAGATTTGGTCTTGGGGAATTTTCTCCTTTTCTATCTCTGGGGACTGTACAAATGATGTCTTTCCTTTAATTTGGCGGACCACAGGTTTTTCCGCCGTTCAGGTTTGTGCGGACGCAGCTTCTTTCTCCCCTCCTCTGGTTTACTCTCCTCTTGGGAGCATTTGTGAACGAGGAAGCTTCCCCTTTTTTGATGGCGGCGCGGGGGAGTGACCTTCCGAAGCCTGATTGTGGTGAGAGCCTTTTTCATCCTCTTTCCGTCCAAATCTGGCGGCGGGTTCTCCCCTCTTTCTTTCTGTTTTCTTTTTTTCTTTTTTTTTCCTTTGTGTTTTTTTTTTTTTTTTTTTTTTTTTTCTTCTTTCTCTTCTTCTCTTTTCTTTTTTTTTTTTTCTTTTTTTTTTTTTTTTTCCTTTTCTTTTCTGTTTGTTTTTCTTTTTTTTTTTTTTCTTTTTTTTTTTTTTCTTTTTCTCTTTTTTTTGATGGCTCTTCCCTCTGGGCATTTCTTCCTTCCACGGGTAGAGGATGTGTCTCCTGGGCGGGTTAGATATCTCCTCTCCTCTCTGTCCCTCCGAACAGGCGATCAGGCACCCCCTTTCGACAACCGTCCCTCCCATCGCCTCAACCGATCACCTTCCCCCCCCCCTCCTCGCTTAACGTCCCGGGCTAGCCACAACAAGAAGTTTTTTTTCTTTCCCCCCTCCTCCTGCACCGCCCCGAGCCGCCCCTCCTCTGCCGCGGGAAAAAACCTTCTCCAACTTGCTTTTCTTCCCAGTGCGTCTTCCCCCCCCCCCTTCTCAAGAAAACAAATGTTTGTCTCCCCCCCCCCCCCCCCGCGCATTAAAGATACTTTCTCCCTCCCCTACACTTCCCCACCTTCCGCACTCCTCTCCAAACAAAAAAAACTTCTAAAGAATCGCCTTCCCTGCTTGATCCCTTAAGCAGAATCCCCTTTGGATAACCATTTATAACTTCCTTCCCCTTCTTTGCGAGAGTCCCCCCCCCCCTTTTTTTTTTAAATTGAAAGAGATCTTCCCAGGGAGGGTCAGTTTCCCTCCCTTCTTTTTGTTCTCCAGAATCCTTTCCCTTTCCCCTTTTTTTTCCCTTTTCCGCTTGGACCTTTTGGGAGAACTTCTCTAAATGAAATCGTCCCTCTCCCCTTCCTCGACAGGAGATGTAGAAACTTTCCCCTTCCAGATTTGGTTGAGGGTATTCGCGTCACGTGTCCCCTCTTTTCTAACCCATAAACTACACTTGTCTTCCCCTCCCCCTAGGAGGCACCCTAGAAAGATCCTTCCCTGAAATCCCTCTTCCGAATTGAAAGAAAGAACCCCCTTTCCTCCTCATCGAGAGTTTCCTTCCCCCTCCTCTTCACCCTATTTCTCCCTGAAGTGGTTGCGGTGGACGGACCCCCCTCCTGCTACAAGTTAATAGGAAGGGACTTTTTTTCTTCCCTTTCATTTGAAATTCATGAACACCCTTTTCTCCCCCTGGCCGGTCTCCCCCTTTTATGTGAGGAGGGTGAGCCACGCTCCTTTCTTTCCACTTTCCTTTTTTGGACCGCCGCAACTATGTTGTCCCCCCTTGGAAGAAGAAGGTAATGTCCAGTTGATTTCCTTTTCTCCCCTTCTCGTACGAAGGTTAGGGCGCTCCCTTTTCTTCTCCTCCCCTTAGACAGCGCTTTTTTTTTACCTAACAGGAGATCACATTTCCCCCCAAAGCTATGAGGAGTTCTTGTCTTCCTCCTTCTGATGACCCCTTCATCACAAGACGGTTTTCTCCTCTCAACAGCTACGGGAGACCGTCTCCCTCTCATGAACTCCCCTCCTTTCTTCTGGAAAGCTCTTCTTAAATATGGCGAGGAGCTCCCCCCCCCTTCAATCAGGGAAGAGTTCCCCCCTTTTAGCTTCCGCCCATAGAAATTCAAAACCTTTTTTTCCCTTCGATATGCGGGTATCGTTCCTCCTCCTCCCCCAGCCCGGAAGGAAGTAGCCGTTTCCCCCTCTCCCCCATTCCCTCATTTCACACCTGTCGCAGTTGCAATCGATGTCTCCCCTTCTTGGGAATTTAAGAGATTCTGAAAAAGTCAGGATAACACCCCCCTCCCATTCCCTCCTGGAACCCTCTCCCTTTACTGACGATGAAAGGAAAGGTTTTCCCTTCTCCCGGTGGCTAAGTGGCAGACTCCTCCCACGCCCTAAAGAAAACACAGAAATGCCCCTCTCAACGGAATTTTATAAATTGGACTCCCCCGACGATCCCTTTTCCTCCAAACCGCCCGGGACTTCCAGTTGGAACTGAGATTTTCTTCGCGAGATAAATCCTCTTAAGTATCCGCTAGAGATGGGAGGCTTTCTCTCCAGTGAAGAAATCCTCGTCACCGTGTTGCGAAGCCGTAATTAATCCTTTCCTTCTCCTTTTTTCTTTTTCTAAGTCGCAGTGATATTCTGGCTTTAGAAAGGGCGATCTCCCTGATTCAAATGTTATTTAAAGGAGTATGCTCCTCCCCTCTGCCCCCGACAGATCGAGAGCACTGCAACCTCTTTTTTTTCCAGTTCGGCTAGGTACCACCACAGTCTTGACTCCTCTTTTCAGCCCCAAGACTTTTCCCCTCCACGATTCTCCTCCTTGTCGGGATAGAGGCGGCCCTTTTTTTTCGTTATTTGCTTAATGATCCGCCCCCTCTTCGCTCAAGCCGTTGGCAGGCTTCCCTTTTTTTTTCTTCTTTAGTGGATCACTTCTTGAACAACGTCGAACCCCTTTCTGCAGTATTTCGATCTATGAACTAGGTTCCTCCTCATCAGTTGTTGTTTCCCCCTTCTTTCTTCTTCTAATCCGACTCCACCTCCGATTGGTTAGAAGTGCTTCCATCCTTTGATCCGCGATGGAGATCAAGATCCCCCCAACGGCGAGAGGAATCGGCCTTCTTCAATAACTCTCTGACCCCTCCCCAAGAAAAGTTCGATAGCTCCTTCTCTTTTCTTAACTGTGCCTCACGCCTTCTGCAAGTCCTCAGGTTCGCAGCTTCTTCCCTCTCCCCCTCGAGAGCCTTTGTCTCTAGATTCTGCCAGAACCGCCCTCCCCTCGGCTCAAGACTCCTTGAAATCCCCTTCACGTCGACCTTACCCCCCCACCCCCCCTCCCACCCCCCACCCCCCCCCCCCCCCCCCCCCCGGGGAATATAAATGCACCTACTTACCCCCCCAACGAGAAGTAAGGCGGAGGCAACCCCCCTCGAGCCTAGAAGGATCTGACTCATTTTTCCAATCATAAAAGAGCTAACCCCTCCCTCCACTGTCATTTTAACCCTCTGAAATAAAGTGCACCCCGAGTGCCTCGGAATGACTCCTCCTTCTCCCCCAATTCAGAGAAACAGAAATATTTCTCTCCCCTTCTTCCCCGGCCGGTCCCCGTGTGAAAGTAATTGGTGGCGTTAGTTTCCCCCTTTTTCTGCAGCAAGTAAGTAGAGAACTTTCTCCACTTTTTCCAACTTTCATTTAATCGTTCTTCCCTCCCCCTCCGGATACCGTCCTGATACTGAATGTTAAGAGCCTCCCTCCTGCAACGAAATTGAGTAACCTCTCCTCCCCTTTCTTACATGAAGGCGTAGGATTTCCCCCCCGATCGCAGAGTCCCCTTTTTAGGCGTTGTTGTTAACGTATTCTTCCCCTCTACGAATTTTTGGTCGAGGATAGAACAAGTATCAAACTCTTTCCTTCGAGATTCGCGCGGTTCCCTTTTTCCTTGTGTCGCTCCGCGACCAGGAGTGACGTCCCCCTTCTTTCACATCGGCTCCGGCGGTATAAGTAGCTGGTTAACCCCCTTGTGATGAAGGAGTGAAATCCCCCCTCAAAGTCGTGATCACCCCCCCCCCAAATTTGTGTGTAAGAACCCGGAGGTAAACAGGCCAGTTCCCCCTTTCCTTTTGCGCTCGAATCGAATTGCCTCCCCCCCCCCCCCAACGTAATCAACTGGGGACCACCCCCTTTCTCCTTCATACCGAGGGACACCCCCTCCCCGAGGACAAAGAAATGTCTTCCCCTTCCAGTCTAGCTACTCGGCGGCTAGTGATAACCTTCCTCCTCCTTCGTAGAGATATCCGGAAAGGGGTCCCTTCTCTTCGAGGTTTGTAGAAGTGCAAAGTGATTTTTTTTTTCCTCGCCAAAGACTCCACTTTCCCCCCTCTCCGGAGGATTCCTTTCTTTTCGCAGAGCTTCCCCCTGCCTTCTACTCTGCTAAGCGGCCCTTTCTTTAAGACGATCGTACTTTCTGTTCCGACATTTCTTCTTTTTCTTTTTCGAACCTAGGAAAGGCTGTCCTTCCCCCCCTGGAGTTGATGGTCTTCCCCCTTTCTCTTCCAACACGTGAAAGCGAATACCCCCCCCTTTCCGCGCCTCTAATAGGGAGACATCTCCGTCTGTATAGCTCTGTATCCCTCCCCTTACCAATACAGGTTAGACCCCCCTTCTTCCCCACTTATCTCGCTGAGTGTTACCCCTCTCGATTCGGGATCACCCTTCCTCTAGGGAAAATTTTTTCCCCTCCCTAATCTTTTTTGCATCTTGAGTTCCCCTCCCCCCTGGCCAGGTTAGCCCCCCTGTATAAACGATAGGCCCCCTACTCACTCTTCTGGCAAAAACCCCCCCTCGATTCGTTTCTCTCCCTTTGGAGTTGTGGAATAGCTGGAATTTTTTTTCCCTTTGGGGATACCCCCTCTTCGGGAATTTGGAGGACCCCTCCTCCCAGTTGCGGTTTGTGCGGTCTCGAAGGCTAGAAGCAAGCTTTCTTCCTCCCTTAAGAGGGGGTAATTTGTTGAAAGATTCTTTTTCTTCCCCTACCGGTTGATGGAGGCGCGTCTTTTTTTTCTGTTACTGCCATCTCCTCGAGAACTGGGGGGGCCTTCCCTCGAAAAAGAAGAGTTTCCTCTCCTTTCTTTTTTAAGGTCGACCGAGAGTTGCGAAGGGTCGCCCCTTTTTTTCTCTTCTACGCCGGCGGAGGGTTCGCCTCCTTCCCCTCGTTGTTGTTGATTGATTCTTTCCCCCCCCTCAGTCCAAAATCCGGACCCTCTCCGCAGCTACAACCGGTGTTCCCCCCTCCCAGCCGCCCACAGAAAAATAAGCCTTCCCTCTCTTTTCTTCAGGTCAGACCAGGATCGCCACCCCCCCTCTTTCTGGAGGAAGCAAATATGCACCCTCCTCCTCCCTCAAGTCGTATTCCCCCCCCTCTTTTCCTTCCCCCACCTCCCCCTTCGAGAAACACCTTTCAATCCGATAGAACAAACCCACCGCAACGGATGCAATCTCTTTTTCACAAGTTTCCCCTCTCCCAGACATAATGTTGTAACTTCCCCGCCCAATTTCACCTCTTCAATCCTCCAGCAGACCCCAACCATTAATCGAGTGAAAGCTTCTTTTTTTTTTTCTTTTCTCATCTGCGGGACGGCCTCCTTCTCTCTGAAAATGACTATAGTTGGCCCTTCTTGAGGCCCCTCCTCGCAAGCTCCCCTTTCGGAAAAAAAGAGGTTTTCCCCTTGGTGTTTGCTCTTCAGTGTTTCGGGGTTCCATTCCGAACTCGGTAAGACCACTCACCCCCTTGTTTCCTCCCCCCCCCAAGGCTAACTGCTTGGCAATTTTTTTTCCCCCCCTTGGTAAGTCGACCCCCCCTCCCCCCCTTAATACAGAGCTATAACGACCCCCTCCCTAGCCCTCTCCCTCGACGGACCCCTGTCGCCTCTTTTCTTGTGTTATGAGTGGCGGAGGTTCCATCTCCTCGACAGCAAGTGATTCCTTTTAGAGCCGACCAAACCCCTCCTCCTGTCGGAACTAAAGAACTGACTCCTTCTTTTTCATTCTTCTGTGAATGGCCGATGCTTTTCCCCGGACGAGGGATATTAGGACTTTTAGTTTGCCGATTAGGCTTTTTTTTTTTTTTCAGTGCTTTATCCATATGAATTTGTATGCCTCCCCTTTTTCGAAGTGGAGGATTGGTGCTTTTCCTCAGTCAATTTGAAAATTACTAACAATTTTCACCTTCCCCCCCCCTGGAGAGACGGTTAGGAGAGGTGTCTCCCTCTCTTTTCAGGATCTAGGACTTCTACCCTTCCATGCTGGTTTTTCAACTATGTTTGACAGTCGGTCTCCCTTCCCCCGGACGACCCTTGGAGACGTTGTAATATCCCCCCTTTTTTTGGACGCCTCCCCCATTAGATGCGAGCGACTTAGTCCCTTTTACCTCACGAGGAGCTCACCTTCCTTTTTTCGGACACCAAGCGATGTTTTTCTTCTCTTTTGTGCCTTCAGATTATGAAAATCCCCCTTGAAACTTGTGGTTACAAAAGATCCTTTCTTCGGATTCGAGAGAATCTTCTTCTCCTTCCTTGCACTCCCCCCTTCGAGGAGGAGAGCACTTTTCTAAGGACCCTGCGAGAATCTCTCTGAGATGGTGCTATCCTAGAAACCCCCCTCTGAATCCTCCCTTTTTTCGAAATAAGAACACAACGCACGGAAGGGAAGCTCCCCCCGATGAGATAGCTCTTACACGAAAAATTCCTTTCCCGAATGCGGGTTTTTCCCTTTCTCGGCTTTCTGAGGCAACCTTTCCCCCCCTGAGCCTAAGAGAGGCTCCCCCCCGATCCTGAAGATTGCCTTCCTCGGCATGGGTGGCTTTTCTCTTCCCTAATTCCCGAAAAAAAAGGAATGGAACCCCCCCCCCCCTTCTTACCGGCATTTTCTCGACTTTCCCTCCCGAACGGATATTGCTGTTGCCTTTTCCTTTCCCCACTCGGCTGCGGCACGAACGGTAGGCACCTTCCTGACTTCGCGCCAATAAACGGTTTTCTGTCTCCGTACTTTCCTTTGAGCGCTGGGAGGCTGTTACGCGCCCTCCAGTGAAGAAGATCCTCCTTTCAAAAAGTCCCGTGTTTTTCCCCCACGCACTTGGATATATGAGTGATAAGTTCCCTCAGACGAAAGTAGAAAAGGGCCTTCTCCCTGGCTGATTTCAAAGTTATTTCCCCTTCTTTTTCTTCTGGCCCCCCTCTCCCGTTCGAGAAGAATCGCTTTTTGTCTCTAGGATGATGCCCGTTCGATTTTCCCCACAGTCTGAAGAGCTTCCTTCCCTCCGGCCCCATGGATCGGAGGCAAAAACCTCTTCTTCTTTCCCCCCCCGCCACGACCGGGAGCTATCGAACTTTTCTTCCCGGCCGATGGATTGCCCCCACTCAATTTTTGCTTCAGATCAGCGTTGGCGGTTTTTCTTTGACTACAGCGTAGGACCCCCCCCCCCCTCGTTCTGAACAACTTCGAACCCCTCCCCCCCTCTTGGTTGCCCCTCATCAGTGGATATATATATTTCTTTTCCCCCCCTAGATTATCCACTGAGTTCATAGATCGCCTTCCCCGAATCGATTGGTTCGAAGTGTTTTCCCCTTTTTCCTTTTCTTTTCGATCCTCTTATCCAAAAGGCTGAGCGGATTTTTTGGCGGATAAGTTAAGAAACCCATCGGGCCGCCTCCCCCCCCCGGAGTTCCATGTGCCTAAAGAATCCATTGCTTTTTTTTTTTGCAGCTCTTTCAGACTGTTTCTCACGGGCATAAGCGAGAGACACTTTCCTTTCTTTTCGTCCTTTTTCTCCCCTCGAGGACTTCTAAATCATGAGGACTTCCCTCCCCTTTCAAGGCTGCCCTTTATAATGTCTAAGCTTTCCTTATAACGCATATCCCCCCCCCCCCCATGCTGATGGTATCGGCAATCCCCGGCTCCGGTGACTAGTGGCGAGACTAGATCACTGGTCTATCTCTCCCCCTCCCTTCGATAGTGATCGAGGACCTCCGATTGAGAGAGAACCCCCTCCCAGTAAACTCTCTCTTCCCCTTCTGACGATGTTTTTACAAAATGAAGCAAAGAAATCTCCTCCGATGTCCCAACCTACATCCGGTAGGAAACCATCTCCCCTTGGTGGCGTTAGTGAAGCGTCCCCCCTCCGGTACGTCGGAAACCTTTCCCCTCTCTTTTTTAGCAACCTTCCCTTGATTAAGGAGACAATGTTGATTTCTTTTTCAGGCATGTATGAGCTCCCCTCCCCCTTCACGTGGGCAAATGCTCCCTTTTTCTGTTTCAAGTCGCATTTTTCTCTGAACGGGCATACTATTCTAACGACAGACGAACGAAGAGGTTCCCCCCTTGGATAGACAAAATTTCCCCCTCCCCTTCAGATTCGAGCGGGCATGCTTTTTCTTCCCGACCTGAGCAGTGATGGCAAACTCTCGGCAGTCATGCTCGCCTCTTCCCCCTTTTCGCGTGGGCAAAAACCACAGTTCCCTCCCCCTCTCTCTTCTGCCCCTCTTAAAGTGCGTGCTAAAAACCCCCCCCCCTCCCGAAACTAAGAATAGCTCCCACCGGCCCTGTGAGCTCCTCTCTCCCCGTTCCCAGTTCATAGAATTGCAAATTAGCCAACTTTTGGATATAAAACGTTCCTTTTCCAGTTGTCACACCGGGGCCTTTCCTGAAAACCGCGGCAGCAAGACGACCCCTCTCACAGATGATAAGTTCCTCCCTTATCGTCAAATACTAACCCTCCCTGCATCACTGGCTTTCTCTCAGGGGGAAAGGTGCATTTTTCCCTTCCTCACTGCAAGTGGAACAGAATCCCCCTTCCGCTAGAACTTTCTCCCCTCAGGATTCAGGTCCCTCGACACCAAAATAAAGAACTTCCCCCAATTTCGAAGATATAGTTCTCCCCTCTAAGCGGAAAGCTTTCCTGGTACAATCTTTTGCAGGTATTTACTTTTTTGAGGATATGTTGAGATCTCCCCCTTCCATCTGTCGAGGAAACCCTTCTTTTCAAATCTTCAACCCTTTTTTTTTTTTTTCAGCGAATACACTATGCCAGAACCCCCCTTTTTCCCCCCTTCTCCCTTTATCGACTAATAGGGCGAAATCGCCTGTCGCCTTTTCCCTTCCTTTTCCTTTCTATACCATCGAAGGGAGCCTTGCGACACGGACTCTTTCTCTCCCCGTATTACTTCCGAGTTAGGATTCTTCCCCCTCCTGAAACCCATCTTTTCTTTTCTTTTTCCGAACTCTGTGTTGAATCTTATTGAAATTTTCCCTGCTGGTGAATGATGGTCTCTTTTTCTCTTTCCTTCTCGCGCGAAAAGGCAAAGGTTCCTCAGTTCATTTTGCGTAAGGATGATCGCCTCCCCTTCAGGATGAGAGAATTCCCCCCCCTGTCAAGAGATTCTTTTCCTTCCCCTTTTGTGTTTTGTTTTTTTCTTTTTTTCTGGAAGGATCGGGGGAGGTTTCTCCCTTCTTGATGGGTGGGGAATTTCCCCCCTTTTTTACTTTCTCCCTTGTTCCTGAAAAAACCTTTTCCGCTAGTTTCGTTTTGCGGGACGCAGATGGATTCCTTTCTTCTTCTTTGTTAGCCTTTTTTTTTTTTTTGCAACGAGGCAGAGGGGGAAGGTCCTTTCCCCAGGGGCGGGTGGACAGTTTTCTTCCCCTTCCTCTGATTGTGGTGGAGGAAGCCTTTGGTAGTCCTTCTCCTTTCCCTTCGCATTTTTCTTTCTCGCTGAGGGTGAAGGGAGATGCTCCCCTTTTTTCCGTTGTCGAAAGAGGTCAGAGATTTTTTTTTTTTCCTTTTTTTTCGATCTATATATTTACTCTCCCTTTCTCTTTTTTCTCTTCGGATTTCCCCTTCCTTCCGCGAAAAGTAGAAAAACCGCCCCTTCCCCCCAATAGCCATTCAAAAAGCTCCTTCCCCCCTCCTCGCGGATTTTTCGAGTAAACAGCCGCTCTGCTTCCTTTTTTCCTTCGGATTCACCTTCCCCTCCGCGACGCAATAAACGTAGTGTCCCTTCTTTTGGATCCCCCTGCTTTTTCCCCCCCTCCCCCTCCCCCAAAGATTGCTTATAATCCGGCTCTTTTCTTATCCCCTCCTTTCAACCAAAACTGGTGGAGCCCTCCCCCCCCCGCCGAATTCAAGAAATAATTTTCCCTCCCCCCCACGCCCAATCTCACCGAAAACTTCCCCCAATTTTCATTCCCCCCCCCCCCCCAAAAAAAACAAAAAATTTTTTTTCCCCCTCTTTCCCGCTGTTTGTGGACAAGGATATTTCTCCGACTTACTCCCTTCTTGGAAACCCCCCCTTCCCCCCTTTCTAACCTTGGCATTTGAGCGAGCCCCCCCCCTCCCTCAAAACAGATGTGGCCCCCCCCTCCCCTCCTTTGCGGGTTCCTCATGGTGGGTTCTTTTATGCTTTCGAATCCGAAATCTTACCCACAAAAGAGCCTCTTTTCTGTCAAAGCTAACTGACTTTTTTTTTCCTCTTCATTGTAAGTTAGAATCATCCTCTAACCTAGAAATACCCCTTCCCCCTCTAGCTTTTCACTAGACGGACAGAGTTTCCCTTCCTATTCGCTTAAAGATGTGTGTAAGCTTTTCCTTCTTTTTCCCTCAACTCCACGTGTGACCTCTCCCCCCTCCCTTTGCCGGTCTTCTCCTTTAGTCCTACTGTCGGCCCCCCCTCCCCGAGCGTCTTTACCTAAGAATTCCCCTTCCGGCAGCTGAGACCCTCTCTTCCCCAATGTCCACGCCCGTCCCCCTTCGGACGAAAGGACTGTCGGTGAAGGAATAAAGGTGAATCCCTTTTCCTTTTGGAGTGGAGGATTTGGATGAGGTTCCCTTTTCCTTTCAAACACCCTGCCCCCTCCAATGGCCGGGTAGATATCTCCCTCCCCTTTCCATCTTTTTCCGTGAAGAGGTGAGAACTCTCTCTTTCTCCCTGATTAGGAATTCTAACGAATTCATTTTTTGGAAGCCAACCTTTTCTGTATGCAAATTTGGAAAGTTCTGATGTCCCAGTTGAGGACCCCATGGCTTTCAAGGTTAGGGAGATGAGAAGGGAACCCCCTCCTTTGCACTTAGACAGGAGATTTCCTCTCCCGGGAGATACCTTTTTCTTTTCCCCTTTTCGAGATTTAGGGTCCCAGTTTCTTGGATGAGACTTTTTCCTCCCGGGATCAGAGATTCTGTCCCCTCCCCCCTGACGTTCGGGAAATGTTTTTTTCCCCTCCCCTTTTTGGAACGCGCCCTTTTTTTCCTTTTAGAAGTTTGGAAAGCCACTTCCCTTTCCCCCCCTCGCGGAGGAAAAAATGGTTTTCCCCCTATTTCTTGCCCCAGCGCGAATCTCTCCCCTCCTCCTCCTCTCCTAGCCCACTCCCCCTCTTCGGTCTTCTGAAGAGTACAGATCTTTTTCCCCTAATACGTGAACAAAAAACGCCCATTCCTTCTTCGTTGCGCTGCGACCCCCCTCCTTCTGCTTCATCTCCCTTGTAGCAAGTTTCTCCTTTTGAAGAAATTTCTCAAGAGAGCATACCCTCCCTTAACCAACCCCCCCGATGGCTAAGGGACTGCTTTTTTTTCTCCCGATGAAATGAAAGGGTGCGGCCTTTTTTTTTTTTTTTCCGACGTAATGGATGCTACTTCCCTCCCCCCCCCAAAATTCACTTTCCAGAAAGGCAGGGGAGCGACTTTTACCCCCCCCCTTTGAGGCCCGACGAAAGATTATGTGTGTAAATTCCTTTTTTTTCCCTTTCCCGGCCTTCTGACGAGGAAAGAAAGTTTCTTCCCTTGGCACTGGATGACTTCTTTTTTTCCCGGAAAGTCCTGGGTAATTCCCTCTTTTCTTTCTTTTGAGGTTCCGGTTTTTCCGGGGGAAAAGATAATTCTCTTTTTTTCCAGTAAAAGTGTTGAAAGACAGTCCCCCTTTACTTCCTATGAAGAGCCCCCCTTCTTTATCTTTCTGAGTCATTAAGTCTCCATGGCTATTAGAGAATTTCTCCCCCTTTTTTTTCTCCACTCCGTCGGATTGATTTCCTTCTTTTCCTCCTGATTCCCTTCCGAGCAGAATCGAGGCGTCCCTCCTTGTCGCTCGGCTGATGGCCTCCCTACAGTCGAAGAGCTGCTCCCTCTTCTCAGCACCCTCGGAAAAAAGGTAAGAATGAACGATCTCTTTCCCTCGAAATTGTCTTGGATAGCGGCTTTCCCCCTTGTTCGCGAGTATTTTTCTCTTCCCCCCCGACCGCTTTCCTTCTCCCCCTTAGATTGATATCAGCGTTTCTTTCTTGAACAACTTCGAACAATAGATCGTCTTCCTTTTTCCTTCTTCGATCATGAAACCAGTGGATATATCTCTTTTTTTTCGAGACCTCTATCCCATTCCCGCTTTCCACTTAAATAGAATCGATTTTTTTTTTTCTCCCCTTCCGGTGATCCGACGTGGAGATCCAGAGCTCCTTCTTTTCCCTTTCTTCTCTGGAAATTCGGATTCGGTTTTTTTCTTCCCCCTCTCTCATCGTCCCGTCCCCCCTTTAGATAGATCACGGAGAGTGGCGGTCCTTTTTCTTTGAATCACGACTTGGTGCTGCCAGTACTCGGTTTCTCCTTCCTCTTCTATTCTGTTGAGAGACAGGGGATCTTTTTTCTTTTTTCGACGTGAGAGCTTCAATCCTGAGGATTCAAGACTCCCTTTCCCCCCCTTCCCCCCTCGTCGTTTCTCACTTTAATATCACATGATACTTATCCACTCCTCCCCCCCCCCACAACGCTCAAATGCTGATTTCTTTCTGAAGTACGGTGGGAAAACCTTCTCTTTTTTCTCTGACTCCTGGTCCAGCGATCAACCCCCTCCGAGGACACCAGGGGCTGTAAATGGCAGGCAAATCAAGTGCCTTTTTCTCCGACCTACTCCCCCCCAGAGCAACAGAAATATCGTCTCTTCTTGTCCAAGTCGAGAAAAAGGACGGTCTCCCGTCTTTGGTGGCGTTAGGGCATTCCCCCCCCTTTAGTACCCGCCTTTAATTAATAGGGAAGATAGTCACCCCCTTCCCCTGGGGAGAAAGAGGATTAAGGTTTTTTCTCCCTGACTGTGCTCCGCCTCTTCTTTTTTCCTTTTTCGGCCCCCCCTCTGCGACAAGTTGATGCCTTCTCATGCGTCGGCGATCGCGATCCTCTTTTTCCGGGCGTTTGTGTTCACGTATTCTTCTCCTCTTTTTCTAAAGCTCTCCGAAGAGGTTCAAACCGCCCTTTTTTTCTCTTGGATAGCACCAGTATCAACCCTCTCATGCTTCTGCAGACCTCCGCTGTGTAGATAAGAGCAGCTCCCTTTTTTTCTTGCAAAAATGAGAACCCCCCTTCTGCGATCCTCCTAGATGTTACCCCGGGTGATGAATGGAGTTGACATTTTCTCTCCAAAGTCGTGCTCCACACCCCCCCTCCCAAGAAACTCGCATAGCTTGGTTTCCCCTCCCCCTCTTCTCCCCCGGCCCTCCATCCCCTCTGCATCGACTTGCACCTTTCCCCCCTGAAAAATTCAGTCCCCCCCTTACAACGTCCTAAAATGGGACCTCCTGGCACTCTGGCCCCTTCCGAAAGCCGACCCTCCCTCTCTGCTGATCAGGCGTAGGCCCTCTCCTTCGGTATGTTTCTTTCTACCATACCCCGGTAGAGATATACCGGCCCATTTTCCCCTTCCCCGCTTAAGAGGTTTGTTAGGAATTTCCCCCTTCTATCGCAAGTTCCCCCCTTCTCCAATCCCTTTCTCCAATCAGTGATTACGTCCCCTCCCCTCGCCGAGCGGTCCCTTCCCCTTCGACCCTCCCTCGCTCGCGGAAGTAGATTCTTCAGAAGCTAGTATGGCAGGTCTTCCCCCTTTCCCTGAGCTTGTTGAGGATCCCTCCCTTTTTCTAGGAAAAAGTGGAGTCTCCGACAAATAATACCCTCCCTCCCCGCGAAACCTCTGGTCCGTCGAGTACGCTCCTTTCCCTCCTTAAGGCTTATTTCTTTCGAATTACCCCCCCCTCCAAAAGGGCCACTTCTTTTCCCTGACTCGAAAGAAACCCTTTTTCCCGATCGTACCCCCATAAGCGAGGGAAAATGCCCCCCCCCAGAAATCTCTTGAACGTGTTCCCTCCCCTGTCTTGATTGTAGCGTCTCCTCCCCCCCTCCAATACCATGGTTAGACAACGTCCCGTAAGGATGATAGACGGCTCTCTTTCTCATGGAGATCATGGACACCCCCCCCCCTCTCCTTCCAGTTCCCGAATTTTGTTTGGGTTGTGGAACTCCCTGAGGGCTTCTTTAGGGGGCTTTTGTGGGAGTGCTTTCTCTTAAACTTCCCTTCCCCGGCGGGGCTCCAAGGGTGCTCTGCTCCTTGTGCAGGAAGCATTCTGATGAGAAGCAAGATTTGGTTTTTTTCTTTTTTTTTTCTCCTTGTTGAACAGCGGCATCTTTTTCCTTCTTTGAAGGACGGGTCTCCTGAATGTGGATGAGAGCAATGGGGTCTTTTTTTTTTTTCCCCTGAAGAGGAGTTTCTGGGGAGGATGGATTCTTTCCTGGAACACCGGTTGTAATCCTCTTCTCCCTCTTCACGCCGGTCGTTTCCTAAGTGGTTTGTTGTTCCTTCGTCTGACGGAACCCCCCCCCGTTCGACAACCCAGCATTCCCCTCCCCTCCCCTTTCCAAAGATAATACAGCCGCCTTTCGAGTAAAAGACAGAACTCTCTCTCCCCAAAAATGAAGGATTAAGCCTTCCTCCCCTCCCCGGACTTCCCCCCGCTGACGCGTTGCAACAACCCTCCCCCTTATAGAACTTTTTCCCTTCCTCTCGACCCCCCGAGTACGAAACAAAACCCTCCCCCGACAACAATGGGTTTTCCAGTCGACGTCATTTACTTTTTAAAGTAAAAACAATCCCTCCCCCTGAAAGAAAAAAGGATCCCCCCCCCCGCCGATGAAACCCCCCCCCCCCCCCCACCCACCCCTCAATAGAGTGATGGTTTTTTGGCCAGGATCCGATTCCTCTGCCTATAGTTGTCCTTCAGATGGCTAATCCCTCGCTACAACCCCCCCCCCTTGAAGAGATTCTGGTTTCAGTTTCCCTCTTTTGATCACGAATCCTCCCCCCCCCCTCCCTTCCCCTTAGAGTCAGTGTACAATTTTTTTGGGCAACCTGGGAATTTTTCTCCCTAGAACCTTTCCCCCTTTTCTCTTTTTCTAAGTTGGAGATTAGTCAGAAGGAGCTCTTCTCCGGACCCGAGGTTCTCTGGGATTCGCTTCACGTTTTCGGAGGGAAACCCTCCACTGTCCTCGACATTTTCCCCTCTTCATAGACTACAGTCCTTCCTCTCCTGAAATTCGAGTTTCCTTGCAAGCAGAACACCTTTTTCATATCCCCTAAGAGATATTCGGCCCCTTGCCTGAGTTTTCCCCCCTTTCGGTTGCTTTTTCTTCTTTCCACTCCTTCTTTGGATTGCTGTTACACTTGCGATCCCCCTACAAACCGCTTTAAGAGGAGTCTTGGGTAGATATCTACCCCTCTTTGGCCTCCGAGAGAAGAGAAGGACTTTTTCCCCCCTGATTAAAGAGGTTATCCCCTTTTGGCGCTCACCTACCTTAGGTCTTTTTCCCGAAAGAAGGTAACCTCCTTTGTAATATCCCCTGCCCTCCAGCCTGTTGAGGAGCTCCCCCCGATGAGGATCCCCTTCTTTGGAAAGGTCCCTCTCCCCCCTTTGCACGGCTGTTTAAGGACCACCACATTCTGGATGAGAATTTTTGCTCTTGATACAAGATTATTTTTCCCCCCCTTTTACCCCGGGAGCCGTCTCCTTAAGGGAGAAAGCTTCTTTCAGAATTGAATGCCGCGCTTTTTTGGACCGCACTTTCTCTTTCCCCTTTTGCGAGCCTTAAAGCCTCCAGAAGCATTCTCTCGTCTTTTTTTTTCTCTCTATCTCTTCGGTCGTCCCCCATATTCGGGTGAGAATACGGGAACAACCCCTCTATCCCCTCTCCCCCTTTCCTCTTCTGCAGACGTCTTGAAAAAGATTGACCCCTTCTCAGTTGCCCTCGATTTCTCTGCCTCCCTTTCCCTCTCCGAGAGGAATACCTCCCCGTCAGGATCACACAATCCCCTTTTTTTCTTTTTTTTTATCTCTTTGACGATCCGACTCTCCCTTTTGAGGAATCCCTCTTACCTTTCTTTTTCCTACCCTGCTGACTAACGACACAAAGGACCCCGGAATTTTATCGAATTCCGGGTTAGGCCCTTTCTTTTCCTTTTTCCCCCCCCCAACATCGGATTTCCTTCCAGTTAGAAATTTTGCGTGAGGCTGCTTTTCTTCCCGTGGCCCCCCCTATCAGATCGCGATTCCTTATGGGAGGATTTTCCCCCCTCCCCAGTTTGAAGAAGATCTTTCTCCCCCGAAAAACCCCCACGTCTTTTCGCAGATCCGAGAAAAATCCAGCATTTCTCTCTCTTTTATAACCTCTTTCCCTGGAGTAAGTAGCCTCCTTGAGAAGGAGAAAAACCACCCCCCCCCCCCACCTCGTAGGCTGATCCCTCCCCCTTCTTCTTGATACTCAGATTTCTCTGTTTTTTCCTTTCTTCTGGCAGAATCGATTCTTCCTTTGTCTTTTCCTTTTTTTCCCGTTCGGCTAGGTACACCACATTTCTCAAACACTTGACTACCAGCAATGGATTCTCTCCCCCCTCCCTCCTTCAAGAAGAAAGAAAGACTTTCCTTTTCTTGGATCGAGGATTCCTTCCTAGTATTTCTTTTCTGATAGCCCTCCACCGAAGAAGATTACGCTCATCCTTTTTTGTTCCCCTCTTCGATGATGGAGATAAAGCGTCGGATAATTTCCTCCTCCTCTCGCACGTTCTTGAAAAACTTTCGTCCTTTCTTTTAAGAGGGTCTCCCTGTATTCGATATATGAA
>Ga0179591_1351720_pt1 | contig 17103 bp, 12 predicted proteins | sample CZOMad2_1_08_16f_FD_182891 | JGI IMG/M metagenome (GOLD analysis project Ga0179591, IMG submission 182891) | Vadose zone soil fungal communities from Angelo Coast Range Reserve, California, USA - CZOMad2_1_08_16fungal (PacBio error correction) | ecosystem: Environmental > Terrestrial > Soil >... | reverse complement strand
CCCCTGAAGTCCCTCTCTCTCCTTTTTTTTTTCCCGCTTCCTCCTTTCGTTTTTTTTTTTTTTTGGCATGGTTGTAAAAGATCTGCAGTTTAAATAAAAGGCGATGCCCCCCCAAGTCTCCCCCTCTCCCCCCCTTTTTCTCTCCTGGAGTTTCCCGTTTGTCTCGCTCCCCGTTTTTTTCAGGACCCCCCCCCCCTGCTCGAAGTCGAGAGTCACCCGGTGGTGCCGTCAAATGTTGAGATCTGCGGATCCCTCGTCGTCCCTTTCTTATTTCTTCCAATGTTCGGTTGAAAAAGTAGAGTTGGTGCCTCCTGTTCGGGACAGGGACCCTTTTGCTGTTCCTCTTTTTTAATCGCGGGTTTTTTCTTTTGACAGGACTTGTTCTGGCCTCCCTTGCCTCCGGAGTTAGCGTCCCCCCCCCCGCAAAAAGGGTAAGGAAATGAGAGCGGATTTTCGGGGGTTATTTTTTTCTTTTTTTTCTTTTTTCGTTTTCTAATCCGCGGCTTTTGCTTTCTCCACTCCCCCCGTGCTCTACCGACAGTCATCTCCTCGGGCTGGCTCCAAGATCCAGGATTACCCCTCAATAAAGTAAGCTGGGAGGATGACTTGGTGATCAGTCAGTCCCCTCTTGTCCCCCCCCCCCCTTCCCCTTGGGAAGGCTTTGTTCCCTGGACCGTAGCAGAACACCATGTTGAACGGCCGGACGCATAGGATCTGATTTGAGGGATTCCTCCCTCCTTGTACTTCAATTCTTCGGATGCTCATCAGGTCACGCTATCTTAAGATAGTCGGCCATGGACTCCAAAAGCACCATTTCTTTAGTCTCCAATACGTTACCGCTTTTTTGAACGGATTTGAGAGACTCCATGAACTTTGATCTTTTCTATCTCCCCTCTCTCCTTCCTGGCCGTGCCACCGTTCGCCGATCCGTAACCAGTTGAAAGTAAAAGCGAGGACGTCGACTTGATGACCCTCCCTTTGTCTCTCTTTCTACCCCATCCTGTCAAATGCATACTACGTCTCGCGCTTCACCACCTTCCTCTAGTCTACGAGTGACTCAGGGCGGGAATACGGTAATGGTTTGCTTGACAGATCTCTCCCCCATTTAGATCTGACACCCCCGGTCCTTTTCCAGTGTGCGTCTCTTTTACTATGCTTTGAGATTGAATTGCCAGCCAGCTTGAAGATTTGGATATTCTTACTGCCATCTTTCCTTCCTTTTGGTTTGCGGTCCCCCTGGAGGCTCTCCTATTCCTTTCCCCCTCTCTTGAATCGTCTGTGTCGCGCCGGCCCCGGACGCGCCAAACGGCCTCTTGGGTGGGGAATTAGGAACGTCGGCAGGCGTGAGTTACCCGTCCTCCCTCCCCGGCCCTTTCCCCTCTAAGTCAATTTTCGGCCCCCCCTTCGCACTTTTCCTTCAAATTTGGTCCATCATTAACTCCTGCGGGTAGTAGCACTCTTTTTTAGATTAATGTCATGTTGACTTGTTGGATGAAGTTTCCGGGTCTTCCCTTTTACCTCCTTAATTACTTCTTTTTTTTGCAGGTTGATTTGTCTAAAGTTGCTGGAAACTCCCGCAACCGTCTAAATTATTTCGCATTGATGATCCAGGACCGTCGCTTATCTTGGGCTTTTCCCGCCTTCTTTTCTTCCTCCCTGACGTATTTTTTCCTACCCTGCCTTACCCCTTTCTTTTTCCTAGATGTGGTTGGCGAAGAGCCCACTCCTTTCTTTCTATTTTATAATACATGTGTTGTTTTGACGAGGAGATGGGTTCTTCGCCCCCAAACATATTCTTTTTAAAAGGATCTTTTTTCGGTTTCCTCTCCCCCCTTTGCAACTTCTCGACCACCTGGGACCTTCCCCCCAAGCGGCCCCTCACTGTCTCGGCGTTCCAGCGTTCCATGCGCATATTTTCCATTCGAGGTGGTCGTCAGCAAACCTTATCCAAACGAACGGTCTAGAAAGGTTTTAGTAGATTTTTTCACTTTCCTCCTCCCCTCCCCCACGTCGTAGCCCGATTTGCGGTCTTCCCCTCCGTCCCCGCGTAGCCTCGTCGGCCTACCACTTCTGTTATTATTACCCTCGGAATGAAATTTCCTCAGACTCGAGCCTAATGGCTAGGTTTTTCCGTTCTTTCTCCCCGGGACCACTCCTTTTTTTTTTCGCCTTCCTTCCTTTGCAGTAACTCCCCCCCCACCAACTATCCCGGGGGCTTCTTAAGTGGTCGACCCTCAGAGTTAGGGTCCATTAGAAGTTTCCCGACTTACCCTCTTTTGGTTTTTTTTTGTTTCCTAATCTCCCCTTTCCTCGACATCCCTAGTCCCACGGCTTGCAGGCAAGATCTAAGCGGAAAACTTGAAACTGCCGCCGTGCATCAGTTTCTTTTCCCCCTCTCTAGATGAGTGCTTGACCCCCTGACCCATCCTTCACTCCTGTCCTGACGTCTTTTCGTGCCCCTGCCTCTTGAGTTTGTCTACTAGGGCAGGTGCTCCGAGCGGACTATAGCCCCCCCGTCCCCCCTTTCCTAAACTGGCTGGTCACTTCGTTTTCGATTTTTTTATCCCTTTTACTTTCTTTGCACATTCCTGATCTCGTCAAGGTCTGCCCCTTCCTTCTTATCTGATGGGAGAAAGAGAAACAGGTCCGTTACGCCTTCATAAAGGTTCCGCGGTCCCCTTTTCTCTTTAAAATGTTTCTTTTTTTGTTTTTTCCCCCCTTCCCACATGGAGCTCCCGATTTCTTCGATGGCCCCCGGTTCTGGTAGTCCTGCAGGTAGAATTTCGGGCCGACAAAGGAAGATCCTAGTCCTTCCCCCTTTTCCTAATTTTCGCCCCTTGCTGCCTACTCCTTGAGTGACTTTCTGGCCGGACTTTTTCCGGGGTATTCCTAATTTGGAGAAATGGAATTTTAACTACACCCCTTTCAGTCCTTTCTTTTTTACCCTCCTACACAACTTTAGGCTATCTTTCTGCTCCCCTCCCTAGGATTGTCCCGGACGGCGCACTGCTCTGATACAGGAGGACCCCAGAACGCTGAGAACTCCACACCTCCCACAGACCTTCTTCCCCCCTCCTCGGACGAGTTTTTTTTTACGGGGCTCCTTTCTCCCCGCCGTCTTGAAGACCGGCCTGGTCCCTCCCCCTCGCGGTACGTCCGCGCAAGAAAGAAAGGTTGACACACTTGTAGTCTTAGCACCTTCCCTTTTTTTCCCCCTCCGCGTCCCCCCTTCTGACCTAGCCATTCCCGTTCGCAGCTTCTTTTCCAGCAGATCTCCAACCAGTTCTCACCCCCCTCTTTAAGACGCCTCCTGTTCCTGCTGAAGTTTTTTAATATTGCCGGCGAGGTCTTGAATTCAAGGTGGCAGGTGGTCCTTTCTTCTTCCCCCATGTTGAAGGGCACATCACTCTCTTAGATTTGTACCCCCTTGTCTCCCGGGTCTACGTACCCACAAAAACTTCACCAGATGGACATTCTGCGATAGAGTACTTATATATTGTACCCCCCTCCTTCGTTGTTTGTTTCTTCTCTAGTTGTCCCCATCTTTTCTTTTCGTGTAGCTCTATTTTTGCAGTTTTTGTTGGCCGTCGGCGTCAGGGATCCTGGTTAAAAACCTAGTGCTGATTAAATCCCCCCTTATTCTCCAGTCCCTCTCCTTTTTTGTATTAGCCCCACTGAAGGTCCTCCTTTTCCCTTCTTTTGATAAGTTGTAACCTTCTTCTCCCCGGAGACTGTGTCGTAAAGATGGGTTGCAAGCCCTTGTTCTTGATCTGGCGGTTTTCCGATTCTCCCTTTCATGCCTCTGAGGCCTTGTTTGGAAACTAGCCGTTTCGTCAGGAAGCTCACCCGGCCGTGAAAGAAGGGATTTTTGAAGAGAGGTCAGGTTTCTTGGGCGGACCCTGGGAGTCTCCTCCTCCTCTATTAGTATTTTCACCGTACCCTTTGTTCCCCTGACGATTTGTCTGGTCTGTTTGTCTGTTCATTCAGGTTCAGCTGTGCGACGCCGCTCGCTATGATCGTTTACCTCATCATCTTTTCTCCTTCTGCTCCACCTATTAAATTTTTATTTTTCCCCAACCGCTTCCCCATTGTTGGTCTATGCGGCAAGGTTGATTTTGGGCTTTCCAGAAAATGACTTTCCCTGATGTCAATTCTGGTTCCCTATCCTACCGCCGTCTCAGCACAATGGAGATTCGAAGGACTCCAGGGTTATAGGATTTCGTTTCTTTTCCGCCTAGCACAGCTTTTCATATTTCCCCTTCCTCGCTAAGACCAGGTGAGCGATCCTCCTTTCCCCCAGAACCACCTTTCTTCGACGAGCTCCCTTGGTTTGTTGAATTCCACTTGATGCTCCTCATTTCATGAACCTCGTTGAGGATCGCGTGTCGCAGCGAGAATGTTTAAGGTCGCGCGAGGATTTTGCCAGAAAGCGGCCCCCGGGTGGAAGTATCCCTCAAGAATAACCTCAAGTTGTTCTTCTCTCTTTTACCCCGGGTCACGGCTCTCATTCTTCCAGCGTATGAAAAAATTCGATATCCCTTTCTCTCCCCTAGAATTTTGAAATACGGTCAGAGTTTTTTTTTTGATTCCTGGGCCCCATCTTCTATGCACTCCTTGGTCCAGGCTTTTTGCACGCAGGTTTTGCTCTTTCCCTACCGGCACCTAAGAGGGACCCGAGGGATTAACGCTTTCGATGAAGGCGATTTTTCTTGCTTTCCCTTGCTTCTTCCCTCCCGCAGCTTTACGCCTCCGTCCCTCTTAGGTCCTGTCCGGCCACGTACTCCGCACCCGGGCTCTTTGTTTGGAAGTCGCAATTAGGAAGGCGGCGCGTTCCGGCATCACCGGTGACCCCACTCCCCAAGCGCCATTATAAGCTGCATCTATCACAGCGCTCCAGTGGTCAGGCCCTTCTTGGCCCATCAGGAGCTCTGGTCTTTTCGAAGTCCTCGCTTCCTTCTCTTTCCAGCTCCTCATGCGAGTTGCTTCGTCAGGTGTCCGTCCTTCTTCCCTTTGAATACTACCTCTTACTGTAGTGGCCGTCTAGACCGGGTCGTGAAGTAGTTGAGAACATACGCACCGCGTCTTGCAGCATTCCCTGTCCTCTTCCTCTCTTACTGAAATTTGCCGTTCAGTTTCCCCTCATCATCTTTCCGGTAGAAGTCTAACCAAAGAAGGAAACTAAGTGTGTTGGCGATGTGGGATGGCGAAGCCCTTTATCCTCTCCGTGTTGGAGCTTCTAGCCCCCATTCTTCCCCTTCTCCCTTTCCTCCTTCTTTCCCTTTCTTCCATGGCAGCCCTTCGTTTTACCCCGGCCATCACATCTTCTTTCTGCATGTCCCCCTCGAAAAGAATTTACCAGCCCGCGTGAGGGAGTTCAGATAATTAACAAAGCCCCGTATAATTTGAGTAGATGGATCCAGTCAGAAGACTTCCCCCCTCTATCCCTCAGTTGTCTTCCCCTCCTCTCCCTTCCCCCTCTCCACTTCGGGCTACTACCAGTCTTGGTTCGATTGTCCCATGATGGAAAAAGAGCAGGAGAAATTGTCTCACGATCTGACTCTTGGAAGTTTTGCCTTCTTCCGGTCCCTTTCTCCCTCTCCCCTAGCCCCTGTCCTTTTAGTGCCTTCTCCCCAAACCACGATGCCCTGGTTGCTTTTACTTGCCTGGCTCTTCAAAAGTTGGGAGAGGAGGAGAGTAGAGGGCGACGGGTTTCAATCCATCTAGTTCTCTCCTTCTTCCCCTCCTCCACCAACATGCTGCTTTTTCGCTCTCATTTGCCCCCTCCTGGCCTGGAGCAGTGGACAGATGTGACCTCGAGCTGAGAATGGATTTGCCTTTCCTTTTTTTTACAACTTATTCAACTTATTCCTGCCCCCCCCACCTGCGCTAGTGCTATTTCGTGGGAAGCGCTGGACGATATCGACGTGAAACTTCATGCCATTTTTCCCCCTGGTTTCCCAATTTCCTAGAAGTCTCTCCGGGGACTGATGATGGCCCAAAGCCAGGTTGATATCTTTACTTTTCACTTACCTTTTCTATAGCCTTTGTCTCCCGCTATCCTGGCCCGCTTTTCTTACCTGCGCAAAAGTACACCATCTCTGCTTGGATGACTTTTTCTTTTCCTGTCCGGAAAAGCTTTTTCGCACGGAGCGTATCGATTTGGACTGATGAGATCAGAAGAACGTCAGTCACCTTCTTTCCTTACGACCTCCCCCTTTTCCCATTGTCCGTGTACGCGTTTACCCAGTTGATGAGCGGTTATGATATGAAACTTGATTTTTTAACTCTTCTTTCCTGTCAGTCCCGTTTCTCCTTGAAGAACTCCTACCCCCATTTCAGATAAACTTTCCAACCCGGTCATCTTTATATTGGAGTATTCTACACTTCTCTGACTTGAGAATTTTATCAGCGGTGCTACCGGGGGTGCACCTTCCAGATCTTAATATCAAAAACTGTTGAAAAAACACAGACCATCGTCACTCTGGGAAGTCCTTTCGGCGTAATTCCCACCCTTATTTTCTTGTTAGATCACCGGACTTGTCCCTTGTCTCCCCGGCAGCCTCAGCATTCAGCCGTCGTCTCGGCCTTGGAGTTCGAAAAAAAGTTTCCAGCACAGAGCAGGACTCCCAGATTCCGGAAACGTATCCCGATCACCCTCCTCCTCCCCCCCCCCAGTTCGGACACCCCCCTTTTTTTTCGAGTTCGAGACTTGCCCTCTTCTTTTCTCTTAGGAAAAATGCCCATGTTTGTACCCCAAGAGTCTAGCTTTCCTTCCTAGTTTGGGTGCCCTTGACATCCAAGGACTTATAGATGTGTCCCAGTGCCTACCCCTTCCTCCCTCCTTGTTCCCCCCCCCCCCCAACTGTTTTGACCATTCTGGCGCTCGATTCCCCCCTATTCTCTCTTTACTACTAATAAGTGTCGATCGATAGGTTTGTTTCTTAGCCAGAAGTTGCCCTCCCCTATGCAGCTTTTTTTTCCCGTCGGCTTCTTTCTGGCATTTTTTTCCAACTGATTTGAAGTGCCTGGGAAGCCAAGGGCACACCCCAGAGACCTTGGGTAGTATCCCCCCCCCACCGGTGTTTCTCTTTCCCCCCTCTAGAAGTTAGGTACCCCCCTGCTCTCCATTTTTTTTCCTTGGGCGTGAAGCCCCCCCCCGGTGGTATATGGGTTTCGAAGTTCTGAACCTGATTCTCTCTTTCCTTTTCTTTGTTGAACCTTCTTTGGGTTTTCGGTCCGTGCCCCCCCTTCCTTGTTGAAACCTCCGTGTTTCTGCTGGCGAGAGGAATTCCGAGGAGGCGGCCCAGCCGGGGGCGGATCAAGGATTCCGCCAGTAGAGTCTCCCCATGAAGGGCTCCTTTGCTTCTTTTCTTTTTCTGTTTTTTCTGTGGGTTATCTCATTTCCCCCGTCCCCCCGTATTCTAAAGGCTGATACCGTCATCATATAAGAATTTCGGGGAGTTTCCTTTCCACCCTCCCCCTATTCTTACTTTACCCCCCTTACTAAATGGTCTGGCAGCTGCCCAGGAGTGGACGACTTCAGGCAGCCCTCTTTCCCCCCGCTTCTTCGGGACGTCGGTTGAAAACTTCAATCGTACCTCACTCCAATCAAGGCGCGTCATATAGGCGGCCTTGGGTCTCCATTCTTTTTCCCAGTTTGCGTTCCTCCTCCGGCCCAGATAGCCCAGATAGGTTGTGAGACGGTGCCCAAAGCCCCCCAGTACCTCCCCCCCCTTCCTTCCTCTCAGTATGGTGTTGACCCGTGATTCGACCTGTAACCTCAAAGATTCGGTGGCTTAAGAGGCTCTTTTTCTTTCTTCCCTTTTCCGACTTGCCCCTCCCTTTTGCCTCCCGACCCCCTTTCTCTTCAAGACATGTTTTGAACAGCCCGTTGTCTGAGGACTCTTCCCTCTGGTTCCCTTCCATCCCTATTCCTCTATGCCAAATGCCCGTAAATCGCGTCCCCTCAAGTCCTCCGGCGCCCTTTCCTTTGCCCTCTTTCTTTCCCCTTCGCTCAGTCCGTCTCGTGGATAAACCCTTTTACAGGCTTCCCGGGTGCCCTGCTTGTTAAAGGTCAGTTAAGGAAAGAAGGGTTTAGAGTGTCTGGCCCTCCTCGATGGTCGGCTCTTTATTGGTCTGTCCTTCCCTTCTAGCTAGAGTTAGTCCCGGCCTTCTCCGGGCCGTCGGGTTAAGACTTACCCCATGCGCCGCCACAGATTTTGTTTTCCCGTGCTCTCTTCCCCCCTGTTTAGTCTTCTAGTAATTCCCTTCGAAGTCCGCACCCCGTCCCCTAGCCTCTCAAGAAATTCGCAGGGGACTCGAGTGGTACATCCGGCAACTGTTTTTCTTCGTGCGACTTCCATCGCAGGAAGTCTTCTTGATTTACTTCTTTCCCCAGGGGATTAATTTGATCTTCGTCTGGGTAACCTTCATAAGACTGAAAGTGACGATGGTCTTAACTCCGGACCCCTCCTTTCCCTTTCTTTCAGTATCGGCCGTAGACATGCGAGACCCCCCTTGGGCCTCTTGCCTCCGGGGTTCCGTGCCCGTCTTTTACGCCTCGAAGGTAGAAGTCGCAAATTGCGTCTGATACGGGGGAAGCAGATTTTTTTGGCAGAAGGAACCCATCTTTACTAATACTAAGTTTTTTTATCTTGGTTCTTGACCCCCCCCCCTTTTCTCCCCCCCTTATCCGTCCTTTCCTTGACCCTTCCTCTCTTCACTACTGGCCCTGCACCCGATGCAGTACTCGTGCAGGTATAGGCTTCGGTCGCAACTCCTTCCCCCCTGACGGGGTCGTGAGCCCTTACCTTAATGGTCTACCCGTGCTCCTCCTTACTTCGCCCTTGCAGACTTTACCGTTCCCGGCCTCCCTTACCTTGAGTTAACTACAATTTGCCGGCCCTTCCGAGAGCACCTTCTTTTTCATACCAGACGGAAGCTCGACCAAGAGGGATATATTCGAGATTCTTTCTTTTCCCTTTTTCGTTTCTTCTTTCCTTTAGGGAACTCCCTACTCCCCTCTCCGCCCCGCCCTGACTTCCTGCCGGCCCCACATTAACTTTTTTCGGAGTTCGGACGGGAAAAATCGAGTCCGGCGAGGAGGGTAAAGGCGGCCCCTTCCACGAGGGACCCCTCCTGGCCCATAGTTCCCCCCCCTACTCCTGCTTGTTCCGAAAGACCCTTTTTCCCCAGTTCTAGGCAGCTCCCTGGCCCACTCCTGGTTGACTCAGCAGGGATAGGTGATAAACCAGAAAGAGATTCTGCTCCTCTCTTTCCCCCCAATATTTCCCCTGCTGCCCCGTTCTTTCCTTGACAGTCCCGAGATCGATGCTATTCGTGCAGTTGTAAGAGAGGAGAAGTCTTTCAAATTTACCATAAGCGTTATTAGTATTACGACCTCCGCCCCTTTTCTCTTTGCAAAGCCTTTTTTTCGGGTTACGGTGTCCCTTCTCCATTCTTCCTTCTCTCCCTCTACTCCCTCTGTTTACGACTGCGCTACAATCAAATTTCACACGGGATTTTTGAGACGAGACTCTTTGCTTTTCTTCCCCTCTGAGTCTTTTTTTAAGATCTGTTTCTTGCTGGGCCTGTTTGCTGAGCTCTCGCCGTTAGAAACGGTTGATATTCGAAATATGCGTACGTGAAAGCGAAAAGTTGATGTGGTCTCTCTCTGCCCCGGGCCTTACCCTTTCAACTTCGTTCTGCCTACTGCCTCTCTGGTCAAGAATAATAAAAAAATGCCACCTTTATTTTTTTCATTTTTTCCCCCCTTTTCATTTTTCTTTTTTTCCGTCTTCCCAGGTTTCCTTGACGAGCCCTTTTGTCTCCGGAGGAAACGAAGTCGAGGATTAAATGTGATAAACACTAAAACATCCCCCTCCCCTCCTCTTTTTGATCAGTCCCATTTTTCCGGCCATCACTCGTCTCCTCCTGTTAGTCCTCCCCCTCAATGGAAGACCCCTGAGCGTTTGAACTAGAATGGAGGTTCCTGAATTTCTCCTTTTAGTTCCCCCCTTCGTGTTCCCCCCCCCCCGATCCTTCCTGCATCTGCAAGATCATTCCACTGTTCTCGACTCGATCGAACCCAATATCCCAACCCTGTAGGCCACACCACTCCCCTAGCGATCATGTTTTAGTCTCCCGACTAGGCTTCCCCCTTCTAAAGGTGGTCTATCTTCGGTCGTCGTGCCTTTTCCTTCTTCTTTTTTAAGTTACCCATAACGCCCCGCTCGCTGTTCTAACCTTTCTCAGGTCTTGACCAAACACCCATTTTTTTCAGAGAGATGACTTTCCTCTCTCTTTTCCCCCCCCCAAACTCTCAATCTTTGTTCTCTCTTGTTGTCTAGATCGCATAATTTGCGCTCGTAATGGTGTTGGTCCCCGTATTCCTTTTTTTTTTCACCTTAGTGTTGATTTAACTTTCACCCCCCGATTATCTCCCATTCCGCGACCACTAGGGGTTACTAGTCCCCAACTTGAAGGGTAAGAGGTTAATCCTCCGAGAACTCCCAAGTGAGAGAAGTACTCTTTGCCGCAACCTTTTTTTCTTTTGGCTATCGAGTCTTTTTACTTTCCCTTTCTCTGTTCTCTTGCGAATACATGGGTGCACCCAAGGCCTATCACCTTTTTCAAGGAGGAATTGTATTTTCGTTCCCCCTTGCGTGTGGAGCACAGGGACGGTTACTTCGCCAGGAATGCTCATCTGAGTCGTCGCTCCCACAGGCTGGCTCCCGCCGTGTTTGAAGGGGATGTTTTGGCTGTTGGCTTATAATAAGATTTCTGTTTTCACTTTCTCCCACCACCTCTCTACTTCTGCCCGTCCGTCCAGCCTTTCCCTAGTTTCGACTAGCTCAAGCCCGATAACGTTTCCGACTTTAAATAAAGTAATGAACCCAGGGTATGCGGTTGAGCTGCCGTTTACCGTTTTGCAACGATTCCCATTCCTTGAAAGTTTTAAGAATGACCGCGCAATCCTGACCGGCCTGTTGATTTCATCTTTCTCGCTTTGTGCATTGTCCCCCCCTTCCGCCCTTTCCTGAAAAGTTTGGGCTTCCTCTCTCAGCAAGGAAAGATATAGAGCTCCGTTTCGAGTCCCCTTTCCCCGAACCCCCTCCCCACCAGTCATAGGTCCTCCAGCTTTTTCCCCTCCCCCGGTTGGTCAAAGTCCTCTCATGTTACCTGACAGTTGGTAGGATAGCCACGCGATTATTAGTTCGAAATTTCAGTTACAGGTTCCTCGTATCCTTCACCTGCCCTCCCCCTAGCAAATGGTCGAGGACCCCTAAGAAGACTTTCCCTTGTTGTACTTTTTCATGTTCTTATCAGTTTTCGTCTCCCTGACCCCTCCCTCTCTTTGCCTCTGCGCGCGGGTGGGAATCAGAGAGACGTTGATGCTCCCGCGCCTCTCTCTATAAACCTCGGTCCCTGGTCAAGGTGACCCGGACACCCCTGATTCCCAGATATTGCAGAAAGGGTAAGAGGGTCTTTTAGGGCCCTCCTCGCTTCTCGATTTTTGTTCCTTCGCGGCCTTCTAGCCCCCTTAGCGGGCACCGTCTCGCCGTCCTCGCGGGGTTCCTTGACAAGTCACCAGACACGCTCGGGTTTCCCCCCAATCCCTTCCCTGTCAGGTTTTTTCTTCGGTCTATCCTTAGATGCACTTAAAAAAGTAACCCCCGAGCAGGCGATCCCCTTTTTTAAGGTTCCTTCCCGCGTGAACTTCCGGACCCTCTCTGGTTTTTATTCTCCCTGAAGAAGGGATCTAGTCCCCCGGATCAAGCGTATTAAATGTCCTACGTGATCCCTTCCCTTCTTCTCGGAATCCCCCTTCCGTCCCCTGGTATATACCGTGGCTGTCGTCAGTAGGGCAGGATCCTTCTGAGTCAGGGGAATTAATGTAGACATCAAGTACCTACGTTTCCTTTCCTTTGTTGCCCCCTTCCCGTGAATTGCCCCCTTTATCCTTAGTTTTTCTTTGAGCGACTTTCCCTTTGGCCGAAGTTGGTGGCGAGAACATATAGCTCTTTCCCCTCCTTTTTGTTGTGTCTAGACTACCAAGTTTTAGCCAATAGTCCTCTGACCTTTTTTTCCTTTGCCTCCTTCCACCCCTGACTCTCCCTCGTGCCTTATAGGATCCTTTTCTCCATGCTAGCATTCCCTCGGTGTTCTGAGTTACGACCTATTACAAAGCCCAGTAAAAGGGCTTTTTTTTTCACCTTTCTACTCTATACTTCGGCAGTTTCAGGCTTTCATCCCTAAAAGGACCGTGTTACGAACCTTCTTCTGTCCTACCAGCTTGTCCTCGTTTCCTGAGGTCCAACGTTGTTAAAAATGTTCTGACCAGTCGAGAAGATTGGTCTGTTGAAGTCCCCCTTGATTCTCCTTTTCCCCTTCCCGCGCCGCCGGTTCGCCCTTTTCCTTCTCCAACAACACCGTTTCTCCTTTTTTCCCTGACGTGTGGCCTGGAGCCCCCATCCTGAGGTCAGGCGGGTCAATATTATCGGGAGAATCTCATTCCCCCCTCCCTAATCTCGGCGGGAAGCCCCCCCCCCCCTTCGACCAACCCAGGCTTCTTTCCCTGTCCAGCTGAGGTCCACGAAGGGCCAATGCCCTCGCATTTTTAACGTTCGATTTTTTTTCGCTCCTGTTTTGCCCCAACCTCTTCAAACCCGCCTGCTGATTTTAAAGTTTTCCCCCCCCCGGATTCTAGTCGGCTAGTGGTTTAGAGGAAGACATTCTCGACCTTTCCCATCTTCCAGCTTCCCAAGGTTTTTTCAATCTATTACTTCCCTCTTCCCAGGGGATGATTTCTTGAACAAAGAGTTCCTATTCTCTCCTTTGTCCTTCACGTTCCTCATCTCTCTCTATTCCCTCTCTCCGGAAATCTGTTTCAGTACCTCCCTTCAAATAACAGGTGCCCACGAGGTGGGTATGGCTTTATTTCTCATCCTTTTCACCGTCTGTTTCTCTAGTTCCCATTTTCTATCTCGCCCTCCATATTTCCATTTCTACCCCCTTCTGGCGAAGAAAGAACCGAAGATCCCTGGCCGTGCCGTTCAGACCCACCTTCTAGGTTCCCTTCGTTCACTTCCTTCCGGTTCCTACCCCCCTTCCACCCGGCGGGCTGGCAGAGGACGCTAGCCCCTCCCTCCACCATGCCGACTTATTTCACCCCTCAAACACTTTAACTTCTATTTTTCTGCTCGTTCCACCGGAGATATCCGGAGCACGTGAAGAGGTGAATGCGCGGCACCCTGATCTGATTTCCATCTCTTCCCGACCAACCGCCACGACCATTCCTACGCCGCGGCCGTTTTTTTTTCACGGCGATACGAGATGGTAGAAGAATTTTCCGCCCCCAACTCTTTTCCTTCCTCTTTTTTTTCTCATACGGTTGTCCCAGGTTTTCTCCTTCCTTCGTCCACCTAAGTCCCCCCGAGCATGAAGAAGAGTTGACCCACAATGCCACGGTCGAGCGCAAAAAAGTTTCCCCCCACCCCTTTTCTTCCCCCCTGGCCCCTGTTTTTCGGCCGGGTCCCTACTTCCCCCCCCTTCCGCTTCCCGTTCCTTTCCTTTTGCCTTCCAGAGTCTGAGCAGTTTGGAGAAGAATGTTTACGAGAAAATAAACCCTTTTGGTGACCCCCCGATCCCTTCCTCTTCCCTTTTACCCCCAAAATGCATTTTCCTCTTTTCCACTTATATAGATGCCACCCTATCTTCTTTTCCTCCCCCCTCCCCTTTTTTTGTTCTGCCTTATAGTTGGAACAGATGAGCTGTCAAGGAGATTTCTTGTTTGTGGTACAGCCGGACATTCTTTTCTTTTCCTTTTGGACCCCCTGCAGTTTATTTTTAACCCTCCCCCAGCGAGTCGAACCGGTCCCTCTTCCCTCTGATCCCCCTCAGTGTACGGCGTGTCGCAGGAGGACTCTACAAGTAGGACAGCTGTTTCCCCCCTTTTCTTGCTTCTCTTTCTTGGCGTCTCGATTCGACCGTGTCCTGAGGAATTTTCCTTATTTTCGGGTGAAAAAATTCAGACTTGTTTTTCTCAAAGGGTCCCTGAACCCCTCCTTGCTGTCTTTTCCTAGACCCTTCCGTCTCTGGGGTCTTCCCTTCCCTTGTCAGTCTAAATACTTCTACCTAGAGAAGCACCCAAGGAAGGAGAGGAGATTTTTTTTTGGGATGTTGTGCAAGGTAATCGGTTTAATCCTTCGAAACTGTTTAGTAAGACCTCCTCCTTTGACTACCCATCCCTGCTTTCCCTTTTTCATGAATTTTCCAACTACCTTAATCTTTTTTCCCTTGGGTATATGTCCCTTTCAGGTGAGTCCTTTATTCCGCCTCTAGTCACTTCCCGGCAGAGGTAGAGGGGACCTCTAACGACCCCCCGCGACGCAACTTTTCTCCTTCAAGAAATAGAGGAATGGGCGGATCCCTAAGCTTCTCTTGCTTAGACCCCCCACTCCACCGGCCCCCCCCGCTCTATCCTTGTGAGTTCCGCCCAGTGAAGAACAAAACCAGTTATGTGATAGACCTCGTGTTGGGAATTAGGCGATCCTTCACTTCCAATTTTTCTGATCAGCTTGCTCCCAGCGATATGCCTTCTTTCAGTTGCCCCCCAGAGTAGGCATTAAAGAGGTCAGCCCTCGCCCCCTGCGAGTTCTAGTGACCCCTCCCTTTAGCCAGCCTTTTGTCTCTCCTCTGTGACCAGAGGGGTACTTCTAAGGGCCCCCGATTCCCCCATTTCCAGACTCTCCGCTTCCTGGTCCTTCTTCCTTCCTTTCGCATTTGATGTTTCCTATGTATTGGAAGATACTCGGTAGTTCCACCTCTTCCCCCTACGCCAAGTCTTTGGAAGATTCTATCTTTCCGGACCTAGCAGGCAGAGCTTTTTTTCCTGTGATGAGGAAAGCGATGGAGATGGTAGAACTTTCTAGCTCCTTTTTCTGTCCCAACCGCCGCGCGGCCCCTGTGTTTGTGTTTTTCATCTCCTCCCGGACCTACCAGGGAATCTGTCTGACGTCAGTTTTGGAGGGCGGATTAGAGTTCTGGCTTTTTCTTACCCCCTTCCGCTCCTATCCTCTGCCTTTTTTAGCCCGGTGCCATTTCGGCCCTCTTTCCCACCTTTAAAAAGAGTGAGAATTAGTAGAAGAAGTGATTAGGTAAGAGCTTACACCTTCTTCTTTCCTCCTTTTTTAGACTTTTTTTGACCGGTTCCTCCCCCCCTCCCGAATACGTTGCAAGTTTTCCCTTTCTTTTCTCAGTTTCAAATCCCCCCCTTCACCTCGTAATTTACTTTATCAGGCTCAGCGGACAGGGCATTTTAAGGTCGTCCTTTCCTCGTTGGTCCTATTTTTTCGTAGTCTTCAAGGACGTGCTCTTTCTCATATGTGGTTTCTACTAAACCCCTTCTCTATTCTTACATCTATAAGTGTTTGGGTGCGATTTGGTATAGAACATTGGGAACGTTTTGTGACTTACTTCTACCTTCCCTAGCTCTTCGCACCCCGGCCCTTCCAACCCTTCTCCTCTGGATTCTAGACTTCCCCTTCCGCTACTCCATTCCAGGACGCCCCTGCGGGAGTTCGCCCGACAACGACCACGCGTCTCCAGGTTATCTGATCTTTCACTTTGACTCCCGCGTTTTCGTCCTCCCCTCTCCTCCCACGGAATCCCCCGGCGTCTCCCTCTTCCTACGATGTAACAAGGAGGTTGCTCAGAACGTCAGCGATTGGGTTAGGGGATTTTTTTTTCACTTTGTCGGGAACTCTCCCCCTCTACGCCTACTGCTCTCCTATCACCCCCAACGGGAAAAGTGTGGCCCCTCCTTTAGTGGAAGGAGATGAGAAGACGAAGGTGGTTTCCGGGTCCAGATCCTCTTTTCACTACCTTCCGCTTATCTCTTTTCTTTCCAGCTTCACCCGTCTGGGACGCAATTAAGATCTAAACCCCTCCTTAAATGAGCAGGGAAACGACGGGTCCACCCCTTTTCATCTCCTCTGGCCCTGTCACCTTCTTCACCGCCCCTTCCCCTTCCCGTCTCAAGGAACCAGTTTGCTTCTAGAAGATAATAGGGAGGTGGTGTTGGACCTTGAATCTTTAAGTTCATGTACCTCCGGTTCCTAACCCCCTTGGATTTTCCAAGTCTTATTAGACCGTACCCAGGGGTGATTATTTCCAACGCTGTCCTTTTTCTTTTCTCCGGACTGAAGTTTTTCCCTCCCCTGCATTCCGCGTTTTAGAACGAGACGAGATGTCAAATGGGAATCTTAAAAACGCTGTCTTCTTGCCTTTTCCATCCCTGGTTCTCTATGCACGATCTCGCTCACCGTAGTCGGATCGAGTCGGTTTTGATGCGCAGAATGGTAGAAGAGGGATCCCTTTAAGTCACTTTTACTGCTAATTTCCGCCGTGCCCTTCTGCGCTTTCGCTGAGGCGGAACATCATCCCGGACGGTGAAATTTCCCCCCTGATGGAAAGACAGTGCCGATAAAGGGAAAGCCATACCATTTTTTCATGCCCCCTCTCCCATTTCCTAACCACGTTCCCCCCTTCTTTAGTTATTTTTCTTCCCCCTAGTCTAGCTGTCCCTTAAGGAGAAAGGTGCAGGTGGACGTTAGGAATTTTCATATGAACCTCCCCCACCCTACCAACATCTCCCCCCTCACATACTAAGAAGTCTGCCTGAAGATGGTGCGTCTCAGAGGTCCTGTTTTAGAACCCTTTTTTCCCCCTGCTGCACCTTCTAGCCCGTTCCCCCGCTCCAGCCTGAGGATGAAATTGACATTGAGAAGTCCTGGCGAAAAGCTACGTGTCAGAGCCTGAAGAAGAGCCTTCTCCAATGTAGGAACTTCTACTCCACCCAGCGTCTCAACCCCCCTTCGTCCAAGCCTGTCCGCTGCTCATTTTCCGAGACGGGTACCCCCCCCTTCCGAGATTCAGCGACCTGACATAAAGGTGCCTACTAGTTCTCGTTTCTTTTCGGCCTCCTTTTGTAACGGCCCTCCCCGTCCCCACCTCTCTTTTTTTTACAACCCCTTGCTACAGGCCGCCCCAAGGGAACAAAAAAAAGCTCTTCGCTTTCCACCTTTTTTTTTCCGATTTCCC